>Ga0207695_10000199_pt1 | contig 166179 bp, 114 predicted proteins | sample KBSC54metaG_FD_184354 | JGI IMG/M metagenome (GOLD analysis project Ga0207695, IMG submission 184354) | Corn rhizosphere microbial communities from Kellogg Biological Station, Michigan, USA - KBS C5-4 metaG (SPAdes) (version 2) | ecosystem: Host-associated > Plants > Roots > Rhizosphere >...
TACTAAATTGAACAGCAATTGTTTCAATGGAAATCATTCATGTCTCAGCAGAGTGTTATCCCGTGGCCAAGGCCGGTGGATTGGGCGATGTCGTAGGCGCGCTACCCAGATACCAGCGGGAGGCCGGACACGTCGCTAAGGTCGTAATGCCGATGTACCGGACCAAATTTCTGAGCGAAAACCAGTTCGAGGTCGTTCACAAAGGCTATACCCATATGGGTAATTACTGGTTCAACTATACCGTGATCAAAGAGCAGACCAACCGGCTGGGATTCGATCTTTACCTGGTAGACATCTACGGGCTGCTGGACAGGGAAAAAATATACGGATATGGGGATGACGCAGACCGTTTCATCGCGTTTCAGATCGCCGTTGCAGACTGGATAGCGGTATGGCGCCATCGCCCGGACATCGTGCACGTGCACGATCATCATACCGCGCTGCTGCCCTTTATGTTCAAATACTGTTATGCCTACCGGCATTTACAATATATCCCTACGATCCTGACGATCCACAACGGAGAATACCAGGGCTGGCTGAGCTGGAACCGGAGCCATCTGATACCCGAATGGGACAGCTATAAGACCGGGCTGCTCGACTGGCAGGGAATGATCAATCCGCTGGCCTGCGGCATCCGCAGCGCCTGGAAGGTGACGACGGTGAGCCCTACCTATCTGGAAGAGATGCGCCGCGACGCCGCGGGCCTCGAAGCCCTGCTGGAATACGAAAAGGGTAAGACCAGCGGGATCCTGAACGGCATCGACACCGTCGTCTGGAACCCGTCAACGGACTATTATATCGAAGACCACTATTCGATCGATACGGTGGAAGAGGGGAAACAGCTCAACAAGCTGAAGCTATGCGATCGGTTTAATCTGGACCCAAGGAAACCGCTGATCACCTTTATCGGCCGGCTGGTAGGGGAGAAGGGGGCCGACCTGCTGCCCCAGGCCGTAGAGGATTCCTTTTATTATATAGGGCGAAAGATGAACTTCCTCATCCTTGGCAGCGGGCTTCCCGATATACAGGGAAGGCTGACGGGCATCCAGGGACTGGCGCGGGGCGACTATAATACGTATATCGGCTACGATGAAGCGCTGAGCCATCTGATGTATGCGGGGGCGGATTTTATCCTGATGCCCTCCCGCATAGAGCCCTGCGGCCTTAATCAGCTGTACGCCCTCCGCTATGGCACGGTGCCGGTGGTCAGGAATACGGGAGGGCTGCACGATACGGTCATCGACTATGGCGACAAGAACGGCTATGGCATCCGGTTCGACCAGGAGACCGTCGGGGACATGACCCACGGCATCTGGCGATCGGTAGAGCTGTACCAGCAACCACAGAAATTGTACGAGATAAGGCAGAGGATGATGAAGCTGGATTTCAGCTGGCAGTCCAGCGTGCGGGCATATCTGGATCTTTATGAAGGCATGCGCAAGGAAGCAGGGGTGTAATAGCAGGGGTATAATATTTTTAGGCAGGAATTATTTATAAAAAAGAATGTTTCATCTATTAAACGCTTGTATATGTCAAAAGAGATTTTATCTGTGATATTGGGTGGAGGGGCAGGAACCCGTCTCTATCCCCTGACCGCCAGCCGCAGTAAGCCAGCAGTGCCCATCGCAGGAAAATACCGGCTGGTGGACATTCCTATCTCCAACTGCCTTAACTCGGGAATATCCCGGATGTTCGTCCTGACGCAGTATAACTCGGCGTCGCTGAACAGGCATATCAAGAACACCTACCATTTCAGCGCCTTTAGCTCGGCCTTTGTTGACATTCTCGCGGCAGAACAGACCCCCGATAACCCCACCTGGTACCAGGGGACGGCCGACGCCGTTAGACAGTGTCTGCGGCATATCGGACCTTTTGACAGCGAATACGTACTGATCCTGTCGGGTGACCAGCTGTACCAGATGGACTTTATGGAAATGCTTGATCATCATAAGAAGACGGGGGCTGACATCTCCATCGCCACCATCCCTGTCAACGACAAGGAGGCCTCCGATTTCGGGATCATGAAAATGGACGAGAGCGGCTTTATCACCTCCTTTACGGAAAAGCCGAAAAAGGACATGCTACCCCCCTGGGTGAGCGACACGGGTCATGCCATGCAGGCACAGGGACGGCACTACCTGGCTTCGATGGGTATCTATATCTTCAACCGCCAGCTGCTGAGCGACCTGTTACAGAATGAATTTGCGGAATCCACGGACTTCGGTAAGGAAATTATTCCACAGTCCCTCGAAAAATACAAGGTCGTCAGCTACCAGTATGAAGGCTATTGGACCGATATCGGGAACATCCCTTCCTTCTTCGAAGCAAACCTGGGGCTGACCAAAGACATCCCCGACTTCAACCTTTTCGATAACGAAAAGGCCATCTATACCCGCGCGCGCATGCTGCCGCCCGCCAAGATCAGCGGCACCACGCTGGAGAAGACCGTTATCGCCGAAGGCTGTATCATCAACGCCTCGCGCATAGAGAACAGCATCATCGGCATCCGAACCCGTATCGGGACGGGGACGACCATCGTCAGCAGCTACCTGATGGGGGTAGACTTCTACGAGACCATCGAAGAGATCGACCTGGCGCGCCAGCACGGACTTCCGACGGTGGGCATCGGTCACCGCTGCTACATCCGGAACGCCATCGTGGACAAGAACTGCCGCATCGGTGACGACGTCCGGATCAATGGCGGACACCACCTCGAAAATTCTGATCACTCCCTGTACACCGTCAAGGAAGGGGTAGTGGTGATCAAGAAAGGCGCGGTCCTGCCCAACGGGTTTGTCATTTAATGGACAGCGTGAACCGGACCCGGGCGATCGTGTGAATCATCCGTCGTAACTTGCTTCTGCTTATAACCTTAAATTGATTGCCATGGCCACTGCACCGTCCCAGGGGGAGTCCCGGCGCGGGGTAAAACCCAAGCCACTGCTCACGAACGCGCAGATCTTTACCATGAGCTTCGGCTTCCTGGGGATACAGTGCGGCTTTGCCTTGCAGAACACCAACACCAGCCGCATCCTGCGGTCTTTCGGCGCAGACGTCGACCAGCTGCCCGCATTCTGGCTGGTGGCGCCGATCGTGGGCCTGATCGTCCAGCCGCTGGTCGGTCATTACAGCGACCGCACCTGGAACCGGCTCGGACGCCGCAAGCCTTTTTTCCTGACCGGCGCCCTGCTTTCCGCCATTGCGCTGATCCTGCTGCCTAACTCGGGCAATATGGCCTCCGTGATCCCCGCGCTCTGGATCGGGGCCGGCTTCGTCATGATAATGGACGCTTCCTTCAACGTGGCGATGGAGCCCTTCCGGGCGCTGGTAGCAGACAACCTGCCGGACGCACAGCGGGCAAAAGGCTTCGCCATCCAGGCCTTCCTCATCGGCGTCGGCGCGGTAGGCGGTTCCTATATGACCAGCATCCTCGCCTGGATGGGGTTTAGCCAGACGCCGGGACCCAACGGGATCGCCGACAATATCAGGTACGCCTTCTATATCGGCGCCGCCATTTTTATCATCGCTATCCTGGTGACGGTATTCTTTTCGAAGGAATATCCGCCAAAAGAGTACGAGCAGTACCACGGCCACGCGGAAGAAGGACAGAAAGCAGGCCTGGCGGAGATCGCCCGCGACTTTATGCGCATGCCAAAGACCATGAAGCAGCTGGGACTCGTACAGTTCTTCAGCTGGTTTGCGATGTTCACCATGTGGGTCTTTACCACCGACGCCGTCGCCACGCACGTCTTCGGCCTGCACGGCGACTACGCGCACACCAAAGCCTACAACCAGGCGGGAGATATTGTCGGCAACGCTTTCGGCGTATACAACGGCGTGGGCGCTTTGTATGCGCTTTGCCTGACGCCGATGTCGAGGCTGGTGGGGCGCAAATCGACCCATGCGATCTCGCTGCTGGCGGGAGGGATCGGCCTGATCTCGATCTATTTCGTACACAGCGCATGGGGACTCTACTATGCCATGGTCGGCGTCGGCATCGCCTGGGCCAGCATCCTGTCCATGCCCTATGTCATCCTCAGCGGCTGCCTGCCGGCCGGAAAAATGGGCATCTATATGGGTATCTTCAATTTCTTCATCACGCTGCCGCAGATCGTCAACGGCCTCTTTGGAGGCTGGATCGAAAAACGCATCTACGGCGGACAGTCGGTCTATTCGATCGTCCTGGCGGGCTTCTGTCTGCTGGCCGCCGCGATCAGTGTCCTTTTTGTTTACGACGGGGGAGCCATCCGCATGCAGCAGGAGAAAGCCGGCTTCTTCGCCCGGCAACAAGAGTAACGCTATGTCAGGAATTCAGCTCATCCTCGCCTGTCTCCTCAGCGCCCTGGCCACCACCGCACAGCAGGTCTATCCTACCAACTGGTGGGTAGGCATGAAACATTCCAGCCTGCAGGTCATGATCCACGCCCCGGGCATCGGAGACAAGGCCACAGTGACAGTTGCTTACCCGGGCGTTCGGCTGACGGAATTTCACCGCGTCAGCAATCCCAACTATCTTTTTATCCGGCTGCAGCTGGCGCCGACGGTAAAGCCCGGCAATATACCCATCCGGATCAGCCACGACGGGTCAGCGCCGACGGTGATCCAATACCCACTGCTGGCGCGACGCAGCGGCAAAGGCGTTTCCTACGCACAGGGCGTTACGTCCGCCGACTTCATCTATTTCCTGATGCCGGACAGATTTAGTAACGGCGACCCCGACAACGACCGCGTCGCCGGCCTTCGCGACCAGTCCTTGAACCGGGACTCTATATTTTTAAGGCACGGCGGCGATATGCAGGGCATCATCAACCACCTCGACTACCTGCAGCAGCTGGGCGTGACGACGCTGTGGATGACGCCGGTCCTCCTCAATGACATGCCCGATCGCACCGAACACGGCTATGCCTTTACCGATCACTACACCATCGACCCCCGCCTCGGCGGCGCCGCCCAGTACCGCCGGCTCTCGGACTCCCTCCACCACCGCGGGATGAAGCTCATACAGGATGCAGTCTACAACCACGTCGGGCTGTATCATCTCTTCATACAGGACCTCCCCGAAAAAAGCTGGCTCCACCAGTGGCCCGGGTATACGCAGACTAACTATCGCGACCAGCCGCTGCTGGACCCTCATGCCAGCGCCGGCGACAGGAAGCTCACCAGCGACGGATGGTTCACACCGCAGATGCCCGACCTCAACCAGGGCAACCCCGACCTCGCCGAATTCCTTATCCAGCATGCGCTGTGGTGTGTAGAGACCTTTGGCGTCGACGGCTGGCGGATCGATACGTATATCTACAATGATCTGGATTTTATGAACCGCTGCAATAAAGAGCTGCTGGACGAATACCCGCATATCACGATGTTCGGTGAGGCGTGGGTCCACGGGACGGCCAACCAGGCTTATTTTACTCGGAATCATTTGGACATCCCCTATAAAAGCAATCTCCCGGGGGTAGTGGATTTTCAGTGCAACTTTACAGGCGTCGTCCCCGCGGTAAAGGATACCACCGGGTCGGGCGTCAGCGATCTATACAATACGCTGAGCAACGATTTCCTGTACGAGGACCCTACCAGGAATGTCGTCTTCCTCGACAACCACGACATGAGCCGGTTCTTCTCCCAGGTCGGCGAGGACCTGGCAGCACAGAAGATGGGGCTGCTGTGGCTGCTTACGACGCGGGGTATTCCCCAGCTGTATTATGGAACGGAGATACTGATGAAGGGCTTCGCCAACCCCGACGGCTGGGTACGGCTCGATTTCCCCGGCGGCTGGCCGGGCGACCAGATCAATGCCTTTACCGGTGAGGGGTTGACGGAAGATCAGCGGCAGATACAGCAGCTGGTGCGGCGCATGGGACAATTCAGGCTGCATTCTTCCGCGCTCCGGACAGGCCGGCTGATGCAGTATACGCCGGAAAAGAGCCTCTATGTCTACTTCCGCTACGACGCAGGACAGACGATACTCTGTGCGATGAATACGGGGAACCGGCCGGTGTCGCTCGATTTCAGCCGGTTTGCCGAACGGATGGCGGGTTTCCGTTCCGCCACGGACGTATTGACGGGCGAACGGCGTTCGGTTGCACAGCCGGCCGAGATCCCGGGTCGGACCATGCGAGTGATGGAATTGTCCCGGTAATAGCTTATAGCAGAGCGTCCTGCATGAATCGCCTTCCAAACTTCCCCTTGTCTCCCAGACCCTGCCGGACCGTTGTCGTGAATCCTGACTTGTCAGTCTTCTTGCCTTTTGCCGGGGCCACCAGCTGGCTATCCGGGACCGGGACCGCCTCCACCTTTGTGGCGAACCAGGAGATGTGCTCGTGCGGCAGCGATATGCCCAGGATCATGCCGGGCAGGCCGGTAAAGGACTCGGGACCGCTGGAGGTCAGTATCTCGTCGGTGTAAAAAGCAACTACATAGATAGAGTCCATGATGATGGCATTGGCGCGGCGACAGCTGAAGCCCGCGATGGTGCGGGTCTCGGTCGTGATCTTCCATTTGATCTGCCGCAGGCTGTCCTGGACAAGGAATATCTGGTCGAATACATTCTTCTGACTGACACCCTGGTCCTTGTCGAGGTCGGAATAGACGATATTATCCTGTGCCGGAGGCTGTATCCACATATTGTCCTTATCGTCCGTCGTCCTGCCCGGGCGGTACAGGCTCTTGTTGTGGTTGAAGTACAGGTCGTAATAGCTTTTTTTGAAATGGCTGCTCATTTTCTTCAGCAGATCGACCCATTCTCCTTCGTCGTCGGCGCTGAGGCGCGCGTACATATTGATGGTCTTTTCGAATTCGATCTTTCCCTGCGAAAGGAAGACGGTGTTACTCTGGGCGCTGGCCGGGTGCGTGGCGGCGATCAAGAGGAGTATGATAAAAATTCGTGGCATAGGAATTTGTTTAATGATTAGTTCCGTTGTGGCGCCGGCATCCCTGCCTTGGTGAAATTCCAGACCAGGGAGAACATAAAATATCGTTGGATCGTGGTATAGGTATTCTGCGAAATAAAGTTACTGTTTACGGTCCGGTTAAAGCCGATATTCTGGTTCAAAAGATCGTTGCCGGCGACTTTCAGCAGCAGGGCGTCATTCTTCAGGAATTTCTTGCCCACCCAGGCGTTCAGCAGGACCACGTTATTGTTGCGGTCGAATACCGAGGTCTTTTGCCGCAGGTTGATATCAGCGTCTGCATGCAGCTGAAATTTCATCGGGAAGTAAAAGTCGAAATTGGGCTGTATCGACTGGGTCCAGTAGTGGGTGGTGACGCCGGTGTTGATGGTCGAGTGGCTCTGCGTGTAGGTCGGGTTGTACCGGACGGACAGATCGAGTTTCTTTTCTATGGCCCAGCCGATGCTGGTGCCGATGCCGTATGTTCCGCTGCTGGTCTTGTTCAGGAGATTGTTGACGACGCTGACATTGGCGCTTTGGCTGCCATTCCCGTAGAATTCCAGGTTGATATGGGGTTTGTGGAACCGCATTTCGTAGCCCGCGTAGCCAAACAGGCTGTGGTTGCCGTCGACATTGACGAATTGCGAGACACGACGGCCCACGGAGTCGACAAATACATTGCTTCCGATGGCATTTTCTGTGAAGTTATACGAGAGATTGAGGTACATGCCTCTGTCGGCAAGGACATTGTAGTTGTTGTAGAACAGCTGCAGGCGATTGCTGAACGAAGGCTTGAGGCCCGGGTTGCCGACGGTGATGTTCAGCGGGTCCTCGTTGGTGCGAAGGGGCTGTATCTGCTGGAGGTCGGGTTGGTTGGTATTCCCGGAATAACGGATGAAGATCCTTCGCATATTGGTAAAGGCGTAGGAGATCGACGCATTCGGATACCAGTTGACAAAGCTGCGCCTGAACGATGTGTCGGCATGGAGATCGTTCTGTCGCCAGCTGGTGAAGCCGAGGTCATTTCCGGCGGAGAAGCGCAGCTTCTTCTTGACGAGATTATAGGTCAGGCCGCCTTTATGGGAGAAGATATTGTACTGGTAGTCGTTGCTGTACAGCGAATCGAGCTCGCTGTATTTGCCGCCGAGCGCCTTGTTATAGGAGTTGCGGTTGGACCGGCTGTTGTTGACGGTGACGCCATAGCTGGCCGAAAGAAAAGAAGACCTGGAGAGCGGCTCGGTATAGGTGGCCCTGGAGTCCACCAGAAGATTTTGCGTGTAATAGTTCTTGAACTGGTCGATCAGCGAGTCTTTGGAAACTGATCCTCCCTTATCATAGAGCCGGGTATCCGAGTTCAGGTATCCGTCCGAACGGTTATCGGTATAGTTCTCGCGGATATTGAGGGAGATCGTCCGCCCTTTCTTCGCCAGCTTTTTCCGCCAGAGCAGGTCGCTGTTGACGGAGTGCTTGTCGCCAGCGGTCGAGGTAGTCCGGTCGTTCTGGTTGACCATCGAGCTGTCGCTGGCGAGAGCTTCCGAGTGGAAGACGCTGTTGGTCGTTTTGTGATCGGCGCCGCCGTCGGCCATCAGCTTCAGCGACGAAGTGCTGTCGATCTTATACTCATATATGCCGCTGAAACTATTCCGGCTGATATGGTTCGTGAACGCCTGCCGCTGATTATTATAATAGAACGTATCCGGCAGGATATACTGGGAGTTGGTCGTGCTGTTGCCGGTGACGTCCAGCATCATGTACTTGTAGTTCGCGTTAAGGGATTGCTGATCGTCGTTGAACTTGTTGTTGTAGTGCAGACCGCCCGTCTTTACGGATGGGTAGCCCTGGCCTTCGTAGTGTCCCGACCAGGAGTCCATTTCGTCATGGGCCATCCCGGAGGAGATGCTGACATTGCCCGTGTTCTCATCGACGTCGGCGCCGGCGGCGAAACTTTGGCCGTAGGTATCCTGTTCTCCCCAGCTTAGCCCCGTCTTGCCGGTATTGGAGATGATGCCGTAACCTGCCAGCTTTTCCTTATTCCGGAAATAATTGGCCATCAGCTGGTAGTCATAGTAGCCGTCCGTACCCTGTCCGGCGTTGACGCGGCCGAAATAGCCGTTCTTCTTGCCGTCCTTCAGCTTGAGGTTGATCGTCTTGTCGCGCTGACCGTCGTCGATGCCGGTGAAGTTGGCCTGGTCGCTCTTCTTGTCGTAGACCTGTACCTTGTCGACCATATCGGCGCGTAGATTCTGCGTAACGAGGGTGGGGTCGTCACCGAAGAACTCTTCGCCGTCGACCAGGACCTTTTTTACCGTTTCACCCTGGGCGGTGATCTTGCCGTTCTTGTCGACCTGGATGCCGGGTAGTTTTTTCAGCAGGTCTTCGACCGTGGCGTTGGGCTGCGTGCGAAAGCTGTCGGCGTTGAACTCGGTGGTGTCGCCTTTTAATCTGATGGCGCCCTTGTTGCCGCTGACGACCACTTCCTGGAGGAGCTTGCTCTTCAAGACCATCCCGATGACGGGAAGGGTCATCGTCCCGGAATCCCTGACGGTTAGTTCGTCGACAAAATCGGCGTAGGAAGGGTAGGTGACCACGATGAGGTAGCGCCCGAAGGGTATATTATTGAGCGTGAACCGTCCGGCCCCGTCGGTGCGGGCATGCTGGACCAGGATCGAGTCGGAGGGGCGCAGCAGGAGAACTGAACCGTAGGCGAGGTTCTTTTTTTCCGCCGTATCGGAGACGGTCCCCAGGACACGCGAAGATTGTGCCAGGCTCGAAATGGATGAGCAGAGGCATAGGATGAGACATAGGAAGGTTAAACAGGTCAGCTTGGTCATAGGAAAATTATAATGGTACCCTGAGATGCTATTTATAAGGCTTTCCACACTTGGGCAGGCCAAATTAATTCTGAAACGAAGGATATGCAAGGACGATCCCTTAAATTTACGTTAAAGAGAAGAGTCTCTTTTTATAAAACATCTAAAAACATTTCCCGTGGATACAACCGTTGGTCAGAAATATGAAGAGACACATTTTGTAGATTCGGCAAAGCCGGTATGGAACTACTCGCTTTTCACGGACGAAGATATCCGAAATTTTCAGAATGGTACGAATTACCGTCTGTACGACCTCTTCGGAAGTCACCGGCGGACTGTCCTCGGCAGACCGGGCTATTACTTCGCAGTATGGGCGCCGAATGCAACGGCCATCTCCGTGATCGGAAATTTCAACGACTGGACGCCTGACCTCCATCCGCTGTACGTCCGGCTGGACCGCAGCGGCATCTGGGAAGGCTTTATCCCGGATATTTCTACGGGCGAAGCCTATAAATACCATATAAAGGGCTACAATGGCGGGACGCTGGATAAAGGTGATCCCTATGCGTATTTTTGGGAGATGCGGCCGATGACAGCCTCGATCACCTGGGAGCTGGGCTATGACTGGCAGGACGCAGAGTGGATGTCTGGCAGGAAGACCCACAACTCCCTGGCATCACCCTGGAGCATCTACGAGGTGCACCTGGCCAGCTGGATGCGGCCGGACAAGTACGATGAAGAACGGTATAACACCTATGCGCAACTGCAGGAGTTGCTGGTCCCCTATGTCAAAAAGATGGGCTTTACGCACGTCGAGCTCATGCCGGTGATGGAACACCCGTTCGATGGCAGCTGGGGCTACCAGGGGACGGGGTACTATGCCCCCACCTCCCGTTTTGGCGACCCGCAGGGCTTTATGGCGCTGGTGGACGCCTTTCACCGGGAGGGCATCGGCGTCCTCCTGGACTGGGTGCCTTCGCATTTCCCCTATGACTATCATGGGCTCTATCTGTTCGACGGCGCCAATACCTACGAGTATGCCGACATGCGGAAGGGCTACCACCCGGACTGGAACAGCTATATCTTCAACTACAAGAGAGGAGAGGTAAAGTCGTTCCTGATCAGCAATGCGCGATACTGGCTGGATAAGTTCCATGCGGACGGCCTGCGCGTGGACGCCGTCAGCTCGATGCTGAAATTGAACTACTCCCGCGAGGAGGGAGAATGGGAGCGCAACGAGCACGGGGGCGACGGCAACCTCGAGGCGATCGCCTTTATAAAGGACATGAACGAGACCGTATATCGCGACTTCCCCGACGTGCAGACCATTGCCGAAGAGGCGACCGACTGGCCAGGCGTCAGCCGACCGACCTTTGCCGGCGGGCTCGGATTCGGGATGAAATGGATGATGGGCTGGATGCACGATACCCTCGACTTTTTCAAGATGGACCCGCTGTTCCGCAAGGACCACCAGGACAAGTTTACGTTCAGCATGATGTACTACTACGACGAGAACTTCGTCCTGCCCCTGAGCCACGACGAGGTCGTCCACGGAAAGTCGCCGATGCTCTACAAGATGCCGGGCGACGACTGGCAGAAATTCGCCAATCTCCGGCTGATGTATACCTATATGATGACCCATCCCGGCGGCAAGCTGCTCTTCATGGGCGACGAGTTCGGCGCAACTTCCGAATGGAACTACAAGACCGAGCTCCAATGGGACCTTCTGCAATATGACTCGCACCGGCTGCTAAAAGACTGTGTGAGGGACCTGAACTTTCTGCTGCGCGGCGAGCCCGCCCTTTACGAGAACCAGTTCAGCTCATACGGTTTCGAGTGGATCGACCTCAACCACCGCAGCGAGAGCGTGGCGGTCTACCGCCGCAAGGGCAAGGATCCCGCCGACGACCTCCTGGTGATCCTCAACTTTACGCCGGTGGTGCGCCGCGACTGGAAAGTCTATGCCCGCGGAAAGTCGGCCTGGAAGGAGATCTTCAACAGTGACGACCGGAAGTACTGGGGTACGGGGGATACGAACAATCCCGCGGTGCACGTGAATCTCGTCGACGAGAGCGATGACGTGTACGAGCTGATCGTTCACCTGCCGCCGCTCGGGGCCGTGGTGTTGAAGTAGTGTCGGCAACCCTGCGGGGCGCTTGCGGCTTGAACCGAACCTGCCGTCCGCGTGAACCAGGCGGTTCACATCCTTTCCGGAACACGGATACCGAGCAGAGCCAGCGCCGAACGGAGAATATTCGCGGTCAATCCGGATAGCTGCAGACGTAGCTGTCTCTTCCCGGGAGTTTCGGCTTTCAGCACGTAATGCTGGTTCACGAATGAATTGAAAGCCTGTGCCAGCTCAAAAGCATATGCGGCAACGATGGATGGGCTCATTTCTTTGACTGCCTCCTGAAGAATAGATGGATATTTTTCTGCTGTTACTATCAAAGCTTTTTCCAGGGGAAGCAGAGGTTCCTCGGCTGCAATGTCGCCTCCAGCAGCCGGTTCATCCTTCTCCTTTCGGAAGATCGACCTTATACGGGCGTAAGCGAACTGAATAAAGGCAGCAGTATATCCGTGCAGATCGATGGACTCCTCCGGATTAAAGATCATCCTCTTTTTGGGATCAACACGGAGAAGGAAGAATTTCAATGCGCCAATGCCAATCGTGTCATAGAGTTCCTTAAGCTCGTCGGCAGTAAAACCCTCAGTTTTGCCCAACTCGGCAGTCTTCTTCTCCGCCTCGCTGATCATCTCGTCGAGGATATCGTCGGCGTCGACGACGGTGCCTTCCCTCGTTTTCATACGGCCGGTGGGCAACTCGACCATGCCATAGCTCAGGTGGAAGATGCCGTCGGCGGAAGGAATGCCCAGTTTCTGACAGATCAGCTTGAGGACCTTAAAATGATAGTTCTGTTCGTCGCCGACCACATAGATGCTCAGGTCGGAGTGGAACTCTTCGTTCTTCTTCACGGCCAGGCCGATGTCCTGGGTGATATAGACCGCGGTCCCATCCTTGCGCTGGACGATCTTCTGGTCGAGGCCGTCGGCCGTGAGGTCGATCCAGACGCTGCCATCCTCCTTTCTAAAGAAGACGCCTTTTTCCAGCCCCTGTTCGACGAGCTCTTTGCCGAGCAGATAAGTATTGCTTTCGTAGTAGGTCTTGTCAAAATCGCTGCCGATACGCTTGTAGGTGACGTCAAAACCAGCATAGACCCAGCTGTTCATTTTCTTCCAGAGCTCGATGACGTCCGGCTTGCCCGCCTCCCAGTCGACCAGCATCTGTTTAGCCGCGCGCATGATCGGCGTGGCGTTGTCTGCGACGTCTTTAATTACCGAACGATGTTCTTTTACTTTCTCGGCGAGAAATTCTTGTTCCTTTGGTCCTTTTGTTGGAACCAGGGCTTCGAGCTGGAGCGTCTTGGACAGCTGTTGTTGCAGCAAGGGGCGGTCCTCTTCATTGATAGCGCTAAAATCTCCTTTATAAATTGCCTCGAAGATCGGAAGGGACTGCCTTTTCATTTCCTCTCCAAAGAGGACATAATAGTCTCCGACCAGGTGATCCCCCTTGATGCCCGTGCTCTCCGGCGTTGCGCCGTTGGCAAACAGCTGCCAGGCGACCATGCTCTTGCAGATATGGATGCCGCGGTCGTTGGCGATACAGGTCTTGACGATCTCGTACCCGCCGGCTTTATAGATCTCGGCGATGCTCCAGCCGAGGAAGTTGTTGCGAAGATGCCCGAGGTGGAGGGGCTTGTTGGTATTGGGAGAAGAATACTCTACCATCACCTTCTTTCCGTTGGCCGGCTGGCGGCCAAATGCTGCATTGGCGTGCTCTGTCCGCAGAAAGTCGATCCAGCGGCTATCGGCCACAGTGAGATTGAGGAATCCCTTGATGACGTTAAAGGCGGAGAACAGCTCCGGGTTGCCGGCCAGCAGCGCCTGCCCCAGCTCGTTGCCCAGGACTTCCGGGGACCTCTTCAATTGCTTGACAAAGGAGAACAGCACTACCGTATAGTCGCCTTCGAATTCCGGCTTGGTCTCGTTGACGGCGATGTCGGCGGGGGCCAGGTCGAATTGAAATTTCTCTTTCAGGGCATTGCTGGTGGCTGTTCTGATCTGACTGATGATGTCCATTGACTGTTTTAATGGCTGCAAATGTACTGCAAGTCGGGGAATTGATTTCTACCCTTTATTTTCCCCTGTTGCCCCGCCGCCCGCCATTAGGATGCCGCCGCCGGAATAGTCGCCGGAATAGTAGCTTTTTTTTAACGTGAAAACGACCATTTGGTAGTATATTTGCCCGGTTTTACGAGGCATGACACAGATATTGAAAAATAGCATCATCTCCTTTATAGATTTTTTTTACCCTCCATTCAGCAGGGTAATGCCCATACAGACCTTCCGCTATGCTGCTTGTGGCGGAACCAATACGGTGGTGGACATCGTCATGTACGCCATCGCCTATAACTTGATACTGCACAAGCACGACGTCGACCTGGGGTTCCTGGTGATCAAGTCCCACATCGCATCGATCCTCATCGCTTTCTGTGTAAGCTTCCCGCTTGGTTTTTTCCTGTCGCGGAACATCGTTTTCACCGAATCGACCCTGCACGGCCGGGTCCAGCTGTTCCGGTATTTCCTCCTGGTGCTCATTTGCCTGCTGCTCAACTACATCTTCATCAAGCTCTTTGTGGAGCAGTTCCATATCTATCCAACCGTCAGCAAGGTGCTCACGACCATCATCGTAGTGGCCTTCAGCTACGTGACACAAAAGAATTTTACCTTCAAGACCGAGACGCAGAACCGGCAGATCGACTGACGCAGGCGCGCCGCAGCCCAATAATGGTTCACGCAGCGGACCTATAGTTTCGGCAGAACAAGCCTCGCTCATTTCCGCTGGGTCATGCTAAACCAGTTGCCGACCCCGTCCGACAGAACCGCCTCAGTCCCATAGAACTGCTCTTTTGGTTCGGACTTGAAGGCCACCCCCTTGTTCTTCAGCTCCTCATAGGTGGCCCGGCAATCGGTGGTATCCATGACGCCGGCGCCGAGGGCCCCCTTCTCCAACAATACTTTAAAGGCGTTGCGGGTCTCATCGTCAAAATGCATCCCACCGTCCAGTGGGGAAAGAAGGGCTATCTCCAGATCAGGCTGATCCGGCGGAGTAATGGTCAGCCAGCGGAAGCCATTCTCCATTTTCGCATCGGTGTTGACCTTGAACCCCAACTTACCGACATAAAAATCATAGGCCTTGTCCTGATCCAGCACAAAAAAGGTAACATGAGAGAGCTTGGTGATCATAAATTATATGTTTATGACCAAAGCTAAGGTTTCCGCGGCCGAAGCCCTTATTGAGAATTGCTTTTTTGGGAGACGGTGGAGGGGGCGCCGAGGTCCACCCCACAATTCTCGATGAAACAATGCGGGATAAAGCTCCGCGGCTGCTCGAGGGTCTGCTGTTCCCTGCGCCAGGCCTCGTCGCGATAGCTGGTGGGAGCGGCTCCCATCTCCTTTTTAAAGAGCAGGCTGAAAGAGCCGATGCTCTCGAACCCAACCTGATTGCATATTTCTGTCACGGTAAGCTCCCGGGCGGCCAGACAGAGGCGCGCCTGCTCGATCCGCTTGCGGGTCAGGTACTGGTGGGGCGTAAGCCGGTAGATACGCGTGAAAAGTCGGTGGAAATAATAGCGGGAAAGGCAGGCTTCCCGCGAAAGCCTGTCCAGATCAAGTGGACCCTGAAAATTGTCGTCGATATAGACTTTCGCGGCTACAATCTTCCGATATGTGTCCGGGGCGATCGGCATGTAAGCATTAAATTTTTTACCACCAAATTTAATTCTTGTTTTTCAAACAATTACAGGAACTTGCTGGCACAATTTTAGGGGATTCCACAGTGTCTTTTTCGTAACTTTACAGATGCTGATCTCAAACAACAAGCCTATGGTAACAGTGATCATTCCCGCTCTTAATGAAGAAAAAACGATCCGCCAGGTTATCCGCCAGGCAAAACGCAGCGAGCTGGTGAATGAGATTATAGTCGTCGATGATATGTCCACCGACAACACGATCGCAGAAGCAAAGAAGGAGGAAGGGGTGAAGGTTATAACCAGCACCCATGTGGGAAAAGGGGATTCGATGCGCGAAGGGCTGTTGATGGCCGGTAATGATATACTGGTGTTCCTGGAAGCGGATACGCCGTCTTTCGAGTCGGATGTCGTCGGCATGCTGGCAGAACCCCTGGTCCGGGGAGAGGCCGATTTCGTAAAATCTTATTTCGAGCGGCAAAGCGGTCGCGTAGCCGAAATACTGGTCAAGCCGATGCTGGAGTTCTTCTTTCCGCATCTTTTGCAGTTCAAGCAGCCGCTCAGCGGCATGATCGCCGGTAAAAAATCCATTCTTCAAAAGGTCGAATTCGACAACGATTATGGGGTCGATATCGGACTGCTGATCGATATGCACAATGTCAACGCAAGGATCAAAGAGGTCTGCGTAGGCGAGGTCGAGAATGACCGGCATCCCCTGCACGTCCTCGGCCGGATGTCCAAACAGGTGGCCAACGCCATCTTCAAACGGGTGAATATCTTCGACGGCGGCAGACGGCAGGACGACGATACGCCACACGTGATGCGCGAACAGGTAGAGTTCGCCCTGAAGGAAATGGCCCGCCAGCCAAAGAAGATGATCGTCTTCGATATGGACTATACGCTGCTGCAGGGAAGCTTTATAAAGGCAGCGGCCGAACATTTCGGCTTCACCAAAGAGCTGAGCGATATCCAGGCCCAGCCCAAAAGCAATTTCATCAAGACCCAGAAAATAGCGCGTCTGCTGGAGGGTAGGACCTTTGCTGAGATGATCAATGTTGTGGAAACTATTCCCCTGATCGGGGACGCCGTGCAGGTGGTCCGGGAACTGCAGGTGCGCGGCTACGTCTGCGGGATCATCAGCGACAGCTATCACGCGATCGCCAACCACGTCAAAAACATGCTCGGACTCGACTTCACCCTCGGAAATGAGCTCGAGTTCCAAAAGAGCGTGGCAACCGGAGAGGTCCGGATCCCCTCCCAGCTGCTCAAAGACCGGTTCAGCCGGTGCGAGCACGACCATTGTAAGTCAAATATGTTCCAGTACATTCTACACCGTTTTGGCATCAGCCTGGCAGATTCTGTGGCAGTCGGAGATGGGGAGAACGACATCTGCATGGTCAAAATGGCGGGTACGGGCATCAGCTTTAATTCCATTACGCCGGACGTAGATAAGGTGGCCGATTATGTTTTCAGGGGGAATTCCCTGAAACCGGTCCTGGAAGTGGTCCGATAGGGCGCCGGTCCCGAAATATCAGGTATTATCGCCTCCCGACGTCACCGGACAGCCTGACCGGAAAAAAGCCGCAAAAAAGACACTATAGGATTTGGATGGCAGACCCTGACCAACGGTCTGCCATTTTTGCATTTTTAGGGCCGTGGCATAATGATTGTCAAGGCTATCGGGTAAGTAGAACATTGAAAACCTTTAAAATCAGATAAACAATATGGCAAAAATCATAGGAATTGACCTCGGCACGACGAACAGCTGCGTGGCCGTCATGGAAGGGAATGAACCCGTCGTGATCGCCAATGACGAAGGTCGCCGCACGACCCCGTCGATCGTAGGTTTCCTGAAGAACGGTGAGCGAAAAGTAGGGGACCCTGCCAAGCGTCAGGCCATTACGAACCCGGTCAATACGATCATGTCTGTAAAACGTTTTATGGGCCGTCGGTATGACGAAGTGACCAACGAGATCACACACTGGAGCTATAAAGTGGTAAAAGGTGACAATAATACGGTCCGTATTGACATAGACGGCCGTTTATATACGCCGCAGGAAATATCGGCGATGATCCTGCAAAAGATGAAGAAGACGGCGGAAGACTACCTGGGTCAGGAAGTGACCGAAGCCGTTATCACGGTGCCCGCCTACTTCAACGACGCACAGCGCCAGGCGACCAAGGAAGCCGGTGAGATCGCCGGTCTGACCGTTCGCCGTATCGTCAACGAACCTACGGCAGCCGCCCTGGCCTATGGCCTGGACAAGGCCGGCAAGGACGAGAAGATCGCCGTATTCGACCTGGGTGGCGGTACCTTCGATATATCCATCCTCGAGCTGGGGGATGGCGTGTTTGAAGTAAAATCAACCAACGGCGACACCCACCTGGGTGGCGACGATTTCGATAAGGTGGTCATGGACTGGCTGGCCGAAGAGTTCAAGAAGGACGAGAACGTCGACCTGCGCAAAGATCCAATGGCGCTCCAGCGCCTCAAGGAAGCCGCAGAAAAGGCGAAGATCGAACTCTCCTCTTCAAGCGAGACGGAGATCAACCTACCCTATATCACCGCCGTCGACGGTGTGCCCAAGCACCTCGTGAAAAAGCTGACCCGCGCCAAATTCGAACAGCTGTCCGACAGCCTTTTCGAAAGGTGCCTGAAGCCCTGCGAACAGGCGCTGAAGGACGCCGGCATCTCGACCTCCCAGATCGACGAAGTGATCCTGGTAGGCGGTTCGACCCGTATCCCCAAGGTCCAGGAGATCGTTGAAAAATTCTTTGGCAAGAAACCCAATAAGGGCGTAAACCCCGACGAAGTGGTGGCCATCGGCGCCGCAATCCAGGGTGCAGTATTGACGGGTGAAGTAAAGGACGTGCTCCTGCTCGACGTTACGCCGCTCTCGCTCGGTATCGAGACGATGGGTGGTGTCATGACCAGGCTGATCGAGTCCAATACGACGATCCCGACCAAGAAATCGGAGACCTTCTCCACCGCGAGCGATAACCAGCCCGGCGTACAGATACACGTCCTGCAGGGCGAACGCCCGATGGCCTCTCAGAACAAGAGCCTCGGTACGTTCAACCTCGACGGCATCCCGCCCGCTCCGCGCGGCGTCCCCCAGATCGAAGTCATCTTCGACATCGACGCCAACGGTATCCTGCACGTGACCGCGAAAGACAAGGGCACGGGTAAGGAACAAAAGATCCGCATCGAGGCCGGCAGCGGTCTGAGCAAGGAAGAGGTCGAAAGGATGAAGGCAGAAGCCAAGGCCAACGAGTCCACCGACAAGGCGGCCCGCGAAAAGGTCGACAAGGTCAACCAGGCCGACAGCCTCGTCTTCCAGACCGAAAAGCAGCTGAAGGAATTCGGCGACAAGCTTCCGGCTGACAAGAAGGCCCCGATCGAAGCAGCCCTCAACAAGCTGAAGAGCGCGCTGAAGGACGTTCAGAGCAAGCCCGATAGCGCAGACGTCACAGCCATCGACGCCGCAGTCGCAGAGATGAACAACGCCTGGACCGCCGCATCCGAAGAGATGTACAAAGCAACCCAGCAGCCCGGCGGACAGCCCGGTGGTGACCAGGGAGCCCATGGCGGTCAGCAGAGCAGCGGCGGTGAGAATGTAACCGACGCCGAGTTCGAAGAAGTTAAGTAATTGATTGGTTTCCAGATAGATAAAAAGCCTCGAGAAATTCGGGGCTTTTTTGTTTGCAAATACCAGATTAATGTGTAATTTTGCACCCGAATTGAGCAACTAAAACGTTCTAGCGCGTGTTCTGATCGATTCCAGTATCACCGGTTGAATTCCGGTTCTTGCCACCAGGCCTGTTGAACTTCTCACAACGATGCTTCCTTTTCTCATTCTTCGTAGTTGCTCCGGAAATTTTTAGAAAACGTAAAATTGAATAGTTATGAACAGTGATGTAATGCACACTAAAGTGCAAATGGAACCTGCTATCCTGAAAAATCTCACGGCCGAGGTAAAAGAGACCCTTGCAAAAGAGCTCGCCCTCGCCAAACCCCGCACAAGCTCCTTTGGAGCTGTACAGCTGTGGAATATCCGCCGCAATGGTCGGCGCATCCTCCGCAGGAACCCGAAGATTGTTACCGGTTTCGGTTACTGATAAAGTTAAGGTGAGGTTATGATTAGCGTAGCGCCCGCTCAGGATCGAGCGGGCTTTTTTTTTGCCGGCTGACGGCGGATCATATGATTTCCATCTGCTTCATCAGGAACGACGCGTTGCGGTTACGCGCAACACCGCGCTGCAGCTCATAATTGAATTGTAATTTATCTCCATCGATCACGCTCTCAAAACAATAGTTGCGCACCACGCCCGGTAGCTCCTCTTCCAGCTGACCCAGCAGCAGATCGTGCGTCGCGAACAGCGAAAGACAGTGATGCCCGGCCAGCTTGCGGATAAAAAGCTCCGAGCCGTGGGTCTTGTCCTCAGAGTTGGTGCCCCGGAGGATCTCGTCGATGAGCACGAGCGCCGGCGCGCCTGTGTCGAGGCGGTGAACGATATTGCGCAACTTCTTCAGCTCGGCCATAAAATAGGAGGTCTGCTCCTGCAGCGAGTCGCTGATGCGCAGCGAGGTGAGCAGCGCCATCGGCGTAAAGGTCCAGCTGGCGGCGCATACGGGCAGGCCGCACTGGGCCATCAGAAGATTGACGCCGATCGTCCGGAGGAAGGTCGTCTTGCCCGACATGTTCGATCCCGTGACGAGGATCAGCCTGTCCTCCCTGCCGATGGAGAAGTCGTTGGCGACGCGCCGGTCAGCGGGTATCAGCGGATGCGCGAGACGGGTAGAGGTAATAAAAAGATCGGAACTGTCTACCGGTACAGGATAGCTGTAGTCCGGGTTGTTGAACGCAAACCCCGCCAGAGAGTTGAGACATTCTATCGAACCCACCGTGGCGATCCACTGCGGGAACCGGGTCCGGTGCGCGATCTTCCAGCGTTCGAGCGCGGCAAGACAGCGCAGGTCGTAAAAGAAGAACGTATTGAACGCGATATTGACGAGGACGTTCAGGCGCTGGTCGAAGAATGACGTCAGCCTCGACAGCTGACGGATAGCCTTATGCGCATCTTCTGTCTGCGCGTGCAGTTCTTTCAATAGCACGGAGTTCCCCACCTCGACGGTATTGAATACGCCGAGGATGCCGGCGTACTGGTCGAGTATGCTCTGCTTGTGGGCGATCAGCAGGTGCTGCTTGCTGATATACTTCATGAAGTACCCGGTGATGCCCCAGGAGATGAGGGCGCCGATCAGGAGTGGGGTATAGTTGTTGCTGGACAAATAGTAGTAGGCCGTTCCCAGATTACATACCGTGAGCACGTTGATGAGGATACGAAACCCCTTCCGCTGGTAGAGGACGGGCGCGCTGTCCAGCCAGGACTGGATATTGTCCAGGTTGCCCGCTGCCTCGCCCGCCAGCAGTCCCTTTGCCGTCAGCAGCTGACGTTTGGACGACTGACCCGCCAGGGCGCGGACCGCCTCCTGCTGCCGGCGGATCGCTTCTGGAGAAAGCAGGCTGTTGCGCAGCAGTCCGCTGAATGCTTCCATACCGTGGCTGGTGGTCGTGCGGTTGAGCACGTGAAAGAACGAGCGCTTTCCAAAGATGTCGAGGTCGTCAAGGTAGCCTTCAGAGTCGAGATAAACGCCGCCATCGGGAAAGCCGTTGAGGTCGCCGTCCAGAACGGCCAGCTCATTGGAGTTCAGCCAGGCCAGCTTTTCCCAGAGCATACGCTCGTCCTTTCGGCGAAAATAGAGATTGACGAAGACCAGAAAGGCGGCGAACAAAGCAAGGACCAGCGCCACCAGGGGCAGGCTGAAGCCTTGCACCAGCAGGACGATCGAATAGATAAAGCCCGCAAAAAGCAGCAGCCGGACCAGGGCCAGGCCATTCATCTTTCCCCGCAGCCGCCTGACCTGGTCCTTGCAATCGGCAAGCGTGGATGTATAAAAATCAATGGTGGACATAGGCTTGAGAAGCAAAATGCCACCTGAGGTCAAGTGGCATTCGGCATATTATAATAAATTAATTGGCTTACATGATATCCAGCGCCTTGACGAAGAAGGTGCAAACGAAGGGAAGGATCAGGGTCAGGTATTCAAAGTGTGACGCAACGGCTAAAACGAAAGCGCCCGATGAGATCGCGAACAAAACCCAGTATAGTAACGTGTTTTTCTTTTGCTGCTGTTCCATTGAGTTTCAAATTTGTGCGAAGCTACGGGAGAATTCGCAATGATCCAAACCAATCCAGGGCAAACTCGCTAAAGTCAAAAAATGAATATCTTCGGGTTTCAGAGGGAAAATTCCACGCATATAGTTTTTTTATTCCGATTGCTAAAAGACGCTAAAAAATAGTATATCTTAGAGATATAATGTAAAAATTACACATTGCAGGGACATGAAAATTGATTTTTACTTACGATTCTACACGCATCCCGGCCAGTCCATCCTGGTTACAGGGAATATACCGCAGCTTGGCAACGACAACATCCACTCTGCTCTTGCCCTCGACTATGTCAACGGCGAGTTCTGGCACGGGAGCCTCGTGCTTGCGACATTACCCGAAGAGCCTTTGCATTATCACTATGTCCTGCGCAACGAAGACGGCTCGCTGACAGAAGAGTGGGGAGACGACAAAATGATCGACCTTCCGGCCGGCGCCATCAGCGAAGTACAGGTCATCGACACCTGGAACTATGCCGGGGAATTCGAGAACGTCTTCTACAGCAACCCATTTCAGGAGGTCTTATTACCGCGCCACAAGCCGGCAAAAAAGAGCAGGTCCAAAACCCCGGCGACACACCAGTTCCTCGTAAAAGCGCCCCTGCTGAACGCAGACGAGGTCGTTTGCCTGCTGGGCAACGGGACGACGCTTCACGACTGGGATGAATCCGATCCCTTGCCTCTGTCACCCGATGGGGCCTGGTGGACACTGTCGCTGTCCGTTCCCCCCGAGGCTTTCCCCATCGAATACAAATACGGCGTCTATGACAAAAAGGAAAAGCGCTTCGTCCGTTATGAAACGGGTCCCAACCGGTCCCTGCCCGGAGACGCCCGCAAAGGAAAGGTGAGCATCATCCATGACGGTTTCGTCCACCTGCCTAATACGAGCTGGAAGGGCGCCGGCGTGGCGATACCCGTTTTCAGCCTGCGCAGCAAGCACTCGATGGGGGTGGGAGAGTTCACGGATATCCGGCTGCTCGTCGACTGGACGGTCAAATGCGGGCTCCGGCTGATCCAGCTGCTGCCCATACAGGATACGACGGCTACCCATACCTGGCTGGACTCCTATCCCTATGCCGCCATCTCAGCCTTTGCGCTGCACCCGATCTATCTCAACCTCGAGAAATGCGCCGGACGGAAATATGCCGACCTGGTCAAGCCGCTGAAGAAAAAACAGAAAGAGCTGAACGCGCTGAACGAACTGGACTACGAACAGGTCTTAAAGATCAAATTGTTGACAGTTAAAGAACTGTACGAGTTACAGAAAGAAGAATTTAAGAAGGACCCCGAATTTTTGAGCTTCTTTGCCGACAACGAGAACTGGCTGGCGCCCTATGCGGCCTTCTGCCATCTCAGGGACAAGTATAATACCCCCGATTTTACCCAGTGGAAGACCCACAGCAAGTACGACCAGGAGGCCGTCCGCAAGCTGACGACGCCCGGCAGCAGACAATACGATTCTATTGCTCTTCATTATTTTATACAGTATCACCTCCACCTTCAGTTGAGGGAGGCGGTGGACTACGCACACGAGCACAGCGTCGTCCTCAAAGGCGATATTCCCATCGGGATCGGCCGGTACAGCTGTGACGCCTGGGTAGACCCGGGGCTTTATCATATGGACCTGCAGGCGGGCGCGCCACCCGACAATTTTGCCGTCAAGGGACAGAACTGGGGCTTCCCCACCTACAACTGGGACACGATGCAGCGCGACGGCTACGCCTGGTGGCAACGCCGGTTTGGCCATATGCGCAACTATTTCGACGCCTTCCGCATCGACCATATCCTCGGCTTCTTCCGTATCTGGAGCATTCCCATGGATATAGTGGAAGGTATACTCGGCCATTTCGAGCCGGACATCCCCGTCCACCGGGTGGAATTCCAGCAGCGGAATATATGGTTCGACTACGACCGCTATACCAGGCCCTTTATCACCGACGCCGTCCTTTGGGAGATATTCGGATCAGAGATGGACTCCATAAAGGCGTCATACCTGGAACCCGGGGAGAATGGCTTATATCGTCTGAAAGCCGCTTTCGACACTCAACGCAAGATAGAAGCGCATTTCAGCCAGCAGCCGTCGACCGATCCCGCCAACCGGCTTAAGACGGGACTATATGACCTCGTATCCAACGTGATCCTGTTGGAGGCGGAAGGCTCCGGCGGCCAGCAATTCCATTTCCGCATCTCGATGGAGAATACCTCTTCCTTCCGGCACCTCGAATGGCACGTACAGCAGCAGCTGAAAGACCTTTATGTCAACTATTTCTACAACCGCCAGGACGAGTTCTGGCGAAAGGAGGCCATGCGCAAGCTGCCCGCGCTGAAGAGGGCTACCAATATGCTCGTCTGCGGAGAAGACCTGGGAATGGTGCCGCGCAGCGTTCCCGACGTCATGCGTCAGCTCGGCATCCTAAGCCTCGAAGTACAGCGCATGCCCAAGGACCCGGCCCGGGAATTCTTTCACCCCGCCGAAGCACCCTATCTGTCCGTCGTTACGCCGTCCACCCACGACATGAGCACGATCCGTGGCTGGTGGGAGGAGGACAGGGCGTTGACCCAGCGTTTCTTCAACCACGAGCTGGGCCAGTGGGGAGAGGCGCCCTTGTTCTGCGAGCCCTGGATCAACAAGGCCGTCGTCCTGCAGCACCTGCACAGCCCCGCCATCTGGTGTATATTCCAGCTACAGGATATCATGGGGATGAGCGAAACCTTCCGCAGGGAGAACCCCCGCGACGAGCGGATCAATGTCCCGGCGAACCCGCATCATTACTGGAGATACCGGATGCACCTGACCCTGGAAGAGCTGATCAAAGAGAAGGATTTCAACGCTTCGGTCAAAGAGGAAGTGGAGGCCAGCGGGAGATAGAAAGATCCGGACAACGAACCGCTCCGGAAAGGATGCCCCAAAAAGGTTGGCAGCCGAGACACTCAGAACTGAATGCCGGCTGCCGTAGGGAGAGGGGTAAGAGGGTTGGGGATTGCGATTTCAGGTTTCTGCTTCTACATTACATAATCTTCACAAAAGGTTGCACATACTGGCTGGACCCTGTGCGGCTGGACACCTTGAGGATGTAGTTGCCGCTTTTCAGTCCGGAGATGGCCAAAGACTGTTGGTTACTGCCGGCGCTCAGCTGCTGCTGGGTGGTCATCAGAACGATGCCGGACAGATTGTAGACCTGTACGATCACCTGCTCTGCAGCGGGGCTGCTGACGTTGAAGTTGAGCACCGCAATGGCCGGGTTCGGATAGACCGCCATTTTGCTGTTGCTCTCTGTATTGGTCAGAGTAACTATCTTCGAATAACGGAGGACGCCGTCCATATCTACCTGGCGGAGGCGGTAGTAGTTGTTCCCTTTCAGCATATGTTCGTCAGAGAACGTAAAGTCGTTGGTGTTGCCATTGTTGATACCGATCACGACACCGATGGAATCATATCCGCCGGTATCTCCCGAACGCTCGACGACGAACCATTTACAGTTGGTCTGACCCTCCATCGTCCAGCCGAGCAGGGCTTCGCTGTTTTGAGCCTTTCCGGTGAAAGCAAGCAGCAGGGCCGGCGTAGCGGAAGTGCTGGTTGCCATCTGGGCCTTGAGGCTTCCGGTGGCAGAGATCAGGAGGGCGAGGATCAGGGCTGCGGTATTCTTTTGCATATAAGGTACGATTGCGTGTTGTACCAGATTATGGCAAAAGGGTGCCAAAAAATAATAATTTGGTAAACAGTCCATTACGGGCGTGCCACGCCGCAAGGCTTTCCCGGAAAGGGAAAAATGCTCTCAAAAATGCAAAAAAATGCGTGGAAGCCCGCGGTTGGACCGTAATTTCCGAAGACTAAATGTGGGCCAAAAAATTTTGACCAAAAATAATTTTTTGGCCCAAACCATAATGTCTGCACACTTCGGCTTTGAGCCTCGTGTGCGAACCGGACTCTGTCCGGTTATGGAACCGCAGAATCTGTATCTTAGCCTCCATGATCTGCACATATCATTCTTATCAGCTCGAATTCAGACACCCTTTTACTATTTCCAGAGGCACCAAGACGCACCAGCCGACCCTGATCGTAGAGCTCGAACACAAAGGAATAAAGGGCTACGGTGAGGCCCCGGCCATCAGCTATTATCATATACCGGTCGAAAAGATGATCGCCGACCTGGAGGCCAAAAAGGCGGGCATCGAGGGATTTGCGATAACGGATCCCCAGCGCTACTGGCACTATCTTCACCATTTGATACCCGACAACTCCTTCCTCGTCTGCGCGCTCGATATGGCGGCCTGGGACCTGTACGGCAAGATGCGCCAGCTACCATTATATAAGCTATGGAACCTGGACCCGACCCGCGGACCACAGACGGACTTTACCATCGGCATCGATACGGTCGATAAAATGGTGGCGAAGATGAAGGAGAAACCCTGGCCCATCTATAAGATCAAATTGGGGACGCCCGATGACCTGGCCATAATGGAGGCCCTGCGCCAGCACACCGACGCCGTCTTCCGCGTAGACGCCAACGCCGGCTGGACCGTGGAAGAGGCCCTGCAGCTCATTCCCCGGCTGGCGCAGCTGGGAGTAGAGTTCGTCGAGCAGCCCCTGGCCAGGGACGACTGGGAAGGAATGCGCCGCCTGCACGCCCAATCGGTGCTGCCGCTGATCGCCGATGAATCCTGCGTAAAGGAAGAGGACGTGGACGCCTGTGCGGATCTGTTCCATGGCATCAATATCAAGCTGACCAAATGCAGCGGCATCACGCCTGCCCGGAGAATGATCGCGAATGCCCGGTCAAAAGGCATGAAGGTCATGGTGGGCAGCATGAACGAAAGCACGATCGGAAGCGCAGCCATCGCGCACCTGCTGCCGGAACTCGACTACGTGGATATGGACGGGCCGCTGCTGCTGAAAGACGACCTCGGGACAGGACTGGAGATGAACGCCGAACGAGTCACGATACCCCGCAGCCCCGGACTGGGAGTTCAGTTCACCGGACTTCGCCGCGAGGTTAACATTTTTCCCTGAGCGTCGTCCCACGAATGATAAAATAGGTGTAGATTTGACGCTTATAATGTATAGAATAGTATAGACCAGCTCGCATATGATAAAAACTACCGAAAACGCTCCATCTCTGTCTTACCGGGTAAAAGAAAAGTTCAGAACCGTCTTCGCGGAGTCCGATCCCCTCATCGTCCGCTCACCCGGCCGCGTCAATCTCATCGGGGAGCATACGGACTATAACCACGGGTTTGTCTTACCGGCAGCTATCAATAAAGCAATATATATGGCGGTCAGCCGTCGTTCTGACGGCCAGCTGCACCTCGTGTCGCTTGACCTCGACCGTCAGTTCGTCGGCTCTGCCAGAAAGGTTGCGCCTTCTTCCCTCCACTGGCCGGACTATATCCTCGGCGTAGTGCAGCAGATACAGGCGCTCGGTCATGAGCTCGGCGGCTTCAACTGCGTCTTCGGAGGCGATATTCCGCCAGGGGCGGGGATGTCCTCCTCTGCAGCGCTGGAATGTGCTACTGCGTTCGCCATTAACCAATTGTTCGGACTCGGGCTGGACCCGATGACGATGGTCAAGCTGGCGCAACGCGCGGAGAACGTTTTTGTCGGCGTACAGTGCGGCATCATGGACCAGTTCGCAAGCATGTTCGGACGCAAGAACCACGTCATCCGGCTGGACTGCCAGTCGCTGGAATATGCCTATGTGCCTTTTGATACGGCCGGCATCCGGATCGTCCTGCTGGATACAAATGTCAAACATTCCCTGGCTTCTTCCGAATACAATACGCGTCGTCAGCAGTGCGAGGCGGGTGTGCGCCTCATACAGGCCCATCATCCCGAGGTAAAAAGCCTGAGGGACGTGACCCCCGATATGCTGAAGACCTATGTTGCGCCCGTCGACGCCCTGGTCAACCAGCGCTGCGAATACGTAGTGGAAGAGATCGCCCGCCTTCTCGCAGCGACCGAAGACCTGGAAAGGAGCGACATAGCAGCCTTTGGTCAAAAAATGTTCGCTACCCACGACGGGCTGAGCCGGAAATATGCCGTCAGCTGCCCGGAGCTGGATTTCCTGGTAGACCAGGTGAAGGACGACCCGGCCGTCATCGGCGCCCGGATGATGGGCGGCGGCTTTGGCGGCTGCACGATCAACCTGGTGAAGGAAGAGGCTATCGACGGTCTTGTCGAAAGACTGGCGCCGGTCTACCGGAAAGCCATGAAGAAGGATATGAAGGTCTATATCGGGCAGATCGAGAACGGTACATCTCTTGGTGAGTAATCAGCGTAATCAATCAACACTTGCTTATATGAACAAACGTTTTTTGTTTTCCCTGGCTTGCGCGGCAAGCCTGCTGGCATCCTGTGGCGGCAATGAAAAACCGGCGGCAACAGCCAACGCCGACTCGACCACCACGAAGGCGCCCGCCGCAACCCTGCCCGACAGCACGAAATTCAAGGACACCGTCGACGGCCAGCCAACGGCCCTGTATATCCTCAGGAATAAGAACGTTTCGGCCGCCATCACCAACTATGGCGCCCGCGTCGTCAGCCTGATCGTCCCCGATAAGAACGGCACTCCCACGGACGTAGCCCTGGGCTATGACAGCATCGGAAAATACATCCACCAGCCGGAAACGTTCTTCGGCGCCATCGTTGGCCGCTATGGCAACCGTATCGCCAGGGGCGAGTTCAAGCTGAACGGCAAGACCTACACGCTCGCCAGGAACAACGGACCCAACTCCCTCCACGGCGGCAAGAAAGGATTTGGCGCTGTCGTATGGACCGGCAGGCAGCTGGACGACCATAGCGTCGAGCTGTCTTATCTCTCCAAAGACGGAGAAGAAGGCTACCCCGGCAACCTGAAAGTGAAGGTCACCTATACGCTGACCGATAGCAATGGGTTGAAGATCAGCTACGAGGCCACTACAGACAAGGCTACCGTCCTGAACCTCACCAATCACACCTATTTTAACCTCAACGGTCAGGGCAGCGGGACCATCAACAACCATACCCTGCGGCTCAACGCCGGCCAGTATACGCCGGTCGACTCGACCCTGATACCCACCGGAAAGATCGAGGCGGTAGCCAATACCCCCTTCGACTTCCGCACGCCCACGGCCATCGGCTCACGGATCGACCAGGACAATGTCCAGCTGAAATACGGCAAGGGCTATGACCATAACTTTGTTATCAACAGGACGGCGGGCGACCACGGCCTTACCCTCGCCGCAACCGTACAGGGCGACCAGAGCGGCATCGTCATGAACGTCCTTACCGAAGAGCCGGGAATACAATTCTATGGCGGCAATTTCATGACCGGATCCAATCCGTTAAAGAACGGTAAAAAGGACGACTACCGCAGCGCCTTCTGCCTCGAGACGCAGCACTATCCCGATTCACCCAATCAGCCTTCTTTCCCTTCGACTGAATTAAAACCCGGGCAGACCTACCAGACCACGACGGTCTACCAGTTCTCAACGAAATAGCAAACAAGCCCCCGCTGCACAGCGGGGGTTTTGCATTTATTACTTTTTGATTAATCTTTCCCGGCAACCGGGATCAACCCGGGCACTTATATTAATTTTGACCTGCAATGGTCAAGGCTAAAACTCCAATTCTCGACCCTAACTGCTGGGGCCGTCTGCGAAATGGCGATCCGGAAGCCCTTGGTGAGCTGTACGACGCATTCGTCGATAGACTGTTTGTCGTAGCCCTGGGCCTCACTAACGACCGCGAACTGGCCCGCGACGGCGTCCAGGAGGCGTTCATAGAGCTCTGGAACTACCGCGGGACCATCGGCGACGTTCAGTATCCCCTCGCTTATCTTACCAGGGTACTGCGAAATGTCCTTTTAAAAAAATTGAAGACGGATCAGACCGGCAACCACATCCTCATAGAGGAAGCGCTGGTCGGCAGCTGCGAAGACCGCCTGATCGCGCAGGAGACCGACAGCGAAATAGCCAAACGGCTCAATCACGCCATCGACCGCCTTACCACCCGCCAAAAATTGATCCTGCGCCTCCATTATTATGAAGGCCTCAGCTACGCACAGATCGCCGACCGACTCTCCATGAACTATCAGTCCGTCAGCAACCTGGCCTTCCGGACCATCCGGCAGCTCCGCAGCGTCATGGCCTGTCTCTTCCTGTTGTAAAAAAATTATTTTTCTGAAAATTTTTTGCCAAAACGCTGAGTATCGTCTCTTCATTTTGATCTCTAATAGATGATGCATCTCCACGACTATTATAATGACTTTTCCGCGGAGCAGTTTGCCCACGACAGCTATTTCCGGCAGTGGGTGACCGAACCCGACGAATCGCTGGAACATTTCTGGGCGACTTATCTACAGGGAGATCCCGGCCGGGAAGCCGTGCTGGATAAGGCCAGGCAGCTGGTGGAGACCGAGCTGCATAATATTTATCATGGGCCCCTCAGCACAGAGGAGAAGGCATCGATGAAAAAGGAGATATTCGATCAGCTGCGCCTGGAAGAAATAAAAAAAACTAAACCGCCCGTCCCCGTGAGGCGCCTGCCCTGGCGCCCCATGGCCGCAGCCGTCGTGCTTTTGCTGGTAGCGGCAGTCTATCTGCTGATGCATAACCCGTTGACAAAGGCAGGAAATGTCGCCCTGCTGGCACAACACACCGGCCCCACCGAGACCAGGACCGTCGTCCTGCCCGACAGCACCGTGGTGATCCTCAACGCAGGCTCTTCGCTGGAATACCCATCGGACCTGACCATAACAAAAAGCCGGGAAGTGCGGCTCGATGGCAACGCCTTCTTCCGGGTGAAAAAGGGACTCGACCAATTCGTAGTACGAACGCACGCCCTTGCCATTACCGTCCTCGGCACCGAGTTCAACGTGAATGCACGATCCGCAGCAGAGGAAGTAACCCTCATCAGCGGAAAGGTCAAGGTGACCGGTCCCTACCAGCCCTCGCAACCCGTCTTCCTGCTGCCCGGAGACAGGGTGCGGCTCGATACCGCTGGCAGGGCGCTCGTCGCCTCTCAGACAAATGCCGGTCTTTACTCCGCCTGGACGGACGGAAAATGGAGCTTCGAGCAGACGACCCTCGAGGATATCAGCCGGCTGATCTCCGCATACTATAATGTAGAAGTGCGATTCACCAACGAAAAAAGCAAACGGCTTCGCATAAGCGCCGTAATGCCGGTCGACTCTTTACAAAAGCTTATTCCTGTTCTTGAACAGACACTGCATATACCAATGACCCTGTCGGATAACAAGGTTACTATCGAATGACTAACAGCTAATTAATTAAAAAATGAGTACGAAGAACTTTCTTCCGGCCTTCAAAAGGCCGCTGGGACTGCTATTGCTTTTACTTTTTTCAGCGGGCCCGGCAATGGCCAATGACCAGCAGACCATGTCGCTCGAGACGTTCATGAGCCAGGTCCAGCAGCAATACGGCATCTACTTCAGCTACCAGGCCGACTCGCTGCGCGCCACCACCGTCGTCTATGGCGCGGTCAGCCGGCAAAAAGAGCCCAACCCGGACAGGCTGCTTTCCAACGTCCTTACGCCGGCAGGACTGAGCTTCCAAAAGGTGAACAACGTTTACATTATCGCCCCTGCCGTCAAAAAGCAGCAGAGCGCCCCAAGACAGCCCGCCGACCTGGTCGTAAAAGGCAAGGTCTCGGATAACAACGGCCCGATGGCCGGCGTCACCGTCACCGAAAAAGGAAGGTCCAGGGCGACTACCACAGACGCCCAGGGCAATTTCCAGCTGGCGGTATCCGGTCCAAAGGCGGTCCTCGTATTTTCCTACGTGGGCTACAGGACCGCGGAATATCCGCTCAACGGACAGACCAATATCGCCATCAACCTGGAGGCGGGCAAATCGCAGGACCTCTCCGGCGTCGTCGTCACGGCCCTCGGCATCACCAGGACCAAACGCTCCCTCGGCTATTCCGTCGGGGAAATGAAAGGAGACGACGTCAACCGGGTAGCACAAACGAACGTTCTGAATGGCATGGCCGGCAAGGTCAGCGGCGTTACGATCAGCGCAACGGGCGGCACGCCTACGGCCTCCGTCAGCATGGTGATCCGCGGCGTCCGCTCGCTGAACAACGACAACCAGCCACTGTTCGTCATCGACGGCGTACCGGTCAAGAACTCGCTCAGCAATATCGGCACTAATAAAGGTTCCAACAACGACGTCGACTACGGCAACGCGATATCCGACCTCAACCCGAACGATATCGAAAGCGTAACGATCCTGAAAGGGCCCAGCGCAGCGGCACTATACGGCTCCCGCGCCGGCAACGGCGTCGTGATCATCACCACGAAGTCAGGACACCGGTCCAAAGGCCTCGGCATCACCGTCTCCAGCAATACCGAATTCGACCTCCCTTATAAATACCTTCCCACCAACCTGGACTACACAGTAGGCAGCGATCCCTATACGACGCCAAACGGCTTCAACAGCTACAACGGCACGATCGTCGACCTCGCCGGCACCGACACCTACCGCTTCGGCACCCCGCTGAACCAGGGCATCAAGGCCATTCAGTGGAATAGTCCTTTGGACGCCAGCGGCAACTACACAGCACAGGACATGGTCAGCCACAACAACCTCAGGAGCTTTATGCAGACGGGCATCCTCTCGGCCAACAGCATTTCCATCGAGAACCAGACGGACAAGGATAACTACCGGCTCTCCTATACCAACACTTCAAGCAAGGGCATGATCCCTACCTCGGGCCTCACCCGCCACAACCTGTCCCTGAACATCGAGCACAAATTGAGCGACGCCTTTAAGATCAGCTCGTCCATCAACTACACCCGGTCGGGCTCCGACAACGTAGTCGCCGGCAATAACGGCGGCGTCCTGGAGGACGTAGCCTATCTTTCCCCCAGCGTAGACGTCCGCCAGTTGAAGAACTACTGGCTGACGCCGGGCCTCCAGCAGCGCAAGGTCCTTCCGCCCGTCGGCGTCGACCAGGACCCCTCCGTACCCAATCCCGCCAGCACCGGTGACAACAACCCCTGGTTTACGCTAAACCAGGTGAAGAACAGCTTTACCCGCAACCGGATCTTCGGCAATATTAAGGCCAGTTACGATTTCACCCCGCATATCAGCGCCTTCGTTCGTTATTCACAGGACCTCTATGCAGAAGACAGGGAGACAAAGATCTCCAAGAGCTACAATTACGAGAAGAACGGGTATTACAACAATGAGCACATTTATAATACAGAGAGCAACACCGACTTCCTCGTCACCTATCGCAACGACTTTTCGGACTTCGACGTCTCAGCGTCCGCGGGCGGCAACTACCAGTACGTCTATGCCTCCGACCTGCAGGCTTACTCTGCGTCGGGAGCCGGCATCATCGCCCCGGAGTTCTTCAACGTCTCCAACATCGCACAGGCCAACCTGAGGAACCTGTCCAGCTCTTCGAAGAAAGGGGTCTACAGCCTCTATGCCACCGCCTCGCTGGGATACAAAGACCTGGCGTATCTCGATCTCACCGGCCGCAACGACTGGTCCAGCACCCTGCCTTCCAACAACAATTCCTATTTCTATCCCTCTGCGTCGCTTAGTCTCCTGCTCAACAAGCTGATCCATTTTGGCGAAGCCGTCAGCCTCGTCAAGCTGCGGGGCGGATGGGCAAGGGTAGGGAAGGACACGGACCCCTACAACCTCTATGGTACGGTCGGCATCAACAGCTACGGCAATACGACGACGCAGACCATCTCGTCTACGCTAAAAAACCCCAACCTTAAGCCGGAACAGGCCACTTCCACCGAGCTCGGTCTCGAGCTTGGCTTTTTCCACAACAGGCTGCGCTTCGACGGAACAGTCTACCGGTCGGACAACAAGAACCAGATCCTTTCGATCAGCACGCCCACCTCGGACGGCTATTCCGGCAGGCAGATCAACGCCGGCCTCGTCCGCAGCGAAGGCATCGAGCTGCAGGTAGGCGGCACGATCATCTCCACCAGGGACTGGTCCTGGAACCTCAGCGTCAACTATACGAAGAACAACGCCTATATAATGTCCCTCGCCAACGGCGTACCCTACTACTCTTTCTGGCAGGACGGCAACAGCGGCGCCTGGACCTACGCAAAAGGACAGGCCATCCCCAACGCCTTCCACGGCGACGGCAGCCCCGTCATCAGCGACGGCAGGCTGGGGCAGCTCTGGGATAACCAGATCGCAACGGTCACGGACAAGGGCTCGCCCTACTATGGCTACCCCCTCCTTGCCAACGACGGATCGTACCAAAAGGTCGGCAACGGCGATTTCAATCACAAGGAGGTTGTCGGCAACTACAACCCAAGGCTGCTGATGGGCATGCAGACCTCCGTGTCCTATAAGCTATTCACCCTCACCGCGAGCTTCGATATGCGGCTCGGTGGCACCTTCTTCTCCCAGACCTATCGCTATATGCAGTCCGATGCGGCGATGCGCCGGCAGGAGAATATGGGCATCCCCATTCCCGAAGGCAATAAGGGCGATATCCCCGCCTACCTTAAGTCCAACCCGGACAAGTTTATCAAGTTCAAAGGCCTCCAGCAGTTCAAGCTCGTAGGTGGCCCGACCGCGGAGAAAGGCGGCTTCCCATATACCAACAACGGCAATATCACCATCAACGACGGCGCCTTCTTCCCCGGTGTCTATAGCGACGGCAACGGCGGCTATATTGAGAACCTGGGTGATCCGGCTACGACGAAATACGACTACTATGAAGACGCCGTCACGGCCGGCTGGGGATTCGCCCGCATGAGCATGTTCGACGCCTCCTATATCAAGCTGCGGGAGCTGACCCTCAACGCCGACCTGCCGAAGAAATGGGCGACCTCGATGAAGCTGCAGAGCATTTCGCTGGGTGTCTATACCAGGAATATCATCATCTGGACGAAGGCAAAGGCTGGCATCGATCCTGAGCTTGCCTACCAGTTCCAGACCTCATCCCAGGGCAACGGCTCACAGTTCAGGCAGGGTATCGAACGGTACAATATTATGCCCTGGTCGATACCGATGGGCGTGAAGCTCAACGTTCGTTTTTAAGTCTAACTCTATAAATCAAGACGATGAAAAGAATATTTGGAATAGGAAGCATTTTGCTGGCGCTTGCCGTCCTTACGGATTCCTGTAAAAAGCTCTCTTCTCTCAACGACGACCCTAATCATATTACTACCGCGGACGCGGCGCCCGACTATCTCATGGCCGGCGTGCTCACGTCTACCGCTACCAGCTATGGTACATTAGGCAATGGCATCCTTTCCGGTGCCATGCAGCAGTCCTACCAGGACGCCTTCGGCTCCGATTTCAGCCAGTACCAGTGGGCGACCACCGACTGGACGGCGAACTACTCCATCCTGGTCAACAATAAGCTGCTCCTGCAAAAGGCGCAGGCCAATGGCTGGCGCTTCCACCAGGGTGTGGCGCTGGTCATACGCGCCTTCAATTTTGGCAATATCGCCGACTTCTGGGGCGACGCTCCCGATAGCATGTCGCTGAAAGGGGACCAGGACGGTGCGGCTAACCAGTTCCCGGCGTTCGACAGCCAGCAGAGCATTTACAATGGCGTCATCTCCGACCTCAAGGCGGCAATCCCCTTCCTGCAGGGGTCGGCGGCTGACCACCCGGAGATCACAGCCATCACGAAAAGCTCGGACGTATTCTATGGCGGCGACCCGACCAAATGGAAGAAGCTGGCCTATTCCCTGCTGCTGCGCTACTATATGCGGCTTTCTTCGAAGATGAACGTCCAGTCAGGCGTAGAAGCGATCGCGGACAGCGTCTTCACCGGCAATGGCGACAGCTGGGCCATGCCCTTTCCCGGCATCGACAAGGGTACTTCCTTTCAGTGGGCTTCCGCTTTTGTAAACCAGAGCAATTTCGACCGGAATAAGATGTGCGGCACGCTGACCATGAAGCTGAAAGACCTGAAAGACCCGCGCATCGTCGTGATGGCCCAGCCTGTCTCCATCCCTTCGCGCGTAGACGCCAGCCAGTTTGCTGCCGGCGACAATACGACGCTGACGGTGCTGGTGGGCGGGGTTCGTTATATCAATCCCGCCGCGGCTGCGGCTGCCCGTTTCAAGCAGTTCGACCCTTCAACCTATACCACCGACCGGCCCTACGGCGCGATCGTATCCAGCCTCTATGGACTCTACGATACCTCATCCGTGTATGTAGGCATACCCATCAGCTATGCCAACAACGACTTCCAGTACAATATCAACGGGTCGGGCACACAAACCACGTCCAACAACGGCTACGTTTCCTATCTCCGGAGGGATATCTATGACAGGCCGAGCGGTCCCCTGCTGAAGGAAAGGATGGCGTCCTACAGCGAGATCTGCTTTGACCTGGCGGAGGCCGCCCAAAAAGGCTGGAATGTCAGGCGATCTGCTTCCGACTGGTACTATGCCGGGATCCAGGCTTCCTTCGACGCATGGACCGTCTTCAGCGCCTACCAGTCCGACGTGAATGCCTACTATGGCTGCGTTAAGAGCTACAACGACTATATCGCACAACCGAAGGTTGCCTACAACGGAACGCTGCAGCAGATCATCGAACAGAAATGGATAGCCGCCTGGCAGGCCTGCAACGAGGCCTATATGGACTGGCGGAGGACCGGCTTCCCGGCGCTGACCGTCGGCTGGGCATCCTACAGGGGCGCCATTCCTCTGCGGTTCGCCTATTTTAACACCGAGCTGCAGAACAACCCCGCCAATTCCGCCGCGGCTATCGACAGGCTGCAGTCGACGAACTTCGTTGGAACAGATGGTAAGAATAGCGCCTGGTCTAAGACCTGGCTGCTGCAGGGGACAAATAAACCTTGGTAAGTATGCGACAGCTACGGTTATTTTTATTGTTCCTGCTTTCGACGATCGCGGGCAGGACGGAAGTTCCCCACCGGGACAGCACCTTTCTCCAGTCCTACAGTGTCAAATTCGAACGGCTGCCTTCGAATATCGTGCTGAAAAAGATCGCCTGCGACCGCAACGGCATCATACAGGTGCTCTCGTCCGAAGGGCTGCTCAGGCCCTTCGGCGGGGCTTTACTCCACCCCGGAGAACTCGCGCCGGACAGGGTCTACCGCCCGCTGCTGGACAGAAAGCCCTTGGCGCTCACCATCTGGCGGCAGCAGTTCGTCTACGCCGACGACAAAGCGGTCTTCAGCAACGCCTGGGCCGGTAAGCTCTACTACTCGCACAACCTGCCCCGGGTCACGGCGCTTGCGATCGGTCGGGAATTCTCCTTCCTGCTCACCGACGGACATACCCTGCAGCTGAGGAAAGACACCACCCTTATCTGGGAAGGACATTCGGACGAACAGGTCCTCGACATCCGATACCACGACGGCCTCTATTGGGTCCTGAGCGAAAGCGCCATATCGGCCTTGAACCCGGTCGACATAAAATGGAAGGTCATCTACAAAAGGAAAGGGCTGAACTGTCTCGAGCCGGTGGAGAAAGACTTGTTTGTCGGTACCCATGACGGCTATTTTACGCTCGACGGTTCCACAGGCCGGATCATCGGAGATGTCCAACGCCGCTTGCCCTGTACCGATATCACTGTCATCCGTCGTGTGGATGGGGCAACCTGGTTTGGCTCTTCACAGGGCGCCTTCCGGCTGCGCGGCGACGGTAAATTCGACTATTTCGCGTCCCGCCGCTGGCTGCCATCCGACAGGGTGACCGATATCGCCGCCGGACCGGGTAATGAAGTGCTGGTCCTTACTGACAAGGGACTGGGCGAGCTGCATTTCGACGCCATGACACTAAACGACAAGGCCCGCTATTTCGAACAGCAGGTCAGGGACAGGCATATCCGTTACGGATTTAATGCCACGCTGGCTCGGCTGAAGGACGGCGATCTGTCCACGGGCAGCGTCGAAGACTCCGACAACGACGGGCTGTGGACGTCCATGTACCTGGGCGCCGAAGCCTTTCGCTACGCCGCGACGCATTCGCCGGAGGCGCTGGACAACTGCCGCGAGTCGCTCGACGCAATGGAAAGGCTGTTTACGGTCAATTCATTGAAAGGCTTCCCTTCCCGGTCATTCGACAGACGGGGATACGAGTCTGCGGATACGGTGGTCTGGCGAAGATCATCCTCCCCGGAATGGGACTGGAAATCTACCACCAGCAGCGATGAAGCGATCGGTCATGTCTTCGCCTATGGCGTCGTTGCCGAGCTGATCGACGATTCGGCCGTCCGTAACAAAGCCATCCGGCTGCTGGACGCGCTGATGTCGCATATCGTTGAGCACGATCTTTACCTGATCGACTGGAATGGCAAGCCGACCACCTGGGGCCGCTGGAACCCCGACTACGTCAACGCCAGACCGAAGATGGTCGGCGACAGAAAGATCAATTCTTCCAATATCATTGGCATGCTGCAGACCGCTTACCGGTTTACCGGAAAGGCTGTTTACAGGGACAAGGCGTTTGAGCTGATGGAGAAACACGGCTACCTGGAGAACCTGGCGAGGCCGATGAGCCAGATCGCACCTGCGCCTTCCGATGCGGATGACCTGAGCCAGCGCCTCTCCGAGAACTGGAACCACTCGGATGACGAAATGTATTTCCTGGGTTACTGGGGACTCTACCGCTATGCGTTCAATGACAGCCTGCGTACGCAATACAAAGCCGCCATCCTCGACCACTGGCAGGCCGAAAGACCCGAGAAGGAAGGAGCCTGGAATATCTTCACGGCTCTCACTGGCGTTCAGCACTTCGACCTCGACGCCGCCGTCTGGTACCTGCAGCGATACCCGCTGGACCTTATCGAATGGGACGTCCGCAACAGTGATAGAAAGGATTTGACGTTTTTGCCACCGAATTTCCGTCGACAGACCATCACCGAAGTCCTGCCGCCCGACGAGCTGCCGGTGAGCCGGCACAATTCCAACCGTTATGACCTGGACGGGAGGGGAGCGGGACACGCAGAAATGAGCGCCGGCGATATCTGGCTCTTGCCCTACTGGATGGGACGGTGGCTGGGTGTCATTGAAGGGCCGGCAGCTGGTCGGCTGCCTGTCGCCAGGCACAGGCGGGTCATTATCGCCCATCGCGCCGACCACACACACGCCCCCGAAAATACGCTGCCGGCTATCCGCGACGCCATCGCCTGCGGCGTAGACTATGTCGAGATCGACCTGCGCACTACAAAAGACGGACAGCTCGTCCTCAGCCATGATGCCACGGTAACCCGCATGACCGGCGCAAAAGGCAGCGTCGCCGACCTCACCCTCGCACAGCTAAAACAGCTGCGGGTCCGCGATACGAACCATATCCCGGAGTTCAGGGACGTGCTTCGGCTTTGCAAAGGGAAAATGAATATCTACCTGGACTTCAAAGACGCCGACGTCGCGCAGACCTGGGGCCAGATCTGCGAAGCCGGAATGGAAAAGCAGGTAGTGGTCTATCTCAACAAGACGCAACAATACGAGCAATGGCGACGGATCGCGCCTTCGATGCCGCTGATGACCAGTCTCCCGGACGAAATTCATGGCGCCGAAGCCGCCGGCAGCTGGTTGAATGAACACCATATCGACGTCCTTGACAATGTATACGATACGACCCTTCTCGACTTCGTCCGCCAAAAAGGCGTAGCGGTATGGCTGGACGTGCAAAGCCCAACCGAAGGACCTGCCGTATGGGAAGCGACGCTGTCGAAGGGCGTCGAAGGCATGCAGACGGATCATCCGGAAGCGCTCATGGACTGGCTCCGGAAGACCGATCGTAATTAATTCGACTTCCGCACGTACTGCAGCTTGACCCCGCTGTCCAGCGCGAATGTTCCGCTCAAAAAGGTCAGGGTATCGTCGCTGATCTGAAAGAACACCTTCTGGTGTACTGAGTCCTGATAGTCTATCCGGTGGATGAACTGACCTTCGGGCACGACCAGCGCGTTGAAGCTGTGGTCTTCGGCGATGGTATAGTTGCCGGTCTTTACAGTCTGACCGTTCTTTTCGATCGAATAAGAATGATCGGTGAAGATCAAAAGATTCCCATTGCCGGGAGGGTAGGTGGTCAGGGGCGCCATGGAGGACTGGTTCGCGCGTAGCTCCCAGGTACCCAGCAGGCTCTGTGAAGAGGATCCTTTGGTGTTCTTCTTACAGCTCGCCGTCACTAACAACAGTGCGACGCAGCAGGCAGCAAAAACTTTCATGGAGCGTAGGTTTTCTCCTTTGACAAGCCTGGGGAAAACAACGTTGCATCAGTGATCATTCAGCGGCAGGCCCCGCCGCTGGTATTCCTTCCAGTTGAGGTATTCGTCGCCATGGCGCTGTTCGACCATGCTGATACACCCGTCCACCGGGCAGACCAGCTTGCATAGATTGCACCCTACGCACTCCTCCTCTTTTATCGTATAAGTATTATAGGGATGTCCCGGGTCAAGCCGGATAGACTGATGCGACGCGTCCTCGCACGCGATATAGCAAAGCCCGCAGTGGATGCATTTGTCGGTGTCGATATTCGCCACGATATGATAGTTCATGTCGAGGTCCTCCCAGTGGGTGAGGGCAGACACCGACCTGCCGATGAAATCGGTAGTGCGGGCAAAGCCTTTCTCATCCATCCAGTTGCTGAGCCCCTCGCAGAGGTCGTTGATGATGCGAAAGCCGTGTTTCATAACGGCAGTGCATACCTGAACGCTCGTCGAACCCAGCAGCATGAACTCCGCCGCGTCCTTCCAGGTGCTGACTCCCCCGATGCCGCTGACGGGAACCCGCGAAGTCACCGGGTCCTGCGCGATCGTCGTCAGCATCTTGAGCGCGATAGGCTTGACGGCGGGGCCGCAGTATCCGCCAAACGTGGACTTCCCGGCGACGTTGGGATTGGGAATGAAAGTATCGAGGTCGACGCCGGTCACCGACTGTATGGTATTGATGAGGGAAAGCGCATTGCTGCCCGCTTCCACCGAAGCGCGGCCAGTTGGCACGACGGAGTGAACGTTCGGGGTTAGTTTTGTTATCACGGGGATCGTCGCCACTTCCATCACCCATTCCACGACCATCCTCGCTATCTCAGGATCCTGGCCCACCGCGGCGCCCATCCCGCGCTCTGTCATCCCGTGGGGACAGCCGAAATTGAGCTCCAGCCCGTGGGCGCCCGTGTCTTCGACCTTGCGGATGAGCTCGTGCCAGCTGGCCCTGTCATTGTCCGCCATCAGGCTGACGACCATCGCCCTGTCGGGGAACAGCCGGATGCATTCCCTGATCTCATTCAGATTCATCTCCAGCGGCCTGTCGCTGATCAGCTCGATATTGTTCAATCCCATGACGCGGCTGTTGTGGTAGTCGACCGCGGAGTATCGGGAAGAAACATTCTTTACCTGGCTGCCCAGGGTCTTCCAGACAACCCCGCCCCAGCCGGCTTCGAAGGCCCGCAGCACGTTGATCTTTTTATCCGTAGGAGGCGCGCTCGCCAGCCAGAAGGGGTTGGGTGAGCGGATGCCGAGGAAATCGGTACGAAGGTCAGCCATGATAAGATGATTTAGCTGTTGATCAATTGCAATATCGCAGAAGCCGTCTCTTTCCCCGCCTGTACAGCGTCGACGACCTCTTTTCCGCCATTGACGCAGTCGCCGCCGGCAAAGACATAGGCAAGCCCCGTGCTGCCGCCTTCCCCGACGGTGACCCTGCCCTTGTCGTTGACAAGTCCCGAGCCGGCGACAAGCTCCACATACGGCGTCTGCCCCGCAGCCTTGATGACCATGTCCACGTCGAGGGTAATGGTCTCGCCGGTGTCTACTGGACTTCTCCGGCCGCTGGCGTCGGGCTCGCCGAGACGCATAACGGAACAGACCAGGCCCGTGACACCCGCCGCAGCATCGCCGAGCACACGCTGTGGCGCCGCCAGCCACAGAATGCGGCAGCCATCGAGTAGGGCGATATCCATTTCAGCCTGCGTACAAGGCATCTCTTCCTGTGTCCGCCTGTAAACGATCGTGACCTCCCCGGCGCCAAGCCTCCGCGCCTGGGTCGCCGCATCGATGGCGGTCATCCCCATGCCGATGACGGCCACCTTATCGCCCACGGCCACGTCCGGATAACCCTTGCTCCGGATGTCGTAAATGAATTTTATCGCGTCTACGACACCTGGAAGCTCTTCGCCGGGAATATCCAGCCGCCGGGCAAGGCCCACGCCGAAGGCGAGATAGACAGCGTCATACTCCTGCTGCAGCCCGGCCAGCGTGAGGTTGCGCCCCAGTTCGCAGCCATACCGGATCTCGATGCCCCCGATCGAAAGGATGTATTGCAGCTCCTCCTCGCAGAACTCCGGCGTGATCTTATAGGCCGCAATGCCATAGGTCATGAGACCGCCGCCCTTCTCCTCCTTTTCGAAAATATGCACGTCCACACCAGCCCGCGCCAGCACATGGGCGCAGCTGAGCCCCGAAGGACCCGCGCCGACGATAGCCACCTTCTTCCCCGTAGGCTCTGCACGCTGGAACAGCGGCCAGCGAGCTCTTATCGCAGGCTCAGTGGAATACCGCTGTAGCCTGGCGATCGGTATCGGCTCTTCTTCCAGTAAATTATATACGCAGGCGCCTTCGCAGAGCTTCTCGACAGGGCAAACGCGAGAGCAGCCCCCGCCCATGATATTAGACAAAAAGATCGTATGCGCTGAGCCTTTGACGTTATCGGTGGTTATCTGCTTTATAAATTTAGGTATATCGATGCCCGTTGGACAGCTTTTGGTGCAGGGCGCGTCATAGCAGTAGAGGCAGCGGTTGGCATCGACCAGGACGGCATCCCTGCTTTCGAAGGGAGGATGAATGTCTTCAAAATTCCGGGAATACTCCCCATCGGTTAGTCTATGATTCTTGATTGCCATCGTCCATTTGTTTTATAGTTCTGTCAGCCTGCCATAGGTCTCGGGCCGCCGGTCGCGGTAGAACTGCCAGACGCTGCGCACCTCGTCGATCTTGTCCAGGTCGAAATCGGCGATCAGCAGCTCGTCCTTGCTGTCAGAGGCCTGCGCGAATATCTGTCCCCGCGGGTCGACAAAATAGCTGCTCCCATAGAACCGGCCCAGGTTCCAGGGCTTCTCTTCGCCGACACGGTTGATACAGCCCATATAATAGCCGTTGGCGGCGGCATGTGCCGGCTGCTCCAGCTGCCAGAGATATTGAGAGAGGCCCGCAACAGTAGCGGACGGATTGTAAACGATCTCCGCCCCATTCAGTCCCAGACACCTCGCCCCATCGGGGAAATGCCGGTCATAGCAGATATAGACGCCCACGCGGGCATACCGGGTCTGAAACACAGGATAGCCCAGATTCCCCGGCTTGAAGAAGAATTTCTCCCAGAAACCTGAGGTATGCGGGATATGGTTCTTCCGGTATTTCCCTAGCAGCGTCCCGTCGGCGTCGATAACGGCTGCGGTATTGTACAGGACGCCGGGCTGCTCTTTCTCGTAGACGGGAACGATCATGACCATGCTGTACTTCCGGGCATACTCGGTCATTCGCTGTATCGTCGGACCGGGGATGGTCTCCGCTGACGCATACCAGGCGCTGTTCTGTCCAGGGCAGAAATAAGGGGTGTTGAATATCTCCTGCAGGCAAAGGATCTGCACGCCCCTTTGTCCGGCCTCCTCGATCAGGGGGATATGCTTCTGTACCATGGCTTCTTTGATCTCGTCGATGCTGCCTTCGCCTTCTGTACGCGGAAGGCTCATCTGGATGAGTCCTGATCTGATGATTCTGGGCATTGCTGATTGTTTTGTTTTTATATAAAATTACCCACCTTGCCGCGGCGGATGAACTGACCGTATCCCTTCCCGACCAGGCACTCGTCCTTTTCGATGGCGACCTTTCCCCGAAGCAATACCGTGTGCACCTTACCCGTCAGCTCCCAGCCCTCGTAAGCGGAATAGTCGACGTTCATGTGGTGTGTGGCGGCGGACAGCGTATGTCGTTGATTGGGATCGAAGATCAGGATGTCGGCGTCGCTGCCGGGCGCGATAGTGCCCTTCCTCGGGAACATACCGAAGATCTTCGCGGGATTGGTACACGCGGCCTCGACATATTTGTTGAGGCTGATCCTCCCTTTGTGAACGCCCTCGCTATAGAGCAGCTCCATCCGGTTCTCGATGGCAGGGTGGCCATTGGGTATTTTGGAGAAATCGGCTTCGCCCATTAGTTTTTGCTTCCACATGAAGGGACAGTGGTCGGTGGCGACGACGTTGACCAGTCCCTGGTTGATGCCCGCCCACAGCGTCTCCTGGTCTTTCTTCTGTCGCAGGGGCGGGCTCATGACCCATTTGGCGCCCTCGAAATCCCGTTCGTACAAGCCCGCATCCAACAACAGATATTGGATACAGGTCTCGACAAAGACCTTCTGGTTCCGGCGGGTGGCGTTGCGTACCGCATTCAGGGCCCCTTCACAGGTCATGTGCACGATATAGCCGGGACAGCCCGTATAGTTGGAAATGTCGGCGAACCGGCTCGAAGCTTCTGCTTCGGTAACTTCGGGCTGGGAGAGGTAGTGATACAGGGGAGAGAGCTTGCCCTCGGCGCGGTGTTTGGCGATGAGGTAGTCGATCATATCACCGTTGGTGGCGTGGACGGTAACGAGGCCACCCTGTCTCCTAACCTCCTGCATGAGGGCGGTCATCTGGCGGTCGTCGATCATGAGCGCGCCCTTATAGGCCATAAACGTCTTAAAGGAACTGATCCCTTCCTCTTCGACCATCTGGCGGATCTCCTTCTGCGTAGACTCATTGTAGTCGGTCACGGCCATGTGAAAACTGTAGTCGCCGACGGCGGTCCCGGTCGCGCGTCCCTGCCATTCGGTGAGGGCTTCCCGCAGCGAGTGCCCCTGCTTTTGCAGGACAAAGTCGATGACCGTAGTTGTCCCGCCGAACAGCGCGGCTCGCGTTCCCGTCTCATGCGTGTCGCTGGAGAAGGTCCCCATGAAGGGCATGTCGAGGTGGACGTGCGGGTCGACGCCGCCAGGCATTACCAGCAGACCATTGGCGTCGATGACGCGATCCGCGTTCTCTGCATCCAGCCCCTGGCCGACCGCCACGACCGTCTCACCCTGGATCAGGACATCCCCATGGTAATCATCCGTTGCGGTAATAATTCTTCCATTTTTAATCAACAGAGACATAATTGACCTCCTCTTTTGGTTGATGAGCGGTGCGCGGCAGCATGAACAGGCAGTAGCAGCCGCCGGCGACGAAAAATCCGGTAAACCAGGCATAGTTGTACAGCCCCGTGAGCCAGGACGGGAAGACGGTCGCATTTACAAGACCTACCGTGACCAGGAAGCCGGGGATATTGGGCAGCACGCCCAGCACCAGGCTGACCAGCGCGCCGCGGTTAAAGCCCCGCGTATAGGTATATGCGCCCTTCACGCGGTACAGGTCTTCGACGGACAGCTGTTGCCTGCGGACAAAATAATAGTCGGCGATCAGGATGCCGCCTACCGGACCGAGCAGGCTGGAATAGCCGACCAGCCACGTGAAGATATATCCGCCGGGATCTGCCACCAGCTTCCAGGGGCAGATGAGGATGCCGATGACACCGGTGATCAGCCCGCCCTTCCGGAAATTGATACGCGACGGGGCCAGGTTCGCAAAATCGTTGGCCGGACTCACGATATTGGCTGCAATATTGGTGGCCAGCGTAGAGATAGCCACGGCCAGCATAGCAACGCTGACAAGCACCCTGCTTTCGAACCTTCCCGCCAGCACGACGGGATCCCAGATGGTCGTGCCGTAGATGATGGTCGTGGCAGAAGTGACTACTACACCGATAAAGGCAAATAAGGTCATAGCAGGCGGGAGCCCAATGGCCTGTCCTCTTATCTGGGCCCGCTGGCTGGTGGCGTAGCGGGTAAAATCAGGGATGTTCAGCGAGAGGGTAGCCCAAAAACCGACCATGCCCGTCAGACCGGGGATAAAGAAAGCCCAGAGATCAGACGTTGAGGCAAATCGCGAAGGCAGTTTCAGTATTGCCGTCAACCCCCCGGGAACACTCGTGATCGCCCAGGCCAGCAAGGCCAGCGCCGCCAGCGGCAGAAAGAAAGCCTTAAAGACCAGCAGCTTTCGGATGCTGTCGACACCCAGCCAGACCACCCACATATTGATCAGCCAGAAGACAATAAAACAAACCGCCGGGCTATCAAAGGAGGTCAGCCAGGGGCGCACCATCTGATTCAGCGCGGATCCACCGATCCAGGTCTGGATACCGAACCAGCCGCAGGCCACGATGGCCCGCAGCAGGGCAGGGACGTTGGCGCCGCGCACGCCAAAGCTGGCCCGGGCATAAACAGGGAATGGGATCCCATATTTCGCTCCCGCGCGCCCGTTCAGTATCATCGGCACGAGAACGATGGTGTTGCCAAGAAATATCGTCCCTATAGCCTGCCACCAGCTCATCCCGCCCCCGATGAGCGAGCTGGCGAGCATATAAGTGGGGATGCAAAGGCTCATGCTGATCCAGAGCGCTGCATAATTCCAGGTGGACCAGGTGCGTTTGCCGGTTGGGACGGGTGCTAGGTCTTCGCTATATAGCGAGCTATCAGGCATAGGTCAGTCATTTAATTAGTGTGTGCGTCGGCGATCGTCAGCGCGTCGCTAATGATCGCAAGGCCTTCATCGATCTGCTCACGCGTGATGCTCAGCGGCGGCGCGATGAAAACATAGTTCCAGCGAACGAAGGCATAGAGGCCAAGATTCTTCAGCCTTGCAGCCACCTGGTTCATAATGGTCATCTGCTCGGCCGTCGCATTGTAGGGCGCCATGGGTTCTTTTGTGTCCCGGTTCTTCACCAGCTCGATACAGCCGAGCAGGCCCGTATTCCGGAAGTCACCGATGCTGGGATGCTTTTGTTTTAACCCCTCCACCTGCCGGTCGACATACCGGCCCATTTCCGCGGCGTTTTCGATGAGGTGTTCGTCCTCGTATATCTTCAGGACTTCGAGTCCCGCAGCGCAAGCCACGGGATGCGCCGAATACGTGAGCCCAAGGTAGAGCATCCGGTCGTTGAAGTGCTCGGCGATCCTGTCTGTGACGATGAGGGCGCCGAGAGGTATATAGCCCGCGGTAATGCCTTTGGCGGTGGCGATCATGTCGGGAACGACGCCATGCAGCTCCGAGGCGAACCATTTGCCCGTCCGGCCAAAGCCGCTCATCACCTCGTCGGCGATCAGCAGGATGCCGTGCCTGTCGCAGAGGGCGCGTATCTTTTGCAGGTAGTCCGGCGGGTACTTGATGCAGCCGGAAGTACCGCTCTCGCCTTCCATTAATATGGCGGCAACATTCTGAGGACCCTCAAAATCAACGACCCGCTCAATATGCTGGACGCACTCCCGGTGACAGGATTCGATCTTCTTGTCCCAGGGACATCGATAGCAGTAAGGGTCTTCGACGTGTATGATATTGGGAACCTGCTGCCCGTCGGCGGCCAGTTTGCGCGGGTCCCCGCCGGCCGTCATCGAGCCGTAGGAAGCGCCGTGAAAGGCGCGGTAACGGGCGATGATCTTGTGCCGGCCGGTATACATGCGGGCCAGCTTGATGGCATTCTCGATGGAGGTCGCCCCGTCCGTCGTGAACAGGGTCTTCTGCAGGTTGCCCGGCGTGATCTCCGCGAGCTTCTTCCCCAGCTCGCCCCTGACCTTCGTCACACAGCCGGGGGTGACATAGCTGACCTCCTGCATCTGCCGGTAGACGGCCTCCGCGACGCGGGGATTGCCGTGGCCGATATTGACGTTCATCAGCCCGGAAGAGAAGTCGAGATATCGCCGGCCATCATAATCGTACAGATACACGCCTTCAGCGCGCTGGACGGCGATGGGGTTGATGCCTTTCTGCTTGCTCCAGGAGAAAAGCGTATAGTCTAAGTTGTCCTGGATGATCTCCTGGGTCTCTGAGAGGGTAGAAGGTACCGCCATATAAATAAGTTTAAAAGATGTTAGCTCATCCAGTTGACGCCGGCCTCGGCATTCCATTTGACCGTGCTCTTCTTCAGCCGGGTCCAGAACTCGATCGAGCTCTTCCCGGTGATATCGCCGACGCCGAACCGGCTTTCATTCCATCCGCCGAAGGAGAACGGCTCCCGCGGTACCGGTACGCCGACATTGACGCCAACCATGCCGGCACTCGCCCGTTCGATGACCTGGCGCGCCATACCCCCATTCCGCGTGTAGACGGATGCCGCATTGCCATACGGATTGGCGTTCTCTATTGCCAGCGCCTCATCGAGCGTCGATACGCGCATGATGCTGATGACGGGTCCGAATATCTCTTCCCTCGCGACGGCCATATCGGGTGTCACATGGTCGATGACCGTTGGTCCCACATAGGTGCCGTTCTCTTTGCCGGCAACTACATACCCGCGTCCGTCCACGAGGACCTTTGCGCCCTGCTGCTCGGCCTGGGTGATATAAGTTTCGATGCGCTCTTTGGCCTCGCGATTGATAACGGCGCCCAGGTTCTTCCCCGGCACGACCCGGCGCGCCTCCTCACAGATGCGTTCGATGATGGCGTCCGTAGGTCCGACGGCCAGCATCGCCGATGCCGCCATACAGCGCTGGCCGGCACAGCCGCTCATCGAGACGACCACGTCGCGCGCGGTCATTTCGGGCTGAGCGTCGGGCAGCACGAGCAGGTGGTTCTTGGCGCCGCCAAGGGCCAGACACCGTTTCAGGTGCTGGGTGGCGCGCTGATAGACGAGCTTCGCAACCCTCGTCGAACCGACAAAGGTTACCGCGTCAATACCGGGATGATCGCAAATAGCATTCACGATCTCGCTCTCGCCGTTGACGATATTAAAGACCCCGTCGGGGAGACCAGCCTCTTTGAGGAGCAGCGCCAGGCGGCCGCAGCTGAGAGGAACTTTCTCGGAAGGTTTGATGATCATGCAATTGCCGAGCGCCAGCGCATTGGGGATGGTCCAGTTGGGCACCATGGCGGGGAAGTTGAAGGGGACGATCGAGGCCACCACGCCAAGCGGAACCCTCTCCGTGCGGCATTCCACGCCTCTGCTGACCTCGAGGACCTCGCCGGCGATCAGCTGCGGCAGGGAGGTGGCGAACTCGGTCAGCTCGATGCACTTCTCGACCTCGGCCAGCGCTTCTTCGCGCGTCTTTCCATTCTCTTCGCTGACGAGGGCGGTCAGCTCTTCCTTGTCCCGCTCGAGCAGGTATTTATACCGGAAGAAGACCTGTACCCTCTCTTTCACAGGCGTGCGACTCCAGCCCGCAAAGGCAGCGCGGGCGGCCGCGACGGCCGCGTCAAGGTCGGCGGCGGTAGAGCAGGGCATGTCGGCCAGCGGCGTCCCGTCCAGCGGAGAGACGACGGAAAGATGGCGGGCTGCGCTGCTGACAGTAAAGGCGCCGTTGACAAAATTCTTCAGGCGTCCGTATTTAGCCGGGGAGGAGACGAGGGAGGACATATGCATTTGATTATGACATACAATATAACGAAAAAATGCATATGCCTTACCAGCTCCCTATGGTTTAACCCTTAGTAACTACTATTACCTGGAAGGTGCCGGGTATCTGCTTTGGCCGCTCGCCGGCGGCCGCTTTTTCCGTATCGGCGGCGGGCAGGTATATGTTGTGGGTCTTCGAGTCGACGGCCAGCGTCCTTGCGCTGCGTTTGGTCGGCACGTCGGCCAGGGGCTTAAAGGAATTGGCGGATTCTTCTTTGATGACCGAGAGCTTCCCTTCCCCGCAGGAGGCAAAAACGAGCTTTAGCCCCTCATCGAATCCCACGCCGTCGCAGCCGTCCCCGATGGGCTGCTTGGTCACGACGGCCCCCGTGCCGGCGTCCAGGATGACCAGCTGCCTGTCGCAGCCGGCGAAGAGCCGGTGGGTGGAATTGTCGATGGCCAGACCCGTGGGACCTTCCGCGCCCAGCGGCCAGCTCGCGACAACCGTTTTTAAGCGCATATCCACAACCGTTATCTTGTTCTTGTCTTCGATATTGATATAGATCCTGCCCTTCCCGTCGGAGACCGCCGTTTCCGGCTTCCCGTCGAGGGGAATGGTGGCGGTCACGGCGCCCGTCGCGGGATCGACCACCGACAGGTCATGGCTCCGTCCATTGCAGGTCACGATCGTCTTTGAATAGGGCTCGTACATGATCGCGTCGGGATTCTGCCCTACGGCTATCTGCTGCTGTACGGCCGCAGTCCTGAGGTCAAAAACAGTAACGCTATTTGCCCTGCCATTGCTCGTATATCCCTTGCCAAGCGCCGGCACAAAGGCGATGCCGTGTACCCCCGTCGTGTTCGGGATCACGCCCACAGAGTCGCCCGTCCGCTGGTCGAGGATATTGACCTGCGTGCCATGCGAGACATAGATCTTTTGATCAGGCCCGACGGCGATATAGTCCCATCCGCCCGGGCTCCCGATCTTGAATGTCTTCGATACATGGAATTCCTGGGCGTTGGCGGTATGGAAAAGGAGACAGAGGAGGGATAAAAAGGGGGTGATCCGGCGTAGCATATGACAATAATTTATTTCAAGGTAGCAAGGGATTCTGAGAATATCCTGGATTCACCCGGCAGCTTCCTAGCTGACCCTCCTTCCCTGTAACAACATATCCACCGCCTGATCCAGACTCCCCGCGCGGGTGATCTCACCGGCATTGACAAAGAATATCTCGTCGGCATTCTCGATAGTATTGAGGCGGTGCGCGATGATGACGCGGGTAGTGGTCTCCGGTAGTCGCCGGAGGATGTCTTCCAGCAGCTTTTCGGTGACGGTATCGATGTTCGCGGTCGCCTCGTCGAGGATGAGCAGCTCGGGATTGCGAAGCACCGCCCGGATAAAGGCGATCAGCTGCCGCTGGCCGAGGCTGATGCCCTCGCCGGCGGAAACGACCTTGGTGGCCAGCCCTTCGTCAAAACGACTCAAAAGCATCTCGAGCCCCGACCGCTCCAGCACGGTGGTCAGGTCTTCGTCGGAATAGTCCTTGTACTGCTCATTGCCGTAGAGGATATTCTCCTTTACCGTTCCCGTAAACAAAAAAGGTTCCTGCAAAATAAACCCGATCTTCTTCGTCCGTTCAGCCGGCGTATACGTACGAATATCGCGGCCGTCGAGCAGGACAGCACCTTCCGTCGGATCATAGAGCCGGGCGATCAGCGAAGCCGTCGTCGTCTTCCCGCCGCCGGTAGGGCCCACGAGCGCATAGGTCTTGCCCCGCTGCATGCTAAAACTATTGTGGCGCAGCACGTCCTTGCTGCCGGGATAACGGAAAGAGACATTCCGGAACTCCAGCAGGGCAGGAGCAGCTTGTCCCTCACCAGTGCGCAGCGAAGCGACTCCCTGAGTGAGGGGTAAAGTCACCAGGTCAGACTCCAGGGACAATATCCGCGAGATACGATCCCAGCTGGCGATGGCGAGCTGGAAGTTGGCCCAGAGCGCAGCCATCTGTTTTAGCGGGTCGTAGAAATAGTTGACGAGCATAAAGTAGGTGATCAGGAATCCGGCCGTGAACTGTCCGATGGTGATCAGGTAGACGCCATAGACCAGCACAACCAGCGCGCCCATGCTGGCAAGCAGGCCGAAAACGGGTGTATACACATTGTTCGCGATGCCCGCGCCCACAGAGGCGGAATAGTTGTTGTTGTTGGCCTCGGCAAAACGCTGGCGGAAATAGTCCCGGCGGTTGAAAGCCAGCACCACCTTGAAATTGCCCAGGCTCTCCTGTATCTCGGCGCTCATCATCCCCGTGCTTTTGAGGCTGGCGGCGTTCTTTTTCTTCACCCACGGCGAGACGAACTTCGCGAATATCCACATCAGCGCGGCGGGAATGAGGGCCGCCAGTCCCAATCGCCAGTTGAGGATGACCAGGAAGACGCCGGCACCGGCGATGATAAAGAGGCTGCTGACGAACTGCATCAGGGACTGGGAGAAGAACTGGTTGATCTTGTCCGTGTCGTTGTTGACGCGCGAGATCAGGTCACCAGCCTTGTTCTGCGAAAAGAAGGCCACCGGCAGCTCCTGCAGCTTGTTGAAGATCGCGTTGCGCAGCGAGTACAGCAGGTGCTGCCCAAAGCCCCCCATCAGGATGGTCCGCAGATAGACGGCCAGAAGGTTGAGGGCATAGATCAGCAGCAGCCAGCCGCAGCTGCGCAGCACCATCGAAAAATCCTGGTGGTTCTTATCGAGAATATAGCGGTTGATGGTCTCGCCGACAATGAACGGCGCCACCATCGTCAGTACGGCATAAAGGATCATAAAGACCAGCGCGAGCAGCAGCCTTCCCCTTTGTTCCGGCAGCAGGCCGATCAATTTCCGCAGCGCGGGCCAGATCGCCGTCTTCTTTTCCTGGCCGGTGACGATATTAAGATTGTAGTTCGTGTTGCTCATAGTGGCTTGTGCTTCTTTGTGATTGATAGATCTGTACGTATTCCGGGCAGGTCGCCATCAGGCGATCGTGCGTGCCGGCAGCGATCATCTCGCCTTCCATCAACAACACTATCTGCTCGTAGTCTTCGATGGCGGCGATCTTTTGTGTAACAGACAGCAGGGTGATGCCCGGATAGTTCTGCCGGACATTGGCGAGTATCTTTTGTTCGGTCTGCGTATCCACACGGGCGGTAAAATCGTCCAGCAGCAGGATACGCGGCTGGATAGCCAGGGCGCGGGCCAGCATGATCCGCTGTTTCTGCCCACCCGAAAGACTCGTGCCCCTTTCGGAGACGACCGTGTCGAGCCCATCCGGCAGGGAGTTGATGAAGTCCCTCAACTCGGCGGTCTCGATCGCCAGGGCCAGCGCCTCGTCGGTGACGGTATCGCTGAAGGCAATATTCTCCCGGATACTCATATTGAAGATGATGCTGTCCTGGAAAACAAAGCCGACCTGGCCGTAGAACGATTCTTTCTTATAGCTGGCCAGCGGTTGGCCGTCTAATTCGATGGAGCCGGAACCCTGCTGGTTAAGCCCGGTCAATAAATACAATAGCTGGGTCTTGCCGGCTGCCGTCGGACCGATAACCGCCGTCTTCGATCCCGCACGTACGGCAAATGAGATATCGCTGAGCACTTTCTTCTCCCCATAGGCAAGCGTCACGTCCTTCAGCTCGATATTTCCCTGCAGCTCGCGGGTCAGCGTGCCCTCGTCTATGGGATCGGGAGCGTTGAGCACGCCCGAGATGCGCATATAGGAGGCCGAAGCCTGCGCGATCAGGTTACTCATAAAGCCGATGACCAGTATCGGGAAGATCAGCTGCGAGAGATAGTTGTTAAAGGCCGAAAAATCCCCCAGGCTCATGCGGCCCGTGATGAAATAGTGCCCTCCGAGCGCGAGGATGGTTAGCGTGGCCAGGTTGGCGGTAAAGATGATCACAGGGATCAGCGAGGCAAAGGTCTTCAGTATCCGCAGCCCCAGTCCCAGCGCCTTGGCGTTCGCTTCCAGGAATTTGGCGTATTCCAGCTGCTGCGAATGGATGACCCGGATAAGAGCCGATCCCAGAATACTTTCGTTGATGACCTTGTTCAGCCAGTCGATCACCTCGCGGCTCGCCTTGAAAAGGACCCGCACCTTCTTCAATATAACAAAGAAGGTAAAGCCGATGATGGGAATGATGGCGATCACGCAGAGCGCCAGCTGCCAGTTGATGGTCAGCATGAGGACGCTGGCGCCCAGGATCACGAAGACCGAAGAGAACAGCGAGACCACGGCCTGTGAGACAAATATCTTAATGGAGTCCACGTCCGCGGTAAGATTGGTCAGCAGCTGCGAAGGGTTCGTCTTCTGCAGAAAGCTGTAGTTCTGCTTCGAGATGCGTTCGGCCAGACGCGTCCGCAGGTCGCGTGCCACCCGTTCGGATGCATAGGTCTGTAAGAACGTCGTACCCCACGCGAACACAAAGACCCCGATGGCCGCGGCTATGAATTTATAAACAATAACTGTAGTGTCCGGCTGTTTCGCGATGAAGAGATCGATCCCCTCCTTGATGATCTGCGGCAGCCAGAGCGTAAAGGCGTTGCTGGCGAACGACATGACGATCAACAGCACGATCATCCCCTTGTATGGCTTCAGCAGGGCAAACAGGTTGGGCCCCTTCGGTCTGCCAGGTGGTTTGTTTTGTTGGTTCTTTTGACTCATAAAGTTGGAATTGTTGCGTAATACCATCGTAAAAATAGCAAAATAAGAACCGGGCCCAATGGTAAACACCCGCAGCGGGGGGAAAAGGGCGGTAGAAGGGGGGAAATTCTCGGTAGAAATGCTATATATTTACCCGCTGCCACGTCGTAGCAGCGATACATATGAAGAAAATTATCTTTTGTTTATTTTTTCTGCCCCAGCTCGCTTTGGCACAGCTCCAGCACATGCCCGCCTACCCCCTGATAACTCATTCTCCCTATTTCAGCATATGGTCCTTCGGGGACGAGGCCGCGTCCACCAGGACCTCGCACTGGACGGGAAAACCCCAGGACCTCATCGGGTATTTAAAAGTAGACGGGGTCCTTTACCGTTTCCTCGGCGCCCCGGACAACGACACGGCACAAACAGCCGACCAGCAGTGGGTGAGCGTCAACCCCACGCAGACCAGATACCAGTTCGCCTGCGGCGGCATCGATCTGTCTCTGACCTTTACGTCGCCCTTGCTCCTGCAGGACATCGACCTGCTGTCCCGGCCGGTCAGCTATATTTCCTTCCGGCTGCGCTGCAATGACGGCGCGGCCCATACGACACAGCTTTTCTTCAACGTTTCGGGGGATCTGGCCGTGAACCAGCCGGGACAGGAGCTCAAGGCCCACAAAGGCCAGACCGACGGCCTCTCGTTCCTGAAAGCCGGCACGAAGGAACAGCCGGTGCTCGCCAAAAAAGGCGACGACCTGCGGATCGACTGGGGATGGCTGTTGGTAGCGGCGCCAAAAGACCAGGGCGCGGTACAGTCCATACAGGGAAAGAAAAAACAGCCGATCTTTTTGAATACGACATTTACGCCCGTAAAAGTAGGAGAGGACCCGGTGGAGAAGCTGGTGCTGATCGGGTATGACGAGCGGTATTCCGTTCAGTACTTTGGACAGAACCTCGAGCCGCTGTGGCGGAGCGAACAAAAGGGCAAGGCCTCGATCGAAAAGCTGATGCAGCAGTCCTATACTGACTACGACAAGATACTCTCGCGCTGCGACACCTTCAATAAAACACTATATTCCCAGGCGCTTACCCTTGGCGGTCAGCACTATGCGCAATTATGCGTAGGCGCCTACCGGCAGAGTATCGCCGCTCACGCGTTGGTGCGCAGCCCCAATGGCGAGCTGCTTTTCCTGTCCAAGGAGAACTTCAGCAACGGCAGCATCAACACCGTGGACGTCACCTATCCTTCGTCGCCGCTGTACCTGCTGTATAATCCCGTCCTGCTGGAAGGGATGCTGAACGGCAATTTCTATTACAGCGAGAGCGGTAAATGGACCAAGCCCTTTGCAGCACACGACCTCGGCACCTACCCGCTGGCCAACGGCCAGACCTACGGAGAGGACATGCCGGTCGAGGAGTGCGGGAACATGATCATCCTGACGGCGGCCATCGCCAAGGCGGAAGGCAACGCGGACTACGCAAAAAAACACTGGCCGACCCTGCAGAAATGGGCGCAATACCTGGCCATCAACGGCTTCGACCCCGTCAACCAGCTGTGTACCGACGATTTCGCCGGACACCTCGCCCGCAACGCCAACCTTTCCATAAAGGCGATCGTAGCGCTGGGGGCCTATGGACAGATGGCGCAGCTGCTGGGACAGGCCGACACGGCTGCCAGGTATGACGAGCTCGCAAAGAATATGGTGAAGAAATGGATGGAAATGGCGGATGCCGGGGACCACTATGCGCTGACCTTCGACAAAAAGGATTCCTGGAGTCAGAAATACAACCTGGTTTGGGACCGGCTGCTGGGACTGGAGCTTTTCCCCCCTGACGTGTATCTAAAAGAGATATTCTGGTACCTGAAAAAACAAAACGCCTTCGGACTGCCGTTGGACAGCCGGAAGACGTATACAAAGTCGGACTGGATCCTCTGGACAGCGACGCTGGCCGGACAGACACAGCCGGAAGAATTCCAGGCCCTGATCGAGCCGGTATATAAGTTTATGACGGAAACACCCGACCGGGTGCCGCTCAGCGACTGGCACGAGACGACCGACGGGAAAAAGGTGGGATTTCAGGCCCGCAGCGTGGTGGGAGGGTACTTTATGCGGATGCTGGCCGATAAATGGAGCATTAAAGGCACCGCCGCCGTCACAGCTCACTGAGCATCTGCATCAGCCGCCGGCCCGCCACATTCCAGTTGAGCCGCTGCTGGAACTCTTCGAAGGAGGAGAGCGCCATCTCTTCATACCGGTCATAGTCGGAGAACAGATTGGCGATATAAAGGGCGTGATCAGCAGCCGAGGTCTCCAGCGAGAACAGCTTGCCATTGACCTCATCCCGGACGATCGTTGGAATGCCCCCCACGTTGGTGACGATGTCCGGTACACCAAACGAATTAGCCTCACACAGCACAAGCCCATAGGCCTCCGCCTTTGACAGCAGGACGAGGAAATGACTTCCCGCGATCAGCTGCTCGAGCTGAGCCTTCCCCTCCGGCGTGGATTTGCTGATGAAACCATGGTCGACCACAAAGTCCGGCAACGGATCTACCGGCGGCTGACGAAGGCCTGCGATATGCAGCTCGGTCTTCAGACCCGCCTTGTTGAGCCGTTCCGCGATCTCGAGCGCCATCGGGCCGCCCTTGCGCCGCCAGTCGACACCCAGGAAAAGCAGCCGGCATACGTCCTTAGGCCGGGCCTGGATCATCCTTTTTATATCATCCCTGGTCCTGTTGCAGTCGATATTCGCGCCAAAAGGAATGACCCTGACCTTGCGCGGGTCGACGGAATAGTTTTCGATCGCCGTCCGCGCCGCCCAGTCAGAAGAATAGATGGCCATCGAGCACGAAGACAGCGCCTCCTGCTCGAGCCGGTTACCGTTGCGGATCGTCTCGGCGCAGAGGTTGGAAAAATCGTCGTAGAAGCCCACCATGCCGGCGAATGTCGCGTCGGTATAGAAGACGGTCGGTATCCTGGATCGTATCCGTGCGATGGGGATGGAGCCCGGAGAGACGATTAAATTGGCGGATGCGCTTATCCGTGATTCTATCTGGTCCGCATAGCCGCTGGCTACCCATGGCTCCCGCTGGTATTGATAGCGCTGCCCCAACGCCTTGCTGTAGAACAGCCTCTTTATCCGGGTGATATTGTCGTGACGGACATTCAGGTTGCCGATGAACTCCATCTCCGCCTTTTCCTTCTGCAAAGCGCTGGCGAGATGAAAGCCAAGCCCGGACCAGTTGTGTACGTCCGAGGCGTCATAGGTCGTCACATATGCTATCTTCATAAAATACGTTTAAAAGGCATTCTTGTCCCCACGAATGGTCGTGTAGACGGTTAGAAAGCAGATTTTCAGGTCGAGCCACAGGCTCCAATTCTCCATATACCAGATATCGTGCCCAATTCTGTTGCGCAACTGCTCCTGCCCCCTTATTTCCCCCCGGAAGCCATTGACCTGCGCCCAACCCGTCACGCCCGGCTTGATGAAATGCCGGACCATGAACTCGTCGAGCAGCCGCGAATAGGTCTCGGTATGCGCCAGCATATGCGGCCGTGGGCCCACTACGGACATGTCTCCCAACAGCACGTTGATGAACTGAGGCAGCTCGTCCAGATTGGACTTCCGGAGAAACCGGCCCAGGGAAGTGATCCGGCTGTCGTTTCGCGTCACCTGCTGGACATTGGCTTCCTTGTTGACGGCCAGTGTCCGGAACTTGAAGCACTTGAACTGCCGGTTATCCTTACCCGAACGCGGCTGCACGAAGAAGACGGGCCCCGGGGAATTGAGCTTGATCAGGATCGCGAGAATAGGAGTTAACCAGGACAGGACAAAGACAATGACGAACAGGCTGAAGACGATGTCGAATAAACGCTTCTTGATGCTGTTGGTGGCGTCTTCCAGCGGCTCAGACCGCAGAGAGAGCACCGGCATCCCGTCGATATAGTCGATATGCGTGTTCCTGTTGATATAGAACCGGAAGTCGGGAACGAACTTAAATCGGATCAGCGACCGTTCGGCCGTCTGGGCCATCTCGTAAATAGAAGTGTTCATCTCCGGTGAGATCGTGGAATAGATCTCGTTGATATTGTTCTTGACCGCATACGAAACGCATTCGTCGATATCCCCGATTATCGGCAGGGGAGAGAGCTGGTCCACCAGCGCCGGGTCCTCGAAATAGCCGTCCACGAGCGTATTCCTTTCCCGCATGGAGAAATTCTGGGTCAGCTTCCTGGCCACCTCGTTGTAGCCGACGATGACTATCCGCTTGCTCGGCCCCTTGACCCTGTTCATCGACCAGGCGACCAGCAGCATCAGGCTGCGGATGACCATCAGCAGGACGCTGAACGCGATAAAGCTGGCCAGGACGAAGAGCCGGGAGAAGGGATAGTGATAGAAGAAGATGAAGAGTACCATCGCCAGGAAGAAGACGGCAAGGCAGCGCACCGTCCTTTTCACGAATACCTCAAAGCTCAGGGCGCCCTTGTCGATATACAGCGCGGTAAAATAGGCGCACAGCAACCAGAGCATGCTGGACACGACGAACAGCAGGAGGTATTTGGAGCTCGCGCTCACCGGGATCCGGTGGATATAGCTCAGAAAGAACAGCTGTACCAGGTATAACGCCAGCAGATCCACACAGACAAAGAAGAACCTGAATAAGTTGGAATAACGACTGTTCATAAGTTACAGTTTAAAGTGATTTTTTTACGCGCAGGATAAAACCCCCGCCGTTGTAAAAAAGGTCTCCGCGGTCAGCGGCGATGACGCAGCCTACTGTCCACCCCGGGTCGAGATCCCTCTCTATTGAAAACCATCCCGAAAGCTGGCTGACCCTATGCCAGATACCGAACTGAGGACGGACAAAATGATTGCCGGTGGAATAGCCCCAGATGCTCGTCCCGAATGTGCCGTAGTTCAGCGTGTAGGACCCGCGGGCCGTAAACCGGTAGTCATGCGCTATCGTACCCTGCAGCGCGGCATAGAGGGCCGTCACCCTGTTGTTGTTGAAATAGTTGAAATTGACATTTGGAAAGCCGGCACGCGTGGTATAAGCCGGGGTGATGAAGGGATTTCCCAGCCCCATGCCATCATAGGACCAGCCCTCCGGATAAGAGTTGCTGTTATAGTAGTTCTCGTCCCCCGACTTCGTCCTTCTCGACCAGGGGTAGCCGGCCTGGTTGACGCTGTAGAATAGCTCCAGGACGACCTTGTGCCAGTGAAACCAGCCGCTGTTGTCGTAGCCCTGCACAGGATAGTAGTCCGGTACTTTTATATCGTCCTGTTTGTTGGTCAGACTGATCCCGTTGAGCCCGTCCGCGATATTGGCTAATTTGGCGATCGCGCCCTCGTCGAAAAAGCTTTGCCGGTAGACGAAGAGCCTGACCGTGGGGAACTCATACTGCAGACCCAGGTCGATCGAGCCGAGATGATTCCCGACCTTCGACCCCTTATAGGTCTTGCCGAACATGACGTATTTGAAGGTCTGCAGCGTCGACAGCTTCCAGTAGGAGCTGCCATATATCTGGGACTCGCTGCCCCAGTATACCTGGTGATTGACTCCCGCATAGAGGTGCAGTCGCCAGGTGGGCTTGCCCAGCCGGCCATACAGCGACGTCTGGTGAAAATAGCTGGTGGCGCTGGGAGTATTCTTGTTGGGAGTGACAGGTATCTTCCCCAGCCAGCCGTGGGCGATATTTCCCTTGAAGGCAAAGAGGCCGCCAAAGACGGGGATAGTATAGAATTCCGGAATAGAGCCTTCGATCTTTGGTATGGGCAGCGCATTGTCCGAGACGGAGAAGGCGCCCGACGAGAGCGAGCTGTCTACCAGCCCCATGAATTCTTTGAACCGTCCGGCTTTGAGCTCGAAGATGCTGCCCCGAACTTTGACATAAGCCTGTATCAGCCGGAGACGCGAGGAGTCGGAGCCCGCGTCGCCCCTCAGCTCGAAGCCGCCACCCCAGTCGAAGAAATTGGTCGTGCTGCTGTCATAGTCCTTCCATCCCGAGGCGATCACGGCGCCCGAAGCGCCGGGCAGGGGATTGCTGCCCCACTGGTTGCTGCGCATCCAGAAGGGAACGGTGCCTTTCCCGGTCACGATACCCTGCGCCTCAACCGAGCCGTGCAAGAGCGACGGCGGGGTCTCGCGGAAAAGACCTCCGTATTGCGCCCGCGCGGTGCAGGCGACAAGAAGAAAAAAAAGTACCAGCCGGGTGTTCTTCGGCATATAGGTGTTAGTTGTTCTTGAGTTCGGTCGGCGCAAAACGCGGCTTTCGGCGGAAGACCTTTATACGGATAAATTCCACGATGAGCAGCGCCAGAAAGATGGTGTTCGTCACCGCATAGCGCTTAAAGAGCCGCTTCGGCTCCTGGCAGAGCCGGAACAGCCATTCCAGCCCATAGCGCTGCATCCACCTCGGGGCGCGCTTCTGCATCCCCAGCAATACGGGCAACGCCCCGCCAACGCCGATCATGGTCGCCCTGATCCTGTCCTTCATTCGGGACATCCACAGCTCCTGCTTCGGACAGCCGAGCACGACGAAGACTATTCTCGCACCCGAGCTGTTGATGATCTCGGCCGTCAGATCGATCTCCTCCTTATACATCTCGCGGAAGGGCGGACTGTAGAGCCCCGCGATGCGCAGCTTCGGATAGTGCCGCGGCATATAGTCCTCGATGGCCGCCAGCATCCTTTCCGTGCCCCCGTAGAAATAGACGGGGATCGCCTTCTGCTCCGCCTCCCGGAGGATATCCGGCAGCAGGTCCATTCCCGCCACCCTGTCCTGGCGCACGCCGTGCAGCAGCTTGAGACCCCAGGTCAGCGGCATGCCGTCAGGAGTGATCATGTCGGCGTTGTTGACGATGCTGGCAAAAGAGGGATTGGTGTAGGCCTCTACCAGCATGTGGACATTGGCCACGCAGGTATAGCTGGATCTCTTCTCCGACATTTCCACTACTTCATTGACAAAGGTCTTGTAGGCGCCCGTGTTGATGTTGATGCTGATCAGTGATTTTTGCATGTGAATAAAGTTTTGCCCATATTTGAATACATTATTTTGCTAGCAGACCGACATGTCTGATCCTGTCTGCCTCGGTCTCAAAACGGTCTTTGATCTTTTTGGCGGGACAGCCCCCATAGATGCTATAGGCCTCGACGTCCCTCGTGACGACCGAGCCCGCGGCGATGATGGCGCCGTCCTGGATCGTGACGCCGCTCATGATGATGCTGCCATAGCCTACCCAGACGTCGTCGCCAATGACGGTCGTCTCCATGAGCCCCTTCCACTGGTAGTCCCTGTCCCTGATCTGGGAGGCCAGCCTCACAGGGACACCCACCTGCTGAAAACAGTGGTCGTACCGGCCTACTACGGCCACCTTGTTGCCGAAGATGACGTTGTCGCCGACAATGCAGTTGGCTTCGATCTGGGAGTCCCTGCCGATATAGAAATTCCGGCCGATCGCTATCTTGTCCCTTGCCCAGAGCCGGACCCTTGCGCCGGCGTGGAACCCCGGACCGATGTCGTAATGCCGCCATTTGATCTTCACCAGGTAGAGGTCCCGCAGCCGTTTGATAATGGTGATCATCTTGTCTTATTTGAGCAGATTGCTGATGAGGGTCTGGTATTTCGACAGGATACGTGCACGGATCCCCAGCTTCCCCTGAAAACGGCGCTGGTACATATCCGTTACAACCGCAGTATCCGGCAGCCGGAAGGAACTCCTCCCGGTCTCGTCCAGCAGCGGCCGGTACCGCTGGTTGGAGCCTCGGGTATGCGTCGCCAGCTCGTCAAAGCCGTCGTTGTATACCTTCGAAAGGATGGGGTAGAGGGTAAGGCCCTGTACCTTGTACTGGTGATAGAACCAGCGGATCGCCCAGGAGTCCAGCTGACCGCTCATCTGCCTTTTCAGCATTAGGTTCAGGTCGGAGCCCCCCTCCGCAAATTGCCGCCTCCGGGAGGCGCTCCTGGCGAACTCGGCGTAGTCGCTGACCTGCCAGTCGACATCCGTCCAGCGGTCCTTCCAGGTCGCCCATCCCCAGGACCAGCCGCGGGTGGTGAAATACGCGTCCCAGGGATAGGAGCGCTCGTCGGGCTGACCCAGGTTGAACGAATAGCCCGATACCGAGAAGACGCGCGACTGCTGTTCGTATTTGTCCAGGGCGGCGTTCATATACGTCAGATAATTGGGCGTCGTGAGGAGATCGTCTTCCAGGACGATGACCCGGCCATGGCTGTTGATGACATCCGTTACGCCGGTGATGATGGAATTGGCCAGCCCCCGGTTCTTTATCGCCTCTTCGATGCGGACGCTGCGGAACCCTTTTACCGTCTGAAGATATTCCCGGACCGCGCGAACGGCCGGCTTGTCTTCTTCCCGCCGGCCCGCGTCAGAGAAGATAAAAAGATCGCTCCGGGGAGCCAGCTCGTTCTTCGCCAGCGCATTTACGGTATTTTGCAGGGTTTCGAGCCTCTTATACGCGAATAAGAGGATGGGGGCAGTATCCCTTGTTGGTATGGACATGTGGTTATTTTTCCTTTCTTCCTATTTTGCTTCTCGCCTCGCTAACGCCCTGGGCGGCATCGCTTTTGACGGCGTTGTTGTTCACCATACCCTGTCCGTCGCCCAGCTCGGGCGTACGCACCATCACGGTATTATAGGTATGGTTCTCCCTTTTGGCGAGGTTGACGGTGTCGTCGATCGCCTTGAGATAGGGATATTTCTTCAGAAATACGTCCGACCGCATATCGATATCGGGGTTCGAACGCTTGCCGGGATTCGAGATCAGGTCTTTCCAGTCCTGGTCCTTCCAGGGCGTATGGGAATAGGCCCGCTGACAGTCGATGAATTGATTGTTCTTCAGCGTGTTCTCGGTGCCGCCGTTGATGTGCACGGCGCCAAAGTTGTAGGTCCCGCCGGTGCCGCATTTGTCGAAGATATTGTTGTCCACCTCGGTACCGCTGGTCCCGTCATCCAGGTAGATCGCCGTGGTCGACGTCCCCAGGTCACTGCCTATATTTTCAAAGTAGTTGGAGGTGATGCTGTTCCCGGTAGTGGAAGGGTCCCGGCCCGTGTACACAGCCCCCGCATCGGTGATGTGATAGAGAACGTGCTTGATATGGTTGTAGGCGATGACCAGGTCGTTGCCATAGAAGATGATCGCCTGGCCAGGCGCGTCCTGGATATCGCAGTGGGTCACCTGGTTGCCGACGCCGATCAGCCAAACCGCAGGACAGTAGGTGAGGTTCCGCCGGGAATAGTCGGTAAAGGTGCAGTTGTCGACGATATCGTTGCCCGGCGTAAGCGTCTTGCGGACACCGCCGACCAGTATCACACCCCCCGTGCCGGTATGCTCAAAGGTGCAGGCGCGGATGAACAGCCCGGTATTACCCAGGGGCTTGTTGTCCGGCCCCGCAGTCGTAATGCCTACCGTCCCGAGACCATTAAAAACACAATCCGAAATAATGGTGCCGGTTGTTCCGTCCAAACTGATGCCGGTGGTCCGGCCATACGCAAAGGTGATTCCCTTGACCGCGAAATTAGAGGTGTTGGTTGCCGTTAGTATCGGCGTCCTCAGCATGGAAACTTCCATGTCGGCCGTGGTAATCGCGTTGTCGGCAGGCCAGAGATAGAGGATGCCGGTCGGAGCGTCGAGGAACCACTCGCCGGGCTGGTCCAGCTCTTCCAGCAGGTTGTATACATAGAATCCCCTCACGCCTTTTGCATTCTTAAGGATATTCGTGCTGACGTCGGTGCTGCTATAGACGCCATAGAGGGCCGGGTCCTTGGTATGGATGGTCCTGCTGCCCGCATCGAAGGACGCCACCTGCATATTGTCGTCGGAATAGCCGTTGGCGAAATATCCGCATACCCAGGCCTGGTCTGCCGTTCCCCAGTTGCGAATATGCGAGTCGTCTGTCTGGAAGATGGCACCCCTGTGCGTCTTGTTGTCTCCATGGTCAGAGACCTCTCCGATCGGCAGGAAACCCTCGTTGGGATACCGGGCCAGCGGCAGCGTCTTCCCATTGTAGAACAGCTCCAGCGGCGCGGGCAGGACGTTCTTATAGCCGTGAGGGGCCATCCGGCCGAAATCATTGACGCCCGCGGCTTTCAGGTCGATCTGGTATACCTTTCCCCGGGCCACGGAGGGTAGCCGCTTCAAAATATTCCCGTCGGAGACCACGACGAATTTTCCGGGGTCGAGCTTCTGCGAGCCGGTGAAAGACACTTTTTCGCTCTGATAATTGGTGATGGTGATATGTTTGCTGTCGCCGGCGCCCATGCCGGTGACAGTCAACGTTTGCTTGAATGGATAGCTGCCGGCCCGCACATAGATAGTAGCGTTTGTCGCGCCGCTTAGCCCGCTGACAGCCTGCAGGGCCTGTTCGGGCCGCTGGAAAGGCCTGTCAATAGTCCCCGGATTCCCCTGCTGGCCATTAGGAGCCACATAATAGTTGACGGTGTTTGCCCCCTGGGCGCTGAGTCGGATGGTAGATACGACGAACATAAGCAGCATTGCAAGCTGACAGATTGTACTCCTTTGCATAAAAATTGAATTTTAATTGGCCGGCCCGGGTTGTAGGAGCGTCAATTCTTTGATCTTTCTGCCCATATTGTACCAGGAGTTGCTGACGACGAAATCCCGGACCTTCTCATAGTCCAGCAGATAGTCGTCGTAGTGGTCCCGGCAAAGGGCCGCGATCTCTGAAAAGTCATTATATAGGTAGACAAAGGAGTATTGTTGGGCCATATCGGCAAAGGCGCCGACGTTAGGCGCGATGATCTTCCGGCAGGCGGCAAGACTGTCGGCAAGAACGCCGGATGACATTACCGATCGCTTGTTGTAGGTGAACAGGATGAACCTCGATGCCTCGAACAGCTGCACCAGCTCTTCTTCGCTGATAAAACGGTTGACCAGCGTCACGTTGGGGCCCGCATGCTGCTGCAGCTGCTGCCAGTATTCCTCCGAGCTCTTGCCCGCGATATGAATATTCAGCCGGGACAGCTGCTCGTCGCCGGCAGCATAGCGGAGGAATTCCAGCACCCCCTTATAGGGAAGCAGGCTGCCCCAGATCAGCAGATCGATGACCGGCCGGTCTTCCGGCCCGGGACGAAGGATGGCTTCGGGTCCGATATTGCTGGGGTGGGGCAGGTAGTGCAGCCTGGTGGTCTGCGGAAGCCCCGTGTCCAGCGAGTGCGTAAGTATATGGTCCGCGCATCGGATCAGCGCGCCCTGGATCATCCTCGTCAGCCCGAACCATTTCCGGCTGTGAGAGAATTTGTTGTGCTTGATCCAGATGATGCGGGTGCCCCGCAGCTTTAACAGACGGAGATAGACCAGCACGATCAGCGACTGCAGGACGCCCATCCGCCTTAGCGGCAGGTTCTCCAGCCAGTTGAGGACGACCGCGTCCGATCGCAGCCCTTCGCGCAGCAGATCAGGAAAAGCCTTGTCGGTGACCGAGCCGTCGATCTGCAGCTCGTGCATGCCGATAGCCTCCTTGAGGCGCTGGACATAGGGGTTGTTCGACCCCATCAGCTGCTGACTGACATTGGGATAAACATACACCCGGTAGGGGCGCGAAACCATCTGTTCCTTACTTGGCGAGTTCGAAATTGAAGAAATCATTGTGTACGTTGTAATACCCGCGCTGCGATTCGGGAATATCGTTGCGATCGATCTTTTCCAGCAGCCTGGGGATCGAAGCGATAAAGGCCGCTGGCTTCCACAGCGGATGAAGAGTATAGGCCGACCGGCCTTCCCCGGTGCCAAGGGTATCCACCCTCAGCAGACTGCGCCGGATCATGCTATCTGACATAATGTCTTCCAGCGCCATATGTCCCCATCTCCAGCCACTCTTAAAGAACCACTTTATGTATCTCAGCCTGAGCGGCGCCCTTTTCAGCCTGAGCTTGTGCGCAAGGACCTTGTCCATATCGATGAGAAAGACCCGGGTCGACATCTTCGTAAATAAGAATTTATAAGGCCCCGCCTTGCTGTAATATTTTTGTTTGAGCTCGCAGTCGGCGGAGGGCGGCCCCGGCAACGGGTTGATCAGCAGATAGCGGTGGTCTGAGTTCAGCAGGTTGACCGCGTCCTGTATCCAGGAGTTTGGATCGCCCCCGATCAGCATGTCCGAATCGAGGTGGATGATATACCGGTTGCGGCAGTTGGCCAGTCCGTCCAGGTAAGAATAAAAGGCACAGCCGCGGTAGTCCTTCTCCGGTATCCTTCCTTTATCAAAGAATTTGTCGGCCAGCTCCGAATTCCGCCCGGCGGAATAGTCGATAAAATGATACCTGACCTTCGAATAGCTGGTGCTGAGCTGTTCGACCATTTCCAGCAGCGCTTTTTTATTTTTATCAAAATCAGTGGCAAACTTTCCAAAACTTTTCTTCGACTCTATCGAGAGGACTACCTCGTCGAGCTCTTCATACCAGAAATGTATCTGCCTTTGAAGGAGGTTGCGGCAGAGCGGAAGATCGGTGGCTGACAGATTGATCTGAAGCGATACTTTATTGGTCATACAACGGAGTTTAAGCAGTACTCGGCGCCAGCAGCGGCATGACGTAAGTACGCTTAAAGAAGGAGCCGAAGTACATGAAATACATCTTTCCAAGCCCCACGTAGGACAGCGGTATTACGCCATGACGGCGATAGAACAGCAATCTTTTTCTAAGGTTATAGTTGGATCGCATGCTCACCAGGCTCAGCCACAGCTTGTTCATATTATTGATCTTGCCAAGGCCAGAGGTTGCGCTGCTGTTGTAAATCAGAAGGTCGAGGCGGGTCTTTACGGCGATGCCCTTGCTTTTACAGCGGAGGGTGAAATCGCTGTCGCCATGGTATTGGGGGAAGACTACGGAATCCCAGCGCAGGTCATGCTGCCGGAGAAGGTCGACGGGGACGAAGGTGCCCATACCCGGCTGCCAGTCACATTCGAACCACCCGTCCGGGCTCTCGCCCGCATCGGTGTGAAGACCATAACGGCCCCAGACGCGATCAAAGAAGCCGCCTACGGACCAGGTCTTTGCCGGATTCTCCTTCACAACAATCTTCGAGCCAAAAACTGTATTTCGCGGAGGGGCCGCCAGCAGACCCGCAGCCCGGACAAAATAATCGTCCGCCGCGAGGATATCGTCATTCCAGAGCAGCAGGTAGTCTGAATTCAGCCGGTCGATAGCATAGTCAGCCCCCATATTGATCGCACCGCTCCACCAGAGATTGCCATCTCCCCGGCAGATATGGATAGAAGGATAGTTGGTCGCGATCCATTCGGCGCTGCCGTCCGTTGACCCGTCATCGATCACAACGACCTCGAACCGGCAATTACCGGCGCCGGCCTGCTGATAACGGTCCAGGCCCTCGTACAGGGAGGATAATCCCTGCCGGGTGACGGCGAGGCGATTGTAGATAGGGATAAGAATAGAACAGATCATAGTCGGGGGATTGGTTATTGTCTATATCTATAGAACTTTACGATAGGTCTCCAGTGTTTTTTGCGCCGCTTCTTCCCAGGAGAAGCGCTTCAGGTTTCGCGTGCCGCGCGCGATCAGATCGCTGCGTTTTGACTCGCCAGAAAGCACCGTCCGTACCTGTCCGGCAAAGCTCTCTTTCGACCGCGGGTCGAAATACAGGGCCGAGTCGCCCGCTATTTCCCGGAAGACGGCGATGTCCGAGCAAAGGATCGGACAGCCGGCAGTAGCGGCCTCCAGCAACGGAAGGCCAAATCCTTCCTCGAGGGACGGGAAGATAAAAGCATAGGCCTGGTGATACAGCTGAAAGAGCTCCCTGTCCGGAACCTGTCCGCAAAAGACAACCCTTTCCGTTATATCCAGCGCTTCCAGCAGCTGCTGCTCGGCAGAGGTGGCCATTGGGCCCACTACTTTCACCAGCATATCTGCCGACCGGAGAAAGCCGGCGATGCTTTCGATGAAGAACGGGAAGTTCTTATAGGCGTGCCTCGTGCCCACGAAAAGGAAATAGGGCTTTGCCGGCGCGGGCCGATCCATAACCGTGGGCTGCGCTCGCAGCCGGTCGAAATTCACGGGATAACCGTGATGGATGACGTCGATCCTGTCGGGGTCGACATCGTAGAAAGAGAGCAAATCCATCTTGGTGGCCTCGGAAATGGCGATGATCCGCGACGCCTTGTTAATAAGGTTCTTCTTGTTGCTGATCAGGGTCAGACCGATCTCGTCGTGGTAGAAATTCCTTTCCGGTATCATATCATGGACGGTCAGCACGAAGGGCGGCTTGCCCGCCACAGAGAGAAAATAGTTGTCGTAGTAGCTCGGATGAAAGACGTCGAAGGACGGCATCATCCGGCTGACAGTGTGCTCGTTGATGGCCCGCAGCACTTTTTTCCCGCGCTTGTTCAACGGCTTCAGAAAAGGCATCTTCCCTTCAAGGTATTCGTTGTTCGAACCCAGCGCAAGGATGGTCGACCGGTCTTCGGCCTGACCGTCATTGATCGTCTGGTTGATGATCGAATGATAGTTAGATATGCCGCCAAACCTTTGGGAGAGAAAGATCTGATGATCCACTAGTACTTTCATATTCGGGGGTTGTGCTGTATTTCCGGTACATGCCCGTGCAGATGGCCATCTGAAAGACCATCAGCAGCTGTATCCGGATATCGGAATTCATCACAGGGTTGATGAGATTATTTAAAAGAAGACAGACCACGCCACCCAGCAGGGGTATGCCGTCTGCCAGGCTCTTGTCAGCGAGCCCCGCCTTTAGCAGCCGGTAGCAGGCCTGGACCAGCTTGGTCAGATAGGCGGCAAAGATCAGGAAGGGAACGAGCCCGAAGGTGAAGAGCACCGTCAGGTAATAGTTTTCGACATGCCCCGGCGTAGTCTCGATGATGTCCTTCCCGACGATACGCCAGCCGTTGTCGTATAGCTGCTCGTTGAGATTGCCCGGACCCGTGCCGAAGAAAAGGTTGTTCAGCCAGACCTTATATCCCACCTCCCAGAGCGCCAGCCGACCCGTCACGAAATCGTCCTGCGAGGCAGCGAACCGGCTGAGGATAGGGTCTTCGCTGGTCAGCGCGCTCAGACCGAGAGCTCCGACGACAGCGACGACGACGACGACGGCCAGGAATCGGGCTCGCCTGCGCCGGTCGATAGACAGATAGTAGACCAGCGCTATACAAAAGACAAAGGCGAACAGCGCCATCCGGGAGATCGTCAGACAGATGCCCAGGATGCTCATCGCAAACACACACCAGGCGATAAGCTTCTGCTTTTTGACCTTGTGGAAGAAATAAAAGGAGAGCATCCCCGCTACGGAGATATAGAAGGAGAACGAGAGCGCATTCCCGAACGGCCCCCAGACGCGCAGCACGTCGACGGCATCGCCTTCCGAAACGTAAGAGGTGTTGGCGTTGAGCTCGTCGTCTTTGAAGAGATTGAAGGCCGGCACTTTCAGGAACTGCATGACGCCGATGAAGACCGACAGCGCCAGTCCCAGCGTCAGGCCATAGTAAAAGCTGCGGACAGTAGTGGAGTCGAAGATCACCTCGCTGAAGAGCAGGTATATAAAGGCCAGCTCAAAGTAAAAGGTCATGTGCTGTACCGAGAGGCTGGTGATCGAGCCGCTCAGCAGGAAAGACGCAAAGATGCCGGCGTTGAAGAGCAGGAAATACTTGACATAGGTCAGCTTGACACTCCTCCACGGGTTATACTTCAGGAAGCCCGTTCCGAGGAAAAGATACAGCGCCAGGACCACGACGGTGATCTGGTGCAGGTTGCCAAGCCGGTGGCCGCCTATTTCGAAAGAGTCGAAAAAGGGTATTCCCGCGGCGAAGCAGAAAGAAAAAATGTTCAGTAGTCTGAGCTTGAACGGCATGATGATTATTTGGCCAGCGAGAGTATCTTCCGCTTGACGCGGCTGACGATATCCGACTGATAGCCGATAAAAAGCTTGTTGAACGAATACAGGTCGGCGTAGTAATCCGCCACCATTACCGTCGGGTCCTTGATGACGGCGTGTGCATTTGCCAGCGGCTTGTCCGAGACCCTCGGATCGAACCGGCGCGTATGCGTCGCGTGTTCGTCAAAGCCGATATTCGAGATCAGGTTGAAATTGGGACTGAGGCTAAGCCCGTTGTTCTTCCAGACAGAGAACGCCCACTGGTAGTCCCAGGTGTCGATAAGGCCGTTCTTCACCTGCGTGAAGGCGTTCTTCCAGTATTCGCCAGCCTCCTTATAGTTGGCGATGCTCTTATACAGGCCATGCTCGAAGAACTCTTCCATGCCCTCCATGTTGATATCGTATTTGTCCCATGCCCTTCTCCAGCTGGCCCAGCCCCAGACATGACAGATCCTCGAAAAATAGTAGGACCCCTCGCCCCGCCAGTGGCCGTCCTGGAAGTTCACGCCGTTGATGTGCATTACCGTCTGCGTGTCCTTGTATTTCTTTAGCAGATAGTCACAATAGATAAAGAAGGAAGCGTCGGGGACGCAGTCGTCCTCGAGGATGATGCCCTGCTCTTCGTGGCTGAAGAACCACGTGATGGCCGAGCTGACCGCCAGCCTGCAGCCCAGGTTCTCGGGACGAACGAGCCGTATGACCTCGCAGGGCCAGTCGACGTCGTTGAAGATCTTTACCGTCTCCCTGATCTGGAACTCGTCGTCGGGGCGGTACTTCCGCGGACCGTCTACCGCTACATAGAGCCGCTGCGGCCGGACAGCCTTTACTTTTTCGAATACTTTCCGGGCATGGTCAGGCCGGTTGAAAACGATCATCAGGACAGGAGGTATTGAGGACGACATACGACTATAGATAATTTTTGACAGATGGTTTGAAAAGGGCCATGAACGACCTGATCTGCAGCCAGAACATCGGCCGCGTCTTCTTCATAAGGCTGTTGCAGATAACGGCAGCAAATAGCTGTGCGATCAGCGTCGCTACAGCCGAACCAAGGCTCAGATAGCGCGGGATAAGAATAAAATTGAGAATGACGTTGATCGTCAGGCCGATCAGCGTATAGACCAGGACATGCCGTTGGAGGTCGTTGATGATAAACCAGTTGCTGGCGCCGACGCCAAGGAATACAAAGACCCCCGTCCAGACATGGACGGACAAGATCTGGCCGATGCCGGGGTATTTCGCGCCGTAGAGGAAGCCGGTAATATGACCCGCAAAACAGCTGACCACAATTGCGACCGCTACGGAGACCGTGGTCAGGATATTGAGCAGTCGCTGAAAGCCCGACATAAAGTCCTTCTCGCTCCTCTCCTTCATCTTGACGATGGAAGGGTAGACCGAGACGCAGATGGCGCCCGCCAGGAAATAGTGTATCTCGGATATCCGGACTACCGCGCTGTAGCGCCCAACCTCGGTATAGCCCGCCAGGGACTTCAGCATCAGCTGGTCGAGCCGCATGTAGAAGGTGATAAAGATATCCGAAATGATCAGCGGCCAGGACCTCGACAGCAGCTCGCGGGCAAAAGCCCTGTCAAATACCCACCCGGCGGTGGTCTGTCCCGAGACCCGGAAATAGAAGACGATCAGGATGATCGCCGCCAGTATCACCTCCATGACGGTCATAGCGGCAAAGGCGACGATGCTGAAACCGGTCAGCAGGGCAACGACCTTGACGATATTGAGCACGATGTAGGCGCTCGACTTGGCGATCACGCTGTTCTTCGATTCGGTACGCGACTGGTTGAAAAGGTCGAAGATATCCGTGCACTGAAAAAGACACTGTACCGATAAGATGATCAGAATGGTACGGGTGACCTGGTCGTCGCGCAGGGTGAAGGAGAACAGGTATACGAACAGGAATAGTATCGAGCCCGAGCAGAGCTTCAGGACCAGGGAGGTGAAGAACACCTTGCCTTCGCCCCCCCTCCGGATGAGCTCGGTCAGCACGATATTGTTCATCCCCATATTCACCAGGGGCAGACAGACGACGATGATGCTCGTGGCATAGTTCAGCTTCCCGAAATTATACGGACCCAGGTACCGGGTAACCCATACTCCTACGATCAACCCTCCGAGCATCCGGATGACCTTGTCGAGGATGACCCAGAAGGAATTGAAGATGATCTTTTGTTTGGCCTTTACCTTGTCAATGAACGAGAGTGCGACTTCCATTACACGATTTTACTTTCTGTTACCGGATGGTCGAACAAGGAGATGATCTCGATATTCGTTTTCGGCACTTCGGCGATGATATTGTAGCCCAGGGTCGGCAGGGAAACTTTTACTGTCTTGCTGCGGATCTCCAGGACATTGCCCTGTCTTTCCATCAGCGGGCCGCCGGTAATGCGAACCTTGTCGTTGACATTGACGACGGCCTTCTCCAGCCGGATATTTTCATATTCGTTGAGGAATCGCCGGATGGCGATGATCTCTTCTTCGCGGATGACGGCCGGCTTGCTAAGCCAGTAGACAAAGTTCATGACTCCCTCAGCCTGTCGTACAGGAAGCATTTCCGTCTCGTCGAGATGAACGAAGACATAGGAAGAGAAAAGGGGCTCAAAAACGATCTTCTTCCGATCGCTCCACTGACGCTGTACTCTGTTCAGTGGACAATAATGTTCGATCTTTCGTTGACCGAGCTGTTTGGCTACTTTTTTTTCCCAGCGTGGTTTTGTGTAGACGACATACCAGTTTTTAGTCTGTTGAATCATAATTTCAGATTTTTCGGTTTAAATGGCAAGGCTTCGCCCACTCCACTCACATGGTGGTTTTTGGGTAATAAAAAATTTTCGGCGTTGGGTGTTAGTGATAGGCTTTTAGCAGGAAATAGATCGGCGATTATGCCTTTGCCTTCTTCCTTTCTTTCTTAGCCTTCTTTGTCTTGTCTTCGAAATAGCCATAGTTACCGTTATTACCATAGCCATAACCATACCCATATTGCCCGAAACCACGGTTACGGACGCCATTGAATATGATCGCGATATTCTTTAGGGGGCGCACAAGCATGTTAGCATCGAGCATCTTGATAGACGCTTTCGGGGTGACCCCATGGCGGACCACGTACAAGGTGGCGTCACACATGGGAGACAACAGATACGCATCGGTTACAGGGCTTACGGGGGCGGTATCGATAACGATATAGTCAAATATGGTCTCCAGGTATTTTAACAGCTCATCCAGGCGGCCGTTGATGATCAGCTCCGACGGATTGGGCGGAATGGCGCCTGAAGGAATGAAAAAGAGATTGGGATTGGCAGTCGTACTCTTGATGATATGGTCGGCCTCTTTATCGCCCACAAAATAGTTGGTGAGTCCCACCTGCCTGCTGATATTGAAGATCGGGCTGAGCGCCGGTCTCCGTAGGTCCATCTCCAGGAGTACCACCTTTTTGTTCGTCATGGCGAGACTTGCCGCTATATTGACGGAGATAAAGCTCTTGCCCTCTCCCTGGATAGTGGACGTGACCAGTATCTTCTTTTTCCGGCTGTTGATGCCGATATAGGCCAGGGAGGTACGCAGCTGACGGAACTGCTCTGCAATGACCGACCTGTTGCCCTCCTCGATGACGAAAAGATCGTCCTTGTCGTTCATCATAATTTCACCAATGACCGGGATGCTCGTATATTCCTCTATCTCGCTGCGGAAGATGATGTGCTGATTGAAGACCTCTCGAATGGCCACAAATGCAGCGCCCGCGCCGAAAGCGCCGATGACGGCGATCAGGTAGACCAGCATCTTCTTCGGGCTGACGGGCTTTACGCCGGACTGGGCGTCGTCTACGATACGCGTATCCGCTACAGCGGAATTATAGGAGAGCGCCGTCTCCTCCCTTTTCTGCAGCAGGAAGCTGTAGATGCCATTCTTAATGGTCTGCTGCCGGCTGATCTCTACCAGGCCCCTTTCTTTCTGGGGCAGCCTCCTCAGGATAGAAGCATACTGGTTGCTGGTGCCCGTGAGGTTGGCCTTGCCCGCCTCGAGGTTCTGCCGTTGCAGCCTTACCGCCGCAAGCACATTGGGTTTCAGCTTTTCTATCCCGTCGCGTACCGACGTGAGCAGCGGGTTGTTCTCGGCAGTCGTCTTCTGCAGGCTTTCATACTGGACCTCCAGGTCATATAGTTTTCCCAAAAGGGAGGCGAGGGCTGGGTTGTCCACACCCAAAGTCGCGGGAACGACCCCGGGCTGGTTGGCGCCGGAGGTCAGCGACCGTTCGACCTGGTCGAGCACCGCCAGCTGGACGTTGACCTCGCTGAGCTTCTGGTCATTGAGCCCGACATTATCGAGGTATAGCTGGCCCTGGGCGCTGATGTCGACAATGCCCTCCCTGGTCTTGTACTTTTGAATATTCGATTCCACGGAATCGAGCTCGCCCGCCACCAGCTTAAGCCGTTCGTTGATGAACTTTAGCGTATTGGAGGCGAGAGCGTTCTTGTCGTTGATAGCGGCCCGGTTATAAGCGGCAATGAGGCCGTTGAGCACGTCCTCTCCCCGGCGCGGAACAGCATCGCGGATCTTGAGATTGATGACCGAAGAGAGCTTGGTGGCCTGGGTCACCTTCAGGGCGCTCATCATGCCGTCGGTAACGACCCTGGCATTGAGCAGGACATAGTAAAGCTTTTCTTTATCTTCCGGCTTGCTATAGTTGGTGTTAGCGGTAAATCGGAGTGTCGTGTTGCCGTCCACCGGGACCCACTGGTTCAGCGGATAGCGCTGTCCTTTTATAACGACCTCTTTGGTGCTGCTGTCATAGGTAAAATAGACCTTGGGGTCACCCTGGACCTCCCGGATCGAGTCGGGATGCAGCGCTTCGATCGTAATGGGCGAGCTGAGATAGGCCGACTGGTCTTTGAATGGACCTTCGGCCATCACCGGGGCATACAGCGACAGGTTCTCCACCACCTCGTGCATGAGCATGCGCGACCGCACAACCTCGATCTCGTTCTCGACCAGCTTTTTCGAACCGAACAGATCCAGCTGCTCCATCAGGTTGGCGTCGTCGACGCCCTTCTTCTCGTCCTTCACCAGGATCGTTGCGGATGCCTCATAGATAGGCGTAGCATACTTTAAATAAAGCCAGGCTCCCGCACCGAAAACGATCAGGAGCGCAAGGAACAATGGCCAATACGGCAGGTACTTGAACAGCAGCCCGGTTATCAGGTTGCCATCCTTGTCTTCAATTCCCCTCTTCTGTGTTACTTGCATAGTCATTCTTTTAATGGTTAATTGTGCCTGATCGCATACGTTACTATTATAGCGATGAACGATAAGCCACTCAGGATAATGGGAAGCAACTGTTGGGTACGGCTGGTGCTCGCGACCTTCGTCTTGTTGGGCTCAACGTAGACGACGTCGTTGGTCTTTAAATAATAATAAGGAGAGTTGAGTATCTTTTCGGAATTGAGGTCTATGCGATGGATGATCTTGTTCGGCCCGTCCTCGCGGATCAGCAGGACATTGTCCCGCTTGCCGTAGATCGTCAGGTCTCCGGCGAGGCCAAGCGCTTCGAGGATAGAGATCTTTTCGTTGCCTACGTTGATCGTCGTCGGCCTGGCTACCTCACCCAGGACCGTAACCCGGAAATTGAGGAACCGCACGTTGACGATTGGGTCGGTCAGCAGTTTCTTTTCCGTAAGACTGTTAGCTATGGATTGTTCAAGCTGTATTTTGGTGAGACCTGCCGCCTGTATGGTGCCCAGCACGGGGAATTTGATGGTCCCTTCGGCGCTGACGAGATAGCCCATGGGCTGCTGCAGATTGCCGCCGCTGCTGCCTGACATGCCGTTGGGATTGGTGGCAACAGAGAGCGATGACACGGACGCCGCCTGGTTGGGGAGATTGAATACCAGGGAAGCTTCAGGGTTCAGACTGCTAACGCTAATGTTGAGCAGGTCGTTCTTCTGAATGACCGATTCTATATTCACGTCTGTACTTTTCAACGTGGTGTCCTGAACGTTATTAAAATAAACGATCTTTTTGGTGTTAACACACGATACGGATAAAATACACAAATAGCATAACACTAAAAGAAAAGGGTTCTTTTTTAAATGGGTCATTTAATTTATTGATTTCATTGAATATGCCAGTCGATCTCACATTGGAGACGTTTCCTTAGGCAAGCAATAGATAGCTTAGATGGTTCGCTTCTACAGGAATATTGAAGGCTACGACGGGGCTTTACGGGAGGGGGTTGTGTGTGATGCCAAGGCGCCAGGCTATGGAAGATTTCACACAGCGGGCAATGAATAGGAGATGAATAATTAGCTATTGCAAAATAGCACTTTTAATCGATGTGCGTCAACTTTTTTTGTCCATTTTTCAGTTTTTTAATGCCTTAGTAATTCTACTATTTCCAGTTCCCTCTATTTTTCCAACCCTCAATTACCAAATCTGTACCAAAAATTCCGGCATATCTTTATTTTGCGTCCTTATTCGAAATTAAAGACAGGAATTTTATCAACATTCATCCTCTATCATCTTTAGAATCACAGTCATGCGAAAACTACTCTGGATCATTTCCTTGTCCCTCCCGGCCCTTTGCCAGGGACAGTCCAACGCCACCGATGATCTCGGCCAGTATGTTCACCCGATCATCGGCACACAGCGTATGGGGCATACGTACCCCGGCGCAACCTCCCCGTTTGGCATGGTGCAGCTGAGCCCGGATACGGACACGATCCCCTATGAGCTCAACGGGAAATACAACCCGGATGTCTATAAATATTGCGCGGGCTATCAGTATGACGATAAAACAATCGTAGGGTTTAGTCATACCCATTTTAGTGGTACCGGGCACTCCGATCTGGGCGATTTCCTGATCATGCCGACGACGGGCGACCTGCGGCTGAACCCGGGCGTCTCAAAACAGCCCGGCTCCGGCTACCGCAGCGCCTTCAGCCATTCGACCGAGGTCGCCGAACCCGACTATTACAGGGTAAAGCTGGAAGACTATAACATCCTGGCCGAGCTGACGACAACCACCAGGGTAGGCTTTCACCGCTATACCTTCCCCGCTACCGACCAGGCGCATATCGTCCTGGACCTGATGCACGGCATCTACAACTACGAGGACAAGAATGTCTGGACATATGCACGCGTAGTTAATGATACGCTGGTGGTTGGCTACCGGCAGACCAGCGGCTGGGCCAGGACCCGGACCGTGTATTTCGCCATGAGCTTCTCCAAGCCCTTCTATCAATACGGCAGCCGCAATTATTCCCGCAAGCAGGTGTATCGTGGTTTCTGGGGAAAGTTCGACCAGAACCACAATTTCCCGGACCTTGCCGGCCGCCAGCTGCGGATGTATTTTGATTTCAAGACACACGCCGGCGAACAGCTCGGGATCAAATTTGCGCTTTCTTCGGTCAGCACCGACGGGGCGCTGCTCAACCTCCGGACGGAGGCGCCCGACTGGGACTTCGACCGCATAAGGCAACAGGGGAGGGCAGCCTGGAATGCCGAGCTGGGCAGGCTCCACATCGAAGGCGATCAGGCCACAAAGGAGAATTTCTATACCTCCGTCTACCACGCCTTCATCAACCCTACGGTCTATATGGACACCGACGGATCGTACCGCGGCCTCGACCAGCAGGACCACAAGGCCGACGGTTTTGTCAACTACACTACCTTCTCGCTCTGGGATACCCACCGCGCCCTGCACCCGCTGTTCAATATTCTCCAGCCCACTCGGAATGCCGACATGATCAGGTCTTTCCTCGCGCACTACCAGCAGAGCGCCGAACACATGCTGCCGATCTGGTCGCACTATGCCAACGAGAACTGGTGCATGTCCGGCTATCATTCCGTGTCGGTCATCGCAGACGCCATCGTCAAAGGCAACACACCCTTCGACGCCGGCCAGGCGCTGGACGCCTGCATCGCCACCTCCAACCACCGCAGCTTTGAAGGGCTTGGCGCCTATATCGACAAGGGATATATCCCCGCCGGGACCAACGGCACTTCGGTCTCCACGACGCTGGAATACGCCTACGACGACTGGAGCATCGCCCAGGCCGCAAAAAAGTTGGGGAAGATGGATATATACGCAACGTATATGCGCCGTTCGGAGAACTATAAGAACGTCTTCGACCCTTCCATCGGCTATATGCGCCCCCGTCTGGCGGACGGCAGCTTCCGGCAGGACTTCGACGTCCTTAGCACCAACGGACAGGGATTTATCGAGGGCAACGCATGGAACTACAGCCTCTACGTCCCGCACGACCCGGCAGCGCTGATCGCAATGCTCGGCGGTAAAAAGCGATTCGTGCGCCACCTCGACTCATTGTTCACGATGGAGCTGCCCGACAAGTTCTTCGCAGAGACGGAAGACATCACCCGCGACGGCATCATCGGCAACTATGTACACGGCAACGAACCCTCTCATCACGTCGCCTATCTGTACAACTGGACCGACCAGCCCTGGAAGACGCAGGAGCGCGTACGCATGATCCTCGAAAAACAATACAAGCCCACACCCGATGGACTGGGCGGCAACGACGACTGCGGACAGATGAGCGCCTGGTATATCTTTACCGCGCTGGGTTTTTATCCGGTAGCTCCCGGCTCGACGGAGTATTCCTTAGGCAGCCCGGCCGTCGATGCGGCGACCATCCGGCTGGAGAACGGCAAGACCTTTACCATCGAGGCAAAGGGCCAGGGACCCAAAAATGTCTATGTTAAAAAGGTGACCCTCAACGGCCAGCCCATCAACCGGCGCTATATCACCCACGAAGAGATCATGGCTGGGGGTAATCTGGTGTTTTATATGAGTGAAAAACATTAACTGGACGGAGTCCAGTTCGTGCGCTCCGCGCACAGACAAATATGAGGACCGGGCAAAAAATTATTTTTATCCAATTTTTTGTCCCAGACCAAAGGTGATGTCCTGAATAGGCCTTGCAAATGCGGTTTTTTTATCATATATTTAGGTGAGATTTTGATTTTTTTCAACAAAAAGATCCGCCATATGAAAAAAGCACATTCTGCAGGCAACGCCGGGTTGACGATCCTCTTAGCGATCGGATTCCTCGGCCTGGTAATGTTCCTCTCCTATATGTTCATTACAGGAACGATGAAATAAGGCACCGCGTTAATTGAAAATATAAAGCCGGATAGTTTGACTACCCGGCTTTTTTAATTGCGGTTATCTCTGTTTAATAGGAAGTATAAGTCATGTTAAATGTCCCGTTGGTGACGACTATGCTGTCGCTGGTGCTGCCATTCCCATAACTGTTGTAGAGCACACCGGAGAAGCTGCCTGCAATCTTCTTGCCTGTCTTGTCCAGGGTCGAGACAGTCAGCGTACCGTGCGCATGGTCGCTCCAGGAGTCATAAACGGCGCCCTTGGCAGTATAGGTTACGATCACATTGTCGCTGGCAAAAATATCCTGCGCCTTGTTCACGCTGACGGTGTCGTTGAACTCGACGGCGATGCCAGTTGTATCCTTGCCGCTGACCGATATCCCTGCCGCCGTGATGTGCCCCTGAAGGTCGACTGCCTGGGTTTGTCCGGGATTGAAGCCGCTGCCGTTGATGGTTGCCGAGATACCGCTTGATCCGCCGCTGCTCTTCTTACAGCTGGTAGTGAAAAAGGTAGTGGAGACTACGATCAGAAAGAGGCTAAACAGTGAAGTAGACTTGATCTTCATAGTAAAATTGGTTTAAAGAGTAAGAGTTTCGCCTTAAACGGCCATATTCCATTCTTTATTGCCACCGCTCGCAGCAATTCATGTAACTTTGCGGCCTCCTCGGAGATATACGTATGGTAACCATCGGAGATATACGACTACGGGATTTCCCTTTGCTGCTTGCGCCCATGGAGGACGTGAGCGATCCGCCTTTTCGGGGTGTTTGCAGATCCTATGGGGCTGATCTTACCTATACGGAATTCATCTCCAGCGAGAGCCTCGTAAAAGGCGCCATCCACAGCCGCCGCAAATTAGACATCTTCGATGGCGAACGGCCGGTGGGCATACAGCTCTATGGCGGGGACGAGGAAAGCATGGAGCTGGCCGCCGAGATCGTGGACGCCACGGGACCCGATCTGCTGGACATCAACTTCGGCTGCCCGGTAAAGGGTATCGTTCACCGGGGCGCAGGCGCCGGCGTGCTCCGGGACCCCGATCGCATGGTCCGGCTGACGGCCGCCTGCGTACGCGCTACGCGGCTGCCCGTGACCGTTAAGACCCGGCTGGGCTGGGACGACGCCTCGAAGAACATCGAAACCGTCGCGCTGCGGCTCCAGGACGCGGGTATCAAAGCCCTGACGATACACGGCCGTACCCGGTGCCAGCTGTACAAAGGCGAGGCCGACTGGACGCTCATCGGCAGAGTAAAGAACAACCCGCGTATCACCATCCCCATTTTTGGCAACGGCGACATCGACAGCCCGCAAAAGGCCCTCGAATATAAGAACAGGTATGGCATCGACGGCATCATGATCGGCCGGGCAGCCATCGGCTATCCCTGGATATTCCGCGAGATCCGCCACTACCTCGAGACCGGCCGGCTATTGCCTGCGCCCAGTGTCGAAGAAAGAGTAGCCGTTTGCCGGCAGCACCTGGCAGGCGCCCTGGCATGGAACGGCCCCGTGCAGGGCATCAACGAAATGCGGGGTCGCTATGGCCACTACCTGAAGGGGATACCGGACATCGGCGTCTATCTCAAACAGCTGGTGCGCCTGACCGACCCTGCGGAGATCGAGACCATGCTCACATCGATCGAAGACCGGTACCGGGGTCATACTATCACTACTGAATCTATACGCCTGGTCAATTATCATACGCACTGCGCCTTGTAGCGTGTACAAAACCCCTAACTTTACCCGCCTAAAACTCTCTTTCAACGTGCACAAGAACGCTAGCCTTTTCGTGCTGTCCGCCCTGACCACCATCCTGACCACGGTGGCGGCCTTCGGACAGGCGAAAAAAATGACATTAGCCACCGTCTATACGACTGCTGCCAGAACCGAGCTCCGGCTGACCCGGAACGGTACCCTGAGATTCTCTTCTTATCCTCAGCCCCTGGAAACAGAACCCTTCGTCCTGGTGGACGCCTCGAAGACCTTCCAGCAGGTAGAAGGCATCGGCGGAGCGCTGACCGACGCATCGGCGGAGACCTTTGCCAAACTGCCCAAAGACAAGCAGCAAGAGCTGCTGACGGCCTATTATAGTCCCGAAAAAGGCATCGGCTATACCCTTGCCCGCACCAATATCCAGAGCTGCGATTTCTCCAGCGACAGCTATAGCTATGTTGGCGACAACGACCCCCAGCTGAAGACCTTCAGCGTGGCGCACGACGAAAAGTTCAAAATACCGCTGATACAACAATCCATCGCAGCGGCCGGCGGCCAGCTGAAATTATTTGTCAGCCCCTGGAGCCCGCCCGCCTGGATGAAAGACAACAACAGCATTATCCACGGAGGCCACCTCCGACAGGAGTTTGCCCAGTCCTGGGCCGGTTTCTTTGTAAAGTTCATCCGGACCTACGAGGCCAAAGGCATGCCCATCTGGGGCCTGACCGTCCAGAATGAGCCGATGGCCAACCAGAAATGGGAGTCCTGCATCTATACGGCAGAAGAGCAGCGCGATTTTATCAAAAAATACCTGGGACCCACCCTGGAAAAGGCCGGCATGGGCAGTAAAAAGCTGATCTGCTGGGACCACAACCGCGACCTTGTCTATCAGCAGGCCAGCACCATCCTGGAAGACCCCGCCGCCGCAAAATACATATGGGGGGTCGGCTTCCACTGGTACGAGACCTGGACTGGCGGGCCGATGCTGTTCGACAACCTCAGGCTGGTACACGAGGCATTCCCCTCCAAAAACCTGATCTTTACCGAAGGCTGCAAAGAGAAATTCGATTTCGACAGCCTGTCGGGCTGGTCGCTCGGCGAAAAATATGGCTATTCCATGATCAACGACTTCAACAGCGGAGCCGTGGCCTGGACCGACTGGAATATCCTGCTCGATGAGCACGGCGGCCCCAACCACGTCGGTAATTTCTGTTTTGCGCCCGTTCATGCCGACACCCGCAACGGCCAGCTGATCTATACCAACGCGTTTTATTATATCGGCCATTTCTCGAAGTTCGTCCGTCCCGGCGCCCGCCGCATAGCGGTGTCTTCCAACCGCGCCGCCCTGCAGACCACCGCTTTTGTGAACAAAGACCAGAGCGTGGTTGTCATTGTCATGAACGACACGGACAAGGCATGGCCCTATCACCTGATCGTCAAAGGACAGGCCGCCGTCACGGAAAGCCTGCCGCATTCTATTGCAACCCTAATCATACAATAATGGCATTGTTCAGAAGATCGGCCCTGCTTGGTTTTGCTATCTGTTTTTTTTCAGCAGAATACGGCTTTGCACAGAAAGACAAGGATAAGGACAGACCGGTGGCGGTATGGCTGACCGACCCGGGACACAACACCTTCTTTCAGCAGCAGCCCGACCTGCGCCTCGAGAAGGACGGCTCCGTCACGGGTCCGGTGATAAGGATCGACGAATCCAAAGGTCTCCAGGAGATGGAGGGCTTCGGCTTCGCCCTGACAGACGGCAGCGCCCAACACCTCCTGCAGATGAGCCCCGACGCCCGGACCGCTCTGCTGCGCGAGCTGTTCGGGACCGACAGCACCCATATCGGCATCAGCTATCTGCGCATCAGCATCGGCGCCTCCGACCTCAGCGACCACGTCTATTCCTATGACGACCTGTCGGCGGGTCGGACCGATACGGCCATGGCGCACTTTGACCTGGGACCTACGCTGAAAGACGTCGTCCCCGTGCTGCGACAGATCATCGAGATCAACCCCCAGATAAAAATAATGGGCTCCCCCTGGTCGGCTCCCGTCTGGATGAAGACCAACCACGACACCAGGGGCGGCAGCCTGCTGCGACAGTACTATTCCGCCTACGCCAGCTACCTGGTGAAGTTCATCCTGTCGATGCAGGACCAGGGTATCTTTATAGAATCCATCACCGTTCAGAACGAACCCCTGCATCCCGGCAATAATCCCAGCATGTTCATGCCGGCGGAAGAAGAAAGGGATTTTATAAAGACCGCGCTGGGACCCGCGTTTCAGCGGGCGCGCATCGACACCCGCATCATCATCTACGACCATAACGCCGACCGGCCCGACTATCCCATCACCGTCCTGAAGGACCCCGAGGCAAGACAGTACATCGACGGCTCGGCCTTTCACCTGTATGCGGGTAAGATAGACTCGCTCTCCCTGGTGCACGACGCCTTCCCCGACAAGAACCTGTATTTTACGGAGCAGTGGGTAGGAGCGCCCGGCGATTTCAAAAAAGACATCCCCGAACACATCCGCAAGCTGATCATCGGCGCCTCCCGCAACTGGTGCAAGACGGTCATTGAATGGAACCTCACCTCCAACCCGGCCCTCCAGCCCCACACCGACCGCGGAGGATGCGACCGCTGCCTGGGTGGCGTCACCATCGACGGTGACAAGGTGACCCGGAATCCCGGCTATTATATCATCGCGCACGCCGCCAAATTCGTACGCCCCGGATCGACGCGCATCATGAGCAATTCGGACGACAGCCTGCCCAACGTCGTCTTCCGGACGCCCGATCGCCAGAACGTAGTGATCGTCCTGAATAATACAGATACCGCCCAAACCTTCACGATCGAATACAAGGGCAAACGAATACGCCCGGCTCTGGAGCCGGGCGCAGTCGCAACATATGTTATGGAAGTAAAATAGCAGTACCGTTAATGGTTGACCACAAATCGTCGGGCATTCACCGCGCTGAACTTCGGCTGTAGCGTCAGCAGGTAAGAGCCCGTCGGCAATCCGCTGACCTGGAGGTTGACCATATTGGGCCCGGCCTGCATGTCTACCGTCTTCTTCTGCATGATCCTTCCCAGCATGTCATAGATATACAGGTCCACCTGCTGCGCAGAGGCGCTGTTGTAGCTGACATTCAGGACGCTCCTCGCCGGGTTGGGATACAGCGTCAGCGACAGTGCGTTCAGGCTGTCGAGGCTGGCTGCTCTCGCGCTGTCTGCGCTGCGGGCGGCCGTTGCAGCGGTGCTGTCATTGAAGGCGTTGGCTACTCTGGACGTGGGCGCTGCCGAGTCTGCAGCTGCAGTGGCCGAAGTGACCGCGAACGAGACCGTGTTCGAGAAATACTGCCAGAACTTTCCGTCCCCGTCATTCCCCTGCACCTTTATCGTATGCGTGCCGGCAGGAGCATTGGTCCACGTGGCGACGTATACGCAGGAGTCATAGGCAATGCTCTTCTTCGAGATGCTGAGCCCCGTGATCGCCTTGCCGTTGTCCAGCCAGTAAGTGGCCGAGATGACATTGGCGGCATTCGGGAACTTGATGCCCATGGTCAGGCTGATCGTGCCGCCGGTCTTCAAACCATTGCTGCTGGAATAGCCGAGCTTCATCTTGGGGTCGGCGCCCGGGATCGTCAGACCTGTCACGTCGGTCCGGAACTCATCCCGGTGGATACCGATGCGGTTGAGGTGCCAGTCCTTGCCCTTCGTAAGATTGAAGGCGCCGGTCTTCAGCAGGCTGTCCATCGTGAACGGAAGAATAGGAGAGGTCCTTCCGCCGTTGAGCCGGAAATTGTCCTGCCAGTAGACGTTGAGCTTCGTGAACGGCGTTCCCGTACGGGCATAGGTGTTATTGGTGGTGCCGTCCTTGTTGAACAGCGAATCGATATTGCTGTAAGACAGGATGCCGGGGTTGCAGGTATAGACGCAGCCGGTAAAGGAAGGCCATATCTTCGACCAGAAGGAAGTGTTGGGCGTGCCGTTGTTGATCATGTCCGAGCATTCGGGATAGGCCGCCCGGTAAGCCGGACTGCTGCTCCACATCGTCTTCAGCGCATTGTAATGAGTGCTGAAGGTGGGGCTGGTAGTAGGCTCGATCATGGTGGTCGCCGGATACTGCGTGTTGACCGAGATATTGTTGGCATAGGCCTGGAAATAGCCCTGGTGGTTGAAGAAGCCTTCCGCAACCCTTTCGGTGATACAATAGACCGTGCTGTCGCCCGAAGAGAAATTGTCGTTGTAAAATCCGTTGGCGGCCAGCGCGTCATGCGCATAGTTATGGTTCAGCTTGTTGCCCCTCGACAGCCAGAGCTGTCCGATCTCCACCTTGTAGAAGGCGCCCATATCGGAATATACCTTCACCACGTCGAACACGTCGTTGAATTCAAAAGTATTACTGTTCCCTCCGTAGAGCATGCCAACCTGGGGACTGTCGTGTACCCTGTTGTAGGCCACGTATACCCCAACAGCCTCCTGTGTATTGACCGCTGCGGAATAGAGCAGCGCTTCCCGCGCAAAAGAATAGATATGGTTGTTGATGACCTTGTGGTGCGATAGCGTAACGTTGAACTGGTCCGTCGTAAAGTTGTCGCTCTTGACGATGACCCCGCCTGCACCGACCGAATCGATATCACAGCTTTGTACAACACACCAGGTACCGCCGGTGATCGTCACGCCGTTGCCCGAACAGAGGCTGATATGGGACCCGTCCACCTGCACGTTGTGGCAGTCATGGATCTCGACGCCGTTGCCCGAGCCGCCCCGGACGTCGATGTTGATGAACTGGATGTTGTTGGCGTTGCTGACGGAGATCGCCGGCGACTTGCTGTTGCCGGAATAGGCGAGGGTGCCCGTCGACGGCGGCCATATGTACAGCATCTTCGTCCGGAAATTGATGGCCCACTGTCCCTCGGCCGCGATCTCTTCCACCAGGTTGAGCGCGTAATAAGGCTCCTGTCCGGATACCAGCCTTCCATAGGGCTTGGCGCCGAGACCGCCGTAGATGCCTATCGCCTGGGTGATCAGGCTGTCTGCGGTGCTAACAGAATAAGTACGCACGACGTCCATCTGGAACTGCGCCTGCCAGTTGCCGGCGAGCCAGACGCCGCCGTCATTGATAGCCTTTGTCCAGTATTTCGCGCGGTCATCCTGATATTTGAAAACTCCCCCGGGCACCGACTTGTACGTGCCGGCGTTCACCACCTTTATCATGGGCATCGTGCCATTGGCGGCGGGATACCGGGACATAGGCAGCGGCTGGCCATCCTTGTAGAACTTCGGAGATACCAGGTCGCTGATGCCGAACTGCGCAGGCCACTGGGCCGTATCGACGATCCCAAGAGAGCGCAGCGGGATCTGCCTGACCATCGTCCTGGCAGTGGCGTTGAGGATGCGCGACTGGATGCTGTCGGGGATGGCCTGGAATTTGCTTCTGTCAAGATAGCTCTCCGGCGTGAATACCGCGCCGTGAGGCGAACTCGATACATATACCACCGGATCGGCCGCAGTGCGGTTGTCGGTTGCATCCAGGCTGAGCGACTTGTATACCCCGTTTGCGAGGTAGACGATACAGGCCTGGGTTTGGTGGGCTCGCGCAACAGCCCGGGCCCGGTCGAGATTTACAGGAGTCGATGGAGAGGTTCCGTCACCGGTCGCCGACCCGTTCGGCGAAGCGTAGATGTGAAGGTTCTGTGCATGGAGGCCTGTAATGGATGTCAGCGTAGAGATCAGTAATGTGTAAAGTTTTACGGGCTGAAACTGGAATTTCATGATAAAATCAGAGCAGCTTTTAAGTACAGGAAAATAGGATTCTTAGCAGGATTACAACGTCTTATTGCGTCACAGGATTGAAAAGACCCAGCGTTTTTCGTCGGAATACAGCAGTTCCGACTATCCATTTTAAGTGTTTACTCTGAGAAGAGGGTAGACTTACTTTCATATAAGTTATTGATTTTAACGATGTTGCAACGGTTCTACACACACGAAAAACCGTACCATTTGCGACATCTGTTAATGTTTTTTTTATTAACAAAAAAGAATAGCCGGCTCACTGCCGGCTATTGACTTTCAATGATCAGTATAACGTATCAGACGGGGGTGATCCTTCCATCCGCGATGGTCGTTTCCCCGGTCCCGGTCCCCGGCCTACGGCTGGTCCCACCAGACCCTGTCCACCAGGGTTGCGGACTGCTGGGGCTGCGGGTTGGCGTTGATCTCGGTCTGCGGATAGATCAGCCGCCGCGGGATAGCGGGGGCCTGCGCATTGGGCACGATGCTGAGGTGCGGCGATCCCGTCCTCCGCCAGTCATTGTAGTTCTCCGGCGACAGGAAATCCGCCATCACCTTTTCCTGCATGAGCATCTCCATGGCCCCGGTAGCAGGCAGGGTGCCGCGGGCTGCCAGGTAGGTATTGATATCCGCGGGGGCGACGCCTAACCGGGTCATATGCGTCGTGATCCCGTTGGTATAAAAAGGCTGCGCGGCAGCGACCCCTGACTGGATCAGGTTCGCCTCTGCCTGGATGAACAGCACTTCCGTATAGGGCATGATGTATTCAGTGGAGTTGACGCTGCAGTAGGCGCTGCCCAGCAGGGAGTAGCTCTGCAGGTTGCCGATGGAGTTGGTGCCGATAGCGCGTCCGGTGTAAGTGCCGTTATTGATCGACTTGGTGATCAGGAAGGGCATGCGGGGGTCGTTGCGGGCTTTTAGCGTGTCTACGATCGCAGAGGAGGCCACAAGCGTCGATAACGGCTGCATGTTGACGTACCAGATGTTCTGGGAGGTCGACGATCCGGGATAGGCAAATTTCCATTCGTCGGCAGTGCCCGTCATCCCGTTCTGCAGCGCCGCCAGGGCGAGGCCAGCCTGGGTCGCGGCGCTATGTCCGGGAGCCTTGGTCAGGTGCATATAGTACCGCGCCTTCAGGCTGTAAGCCAGTCGCCTCCACTGGGTCATATTCCCCTTATAGAAATAGTCGTCCGGGCCCACCGGCGCGCCCGCCTTCTTGTCGATGTCCGCGACGGCCTGGTCGAGGAGGGCCTGGACGCTGTCGTAGATGATCTCCTGCTTGTCGTAGGTGGGCAGGAAATTGCCCGCGCCTTGCAGCGCCTTCGAATAGGGGATATCGCCCCAGAGGTCCGTCAGGAATGCCAGGGTATAGGCCGTGAGCACTTCCGATATCGCCGTGTAGTTGGAGTTGCCGTTGGCAGCGCTCTGCTGCCGCAGGACTTTCAGGTTCTCGAGACAGATCTGATAGGCCGTATTCCAGGTCTGGTTCATGTTCGTGTTCACGAAGTAATACGTTCCGTAGTTCAGCGCCACCTGGTTGTAACAGATGATCTGCATGAAATGGTTCGTGTACGTGGCCGCGTCGGGCTCTCCGCCACAGGCGATACCGTGGGCGATATTGTATTCAATAGGCGCAAGGAGTATCTTCTCCTGCACGGCGAGGGGATTGTTCGGGTCCTGGTTGACGTCCACGAATTTCTTACACCCTGTGGCGGCCAGCAGAAAGAGCGCGCCGATATAGATGATCGATTTTTTCATTTTTAATTTTTTTATTTGTAACCTGCGGCCCCTCATTTGAAGACCACATTCAGCGTCAGGTTGAAGGAACGCGACGTGGGAACCGTATTCCCGTATACGCCCTGCGAGCCGTTGCCAGTACCATAGCTGCTGACCTCGGGATCGGAGCCCGTGAAATGGGGTGCGTCGATAAAGAGATTTCTGCCGGTCAGCGTCAGGCCGATCTGCGAGAAAGGCGTCCTGGCGATCGTCTTTGCGGGCAGCTTATAGCCGATCGAAGCCTGGCGCAGCTTGAGATAGGTTCCATCCTGCATGGCCGCCTCATAGATGGTATTCAGCCGCTGATAGTAGGATTCTGCCGTTACTACTTTTGTATTGACCTGCTTGGTGCTGGCGACGATGCCTTTTACGACCAGGTCCTTCCGGTTTTCCGTCACCTTGGGCGTACCATAGAAGAAGCCATAGCGGTCGTCCGAGTTGAGGATGTCGCCGCCCTTGCGGTAGTCGAAGAAGAAGCTGAGCGTCCAGTTCTTATAATAGAAGGAGTTGTTCATGCCCGCCAGGAAATCAGGCTGCAGATTCCCTATGATGACATTGCCGCTGCTGATCTTGGGCAGGCCGTTGTCGTCGACGAGTACCTGGTGGGTCGCGGAATCCCGCGCATACCCGTAGTTGTAGAACACGCCATAGGGCATGCCGACAAAGGCCCAGGTCTGGCCGATGCTCAGCTGCTGCGTCCCGCCGTTGATACGGGTGACCTTGTTACGGATGCGTGTGTAGTTGAGCGTGAGGTCCCATCCGAAATTCTTCCCTTTGAAAGGGCTGGCGTTGATCAGCACCTCGAGGCCTTTGTTGGTCATGTCGGCGGAATTGAGGCTGGTGGAGCTGAAGCCGGTAGACGCAGCGATCGGTACGTTCTGCGTCAGCAGGTTATCGTGACGGCGGTCGAAATAGCTGACCTCGAAGCCGACACGGTTGTGCAGAAAGCTCATCTCCAGACCGACCTCGCTCTCCTTGGTAGTCTCGTTGACCAGGTAGGGATTACCGAGGCTCGAGCTCAGCAGAAAGCCGGTCTGTCCGTTGTAGGGGAAGCTGGTGGCCTGTGTGAACGGAGTGCTCAGACTATAGGCGCCGACGTTGTCGTTGCCCACGGCAGAGTAGGAGACGCGCAGCTTTCCAAAGCTGATGGCCGGGACCTTAAGCAGCTCCGAGAAGATAAAGCCCGCGGACGCGGAGCCATAGGGATAGAAGTTCTTGTTCGTCGCGAGCACCGAGGTCCCGTCGTACCTGCCCGTCAGCGAGACGTTGAGGAACTTCTTATAGTCGACATTGGCCTGGGCATAGAAGCCTATCTTGCGCGTCAGCGTGTAGTATTCCTTACCGACGATGGTCGCGCCATTCGTGACGTTGTCAAAATTCAGGATCGAAGTCCCCGTCCCGAGGATCTGGTGGGTCTGGTTGTAGACCGTGTTGATGTTATTCCCGACCAGGAAGTTGACGGCGAAGTCACCGAACTGCTTGTTGACCTGGCCGATGAGGTCGTGGTTGACCTGGCGGTAGTTGGTGCTCAGCTGTGCGATCGCCCCGACCGTCCCGAGGGTGTTGCTGGGCGCCTCGTAGTAGTCCGCCTGTTGCGAATAGGTATCCGCGCCGACCCGTTCTGTAAAGCTCAGCCAGGTGGCCGGCCGGTAGTTGACGGTCAGCACGGGGATAAAGCGGCTGGTCTTTCCGTTGTTGTAGACGTTATAGAGATCCCAGTAAGGGTTGTTCCGCGAGAACCGGAAGACCCGCTGGTTGCCCGATGCATCCACATAGGGAAGAGGGTTCCAGCTGGCGGGTGAAGTATATACCGTCCACAGCGGGTCGGTCAGGTCATACCCTTCAGGGATCGAATGGTTGTTGGAAAGCGTAAAGTTCAGCTGCAGCGTCGCCGTGACCTGATCGGTGATCCGGTTGGTGAACTTGGCGAACATGGCGTTCCGTTTGAAGTTCGTCGTCGGCACGATACCCGTCTGGTTGAGGTTGGAGTACGAGAAGAAATAGCTGCTTCTCTCGGCGCCGCCGCCGACGCTGACCGTGTTGGTATAGCTACGTCCCGTGGTGAAGAAAGCCTTCATCGGGTTCTTATTGTATTTGACGATGCCGACTTTCACGAGGCTGTCGATGGGCGGCCCCCAGACCGTGCTGCCCTTGAGGATATCGCCGTCGAAGTATTTAAAGCCGGAGTCGCCGAGGGCATATTTTGTCTGGATCTCGGGCAGAATTGGATTTTCGAAGGAGTACTGGCTGTTGAGCGTGACCGTCGGCTTCTTGTCCAGCGAGCCGGCTTTTGTCGTAATAAGCACTACACCCCTTGCGGCATTGGAGCCGTATAGCGCCGAGGCGGCCGAGCCTTTGAGGACGTTGATGCTTTCTATCGTGGAGGGATCGATATCCGACAGGCGGCTGGTGCCGCCGACACCCGAGCTGGGGTTCGAGCTGGTCGGAGTGGTCGCCACGCCGGCAGCGTTGCCATTCTGTGCGTTGTTGATGGGCACGCCGTCCAGCACGATGAGGGCTTCGTTATTGCCCTGCAGCGAGCTGGTGCCGCGGATGACGATACGCGAGGACGCGCCCGGCTGACCACTTGATGACGTGATCTGTACGCCGCTGACCTTGCCGGCAAGCGCATTCAGGACACCAGTTTCCTTGGTCGCTGTGAGCACGTCGCCCTTCACCTGTTGCGTACTATAGGTCAGCTGACTCTTCTCGCGGCGGATACCGAGGGCTGTGACGACGACCTCGTTGAGCGCCGCGTTGTGCCCTTTCATGTGAATGTCGATGTTGTCCCTGGCGGCGATCTCCTGCGCCTCCAGTCCGACTGCCGTGACCACGAGCGTTGCGCCTGGTCTCACCTGCAGCGTGAATTTTCCCTCGGCATCGGTGGCCGTGCCCCGCCTGCCGCCTTTTTCGCGGACCGAAGCGCCATTCACCGGATTTCCGCCCTCATCGAGGACCCTGCCGCCGACCTTTTGTGTCTGAGCCAGCACGGGGACGCCTGCGAGCCCCACGAACACGGCAACCAGCAAAAGCCAGCGCGAGACGTTCTGCAGTAGATAGTGTCGATAGTTTTGGTGTTTTGTTTGGATCATTGCTTTCTATTTGATGTTATCGTAGAACCTCCATTTGGTCGTGAAGTCTTTTTCCAATGGCTGTTTGGTTAAGATCGCTCTTATCATTTCAACGGGCATAGCATTGAGATGCAGGATGGCATCGTGGTACTGCTTATAGCTCATCTTGCCGCTGTCGACCAGCTCTTTTTTCAGGGCATAGAACTGGCGGCCGCCGGTGAGATAGGCCAGCTGGTAGAGAGGAGGATAGTGGGTTTCGAACGACCGGCGGACTTCCCCGGCCGCATTGGCCCGCTCGTGACCCACCCGGTCTACGAGGAAGTCGATGCACTGCTGGGGCGTCCACTTGCCCAGGTGATAGTTCAGGGAAAAGATGATCCGGGCGCAGCGGTGCATATGCCAGAACAGGAACCCGATACGGTCTTCCGGGGTCCGGGGGAATTTAAGGTCCCAGAGGATGAGCTCCCAGTAGAGCGACCAGCCTTCGGTCCAGAAGCCGGAGCCAAAGTTCCGGTACGTACGGTAACGGCCATTCATGAACGCCTGCAGGTTGTGACCGGCGATCAGCTCGTGGTGTACCGTCGCCATCGAGAAATGGGGGTTATTGCCCCGCATGCTCATCAGGCGGTCGTCCTCCTCCATCGTATTGGTCGGGTAGGAGATGCTGATCTCGTTGCCCCCTGTGAAGAAAGGATTGACCAGCTGCCGTTCGGGTGTCATCATGATCATGCCCCAGGTCTCCAGCGCCAGCGGTGGAATCGTTACCAGGTCATGCTTCTGGATAAAGTCGATGGACTGATTGAAGAGACCCAGGATCATCTCGGGCTGCTGACCCGCTGGAACATAGGAGTCCTTTACCTTTTCCAGCGCCGCCTTCCAGTCATCGCCAAAACCCATCTCCTTCGACGCCTTCAGCATCTCCTGGTCGCACCAGGCGAATTCCTTGTTGGCGATATCGATCAGCTCTTCGGGCGTGTAAGGGATCATTTCGTATTTGAGCTGTCGCACCAGCTCGTCACGGCCCACCGGATGTCCCGCGATACCGCTCTTGTCGGGCGTGGCCAGGCTCTTATTCTTGTCCTTCAGGTCGGCAGAATAGCCGGCCAGCGCGTCGTCCAGCTGCTTATACGGTCTGGGCATCCACCAGGTGAACAGCGGATCATAGCCGTTGTAGAACTCATAGATGCTGGCGATGGCTCTTTTAAGATCGGCCGTTACCTGGTCAGCCTCGTAGAGCGCGTCGCTCGTCAACATGTTGTCGGATTTGAGCTTTGATCTCAATGTCGTTATCTGCCTGGCATAGTCGAACCAGTCCCTGGCCAGCAGCTCCGGATTGAGGGTATGCCCGCGACGGCGCTGCTTCTCGATGGCGTAGACGCTGTCCGAGAAAGGAAAATACCCTTTTATCTTTTCGTACAGTATCGCCTCATCAGCCGCCTGCTGTAGCTTGCCGTTGAGCTCCCTTTTGAAGAGGATATAGTCAACCTTGCATTCCTGCGGAAGGCTCTTGAAGTCGAGCCGCTCCAGCCGGTCCAGGTAGTCGTGGTACAGGATGTTGAGCCTGGCTCTTTTTTCGGGCGAACCAGCTTCGGTCTGGACGAAATTGCCTCCCTGCACGCCGCGCCCTCCGAAATAGCTGCTCGTATAGAAACGCACCAGCGAACGCAGGTCGGCATTGTAGTTCTCTATCAGGTTGGGCATTTCCTGGCAGGGGACGTAGGGATCCGGGGAGATCTGGGCAGCGCCTTTCAGAGATAGGAAAGCAACAGCCATAAGGACGCCGTAGCGACGTCGCAGACAATTTCTCATAGTCTTAGTTAAATGGTTCGCCAAATATAAACAGCCCCGTACGATGGGGCTGTTTGGGAATTGATCGATACTTTACTGATTTTAACTGGTTTTCCGACCAGGAGAGATCATCGGTTGATCCATACGGTCGACACCGGTGTTTTGCTGATATACTGCGGCGGTTCATTGGGGCGGGTCGGCTGCAGCACCTGCTCCGATTCGGGCGTCTCCGTCGTAGGCACACGATTCATCCGGGCATAGTTGGGGACTGCGATCAGCGGAGAGCCGTCTGCCCAGCTGCCCCTGATGACCATCACGCCGTGCAGCAGATCCTTGTCGAACTCGGCCTTCAATGGTCCTTTGCCTATAGACTTGTTGATATCCTGGTTATCGGCCGACTCGACGTTGTAGATCAACGGCCCGTATCTCAGAGCGATCTTCCCCTTGTCCGCCGCGACCTTCCCGTCGGCGGTGATCTCCTGCACCTTCATCGGCAGCTCGAGGGATATTCGGTCCCCTTTCTTCCAGGTCCGGCGGATGATGGCATAGCCCTGCTCGATGACGGGCTTGACGGGCTGGCCGTTGACGGTCAGGGATACCAGCCCGCTGACGGCTGGAGCGGGCCTGTAGAGCTCGCTCGTCGTCCTGTTGGGGATACGCACGTGCATCGTGAACTCAGCGGGCCTTGCCGGGTTGACGGTCATATCGATCCTGCCGCTCCACGGATAGTCCGTCTGCTGCACCATCTCGACGTCGGTACCGGCGACCTTTTCTATCTTCATCGTGCTGCCGATATAGAGGTTGACATAGAGTCCGTCGTCGCCACGGACATAGGTCCAGGTCGGCATCATCAGCAGCGTGCGGGGAATATTTCCAACACAGCAGGGGCAGACATGCCATTCATAGCGCGGCTGCGCGGTCGCCAGCGCATTGGTATAGGTAAAATCCTTGCCGTCCAGCGACAGCGAGCCCAGCAGCGCGTTGTACATCGTCTCTTCATAGAGATCGGCGTACTTCGCGTCGTGGTAGGCCAGGTTCATCTTGTACTCGAAGAAGATCAGGCCGCAGCTGCTGCAGGACTCACAGTAGGCGTTGTTGCGCAGCGAATAGTCGGGGCCAAAGCCTTCGGAGGTCTCGCCGCTGCCGATGCCTCCCGTGATATAGTATTTGCGGTTGACCATATTGTCCCAGAGCGAGAGCACGGCGCTCTGGTAGTCGACGTCCTTCGTCTCGGCGGCGATATCGGCCATGCCGGAATAGGTATACATGGCGCGTACGGCATGCCCGACGGCTTCGTATTGCTCCACGACGGGCACATGGCTCTGGTCATATTCGCTGCCGCCCTTACGGTTGTCGAGCAGGAATTTGGCCAGCTGGATATAAGCGTCGCCGTGACCATGGCCCTCCATATCGTTGACAAATCGGCCAAAACGGACCAGCGCCTGTTCCATCTCCTGGTGCCCGTCATACCACGCGATCTTCCCCGGGCCGATATTGGCAACCCAGCAGTCGGCTAATTTCTTCGCGGCATTATAGAGCCGTTTGTCCTTCCCCTCCGTCAGCGTATAGTGGTTGATGGCCGATTCGATAAAATATCCCGAGACATAGCCTTCGTGGTTGCCGCGTCCTTCAGGCGACCAGCGGTGGTGCCAGCGGCTGGTATCGCGCAGCGTGTAGGCCGTCTGCAGATAGCCGTCGGGCTCCTGGGCAGCGAGGATGATGGGTATCCAGCGCTCCAATGTGGCCTGCATCTTCTTCTGCGCCGCAATGATCTCGGGGTCCCCTTTCGGGTCCACCATTAGGGCTTCGCACATCGCTTCTACGGTCTGGTGCACCCAGGCATTGCTGAACACATATCCTTTGTGCTTGCCGTGCGGCTCGCCTCTCAGGGCCTTGGCCGCTTCGATGAAATTATCCAGTCCCCCTTCCCCCGTCGTGAGGTCGGTGCGCTCGCACTGTGCGATACAGAAGGGGATCCAGTTGACGATGATGGCCTTGGCTCGGTCATTCCAGAGCCGGCTGTCGATGGAATAGTGTTTGGTATAGACCACGTCGAGGCGTTTGGCCGGAGGCGGTGTGACGACCTTTACGATCAGCGGGGCCGAAGCCCGGGCATCACCCTGCCAGGCGGTAAATTTCAGCGTATAGACACCCGGCTTCGTAAAGGTAGCGGTGCCGTCTTTTTTGGTCGCGTCGCTGAACCTCACTTCCCCGGGCCCGGACTCCTTCGTCCAGCTGGACCCGGTGATGGGATGAACGCTGCGAACCTCCGCAGAGAGATAGGTCTTTCCATCGAGCATGACATCCCGGTCGTCTCCGGCACTGACGATAGGGGCAATAGAAGGCGAATTTCTTGTTTCAAAGACCTTCCATTCGACCAGCGTCGAGACCAACCGGTCGCTGCTATCCATTATTAGTCGAAGACGGCTGGTCTTCACCTCGTCAAAGCTGGTGATATTGTACTGATCGTTCTGCAGCCCCAGGCCACTGGCATTCCTGACGGGCTGCCAGCCGCTGCCGTCCCAGTATTCGATATGATATGCTTCCGGGAGGGTCGCGTGCTTCGTATAGTCCCACCAATAGACGGCGATCCCGCGGGTGCTGATGGGCTGTTTCCATTCATACTGGACCCACTGATTGGCATAGCGGGTCTGGGGGCGTAAGTACCGGGAATTGCCCGGCGGGGTCGGCGTCTGCCCGTCGTTGAGCGTCGTCACGACATAGTTGGCGCGGCCGCTGCTGGTGGCGGTGGCTACAACAGCCAGGTTGCCGGGAGCATCCTGTGCTGTCGCAGCGGCAGAAAGACAAAAAATAACAAGCAATGATAAGATGAGGCGTTTCATACCCTAAATGTAAGTATTGACGAATAAGGCGGCTTGTCATTTCTTGACTTTTACCGCCCCGATTTTAACCGTTAACTTGACAGTTTACCCGATGAGGCGCGACAGGATATAGACAGCAGCATAGGCGACGATCCCCATGAGGGCGGTGGCCGGAGTATACGTCCTTAGCATCGCCTTCAGCCCAATGCCGGACAGCCGGGTGATGACCCAGAAATAGGCGTCATTGGCGTGCGAGAGCAGCATCGATCCCGCGCCCATCGACAGCACGCAGAGCAACGGACCGTTGCCGGCCGCCAGTCCCAGCGCGGGCAGCAGGGGCTTGACGATGGAAGAGGCGGTAATGATAGCTACGGTCGAAGAGCCTTGTGCGGTCTTGAGCAATGCCGTCAGCAGGAAGGGAAAGAAGATGCCGAGACTCGACAGCGGCAGGGACGCGCTCAGCTGGTCACCCATCTTTGTAGCGGCTAAAATAGCGCCGAAAGCCCCGCCCGCGCCGATGATGACGAGAATGCTGCCCGCTTTTTCCACCGCATCGCTCAGCAGGTTCCCAAGGTGATGCCGCTTCCAGTCGCGGCCGCCGGCAAAGGCGAGCAGTATCCCGATGGACAGGGCGACGACAGGATCGCCCAGGGCGAGAAAGAAGGAAAGGGTGGAAGAGGGATGGGCGTTCTCGATGGAAAAGAAGGATCGCACCCCGATCAGCGTGATCGGAATAACTACCGGCAGGAAGGCAGTGATGATCGAGGGACCGGCTCCACGGACGGGTGGGCCCTCCTCCACGGTTTCATCGGTCCCGATGGAAGCCCCGCGTCCCGCAAACCGCGCCCAGGCATATCCTGCTATGGCGGCGGGGATGGCCACGAAAATGCCATAAGGGATCAGTCTGCCGAAGTCTACGCCGATAACACCCGCTGCAGCAGCCGCCCCCGGATGCGGCGGGATAAGGCAGTGGACGGAATAGAGACCCGTAGCCAGGGACACCGACATCATGACCAACGGCGTATGGCTGCGGCGGGCCAGACTCTTATTGAGCCCGCTGAGCACGATAAATCCCGAATCGCAGAAAATAGGCAGCCCGACAACAAAACCTGTGATGCTCATCGCCAGCGCCGCGCGGCGTTCGCCCGTCCGGCGCAGGATATAGCCCGCCATGACACGAGTGGCGCCGGTATGCTCCAGCAGCACCCCCAGGGTCGTCCCCAGGACGATGATAAAACCCAGCGACCGCATGATATTCCCAAACCCGTCCCTGGCCGTCGCGATAACGCTGTCGGGCGGAAGCCCAACTCCAAGTCCGACCACCGCGCAGGAGAGAAGAAGAGCAAAGAAGGCGTGTACCTTGTACCGGGTCGTCAGCAAAATGATAAGAGCTACGCCAGCCAGCAGGCAGACAACATCAATTAATAACGACGACTTCATGCCGAATGCTTTATAAAGTCCCGACGATTGTTCATAGCCTAAATCTAAGTATTTATGGACTATCTTGCCGTTATGAAAATTGGATTTATCGGTATCGGCAAGATCGCCTCGGCCATGATCGAAGGGCTGAATACGTCAAATGCTACAGGCCTGGAGATCGTCCTGTCCCCCCGCAATGAAACGCTCTCCATCCGTCTCGCCGCAAAATACCCAAATGTCCGCCGGTTAGGCTCCAACCAGGAGGTCCTCGACCACAGCGACATTGTGGTGATCGCCCTTCGGCCAGCTGTGGCTGTAGAGGTGCTGCAAACGCTATCCTTCCGTCCTCACCATACCGTCGTCTCATTGATCCCGTTATTACGGTTCGCAGACCTCTCGGCTGTCGTACAGCCGGCCGGCGCCGTCTGCCGGGCCATTCCCCTGCCGACGGTGATGGAACACAACTGCCCGATACCCCTCTTCCGCGCGCCCGCAACCGTGACGGAATTGTTTGGACATATCGGCCAGCCCCTGCCCGTCGCCGACGAAGAGCAGCTGCACGCAATATGGACCCTGACGGGATTGATCACACCCTTTTATGAGCTGCTGGGCGGCCTCAGCGAATGGACCATCGCTCACGGCGTGGACGAGGCCGTCGCCAATACCTATATCGCCGACCTGTTCCAGTCGCTATCGTATATGGCACAGCGTTCGTCGCCGATCGATTTTTCGGCGCTCGCGCAGCACGCGGCGACACCCAACGGCATGAACGAACAGGCCGGAAAGGAGATCCGGGAGAAAGGCGCGCACACGGCCTGGGAGATGGCCGCCGAACGGCTGCTGACAAGGTTTAAATAATTGAGACGCCGTCATATTTTATTTGTACTTTAGTTAAGCATTTCCCCCTTACAGCAACCTTCCAGCTATACTTGTCACCCTAAAAACCTATATCCCGTATGGATCAGGTGCTGGAATTCTTCAGTAAGCTTCTGGACAGTTCGGATTGGCCGCCAAGATGGCACTGCGGTCGCTGGACCGATTTTCACGGATGGGTCTATATCATCAGCGATCTTTCAATATGGGCTGCCTACTTCAGCATCCCCGTCGTTATCATCCGATATCTTTCAAAGAAACAGGGTATAAAATTCGTTCGCCTGTATTTCCTGTTTGCCGCTTTTATCCTCGCCTGCGGCGCCACCCACTTCCTCGACGCCGTCATCTTTTGGATACCCGTCTACCGCCTGAGCGCCCTGACGCGCCTGATCACGGGAATACTCAGCTGGCTGACGGTCTTCTACACGGTAAAATTGCTTCCGTCGGCCTTCTCCTTAAAGACACAAAAGGAGTTCGAGACGGAGATCGAACAGCGAAAAAAGGTCGAGGTGCAGCTGCGGGAAGCCGAGCGGGTGAAAAGCGATTTCTTTGCAAATGTCTCTCACGAGCTTCGGACGCCTCTGTCCCTCATACTTGCGCCGACAGAGTCCCTTCTGTCCGGAAAGCACGGAGAATTGTCGTCTGTTCAGACAGACCTGCTGCGAACCGTGCATAATAATTCAGTGCGGCTGCTGCAGATGGTCACCGGCATCCTCGACTTTTCAAAATCCGAGGCGGGAAAGATCAAGGCAAAACCGGAGCCTACCAATGTCATCCAGCTCGTCCGCCAGGTGCTGCACGATTTCAAGCCGATGATCGAGGAAAAAGAGATCGCACTTTCTGTACGGATGGGCGACGAAGGCACCTATATGACCCTGGATCCCTATTTGTTCGAGCGCATCGTCTTCAATCTGCTGTCCAACGCCGTCAAGTTCACACCGGCAGGCGGAGAGATCTTTGTCAGCCTTACCATAACCGATCGCCTTCTCCGGCTTTCAGTGCAGGATACCGGCATCGGCATCGCCCCAAAGGATATACCCCTGCTCTTCCAGAAATTCAGACAGATAGAATCTTCGTCGACGCGACGGTTCGAGGGGACAGGACTGGGGCTCGCGATGATAAAGGAGTTTTCCGAGCTGATGGGTGGATCGGTATCCGTAGCGAGCGAGCCCGACAAAGGCAGCGTCTTTACCGTGGAATGTCCGGTGACACCGGTCGGCGATCCGGAGACAGAGCCCGACTTACCCGGGCATCGGGTGCTTGTTCCAAAGTTCCGCCCGGCCATCGCAACAGACCTGGCCGATGAAGACAACGGCAACGGTGACGGGCTCCTGCTAAAAGTGCTGGTATGCGAGGACAACGAGGAGCTGGCCGGCTATATTGCATCTCTTCTCGAAGGGCTATGCCAGGTGCAGCTGTGCAGCAATGGCCGGGAAGGCCTGCGGGTTGCCCGCTCCTGGTTCCCCGACCTCGTGCTGACCGACGTGATGATGCCCGTGCTCGACGGCATTGGGCTCTGCTCGGCTATCAAATCGGACCCCCGTACCGCCAATATCGTCGTCGTCCTGCTGACCGCACAGACCCACCGGGAGGCGATGCTAAAAGGCTGGGAGGCGAAAGCAGACGAATACCTGTTCAAGCCGTTTCATCCGGACGAGCTGATCACACGCATCCGCTCCCTGCTGGCCATCATTTCCGAACGAAGGGCACATATGGAATGGATGGAGAAAAAAAGCAGCGAGCTTGCCCGCGCCAGGGTGGAGGTGGAGCAGAAAGAGCAGCTGGAGACGTATGCAAAGGCGCTCGAACGGACCAATCGCCAGCTGGAAGAGTTCGCCATCATCAGCGCGCACGATATGAAATCCCCGATCGCCACCATCAATGGCCTGCTAACGCTCATGGAAGACCGACAGGCGGTAAAAGAGCCGCACAACGAGCTGTTCGAGATGCTCAAACAGTCTGCAGGACAGACGCAGAAGACGATACAGGCGCTCAACGAAGCGATCGCTTTCAAAAAAACGCTCACGGTCCGCCGGGAAGAGATATGGTTCGAAGGCATTTTGCAGGAGGTGCGGACAAGCCTGGCCGAACCCATCCTGGCGTCAGGAGCCGTCATCAAGGCCGATTTTTCCCGCTGCTCGCACGTCTATTTCCCTTCCCTTCACATGAAGAGCATACTTCAGAATATGCTAAGCAACGCGATAAAATATGCAAAGGAAGGGGAGACCCCCAGGATCGATATCTCGACCGCCGTCGAAGACCGTCGTATCGTCCTGACGATAAAGGACCAGGGGATTGGCCTGGACCTGCAGCTCTACGGCGAACGGCTGTTCGGCCTGTTCCAGCGTTTTCATACCCACAGGGAAGGAATGGGAATTGGCTTATATTTGGTAAATTCGATCGTGGAAGCTTATGGCGGGAAGATCGAGATATGGAGCGAGCCCGGTCGGGGATCAACCTTTACAATCTATCTAAGCAATGCCGATGGTGAACAAAATTCTGTTGGTCGATGACGACGCCGCGACCAATTATCTTTCGAGGGAGATCCTTGCTGATCTGGATGCCGCGCGGGAGATAGTGGTTGTACAGGACGGCGACGCAGCCTGCGACCTTCTACGGGAGAACAGCTGTCCGGACATCATCTTTCTGGACGTCCGCATGCCGCGCATGAGCGGCTTTGATTTTTTGAACCGGCTGGACAAGATGGCCGTCTGCAAAAAGGCGAAGATCGTGCTGCTTACCAGCTCGTCCCGGATGGAGGACAAAGAAAAAGCCCTGCAATACAGCAACGTGCTCGACTACCTGGAGAAGCCGTTGACATGGAAGACGGCCCAAAAGGTGATCGAGGACTATTTTCAGTGATCCCCGCTCAGTACTGCAGCGGGATGGGTTGTTTGAGGTAGGCCATGAGCGCTTCAATGGATCCGCGGTCCGGCAGGTTCAGCTGAATACATTCTATGCCATTTTCTTTCATGCGCGCCTTGTAGACCGGGTCCTTCAATCCCTACGCTAATTTACGATTCATTGTGACGCTTTCCCGAACTCCCGCCCGCTTTCCGTGATCAGTATACGCATCAGATGGATGCCGCGCCGCAGGTCGGTGATGGACAGCCGTTCATCGACCCCATGCGCCCCCTTCGCATCTGTGATCGGGAAGAAATTCACCACTCCATCAGATATTTGACGGTACCAGCGTGAGTCCGTTCCCCCGATATCCAGATAGGGCGCAGGGAGAACCGCGGTCACGGTACGGCTAACGGCGTCGGTCAGCCGTTGAAAGGCCGGCGAACCCGTGCTGGTGACGGAAGAAGGCTCCGACGAGAACCGGCTGACGGCTTTGATCACCACGCGGCTATCATTTATCGTCTCCCGGATATAGTCTTCCGTTGATTTTATGGTCTCGCCGGGCAGCACGCGGCAGTTTAAAATGGCCCTGGCAGTCGAAGGGATGATATTGTCTTTGACACCCGCATCCAGCACGGTAGGGACAATGGTCGTATGGGTCATCGCATAGCCTTCCGGCTGCGCGGACAGAATGCCGGTCACCGCGCCTCCGAACAGCCAGAGATTGCCGGCAGCCAGGCGGTGGCCTAAGTTATCGGACGAGGAAGCGACGCGACGGAGAAACTCCCGCACGGGCGGGGTCAGCCGTGACGGGGGAGGACTGTTCTTCAATCGGTACAAAGCAGTGTTGAGGATATCGATGGCCGTTTCCTTTGCCGGCAGGGAGGAATGACCACCCTCTTTTTGCACAGACAGCTCAAAAGAAACATGGCCCTTTTCCGCGATGCCGATGGCAGGCAGCGGGCGGCCCAGCTCCCTGCTCTTTTCCTCCGATATGGCTCCGCCTTCGTCCAGCACCATTTCGGGATGGATATTCCGCCGCTTCAGGTATTCGACGACTGCAGAGGCGCTAGGGCCCCTTATCTCTTCGTCGTGCCCAAAACAGAAGAAAATGGTCCGCGGTGGCGTGAACCCGTCCCGCAGCAGGGCTTCTGCGGTTTCAAGGATTGCGATCACGCCGTTCTTGTCGTCGATAGCTCCCCGTCCCCAGACGCAGCTGTCGGTAATAGCCCCGCTGAACGGAGGCAAGGTCCACTTCGATGCGGCTGTTGCTTCGATGGGGACTACGTCATAGTGCGCCATCAATATAATGGGCGCCAACCCCGGACGCTGCCCCTTCCACTCATAGACATACGAGAACTGGCGGATAACGGTCCTCGACAGCTGCCGGTGCACCAGGGGATAGGCCCGCTGCAGGAATTGTCCCCAACGGTTAAATGCCACCGTATCGATAGCCGAAGAATCGCTGACCGAAACCGTAGGTATCTGTATGGCCTCGCTCATGTGCCGGACGGCGCTGTCAGGCAGCGGGATCAGGCTTACCGGAGCAACCCCCGTCGGCCAGGGCGCGACGCGATAGGCGTTGACGAGCAGAAGAATGATCAGCAGAACGGAGAACAGGGTCAGCCAGCGGAAGGCTTTCTTTATCATCGGATTTGTTTACAGCCCGAAATATAGACCAAACCGGCGAAGCGGTAAAACTGAACACTAATTGTATCGAAACCGGACAGTCCTGCAGGGACCCAATACATCAACTAATTGATTAGGAGTTGGCCGGAAAACCGGCATCGTTATGGCGGTACCGCAGCCACACTTCAAACATCGCCTATGTTCAGGAACTATTTCAAGACCGCCTGGCGCAACCTTCGCAAGAACAGGGTCTACTCGATCATCAATATCCTCGGTCTGGCCATCGGCATGGCAGCCTGTATCGTGATCATGCTCTTCGTCTTTTATGAAAAGAGCTTCGACCGGATGCATACAAAAAACATCTACCGCCTCAACGAAGTGCAGAAATTCCCCGGGATGGTAGCCTCCCAGAAAGTGGCCCTGTCGATGTTCCCCATGGGACCGACGATAAAAGCGGAGTTCCCGGAAGTACTCAACTTTACGCGCATCCGCTGGGAAACCAAATACCAGCTGACCAATAAAGAGAAAAGACTTTTCCTGCCGCAGGTATTCAATGTCGACACGGCCTTCCTCCAGATGTTCGACTTCCCCTTGCTGAAAGGCGACCGGGCGACGGCATTGCTGAAACCCAATAGCATCGCCCTGACGCAGTCGGCCGCCCGCAGGCTCTTTGGCGACGAAGACCCCATCGGCAAGACGATCACCCACTATTCGACGGACACCGTCCTGTACACCGTCACAGGTATACTCGCTGACGTGCCGCAAAACTCTCAGCTGCAGTTCGACGCGCTCATCTCCTTCAACACCTTTATCAAGCCTGACTGGATGAAACGCTGGGGCGGCAACTGGCTGGATACCTATTTCGAGCTAGCGCCCAATACCAGTATAACGGCAATGGAAAAGAAATTCCCGGCCTACCTAAAACGCCATATGGAGGCTAGAGGCGACGGCTGGAAATTCTATGAGCTCTTCCTCCTTCCCCTGAAAGAGGTCCACGCGGGAGCCGCGGACATCGGCCTCGACTATATCAACTACCAGAAGTTCGACAAGAGCTATACCAATATCTTCACCGTGATCGCGCTGATCGTTCTCTCCATCGCGGGCATCAATTTTATGAACCTCAGCACGGCCCGTTCGGCCGAGCGGGCGCGGGAGGTGGGCATCCGTAAGTCCGTCGGCGCGCTCCGCATGCAGCTGGGAGTGCAGTTCCTCAGCGAGACGATACTGCTCTCGCTGCTTTCGCTGATCCTGGCCCTCGGCCTCGTCGCGCTGGTCCTTCCTTCGGTGAACGCCCTGAGCCAGCGTTCGCTGCAGACCATCCTCTTCCAGCAGAAGTGGATACCCCTCGTCGTGCTGCTCGGTACTATCGCCGTAGGCTTTTTATCAGGGCTCTATCCCGCCGTCTATCTTTCTTCCTTTCAGCCCGTAAAAGTGCTGAAGGGGCTGCCGCAGATCGGGAAGAACAAGGGCTTCCTGCGGAATGTCCTGGTCGTCGGACAGTTCAGCAGCGCGATCTTCCTGATCATCGCTACCGTCTTTGTCTTTCGTCAGCTGACCTTTATGCGGGATAAGGATCCGGGCTTTAGTCGCGACCAGGTGCTGAACATCCGGCTCGACCGGGTGACGTCCCAAAAATATACGCTGCTCAAAGACCAGCTCAGCGCGAGCTCGCTGGTCAGGAGCGTGACCGGCGCACAGGACGAGCTGGGCAGCCATCTCGATCAGTCCGGCATACAGTTCAAGGGCGACGGGCCGATGCGGCAGCTGACCTCGACAAGGCTGATCGTAGACCCCGACTATCTCCGCCTCTATCAGATACCGCTGGCTGCGGGTCGGGACTTTTCACACGAGCAGCAGGCCAACGGTCGCGAATACATCATCAACGAGGCGCTGGCCAGCGAGCTGCTGAAGGACATGCCGGGCCGCCAGATGTCCTATCTGCTGGGCCGTAATTTTGGATTCGATTCTGCCGGCTATATCGTCGGGATCGCGAAAAACTTCAACTTCAATTCCCTGCACTATAAGATCGAGACCATGTTCCTCATGAACCAGAAGGACTGGGGCTTCTCGACGCTGTCGGTCAAATTGAGCGCCGGGAAGACGCACGAGGCCATTGCCTTCGTCGAGTCGGTCTGGAGGAGGAATTTCCCCGAGAACCCGCTGGAATACCAGTTCCTCGACGACCACTTCACCGAAGTATACCGCGCGGACATGCAGGTATCCCGCATGGTGGGCATACTGGCGGCGCTGGCTATCTTCATCTCCTGTCTCGGCCTCTTTGGCCTGGCTTCCTATTCGGCCGAGCGCCGCATCCGCGAGATCGGCATCCGCAAGGTCATGGGCGCCTCCATCCGGAGCATCGTCGTCTTGCTCTCCCGCCATTTTATCCGCCTGGTCCTGCTCGCCAACCTGATCGCCTGGCCGCTGGCCTTCTGGGCCATCCACCGCTGGCTCGAGGACTACGCCTACCGCATCCCCATCAGCTGGTGGGTCTTTGCAGCCGCAGGCGTCGCAGCCCTGCTGATCGCGCTGGTGACCGTGAGCCTGCTGGCGATAAAAGCCGCGCTTGCCAATCCGGTCAAGAGCCTCCGAACAGAGTAGCGTATCGTTAACCAAAACAATCCCATGAATAAACCAGCCATCAGGAAAAAAGTATTGGACTTCACGATCGAAGGAGTCGAAAAGTTCCTGTCCGACCACCCCGGACTCGAATTCTATGCCTTCGCCTACGACTGCACCGCATCCATGGGCGAAATACGGCTCTGCTTCAACACGGAAGCTGAATTCCAGAAGACGCTGTACCAATACCAGAATGGAAAATACGCCCACCGCTACCAATCCGCCGAAGGCATCCGCGAGCTGAGATACAATACCGGCGACTGGGAGTATGCGGTCTTTGATTCTCTGGACGTCATGACACGGAAAGAGGTCGACAAGACCTACGACGAGCTAAATGCGATCAGCTATAATGCATACAGGGACTACGTTGAAGAGCTGCAGGTGACATTTTGCGAAAGCCTGATCGACTTTACAAGATCGGAGACGTATAAAAATATCCCGAAGACAGCGGATTTCGCAGTATTTTGCTTTGACCATGACGAGCATCCGACAGACAGCGACGCGCGATTGGAGAGGGTAAGGGGGATGTATGTCCCGGAAGACTGATCACTGAGCCAGAATTTCAGGTTAGACACGGGAGCCGTTTTATGTAGGAGTAAATTGGCTGAGATTGTAGATACCCAGCTGTTTCTCTATGTCGGCAACTTTGGCGACCATCGTCTCGAAGCCGTCCTCGCCGAAAAGCTTGTGTTCGTTGTTCTCAAATTCTTCCCCCAGCGAGTCATATTCATGACGGGATACGAGCTTCCGGAATGCGGGGAACAACACGGTGTCCTCGCGGGACTCGTGCGGGCGGTACATCGTATTGAAGGAAGTAAGCAGACCGGCCAGCCGCTGCATATCCGCGTCGCCGAGAGCCGGATTCTTCGTCAGCTGCAGTACCTGGTCGGTAATGCGACGCCCGGCATTGTGCTGGCTGAGCAGGGTGTCTACGAGATCGGTGAGCTGGCCAGCCTTCCTAAAACGGGGGAACAGATAGTCTTCCTCCTGCTTCTCATGATAGTCTTCGACAAAGCTGCGGATAATACCGGCGGAAGCGTTCAGCGCGGCCAGATCGGGGGCCATGCCGGACGTGATCGACTGCCGCCCGTGATCATAGATCAGCAGTATCCGATTGAGCAGCCCGTGTTCCTGCATCAGGTCCTCGGGTGGCGAGACTTCTTTTTCTTCCCCTTTCCCGCTGGAACAGCCTGTCAGAAGAGCCGCGCCGGTCAGGCCGATAAGGCCCGCCTGCAGGCCCCGTTTGACGAAGTGCCGGCGACTGGCGCCGCCGGCGGCGGATTGGTTTGGTTTCATGCAAAGATCGCCGCAAACGGCATACCAAGCCAACAATGGATTGTGGTATATTTGAGCATGAACAAGTATTTCTTTATTGTTGGTTTTATGGCATTTATCGCCTGCAATTCGGACGGCCGCAACAATGCTGTTCTCCAATCCCGCATCGACAGTTTGCAGAAGAAGCTCGACGACGCCTACAAGCCCGGGCTCGGAGAGTTCATGTCGGGTATCCAGGTACACCATGCCAAGCTCTGGTTTGCCGGGACCGCGGGCAACTGGAAGCTGGCAGACTTCGAGGTCGGCGAGATAAAGGAGTCGCTGGACGATATAGAAAAGTATTGTACCGACCGTCCCGAGATAACTTCGCTTCCGATGATCCGCCCGCCGCTGGATAGCGTAAATGCGGCCGTCAGCGCGGGCAACGAGCCGGCATTCAGGACCGCTTTTATACAGCTCACGGCCACCTGCAACAACTGCCACCGGGCTACAAAACACGAGTTCAACGTGATCAAAGTACCGGATACTCCGCCGTTTACCAACCAGGTATTTTCAAAACAGCAGTAGACCTATGGCGGAAAAAAAAGAATTACGAGAGCTCTTCAGGCTCTTCCTCCGCCTGGGACTGACTGCCTTTGGCGGACCGGCGGCGCATATCGCGATGATGCAGCGCGAAGTGGTGGACAAGCGGCGCTGGATGGACCACGACCATTTTCTGGACCTTATCGGCGCCACCAACCTGATACCCGGACCGAATAGTACCGAAATGGCGATCCATATCGGCCAGGAGCGCGGAGGATGGCGGGGACTATTGATCGCCGGCGCCTGTTTTATTTGTCCAGCGGTAGTCATCACCGGTATCATCGCCTGGCTGTACCAGCAGTATGGCCACTTTCCGCAAGTCGCCGCCTTTATATTCGGGATCAAGCCCGCTATCATCCCCGTAATACTGGCGGCCGCTCTGCCCCTGGCAAAGCGCGCGCTAAAAGGCAGTTTCCTGTGGGGGATCGCCATCCTCGCCCTGGCGGCTGGCCTGCTGGGCTTGAATGAGATCTATGTCATGTTCGGCGCGGGCCTGCTGTCGCTGATCTGGATGACCGGACAACGTCGGGATGGCACACTCAAGAGCCATATATTTTTTATCTTCTTAAAAATAGGCGCCATCCTTTACGGCAGCGGCTACGTGCTGTTCGCTTTTCTCGACAGCGAACTGGTAGCAAAAGGACTGCTGTCAAGAAAAGTGCTGATCGACGCCATTGCGGTGGGACAGTTCACACCCGGGCCCGTGTTTTCCTCTGTGACGTTCATCGGCTGGCAGATGGGCGGCTGGAAGTCGGCGGCGCTCGCCACCCTGGCGATATTCCTGCCATCGTTTGTTTTTGTGGCGCTGTCCCATCCGCTGATACCGCGGATGCGCAGGTCTCGACTATTTTCGGCTTTTCTGGACGGGGTGAACGCTGCGTCGGTGGCCATAATTCTGACGGTCTGCATCGAATTTGGCCGGGCGACGATCACGGACTGGAGGGCGGTGGTCATCGCGCTGCTCAGCTGTGTAGTGGTATTCGGCTTTCCGAAGGTGAACAGCGCTTTCGTGATCCTGGGCGGGTCGGTGCTGGGATATTTGCTCCTGCTGATCTAACGGACTTGACTATAGTAGAACTTTCCTGGCCATGCTCCAGCCTTTGCCGTCACTAAGATATACGACGTAGATACCACCCGGTACACGAGATGCGCCCAGGCTGATGGAGCTCGCGGCCTGCTCGAAGGTCTCCTGCTGCAGCACCTGTCCATTCAGCGTGATCAGCCTCGCGGTGATCGATCCGGTGACGGGCTGGGCGAACAGCACATTGATGGTCTTGCCTGTGGTCACAACGGTCGTCTTTGCCGTCGTCGCGCCAGTCACCAGCACGACATGACTGTACTGCGCCTGGCCATCGATGTCAACCTGGCGGAGACGATACCATATTTCGGCGCCGCTCGCCATGGCGTCGGTAAAATTATAGCTGTTCTCCTGGCTGCCGGCGCCTGCTGCTACCGTGCCGATCGTCGACCAGTCGGAGCCGTTAAGGCTGCGCTCCACCTCGAAATGACTGTTATTGCTTTCGCTGGCCGTTGTCCAGTCGAGCGTCACATCCGTACTTCCATTGCGCGTCGCAATGAAGGACACATAGGTGACGGGCAGTGTGACCGGACCCGAGGCAGGCGTGCTGCTGAACCCGGAAGGAGAACTGCCGCTGGTGCTGTTGGCATAGGCGAGACCATTGACAGTCCCATCCGTGCCTGTCCATTTAGTGACGCCGCCGATGGTGATCAGCTCAGTGGAAGACGGGTGAGTAGTGCTCAGCGAACCGCCACTAAGGATCGTGATGGAGGAACTGTTATCGAGGGTAAGGACAGAATGCTTGTCTACCTCGAGGATGCCCCCGATAGTGATATACACATTGTTGAGCGAGAGGGAAAAATCCTGCCATATCGTATAGCCGGAAGGAATGACGATCGAGTCGCCGGATGCCGGGAGACGGCCGAGACTCCATGCGCCGGTCGAAGACCAGTTGGCTCCATTTGTTTGGGCCTGGTTGAGGGTCCTTGCCTGCGAAAAAGCGGCAAAAGGAAGGGCCAACAGTATCAGAAGGTAGAATTTCTTGTTCATTGCACTAATCAGTTTTAATTGATTAGTATAAGACAAGCGACATACCAATACTTTTTTCAGTCATGCCAGCTTCCAGTTGGCCGACACATAACATTAATATTCAATTAATTACAGAGCATATTCCCGAATCGATACGCTTTTCCGAAACAGGCAATCAATTGGAGTGAATTCCTGATAAGGGAATATTTTATCATATTTGGAATAAAATCATGCTTGAGGCCTGTCGGAGACAACCGAGATCCGGATATAGATGAATACTCCAAGGGATATCCCCGAGCTGATAAGGAAGGCCGGCGCAGCTCCATAGTTTGACCATACCCATCCGGTCAGGCTGCTCGCGAGCAGGGTGCAGATGCTTTGTATGCCGGTGAACGTTCCAATGGCCGTGGCCGTATCTTTCTGGTCTGTCATGTTGCTGATCCAGGCTTTGGTGATACCTTCCGTGGCGGCAGCATAGAGACCATACAGGAAGAACAACAGCAGATACCAGCCCAGGCTGCCGTTGACGGACATGCCGGCATAGACGACGCTAAATAGCAGCAGGCCCGCCAAAAACACTTTTTTCAATCCGATACGATCCGCCAGTCCTCCGAGGGGAAAGGCGCAGAAGGCATATACCACATTATAGAAGATATACACGCCGATCGTCGCCGTGTCTCTAAGGCCGGTTTCCCTGATCCGCAATAGCAGGAAGACGTCCGAACTGTTGGCAAGCGTGAATATCCAAAGCCCGATGACCAGCTTTCGGTATTGGACAGGGCTTGCCGGCAGGTAGCGGAGAAAAGAGAACAGACCCCTGGTGGAACCCTTCCCCGTACCCGCGCGTTTTTTCTCTTTTAGGATCAAGCTGCAAAGAATAGCCAGCAAGCCGGGAATGAATGCGATGAGGAACATCCGGCGATAGCTGCCGGGATGGTGGTACAGCCATAGCAGGGCTAAGGCCGGACCCAGCACCGCGCCCGTAGTATCCATTGCGCGATGGAAGCCGAATACGCGGCCTTTGGTCTCCTTTGTCGATTCGTCGGATAGCAGAGCATCCCTCGCCGCAGTGCGAAGACCTTTTCCAAGCCGGTCGATAGTGCGGGCCAGGAAGATCCAAAGCGGATATACGAAAACGGCCATCATCGGTTTGGACAAGGCGCTTAGCGTATACCCCAGCCGTACGAAAGGCGTGCGCCTGCCGAGCTGGTCCGATAATTTGCCGAAATAACCCTTGCTCAGTCCGGCCGTGGCTTCCGCCAGACCTTCCAGGATACCGATCAGCAGTGCGGAAAATCCGATGCTGCGCAGGTAGATTGGCATGACGGGATAAAGCATTTCACTGGCCACGTCGGTCAGGAGACTGATGATTGAAAGTATCCAGATGGTGCGGGTCAGGTATCTCATTGCAATATTGGTCTATCGCTATACAGCTCACCGCCGGGCGATCCGGTCATAAAAACCGCCAAAATTATTCTGTCTTACGCCATCTTCCCGGAAGAACTTGCCGGGAAAGCCCAGGTCGATAGCGCTCGCTTTATCCAGTTGCCGGAGATCTTCCTCAGGCAGCACGAGATCGACCATCCCGAGGTTTTCCTGCAGCTGTTCGAGGCGCGTGGCGCCTACGATGGGAATGCATTCAAATCCTTGCTGGCGGGTCCACTGCAGCGCCACCTGGCCTGGTGTCACGCCAAGTCTTTCCGCCACGGCCATTACCTCCCGGGTTATACGCTCGCTGTTGGCGTCGCGGCGGTTGCTCTCGGGCTTGATGCGTCCCTGGCCGCCGGTCAGATATTTGCCCGTCAGCGCTCCCCCCGCCAGCGGCGCCCACGGCGTTACGGTCATGCCGTAGTGCCTGGCCATAGGCGTCAGCTCACGCTCGGGCGTCCGCTGCAGCAGGCTGTACTCCACCTGCAAGGCCACCAGCTGACTCCAGCCCATCAGCTCCGCCATCGTATTCCCCTTGCTAACGATCCAGGCCGGCGTGTCGCTGATTGCGGCATAGTTGATCTTGCCCTGACGGATGAGGTCGTCGAGACCGCGCAGGACTTCGTCGATGGGCGTGAGGTCGTCCCAGATATGCAGATACAATACATCGATAAATCCGGTCTGCAGCCGCCGAAGGCTCTGCTCGACACTGCGCATCATGTTCTTCCGGTTGTTGCCGCTCGCGTTCGGGTTGGTCGTATTATCCTTCAGTGAGTATTTTGTAGCTATGACGAAATAGTCGCGGTCCCTCGGGTTGACGAACTCGCCGATGATCTTCTCGCTGGTCCCTAATTTATAGATATTGGCGGTATCGAGAAAGTTGCCGCCCGCACCGGCAAAGGCCTCCATAATTTCAAAGCTGGCCGTCTTGTCGGCGCCCCAGCCGTTCTCGGTGCCGAAGCCCATGGTCCCAAGGCAAAGTTCAGATACTTTAAGTCCGCTGCGTCCCAGTAATTTGTATTTCATATTAGATCGATGACGTTGAGACCCAAAGTTACGTCAATTGAATCTTCGTCTGAACTCCGACGGTGAAAGCGTCGTTTTTGTCTTGAACAGCTTGCAGAATGACTGCGAATGCTCAAAGCCCAGCGCATATGCCACTTCGCTGACCGTCAGGCTGGTGGTGGATAGTTTTTCTTTTGCCTTTTCGATCAGTCGGATATGGATATACTGTTGCGCATTTTGTCCGATCAGCGACCGCAGCATATCGCTGAGATAGCTCGGCGAAAGGTTTACCTGGCTTGCCAGATACGCAACGGTGGGCAGCCCCTGGCTGAGGCACAGGTCCCGATCGAAATACTCGCCCAGCAGGTCGTCCAGCCGTTGAAGCACGCCGCTGTTCACCGCTTTTCGGGTGATGAACTGCCGTTGGTAGAATCGATTGGCATAGTTGAGCAGCAGCTCGATCTGGGAGACCACGACGTCCTGGCTGAAGTCATCGATCCGGCTGTTCAGCTCTTCCCGCATCATTCCGAAGATCGCCATCACCGTCGCCTTTTCAGTCTCTGAAAGATGCAGCGCCTCATTGACGGAATAGGAAAAAAAGCCGTATTGTCTGATGGCTTTGGACAGAGGATAGCCAAGAAGGAAGTCGGGATGTATCAGCAGCGTATACAATGAACACTCTCCCGCCGGACTGTCATCCTCGTTGCCCTTCCCGATCAGCTGGTTAGGGGAGGCGAACAGCAACCCGCCCTCATCGAAATCATAGTAGTGCTGGCCATACTTCAGCTTACCGCTCAATTTTGGCCGGTACGATATCTTATAAAAGTTAAGGACGTGCGAACCGGATGGACCCTTGATATCCGCCAGCCCCGGGTCATGGCTGCCGACCAGGCTGATCAGCGGATGACGCGGCTTTGGCAGGCCGAACGCCCGGTGCGCTTCCGATATGGAATCGAACTTAATGTGTTTGCCTTCTTCTTTTTTCATTGTTGGACAAAGTTCGATATATTATTTTGACTCGCCCTGGGCCGATTCGGCGACGGCCTGCCATTCTTCCCAAACCTTCAGACGTTCGTTATAGGCCGCCCGTACCCAGGGCAGGTTTTGGCTGCCGAGAAAGAACCGTAGCGGCGGATTGGGGGCGTCGACGATCTTGAATAGGGCTTGCGACGTGGCCTTGGGGTCGCCTCTTTCGCTGCTCCTGAGACGTTCGATGAACCGGGCTTTAAAATCCGCATAGATATCCAGTCCTTCTGAGAACCTCAGCGATTCCTGGCTTCCGAATTCGGTGGCGTAGGCTCCGGGTTCGATGATCGTCACCTTGATCCCAAAAGATTCGACCTCGGCGGCGAGGCTTTCGTGGATCGCCTCGAATGCCCACTTGGAGGAGCAGTAATAACCAATGACCGGCAATGTCACGTGGCCGAGCCCGCTGGATATCCCAAGGATATGGCCACCGCCCTGTTGCCGCAGCAGCGGCAGAGCCGCCTGGATGACGGAAAGCGAGCCGAAGATATTGGTCTCGTATAGCCGGCGAACATCCTCTGGGTTCCCCTCCTCAATGGTGCCGACAAGGGAATAGCCAGCGTTATTGACCACAACATCCAGTCTCCCGAAATGTTCGAAGGCCTGGATTATAGCGGTCTTCACCTGGACTGCGTCTGTCACGTCGAGCTCCAGCGTCAGGACGTCGGCGCCGTATTGTTCTGCCAGGTCCGAGAGGCTTTTTACATTGCGCGCCGTGGCGGCTACCTTGTCACCTCGCCTGAGCGCTGCTGCTGTCCAGATGCGACCGAATCCCCGGGAGGCTCCCGTAATGAACCAGACCTTTTGCTTTTTCATATTGATGATTTTTGTTAAGACAAAGGTCGGGGCCCGGGCATCGGCAGCTGTTGCCAAACCGGAGAGTTTTGTAGCCAAATTGCGGCATTTATCCGCGGCAGGCAAAATTTTGCAAATATTTCCCTGAATTATATAAAAGGAGTCTGGGGAAAGTTAATAGCTTTGTATCTGTTCAGATGAAAAAGGTACTTCTTTCCATATTAGCCATTGTCTATCTCTCCACTTCGATGGGGGCGACGATCCACCTGCACTACTGCATGGGGCGGCTGGTCTCCTGGGGGTTGACGGAGCACTCCGGAAAAAGCTGTGGTTTCTGCGGGATGCAGAAGATGCTGGCTTCCGGGGAATGTTCGCTCGGGGCGAAGACCTGCTGCCACGAGGAGAGCATGCAGATCAGGAATGACAAGGACCAGAAGTCGGCGCAAGAGCTGTTTCAGGTGATGAAGGCTGCGCCTGCTGTGGCTGACCTGCCGCAACCTGCCCGGATGGACGCGGCAATATTTTCGCCGGTTAAGGCGCAGCCTGCCTCCAACGGTCCTCCATTGATGGCCCTGGTGCCGGTGTATCTTCGCAACTGTAATTTCCGCATTTGATCTCCTGCTGTACGGCCTGACGTCCTGTCGGGCATTGGTGTCTGCTGCGATCTGCAGTAGACGGCATCTATCTTCTTTATTGGTATAAAAAATTTTGTACAAAATGGCCGATTGCTGCCACTATCGGAAAGCACAGTTCATATTCATTTAAAAAAATACACAGTTATGAAAAAGATGATCGGTTTAACACTATCCCTCGTGATGGCTGCAGGAGTATTATTTGCTCAGACCAGGCCGGCTAAGACCCCGACAAAGGCCAGGACGGTATATACCTGTCCGATGCACGCGGATGTGACCAGCGACAAGCCGGGGAAATGCCCTAAATGCGGGATGACGCTGGTGGTGAGGAAGCCGGCTCCCGGCGCGACTAAACCCGGCAGCGGAGGCGCTAAAAAGGACTCGTCGATGAAGTCGATGAAAATGTAACTCCAACAGCATGGTGCATAAATTAATAGAATGGTCTTTGCGTAACCGGCTGGTCGTATTGCTGGTGGCGGCCGGTCTGCTGGGCTGGGGCTTTTACTCGGTCCGGCAGAACCCCATCGACGCGATCCCCGATCTCTCGGAGAACCAGGTGATCGTATTTACGGAATGGTCGGGCAGCAGCCCGCAGATCATGGAGGACCAGGTGACCTATCCGCTGGTCAGCAATCTACAGGGTATTCCCAAAGTAAAGAATATCCGGGGCACGTCGATGTTCGGCATGAGCTTCGTCTATATCATTTTCGACGACAATGCAGACGTATACTGGGCGCGCAGCCGGGTGCTCGAGCGGCTGAGCTATGCGCAGCGACTCCTGCCGCCGGACGTGGTCCCGACACTGGGGCCTGACGGGACGGGCGTCGGTCACGTCTTCTGGTACACCCTGGATGCGAAAGCTATGGACCTGGGCGACCAGCGGGCTCTGCAGGACTGGTACATCAAGCTGGCGTTGCAGACGGTGCCAGGTGTGGCGGAGGTGGCCTCCTTCGGCGGTTTTGAAAAGCAGTACCAGGTGGTAGTGGATCCGGTGAAGCTCCAATACTACCAGCTGTCGATGACAGACGTCGCAAAGTCTGTGAAGGCCAACAACAGCGACGTCGGCGGCCGCAAATTCGATATGGGCGATATGTCGTATATCATCCGGGGACTTGGCTATCTAAAGAATAAAGAGGACCTGGAGAATATTGCGGTGGGCAACAACAAGGGGATACCCGTCCGGGTAAGGGATATCGGCTCCGTCCAGATGGGCGGCGACCTTCGCCTGGGGGTCTTCGACCACAACGGCCAGGGCGAGGCGGTAGGCGGCATCGTGGTCATGCGCTATGGCGAGAATGCGGTTAAAGTGATCGATGGGGTGAAGGCGAAGATGGCTGACCTGCAGAAGGGTCTGCCGGCCGGGGTGAAGTTCAGGATAGCGTATGACCGCAGCTCGCTGATCAGCGCAGCGATCGACACCGTGAAAGGTAAATTGGTCGAAGAAATGATCATCGTGTCGCTGATCGTGCTGCTGTTCCTGCTGGACTGGCACAGCGCGCTGAGCATCATCATACAGATACCGATAACGGTCGCCACCAGCTTTATCCTTCTGAATGCCTTCGGGCTCTCTTCGAATATCATGTCGCTGACCGGGATCGCACTGGCGATCGGGGTGATCGTGGACAACGGGATCATCATGTCGGAAAATGCCTACCGGCACCTGGCGGAAGAACAGCACCGTCTGCCTGGTGGCGCAAGACTCTCGGGGGAGGCCAGGATCGATATAATCAGGCGGGCCTGTATCCAGGTATCGCGCGGGGTCTTCTTTTCCACGGTGATCATCATCGCGTCTTTCCTGCCGGTCTTCCTGCTGACGGGACAAGAAGGCAAACTATTCCATCCATTGGCGTATACCAAGACCTTTATCCTGATCGTGGACGCGATCCTGGTGGTGACGCTGGCGCCGGTACTGATCTCTCTCTTTATGCGGAGACGATTCAAGCGCGAGGACGGCAACCCGGTGAACCGCTTCCTCGAAAGGATATACGAGAAGGTGGTCCGCGTTTGTATCCGCGGCCGATGGGCGACGCTCGGGGTCAACGTGGCGGCGCTGGCGGTCTGCGTGCCGCTTGTCATGAGCCTGGGCCGGGAGTTCATGCCACCGCTGGATGAGGGCTCGATCCTCTTCATGCCGGTAGCCCTGCCGGATGTCTCGAACGCGGAGGTCAAACGGCTGTTGCAGGTACAGGACAGGATCATCGCCTCCGAGCCGGAAGTGGCGAATGTCCTGGGCAAGGCCGGACGCGCGAACACCGCGACGGACAACTCCCCGATCAGCATGGTAGAGACCATTGTGCTGCTCAGGCCAAAGGCGGAGTGGCGCACCGGTGTCACCAGGGACAGCATTATCCGGGAATTGAACAGCAAGCTCCAGATACCGGGCGTGACCAACGGATGGACACAGCCGATCATTAACCGGATCAATATGCTGTCGACGGGGATACGCACGGACGTGGGGGTTAAGGTCTATGGATCGAACCTGGATTCGATCAATACGCTGGCGCAGACGATCAGAACGGCTCTGGCGGATGTCCCGGGCGTGAAAGACCTCTATGTGGACCCGATCACGGGCGGAAAATACCTGGACATCGCCGTGAGACGCGAAGAGCTGGGCCGGTATGGGCTGAGCGTGGATGACGTCAATGGCGTAGTAGAAAGCGCGCTGGGTGGAATGCGGCTGACGACGACGGTGGAGGGGCGTGAGCGGTTCGCGGTCAACGCACGTTACGGCCAGGACTTCCGCGACAACCTGACGGCGCTGCGGCGCCTGCAGGTGCCTACGGCCAGCATGGGCCCCATCCCCCTGGACGCAGTGGCGGACATCCGGCTGACGGAAGGACCACCCATGATCACGTCGGAGAACGCGGCCCTGCGGGGTACCGTCCTGTTCAATGTGAGGGACCGCGACCTGGGAAGCACGGTGCAGGAGGCGCAGGGAAGGCTGAAAAAGGCGCTGACGGCCTTGCCGAAAGGATACTATATCGAGTGGAGCGGACAGTATGAGAACCTGATCCGCAGCCAGCGGACGCTGACGCTGATACTCCCGGTGGTGCTGCTGATCATCTTTGTGGCCATGTACTTTGCCTTCCATTCGGCGCGCGAGGCTTTCTTTAGCCTGATATCGATCCCCTTCGCTCTCATCGGCGGGGCACTGATGATCTATTTCTGGCACGTCAATCTCTCGGTAGCCGTGGCAGTAGGCTTTATCGCGTTGTTCGGTCTGGCAGTGGAGACAGGCATCGTGATGGTGATCTACCTGAACGACGCAATGGCGCAGCTGGTAGCCGCCAAAGGCAATTCGGGGGAATCGATCACGCGGGCCGATCTGCGCGAGGCAGTCATTCACGGAGCGGCTCGACGGCTCAGGCCCAAGCTGATGACGGTGTCGGTCTCGCTCTTCGCGCTGGTCCCCATTCTTTGGAGTACCGGCGTAGGCAGCGACGTCATGAAGCCGATCGTGCTGCCGATGATCGGCGGAGTGCTGACCTCGGCCACGCATATCCTGCTGGTGACACCCCTGATATTTTTGATGACAAAAGAATACGAATTAAGGAAGTACGGGCACATCGAGGTGCTGGACGAAAAACATTAGTATGATGCAAAAAATAATGACTATAATGCTGCTGCTGAGTACCGGTTACGCACAGGCGCAAACGACAATGAGGCTGGACAGCATCTTCTCGGTCATCGCCCGCAGCCACCCGGCCCTGCGGTCTTCCGACGCGGCGGCGCGCAGCCTCGACGAGGCAGCGAAGGGGGCCACCAGCTGGGAGGCGCCCACTCTCGGCACGGGCTTGTGGATGACGCCCTACGATCCTTCTCTCTGGAAAAGACAGGCCAACGGCTCGCCGGGGGCGGGACAGTACATGATCTCCACAGAGCAGATGATCCCCAACCGTCGAAGCCAGGAGGCCGAGAGGAAATACCTGGGCAGCTTGTCGGAGGTGGAAAAGGAAAAGAAGGGCGCGACCGTCAACGAGCTGTATGCAGCAGCACGCCGCGCCTATTTTCGGTGGGTGATCGCAAAAGACCGGGAAGGCGTCCTGGAAGAAGACAGCATGCTGCTGGATTTCATGATCAAAGACGCGGAGCTGAAATTCAAGAACAACCTGGGGAAATTGGGAGCCTATTACAAGGCGAAGGCGGCCATGGGGAACCTCGAGAACCGGCGGCTTGTGCTGGCCAACGAGATCGACCAGCAGCGCATCGTGCTCAACACGCTGATGAACCGGGACCAACGCACACTGTTCGACATCGATACCACCTTCCAGCTGATGGACGTGGCGGGCATCGGCGCGGACACGTCAGGACTCCTTGACGCGCGCAGCGACATAAAGGCCGTCACCCAGCAGATACGCGTCGCGGGCCTCGAACAGGAAACGCTGCGGTCACAGCTGAAGCCGCAGTTCGGGATACAGTACGACCATATGTTCGGTTTTGGAGGAACGCCGATGCAGTATACGCTGATGGCGACCGTTCGGCTGCCGATGGCGGCCTGGTCCTCCCGGGGAACGAAGGCAAAAGTGGAGAGCCTCAAATGGCGGGCGCTATCGCTGGAAGCCGACCGGGACGCGATGGTCAACGAAGCGACGGGCGCAGCCTTCGGCCTCCGACGGGCCATCCTCTCGCAACAGGGACAGTTGCGGGTACTGGGCGAAAAGGTGCTGCCCGCCCTGCGAAAGAATTTTCAGGCGATCCAGCTGGCGTATGAGCAGAATACGGAAGAGCTGTTTACGCTGTACGACGCCTGGCAGACGCTGGACAATACCCGGATGGAATACTGGGACGCAATGGAGAATTTGCTGCTGATGCAGGTTGAACTAAAAAGAGTGCTGGAAATTAAATAGACGATCATGAAAAAGATAGGCTCATACGGCTACATTCTATTCCTTGCCGCAGCCAGCCTGTTCATGCTGCCGGGCTGCGGCGGCGGCGGCGGAGGCGCAGTCGAACCATCCCGGAAAGATACGGGTATCGCGCTGGACCAGCTGTTACGGCCAACCGACGGATTCGTGCTGTCTTCCGTACCGGTTACGACGATGCGATCGGATACGATCCGGCCCCGGCTGGCGGTGCTCGGGACGATCAGCTACGACACGCGGTTGACCAGCACGATCTCCGCGAGGGTGTCCGGACGGATAGAACGGCTTTATGTCCGCTACCGATACCAGCACGTCCACAAAGGGGACCGGATACTGGATATCTACAGCCCCGAGCTGCAGACGGGAGAACAGGAATATCTCTACCTGCTGAAGAATGACCCGGAGAATGGGATGCTGATCAACGAGGCCCGGCAGCGGCTGTTGCTGCTGGGAGTCGGCGAACGGCAACTGGACGAGGTAGCCCGCAGCGGAAGGCCGTTGCCGGTACTGACAGTGTACAGCGGTTATACGGGACATATTCATGACGCCGGCACGATGCCGGAAGGAGATAAAGGGATGGGCGCGACCGGGACGACCTCCGCGCTTCCTATAAAGGAGGGCATGTATGTCGAAAAAGGCCAGCCCGTCTTTCAGGTCTTCAATATGGATCACAGCTGGGCAGTGCTGGATCTCTTCCCCGGCCAGGAGGGACTGGTCCGCCGGGGCGATCCGGTGGAGATCGTGCCGGAAACGGCGCCTGACAAGGCGTTCACGGGCCGGGTCGATCTGATAGAGCCTCTGTTCAGGCAGGGCTCCCGTTCGGCGACGGTACGGGTCTACTTTGACAACGGTATGCGGGAGATCCCTATCGGCAGCGCGGTAAAGGCGACGATCCGGCCGGCGTCTCAGAAAGCCAGCTGGCTCTCACGGGATGCGGTCCTGTCACTCGGAACCAGGCAGGTGGTATTCCTGCGGACCGACGGGGGCTTTCGGGCGCACGCCGTAGCCACCGGGATGACCGATGGACAGCGGGTACAGATAATTTCAGGTCTCACAGCGGGCGATCCGGTGGCGGCCAATGCACAGTTCCTCGTAGACAGCGAAGACTTTATAAAAGTAAATGAATAACGATCATGCGATACTTATTGATCTTATTAATCGCCCTTGCATCGGGCGCCTGCGGAGGAAAGAAGGGATCGCCCCTGACCGCGGATACGAGCGGTCTGCCAGCCGCCGCTCCGCATTCAGAAGTCGTCTATACCTGCTCGATGCACCCGCAGGTGCAGCTGGATCATCCCGGCAAATGTCCCATTTGCGGTATGGACCTGATCGCAGAAAAGAAAGGGACGGGCGACGGCGACGCAACGGTGGTCCTGAGCGATCAGCAGATGCAGCTGGGCGGTATCCGGCTGGATACGGTGGGCGCATCGGTGCTGGGCGACCGGATGCTGCTTGCCGGGACGGTCTCGACCGATGAGACCCGCAGCAGCACAGTCACAGGGCGCATCACGGGACGGATCGAGAAGCTGTATTTCAAGGAGACTGCAGCGTATATACGGAAGGGCGACAAGCTCTACGACCTCTATAGCGAAGAGCTGAACAATGCCAAACAGGAATACCTTTTGGCGCTGGACAGGGTCGAGACCCTGAAAGGTGGCCTGGTCGACCTTCGGCAGCTCGCAACAGCCGCGCACAATAAATTGCTGCTATGGGGCATGAGCGAGGGCCAGGTCGCCGAGCTGGCAAGGACCCGGCAGGCGCCGACGACGACCTCCTTTTACAGTCCAGTCAGCGGTTATATATCGGCGATAGAAAGCCACGAGGGGGACTATCTGTCGGCGGGGACGGTCGTGATACGTGTGGCGGATATTTCTTCGGTCCTGGTCGAAGCACAGGTCTATACGTCACAGCTGCCGTACCTGGACCGGAATGGTTCGGTGACGATCCGGTTCCCGGATCTCCCGGGGAAGGAATTTACGGGTAAGATCAGCCTGGTCAATCCCGAGCTGGACCCGGACCAGCGGATCAGCCTGGTGCGCATCGCGCTGAAGAATCCCACCGGACTGTTGAAGCCCGGGATGGCGGCAGGAGTGACCATCACCGGCGGGGCGAGATCTTCGCTCACGCTGCCGGAGTCGGCGGTTCTGCGGCTGCCCGCAGGCGATATGGTCTGGGTTCAGGCAGGACACGATCGATTCCGGCCTGTCATGGTGCAGACGGGTCAGGAGAGCGGTGGTCGCATCGAGGTCCGGGCCGGGCTGCAGCCAGGGGACGTCGTAGTGTCCGAGGGCGCCTACCTGGTGAACAGCGAATACTCGTTGAAGCACCGGACGGACGCTATGGCGGGTATGAAAATGTAAAACCAGATAACTATGGAACATACGATGAACCACGGGCCCATGAGAACGGACCACCAGGGACATGGGGCTGACACCGGCCATGATCACCACGCCATGATGATCGCCGACCTTCGCAAACGGTTTTGGGTGGTGCTGGTGCTGACCGCACCGTTGATGGCTCTTTCCCCGATGATACAGCACTGGCTGGGCATACGGCTGGACTTTCCTGGGGCGGGCTATGTGCTGATGGGACTGGCGACGCTGGTCTTTGGGTATGGCGGCTGGCCATTCCTGAAAGGCTGGTACGAGGAAATGAAAGGGTGGGATCCCGGCATGATGACGCTGATCGGCTTTGCGATCACTGTTGCCTACGGATACAGCGTTGCGACAGTGCTGGGACTGAAGGGTATGGATTTCTTCTGGGAGCTTGCAACACTCATCCTGGTGATGCTGCTGGGACACTGGATCGAGATGCGGTCGGTGGCAGCGGCGTCAGGGGAGCTGGAATTGCTGGTCAGGCTGATGCCCGACGACGCCCACCTTGTCCACGGCGAACATATCATGGACGTCAGGACGACCGACCTCCGGCAAGGGAACGTCATATTGATAAAGCCGGGGGAGAAGATAGCGGCGGACGGCGTCGTAATAGAAGGAGACAGCTATGTCGACGAGAGCCTGCTCACCGGGGAATCCCGTCCCGTAGACAAGAAAAAGGGCGATAAGGTGATCGCAGCATCGCTAAATGGCAATGGAGCCTTGCGGGTGGAGGTGTCCCACGCGGCAAAGGATTCGTATCTGTCCCAGGTCGTGCGGCTCGTGGAAGAAGCGCAGCAGACGAGATCGAAGACCCAGCTGCTGGCGGATAAGGCAGCCCGCTGGCTGACACTGATAGCGATCGTCGCCGGACTGGCGACCTTTCTGGCCTGGCGATTGTCGGGAAGCGGGCTCGCATTTGCTATCCAGCGGATGGTGACGGTGATCGTTATCTGCTGTCCGCACGCGCTTGGACTTGCGGTCCCGCTGGTGGTGGCCCGTTCTACTGCCCTCTCAGCGCGCAACGGCCTGTTGATCCGCAACCGAACGGCGTTCGAGAATGCACGGAAGATCACGACGCTGGTCTTCGACAAGACGGGGACGCTGACAATTGGAAAGTTCGAGGTGGTAAGGACGCTGGTTTGGGCGCAGGCATCTTCAGAACAGGAATTGCTGCGGCTGGCAGCGGGCCTGGAGCAAAGCTCGGAGCATCCGATAGCGACGGGTATCCTGCGAAAGGCAGAGGCGCTGGGCGTGACGACACCAAAAGTAGAGAGTTTTAAAGCGCTCACCGGTCAGGGTGTGGAAGGTCGTATCGACGGTCATACGGTGAGGGTGGTCGGACCTGGCTATCTCACACAACGCGGCATCGGTCTGCCCGCGAATTTTGCCGCGGCAGCAGGAGAGACGGGAGTCTTTGTATTGATGGACGACGCGCCGGCGGGATATATCGCGCTGGCGGACCAGCTGCGACCGGAGTCGCAGGAGGCCATCAGGACCCTGCACGACAATGGCATCAAATGCCTGCTGCTCACGGGGGACAACGAGGCTGTGGCGGCAGAGGTGAGCAAGGCGCTGGGGATGGATGGTTATTTTGCCGGCGTGCTGCCGCACGAAAAGCAGGAAAAGATAAAAGAGCTGCAGCAAAAAGGTCAATTTGTGGCGATGACCGGAGACGGCGTCAACGACGCTCCGGCCCTGGCGCAGGCCGATATCGGGATCGCCGTGGGATCGGGTTCGGACATCGCGGCTGAGACCGCCGGCATCGTCCTCGTGAACAGCAACCCCCTGGACGTCGTACGCCTTATCCTGTTCGGCAAGGCGACATACCGCAAGATGGTGCAGAACCTCGCCTGGGCGACCGGGTACAACGCTGTGGCGATGCCGCTGGCGGCTGGAGTCCTGTATCAAGCCGGCATCCTGCTTAGCCCTGCCGTCGGCGCAGCGCTGATGAGCGTCAGTACCGTGGTGGTGGCCGTGAACGCCGGTCTTTTGCGGGTGAAATAGCGGGATCACAGCTTTATTTTAATGCCGCCATTCACGACGATCCCGTCCAGAGGCGCATATATATCCCTGAAAACGGGACGGCTGACCGTGCCCGTATAGATGCTGCCCCAATGGGTCTGCCGCGTATCGGTAAAATTCTCGAAGTTGATGAACAGGGAAAAATGCTCCCATGTCTTCTCACCCATCAGACCGAAGGTCCAGTAGGGCCTGCCCTGCGTGCCGTCCGTGAGGTCCTGCCAGCCATAGTAATAGGCTTCGAACCCGAGCTTGAATTTGTCCTCTATTTCATACATCAGGATATTGTTGAGCCGGTTGCGCGCTGTCAAAGGGTTCTCCCGGAGGGTCCCGCCTTCTTTCAGGTGTGCGTCGGTATAGGTATATCCGATATACCACCGGAGATCGGCATAGCTGATCCTGATATTGGTCTCCCAGCCCTTGCTGTCGATATAGCCGGCGGAGTTGACAAGACGATATCGGGCCCCCTCGCTCTGCAGCTCCAGCGGATGGTCGATACGGGTAAAGAAGAACAGCTGGTTGAAATTGATGATGGCTTTCTCAGATAGCCGCCACCGGTAGTTGAGGTCGAGATTGATCCCATAGGACCGCTCCAGCCGGTTGCTGTCCGGATCGATGGGCAGCACATTCTGCAACTGTATCCGCTCTGTCTCTTCCGTAAATATAGTAGGCGTCTTATAGCCCAGACCGCCGCCCAGCCGGGACGTCAGAGCCGGGGCCAGCTGAAAGAGCGCAGCGACTCGCGGAAGGATCACCCATCCATAGTCGGCAACATGGTCACCGCGCAAACCGGCTTCGGTCTGCAGCCAGGACGTAGCCTTCCACGTGTTCTGCAGGAAGATACCGGTGGTGGTTTGTGAATAGCTGCGGCTGGGGAAATTATCCCGGGGATGCTCGCGGAAGGCGTCGGTATAAAGGTTCGCGCCGGCGATCCAGTCAGACCCGTCGGTTTTGTAGTGCCAGGCGGCTTCGCTGTAGGTCGACCCCTGGCTGCCGTCGAAGACATAGCCGGGTATCGTAATGGTGCGGTCAAAATGGTTATACGCATTCTTGATCGTAACGCTGCTGCGGTCGCCGAGACGGTGATCGAGGCTCAGCTGCGTGGATATACGACTGCTTTTGTTACGCTCGTAATAGCTGTGGGTGCTGTCGCCCTTGCCGTCGAGGTATCGGATATCACCGCCCAGCCGGTTCTCCCGGGTAGCGCTTACGCCGGCGATCAGCCGGGTGTTCTTGCCGAGGTTCAGGAATAGTCTCGGTTCGACGACGTTGCGCTGGGTTCGGGGGATGGCGGTGAAAATTGTGTTGCCGGGGGCGTAGGCGCGATTGCTGTTCTGCGACGCATAGATCGTAATACCGGCCTTGCCGAATTGCTGGCCGTAGTAGCCATTGATATCGAGGCCGCCGGCCGAGGTGCCGTTGATGAGACCCCGCAGCTCTTTTTCGGGACCCGGAGTTTTGGATATAAGGTTGACCAGACCCGCGATCGCCCCTCCGCCGTACAGGGTCGAGCTGGCCCCCTTGATGACCTCCACCTGCTTGAGGTCGAGGGGCGGCGTCTGCAGAAGGCCGAGCCCGCCGGAGAACCCGGCATACAGCGGGAAGCCGTCTTTGAGTATTTGCGTATATCGTCCGTCGAGTCCCTGTATCCGGATGCTGGAGTTGGCGGAGGTCGCCGATACCTGCTGGGTCTGGATACCGGTGGTCTCGTTGAGCATCATCCGGATATCGCCCGGCTTCATATTGCCTTTCTCTTCGAGCTCTTCACCGTTGATGACCTCGACACGGGTCGGAATATTGCGCAGCGTCCGGCTGCTGCGGGTAGAGGATACGACGACCTCGCCCATCTCTTCGCCTGTACGCTCGAGGTCGATAATAAGCGTATCTCCAGGTACGGGAATATCAAGGGTTATTGATTCGGTTCTGTAGCCCACGTGTCCGGCCTGCAGCATATGTCTGCCGCCCGGGAGACCGGCGATCCGGACAAGTCCCGCGCTGTCAGCCGGTGCGACATTCGCTCCCTTTAGTCGGATAGTGGAGCCGGGTAAGGATTCTTTTGTCTTTGTGTCTTTAATACGGATGGTCAATATATGCTGGGCCGTGCCGGTCAATGACAGACATAGCGCCAGGAGAAAGCCGATGGCTTGTTTCATGGTGAACTTTGGGAAAAATGAATGATGCGCTGGATCGATCAGCGGTTAACGTAAGTTGATATGGGACTACGCGGCTTGTGGAGGCTGCCAGATAGAGTCGTGAAAGTCGGGTAGGGGCTGAGCTTTATAGATAGCAGGTTGAATAGGTTGGTTGGCTTGCTGTCCCGGAACGGTGACGCTAAAGTCCGGAACGACAAAACCATGACAGGTGCCGCAGGCAAAAAAAGGCGAACAGGGCTGGGGACATTCCTGCCTCTTCTTTGTCGGCTGATGTCGCGCCGCCATCGCCGCCATTTCGTCTATACAGCAGTCGTCATCCGCCCGGCAGGGTATGCCGGCGAGGACAAGAATGTAAAGAGAAAAAAGACAAAGAAGAACCCTCATGACGACAAAGATAGGAATTTTGTATCTTTGGTTCGTTGCGATACAAGGCAATTATATTAACACTTACCACGCTGTTCTACCTGGTGGAATACGCTGCGACACCACGGATGATGACGGATATGGCGTCGCGGATGGAAGCAATGGCACAGACCCGCTGTGACGGATGCGAGAAGGGTAAATGTCCCAGGTCCTCCAAAGAATGTACCCCGAGCTCGGACTGCTGCCTCAGCTGTCCAATGTGCTTCCTGATGCTGCTGCCGGTGTCGATCGAACACTCCCATCCGGTATCCGTATCCCTCGAATATCCGGTCTGGACACCATCATACGCCTATCAATATACCGTCTCCTGCTGGAAGCCGCCGAACGCGGCATAGTCTTCTCCGACAAGACAATTTTATTTCTTACTTCATTTAACTCAATTTATATGAGAAAGGTATTTTTATTGGCCCTGACGGCCGTATTACTCGCCGGCCCGGCCGCATTCGCCAACGGCGGCGGCAAAGCGAAAGCAAAACAACAAGACTGCACACACTGTACGAAACAGAACTGTACAGGGACGAAATGCGCCCAATGCTGTGCACATGGGAAATGCACGAAGGGATAGTCGTTCCCGATGATTTTTAACAGACGGCTCCGCTTTGGCGGGGCCGTTTTTTGTATCTTTATCCTATGAGCCTTCACGAATCAAAATCCTGTGGCCGCTGCCAGTCTCCCTTTGAATGCAAGGTTGGAAACATCTCCCAGTGCCAGTGCAGCGGCATCTCGCTATCCGACGAAGAAAAAAGATACATCGCTTCCAGCTTCGTGGACTGTCTTTGCCGCAGCTGTCTGCTCGATATCCAGCGCGAGTTCCGGTACAAGCCTACCGAAGAGAAGCTGAAGTTTCTGCAGACGACCGTCAGGAATCGCTGAGTGGGCATCGGGACTATCCCATAAAATACGGGCAGCCGAAGCCGGCTGCCCGCTAAATAGTCTAACCTACCAGCTCTTCAGCCCTCAGCTCTCGCGCAGCCTCTACCATCTCCGTCAGCGCCGCCCTGGTCTCGGGCCATGCCCTCGTCTTCAGTCCGCAGTCGGGGTTGACCCAGAGCTGCTCTGCCGGGATCACCGCCCTGGCCTTCTCCATCAGCGCAACCATCTCTCTTCTCGACGGCACGCGCGGCGAGTGGATATCATAAACACCCGGGCCTATCTCGTTCGGATACCTGAAATCGGCAAACGCATCCAGCAGGTCCATCTGCGACCTCGAGCATTCGATCGTGATCACGTCCGCGTCCATATCGGCGATGCTCTGGATGATGTCGTTGAACTCGGAGTAACACATATGGGTATGTATCTGGGTCGCGTCCTCGACCCCGCTGGCCGAGATACGGAATGCCTTCACCGCCCAGTCCAGGTAGTCCTTCCAGTTCTCCTTCCGCAGCGGCAGTCCTTCGCGGATCGCCGGCTCGTCGATCTGGATGATCCGGATGCCGGCCCGCTCGAGGTCGACCACTTCGTCCCGGATGGCCAGGGCGATCTGTGTACAGGTCTCGCTGCGCGGCTGGTCGTTGCGCACGAACGACCACTGCAATATCGTCACCGGCCCCGTCAGCATGCCCTTGACCCATTTGTTCGTCAGCGACTGCGCATAGGCGGACCAGCGAACGGTCATCGCCCTCGGCCTCGAGACATCGCCATAGATGATCGGCGGCTTCACGCAGCGGCTGCCATAGCTCTGGACCCAGCCGTTCGACGTGAAGACAAAGCCCTCCAGCTGTTCGCCGAAGTATTCGACCATGTCATTGCGCTCGAACTCGCCGTGTACCAGCACGTCGATGCCGGTCGATTCCTGCCAGCGTATGGCTTCTTGGGTTTCTTTTTCCATCAGGGTCTCATACTCGGCAGTGGTCAGCTCGCCCTTCTTCCACCGCGACCTGATGCTGCGCACCTCCGGCGTCTGAGGGAACGAGCCGATGGTAGTAGTGGGGAACAGCGGCAGCTTCAGCGCCTCCCGCTGTCTGAGCCTGCGCGTCGCAAAATCGTGCTGCCGGCTTGCGTCAGTCTCAGTAATGGCCGCTACGCGTTGTTTGACCGGCAGCTTGTGGATGAGCGTTGACGTCCTGCGGCTGTTGATGGCATTTACATTATCCCGCCAGATACTGTCCGTCTCTGCGGAGGCTTCGCCACCTGCAATGCGCTTTAGCACCACGACTTCGTCTATCTTCTGTTTGGCGAACGAGAGCCAGTTCCTGATCTCGGCCGGCAGCTCCTTTTCCAGGTCGAGATCGCAGGGCGAATGCAGCAGCGAGCAGGAAGGCGCGATCCATATCTTGTCGGCGCCGATCGCTTCCGCGGCCTTGTTGATGAGGAACAGCGACTGCTGAAAGTCGTTCTTCCAGATATTGCGCCCGTCGACCACGCCGAGCGAGAGCCGGGTCTTCGATTTTGCAAATGGCGTGGCCAGGATATCGTCCAGCTGCGACGGACAGCGCACCAGGTCGAGGTGGATGGTCTGTACGGGGAGGCCCAGGACAGTATCGAGATTCCCTCCATAGCACTCGAAATAGCTGGCGAGGATGATATGCAGGTCGGGAAAACGCGACTTGATCTCCTGGTAGGTCTTTGCTACCACCTGCCGCTCCGCAGGGGTGAGGTCCAGCGAAAGACAGGGTTCGTCGAACTGGACATAGTAGGCCTTGGCGTCGTCCAGCTGCCTGAGCACCTGTAGATACACCGGCAGCAGGTTCTTGATCAGATCCAGCCGGTGGAACCCCGATCCTTTCTCCTTGCCCAGCAAAAGATATGAAACGGGACCCAGCAATACCGGTTTCGCGTTGATGCCGGCCTCCCTGGCCTCCAGGTATTCGTGGAGGACCTTGTTGGAATACAGCGAGAATTGCTGGTTGGCGGTGAATTCGGGAACGATATAATGATAATTGGTATCGAACCATTTGGTCATCTCCATCGCCGTGATGTCGTGGCCGTCTTTCTGGTAGCCCCTGGCCATGGCGAACAGCAGGTCGATGTCTTTCAGCTGCCGCTGCTCCATCAGGGCATGATAGCGTCGCGGGATGGCGCCGACCATCAGGCTGGTGTCGAGCACCTGGTCGTAGTAAGAGAAGTCGTTACAGGGAATAAGGTCGATCCCCGCTGCCTTCTGCAGCTGCCAGTTCTGGAGGCGGATACTCTTTCCCGTGGTGGTCAGCTGGTCGGCGGGGATCTTGCCCGCCCAGTACAGCTCCTCAGCTTTTTTCAGCTCACGCCGGCTACCTATCCTCGGGTAGCCCAGGTTGTGTGTTTGCATGATTTTACTTTTTAAATGATGATTGATCAGATAAAAAGCTCCCGTTCAATTACAGAATGCAGAGTGGTGGAGAGAAAGAAACGCCAATGAAGAGGAGCAGCACAAAGCCGCGCGATCCGGCCACCCCCCGACGGGGTGCGCGTCACACGAACGATGTCTCCAATTCATCAGCCTGACGATCTGCTTCATTCCACGAAAGCATTGTCAATACGATAAAGGCAGGTCTCCTGGCTTCGTAGCGTCTTTGCCGTCCTTCCCATCCCGGGGGACAGTGGACATCAGTGGCAAAAACTCAGGTAGCTACTTACAGTTGCGGGACAGCTTGTGATTTACACACAATTCCCTATTAACCCCGGTATTATCCGGGGACCTCCGTCGTTTGATGAAGAATTAAAAAAGAACTTTTATTGCGACACGAAGGTACTACATTTTTGATTAACGGTTCAAAAACTCCTCCCATGTGCTCCTTCTCGGTCTGTTATCCGGCGCAAGATTCACCCCCGATCGGAAAAGGTCCCACCTCGGACCGAAGAACGAGACAGCAAACCATTATCTGCACGTTTATCAATAAATTCAACACACTTATCTGACTATTCGACACGTCTATGAAGTGTAGTGCCGAAAATTTGGAAAGCACCTGAAATTTGCTTACCATACTTTTTGAGAACAATACGATGCTGGCTATACGTAATGAATCCACGAAAAATATTTTCTCGATTTATCCGCTTATTATTCAGGATGTTTGGTTCGATTACCTGCAAACGTTAAGGAAACCCTTAAATTTTTAATAGGAAATTACACTGAGAATTCTTTATTTCGCTCATCGTAATCCCGTCCCTCCCTAACCATTTTGCTGAACCGTAAATTATCTCTGTCATGAACCCATTTGAAAGTCATGTGCATTGCTCTTCGTGCATGACCTGATCGCCCTTCATCTTTCAATTATAATTCCAGCAATTTTTTGTTGAGTTCGCGCAACACCGGGGAGCGCCCTGCTGCGGATTATTACTATTGTTCTCAACGTCGGTGAATAGCCGACCGGATATGTATTGCCCGCACGGCGGAGATCGCTCATGTTGGGCGACAGGGATGGTATTGCCCGGTTCAAAAGGATCGAGCCTGAGATTTTATAAACAAGATAATAACTGATCGAAATGATGCTAAAGAAAGCGTTGGGCATATTGCTCATGAGTCTGTTCGTTGTTGCGGGAGGGCTGCAGGCGCAGACCGCCAGCTTTAACTTTTCTGCAGGACCGCATACGGTCGCGGGGTGGACCAATGTATACGGCAATCCGGCTAATGCTGTGTGCAGCGGCACCAGCGGTGGCATTACGGTGAGCTCGGTGGCGCCTGGTAACTGGGTGCCGTTTTCCGGTGACGGCAATTCCTCCTATGATGGAGGCGGTGCCGACAACGGGACTTTCTTCCCGGCTGCTGTTATGGCCAACCACTGGTTCCAGTATGGCAATTTTCTTCCGCAGTATAATGCGGCGATACCCCAGCTGATCCTGTCGGGTCTGAACAAGGACAGCGTATACACGATCAAAATGACGGGCAGCGACAAGGTCGGTATCCCCACCAGTTTTGACCTGAACCCTGTGCGCTATACGGTCGCGGGCGCTATCGTGTATGGATACGTCGATATCGATGCAGAGTACAATACTGCCGACGGGGCTGTATTCCATAATATCGCACCGGATGCCTCCGGTAATGTCAAGATTTATGTGAATACGTATAATGGATCAAATCTTGCCAGCATTTGTGGCATCCAGGTCATAACAGGGCGTACGACCGCCCCGCAGCCTGTCGTTGCCTTTACTCATCCTACCGACCACCAAATATTGTCCGAGGATGGGATCATCACCATTGCGGCTACGGCGACAGAGGATGGAGGTTCTATTACCCGGGTGGAGTTCTATGCGAACAGTGTCCTGCTGGTAAGTGACTCGGTAGCTCCTTATACTTTCAACTGGATTAATGCGGACCCTGGCAGCTATACGCTGAAAGCCAGAGCTATCGATGGCCAGGGTAATACCACGACGGTGCCGATCGATGTGACGGTACAGTCACTCAACTACTTCTGGTCGACAACGGGAAATATTGCGACCGGGGCCGACAGCAGCTTTGTCGGGACGGTGGATACGAATGACCTGGCATTCCGGACGAACAATATCGAGCGGATGCGGATGCTGAAGAATGGGACGATCTCCATTCCCGGGACGGGCGTCAATACCGCGAATCAGCCCGCTTTCCGAGTATATGGCAATGGTGATGTGACCATGGGTACGACGATGGATCGCAGCGTGAATACGAAGGATTCGACGGGTATTCGATACAATGCCAGGACCGGTATTTTGCAGATCGGCGCTTCAGACCGGTTGGACAGCACGCTGCCGAGAATTGCCTATGGACCATGGCCGACCTCAGCCTTGATCATCAATACGGACGAACCGAACACCATAAGGGGCCGGCTGCAGAATACGTTGTTTGCCGCAACGACGACCTTATTCGATTCGACCTGGAGGTCCGAAGGTTCGTTCATTACCATGGAGCAAGGCCACTTCACGGGCAGCGGTGATCATTACGCTATCCGCAGCTATGTTGGCGGATATAACAGCACCTATACCGCGGACATCGACGCCAGTATGATCGACGGGATACAGATGCAGCTCACCAAGCCGATCAGCGGAGGCTTTATCAGCGGATATGCACAAACTACGGCAGATACGATCAACTGTGGTTTCGTATCAGGGGCCGCGAATCAGGTTGGAGGCCTTGCACAGTTCACGGCGGGTATGAATCTTGTCAATCGCTCAAGGGGCGGGGCCGCTTTCGGCATGTCAAATGTCGACTTCTCAAGTCTTCCATGGACTGGCTGGGGTGGTCTGCCTGTGGCCAACGCGCTGTCTTATCCGGTGTTCACCGTAGGCAACGGCATCGGCTCGGATGGTCTTAGTACGACGAACCGGTCTAACGCCCTCACGGTATTGTATAATGGGCGCACGCAGATCAACACAACCGGTGGCATTGCGACACTGACCCAGGCGGCTGTCACTCCTCAAGCAGCCCTTGACGTCGTAAGCACGAACACTGGGGTGCTGCTACCGAGGCTAACCAACGCGCAGCGGGGCGCGATTGCAGCAGGTGATCTGCAGAATGGGCTGCTGCTCTATAACACAGATAGCAGTGTCTTTCAGTACTATAACGGAACGACATGGAACTCGGTTGGCAGCGGAGCCGCTGGCTCTTCGTCTGGTCACTGGATGTATAACAACGGACAGCAATATGACGCCGTCAACAGCATTGCCATAGGAACAAGCCAGGTACCGACTGGATATCTGTTAGCAGTAAAGGGATCTGGCCTTTTCAACCGCCTCCAGGTTAAATCAATTGCCAACTGGCCGGACTATGTTTTTGAAAAGAAATACCAGCTGAGGACGCTGGAAGATCTGGCGGCTTATATCGAACGTTACAAGCATCTGCCCGATGTAGTGTCCGTGGCAAAGGTAAATGCTGAAGGTGTCGACCTTGGTGCAAATCAGGCCGCGATTCTCAAGAACGTGGAAGAGTTGACGCTACATCTGATCGAGGAGAACAGACGGCTGAGGGCCCAAAGCGAGAAGGCAGCAGAGCTGGAAAAGAAGGTCGCCGGACAAGATGCACGTTTCATGGATTTGCAAATGCAAATTGACGCATTGAAAGGGCTGATAAATAAAGCAAATAACCACTGATATGCGCCAGAGGACGGTCAGTCTATGCGTTGTCGTTGTATTCTTTCTAATGAGTGCTATGAGTGCTCGTTGCCAGGACACCCTTATGGCCGTGTTCCGACATCAGCAAGAGCAGTATGTTATGGATACTAAGGATAAGGTCGAATTGTTTAGCAAGCAAGTAACAAGCTATACGGGTAAAAGCCTGGACAGGGTGATCGGACAGGAAAAGAGGATGCAGAAAAAGGTGGCGAAGGTTGATTCGGTGAAGGCAAAGCTATTGTTTCAGTATTCGATCGATTCCCTGAAAAAGTTGAAAGCTGCGATAAATAATAAAACAGCGAAGATGAGCCGGTTTTTCAAAATGAATTATTTTCCCTATCTCGATACGGTGAAGCAGTCGCTGTCTTTTTTGAACAAAGCGCAGGGGGCGGTCGGTCAGGCTTCGGCTGCGCAGGATCGGCTAAAGGCTTCGCTGGGATCAGTGAACGAGTTGGAGGCGAAGTTAGGAACGGTAGAACAGATCAATGAATATTTGAAGCAGAGGCAGCAGGTGTTACAGACTCAGCTTGCCAGTTTCCCAGGAATAGGGGACAATTTGAAGAATATCAATAAAGAGGTGTTTTATTACCAAGCTCAAGTCAGCGAATATAAAAGGACGCTTTCGGATCCAGACAAGATTGAAAAGCTCGCACTGCGGGTGTTGAAGAAGGTGCCGGCGTTTCAGACATTTTTTCAGCAGAATTCGCAGCTGGCGGGATTGTTTGGAAGCACCCCAAGTCTGAACTCGATACCGGGCGGTCTGGGGACTAGTCCGATGGTTAATGGGCTGCCTTCGAGAGGGGCGCTGCAGCAATTTGTGCAGCAGCAGTTGCCGGGGACGAATGTAGATCCAGCGCAAACGATTCAGCAGCAAGTAGAGGCCAACGGCGGAGGGGCGACGTCTGGCATAGAAGACTTAAAGGATAAATTAGGAGGTGGGTCGGGCCAGGCGGGTGACGCCTCATTGCCGGATTTTACACCCAATTCACAAAGAATGAAATCGTTGGGCAAGCGGCTGGAGTATGGAGCAAACATGCAATTTGGCAGCAGTACCAATTATCTGCCTGCAAATAGTGTTTTCGGGCTTCAGGCCGGCTACAAGCTGAACGATAAAAGCAGCATCGGTATTGGAGCTTCCTATACGATGGGGCTGGGTACTGGCTGGAATCATATCCGGCTGACCAATGAGGCTGTTGGCTTGAGGACTTATGTAAAGTGGAAACCCAAAAAGGCTTTTTTCCTGCAAGGAGGCGGGGAATGGAACTATATGACGGGTTTTTCAAGCATTTCGCAATTGCGAGACCTTGATGCCTGGCAGACTAGCGCTTTGTTGGGCATTGGGAGAGATTATAAGGTTAGCAAAAAGATCAATGGGAGCATATTGCTGGTGTTTGACCTTTTGTATGACAGACATAGGCCGACGACTCAGCCGCTATCCTTGAGATTCGGATATAATTTTTAAAAAGTAATTACGAGTGTCAAATTTTTCAGACTTATGAGAAAGCTATTGGGCCTAATTATGGTTCTGGGGTTGGGGAGTATTGCGAGCGGGCAGGTGAATATGCAGACGGGCAGCGCGACGTTCAGTGTTCCAATTGCGAATTGGCAGGACACCAGGAGCCGCCTTTATGATGTAGCGTCGCTCGACTATAGTTCTGGCGGCGGTCTTCGGGTAAATGCAGTGGCTACCAATGTGGGACAGGGATGGCAATTGATGTTGGGAGGTGTCATAACGAGAATGCAAGTGGGTGAACCGGATGATCAGGAGCCTAGGAGTGGATTGTATGACGACGTCAGCAAATATCCAGCTGGTTATCTGTATAACCCAGCGGATATTAATTTGGGCTGTCCGGAGGGTATTTCGTATTTCCCGATATTTGATCATGCTAATCAGGTGTACAGTCCGCATATCGGGTTAACGGCAGACCGCGAAAAGGACTTTTTTTCGTTTCAGTTCAATGGGAGGAACGGGACCTTTGTTCTCGGAAAAACCGGTGGGGATATCGGGTTGGTTGTAGGGGACAGTAAATTAAAAATATGGTTTGACCGAAGCGAGGCGATGGCGGCACAGGAGCTGAGCAGGACGGTTATATCAGCCTTTCATATACAGGACGAGAATGGGATTATCTACACATTCAGCAAGATCGGGAAGACCAAGCTATTGAATGTTCATTTTTTCAACCCCGGATATCCCAATCCAATTCCGCAACCAGATTTTGCCAACGGTCAGGTGTATCACGAGACGTCATTTGATGAAATCCCGACCGATGATCGTCCCTTTATCATCAACAGCTGGTATTTGACGAACGTGCAGGACCCAATGGCCAATCGTTCGATCACATTTAATTACGAAGTGCGATCAATCGTCAGCAATGATGGCAATGATATCAGAGCGTGCTCGTCAAGTTCTACGACATCCAGGTATGCTATAATAACGCATAAGGTTTCCAATACGAGCACACCTTATATTACCTCTGTGCAATATCCTGATGGTCATGCATTGACTGTGAATTATGATAAGCTTAATCAAAGGGTAGACCTACCTGGCGATTATCCTGTCAAATCGATCGATATTACGTACAACGGCAGATATGTTTCCAGGTATCAGCTAAATACCAGTTATTTTATTTTGAATGGATACGGATATCCCTCTGCGGCGGATAAAGATAAGGCCCGTCTCTGTTTGCGATCGGTAGTTAAATATGACGCGGATCTGAAAGGCAATGAGCCTCCATATGTTTTTGATTATTATACCGGATCAACGGCTCAGGGCGATTTTGTTCCGCCACCATTTTATTATTTTAATGATATAATGGGTTACTACAATGCGGGGCTTACCAATAGCTTCCTAGCCAGCCAGACCCCTGCCGTTCCTTTTTCCGGTGTTACCGTTAACGATCTTAGCTATAACCAGCTGGGTTCCTTGTGTTTTATCGGCAGCAGTGATCCGAGTAATTTACAGCTGCCGGCAAATACGTTCAATTCCAACTTTGCGAAGAACGGCTTGCTGAAGTCTATCACTCTACCGATGGGCGGAAAAACGAGCTTTGAGTACGAGCCAAATGTTGTGTCTGTATCCAATCCAACACAAAAGGGAGGCGTTCATGTTTCTAAGGTCACAACTGTAGACGGGGGATATTCGAATGGGGATAATAATGCTTTGACGACGACATACAAGTATATAAATGAGGACCAGGACGTTTCGTCGCAGTGGGGAGTAGACCCGCCTGACAACGTCCTCTTTGCAAAGTATTATTACACTCCGGAAGGCTCGCATCATACGATCTTCAACGGGTGTCAGTTTGACTATACTTATACGGGTATTTTGTCAAGGACGGATTTTCAGGATATAGTCAGTCAAAACAAACCTATCCTCCAGACGATATCGCAGGTGGTCCAGGTTGCGACTTACGGTTATGATGTTTATTTATTGGTAACTGGCAATCCGATAAGCCTCATAGTGGATGCGATAGGCGCCATTATTGATATCATAACGGAGTGCGGGAGTAACTATACACAACAAGGCTCAAATATGATGAGGTTTAATTATGATGTATATAACAGAAATCCGCTGCCCGCGCAATTCGGGAGGGTAGAGGTGGCGCACCAGGGAGAAGGAGGCTCGGGTAAAACGGTGTATGAGTTTACAACCGATGCTGACTATGGAATATGGGATAGCTATCTGTATTTTACTCCCCCCCAGCTAAAGTCTCAGCTTGGCGCCAGCATTTTCTCCATGCGGCAGCGTGCGGCGCCCTGGGCTTATGGATTGCCAAAGAGAATAACGATGTATGGTGCGGATAACAAAAAGATAAAACAAACCGAGAATGTATATGATTGGTCTACTGCGCGAAGCATAACCTCCCAGGAATCTTCATGTAATTGCGAAGTGGATCAATCGGTATCGATGCGGAGCCCATTGTGGATGCAATATGACAATACTCCGGGGTTAACATATTTGCATGACCCGGTTCTTTATACGGATCCCGACTATCCAGCAAATAGCGCTTACCGGCTGAAGGTGGATGTATATCTGATATACAGTGGTCGTGTTCAGGTAAAGGATGTCTACGAGCGGACATTTAAACAGGGCGATGATTCCCGGTACGCCGAAGTGCATACACATTATGACTATAATTATGCTAATTACCAGGTCAAGAAGGCCACGGTTACACAGAGCAATGGAGACCAATACATCTCTGAAACAACCTACCCGGGTGATTATACCTCGGGGGGAGTGTTGCAGACACTTACTAGCAATAATCTAATCAACCTTCCGGTGGGAGTCTTCAAGTCGGTTATCAGGAATAATTCGCAGACGCAATCTTATCTGGGGGCGAGTATTACACAATATGGTACGGCACCCGATGGTGAAATTAAACCGATGAGCATTTATACCGGACTTTCGACCCAGCCGGTAACTACGTATAGCTTTGATCCGTCCAATCCCTTGAGCTATCCGAATTTGAAACAAACGAAGACGTTTGGGTATGACGGTAATGGTAGTCTTGTAAAGTTGCAGGATGGCGGGGGGCGAAATATAACGAACCTGTATGATTATGACAATAGTCTGCTTGTTGCGTCTGTCGTAAATGCGGATCCTGTGTTGGATCAGGTCGCTTATTCGAGTTTCGAAACTTCGAGTACTGGAAATTGGGTTGTCAATGGCGGAGCGCTATTTACCAACCCCGGGATGACGGGAGACAGGGCATTTGCGCTGAACATGCGTGTGCCAGGCACGGTGAATAGTCTAAGTACGAATGTAGTTATAAACAAACCCTATATTCTGTCTTTTTGGGCCTACCAATTTTCAAATATTATTGTGGGAGGCGATGCAACATTGACCAGATCCGGACCTTCCTACAATGGCTTTACTTATTATGAATATAGCATTCCGGCAGGTGGATACGCTCCCACTCTGAGGGGTAATGCGGTGATTGACGAATTGCGGCTATATCCCGCAGATGCAAGAATGAAGACAAAAACCTATGATCCTTTGCTTGGAATGACCTCGGAATGTGATGAAAATAACCGGATCGTCTATTACGAATATGATGAACTGGGCAAAGTACGGTTTGTAAAGGATGAAAGGAAGAATGTCCTAAAAATGTACGAATACAATGTCAGACAGGGACAGCTTCCGGACGTGCCAGTAGTTGTACCTTATCCTTCCTACCCAATAGCGACAATTACCTACGATAATGTTTATCTGGATAATTCTGGAGATGTTCGTGGCGACGTAGTGGTTCATTTCTGGTCAGATGCAGCATGTACAAAGCCTGTATGGGTAAATAATATAACTGTCAATTTCATGTCTACGTCCGAATGCACCAATGGAGTAGGGGGTGGAGGTGGGTATGGGTCTGCTGTAGTCAGTGGCACGAGTGCAATATTGGGGACAGACGTTTTGTTAAGGCAGACAAGTCAGGACGAGACGCCTATAATTAGCTGCACATATACCTATTCACTTACGGGAGGAAATTATCTCCTCCCCTGATAAAAAATAAAAATAATGAGGACGTGCAATTTTCTTTTGATCCTTAGCTGTATACTAATTTGTCATTTAAGCGCATATTCTCAAGTAAATCGGGATAGTTGCTGGGCGCATATGGTCGTGATGCTGCAGAAGGGTATGGCATTGTCTCCACAAGTGACCGCTAAGCTAATTGAGATAGGAGGAAAGCAGAACAGGCGCTTGGATAGTCTCAATGCACGGAAGTCATTGACGGTCGACGAAAGAGGAAGAGAGCTGAATAGGATACGGCAAGCCTTCTTCGATAGGATGAGGTCTATTTTAACGCCGTCCCAGTGGCAGGAGTACAGGCAAATGCTGGAGGATAGAAAGAGCAGCTATCTGGTCGATAGAAAGGACAAGAAAATACAATTAAGAGAATTGGATCAAAATTAACGATAAACGATTCAGTATGAAGACGAGTCGCGTCAATTGGCGTATTCTATTTGCCGGGATTTTATGGTTGTTGTCTGGTAACGTTATGGGGCAGTTCAATAGCAATTATTCTATTGCTTCAGTATCTGGCAAGTATTCTTATACCCAGACACAAGTGCCGGATAACCTGGCAATAACCATCGCTCCTGTAAATGGAACATTTCCGGCCGATATTACCTATCAATGGGAAAGCAGTCCGACTCCTTTTGGGACGTACACTTCACTTCCAGCAGGAAATCAGCCGACATATGTATTTACTGCAGCCTTGACGCAAACCACCTATGTCCGCCAGACGGTTACCATCAATTCCGGTGCTAATGTGGTGCATTCCAATATTATTAAAATTCAAATCGGCTCTTCGCACTGGGAAGATGTTAATTACACAAGAGAGCATGATATTATGGTATCGGGTATGGCTGATGCGACGAGTATTGATCAACTCCCAATAGGACAGAAGTTGCAGTCTACCACTTATGCAGACGGGCTTTCCAGGACTATTCAGAAAGTGGTCCGGGAGACGGCGGCGCCGGATGTTTCACAACCGAATGGACCCTGGGGTGATGTGGTTCAATTTTCGTCTTATGACGGTCTGGGTCGGGAACAGCAACAATACCTGGGATATTCAACGATCACGGAATCCGGAAATTATAAGTCTTCTCCTGGTACGGAACAGCAGCAGTATTATTTGAATAACTATAACGAGACCTCTGCATTTACAACGACACAATTCGATCAGAGTCCTTTGAACCGGGTCGTCAATGCTAAGTCGTCCGGAGCCTCCTGGGCACTGGGATTGGGTAAATCGGTTTCTTATGATCTAAATGACGGAAACGATGACAACGTGCAAATGTGGCAGATCGGTTTTAATTCGGGAGATGTTCCTTATTCTATGGGGGCATATCCGGCCAATAGTTTGTTTAAGACAGTGCATACCGACGAAAATGGCAAGATGGTCGTTGTATACGCGAATCTGATCGGGCAGACCATTCTCACTAAAGTTCAGTTAGATGACGATTATACGACGGCGCATAAGGGTTGGATCTGTACTTACAGTGTTTATGATGATTTCGGCAGACTTCGCTATCAGATACAGCCGGAAGCCGTAAAATGGCTGGATGGTCATTTGTGGTCTTTTTCCGGCGCCGAGGGGCAGCAGGTACTGGATGGCTTGTGTTTCAGATACGAATATGATGAGAAGGGAAGACCTGTACTTAAGAAGGTTCCGGGTGCAAAGGAATTGTATATGCTTTATGATGCCCGGGACCGCCTGGTTTTTACCCAGGATGGAGATCAGCGGAACAAGACAACGGGAGAGTGGATAGCAAATATTTACGATGATCTGGACCGACCGGTCATCACCGGGCTGTACACGTCCAACGAGACGCAGGCGGCCTTGCAGACGGATATAAACAATGCCCTATCTTATAACACGGTGGCCGTAACAATCCCGGACCCCGCCTATGAACTTAATATTGATGAATATTTGCCGAGGGATATTACTTCTCCTGCAGACTATATTGCTTCCTATTCGATCACATTTGATGATGGCTTTTCAAGTTTTCTCAACGATAATTTTGATGCCTATATCGCTGATCGGGTGCCGACTGGTGCGAGCTCGACTATCATCACCCTGGGCAATCCGATATCATACCAGGCAATAAATGATCCTTCCAAATTTACGGCGCTGAAATATCTGAATTACGATGATTACAGTTACGACGGAGCCAAGGCGTTTGACAATGGATACAACAACACTCAGGCATATTCCGCCAGCGACCCGGGAGTAGAGCCCATTAGCGCCTCTGTAAGGCTGAGGGGAATGATTACAGGAACAAGGACAAGAGTGCTTGGGACCGCTACATTTCTTTCGTCTTCCTTTTATTACGACGAGAAGGGAAGGGCTATTCAGACCATCAGCGATAATCTAAAGTCGGGGACGGATGTTACAACGGTTCAATATCATTTTAATGGCCGGGTGCTGAGCGTAGACAGAAGACATACCGCGGCTGCTACCGTCTATTCGAATTTTGATATCCTGACAAAATATAATTATGATAAGATAGGCAGGCAGTCCAGCATTCAAAAGAAGTTCGGCAGTAACGCCTTCAAGACTGTCGTTTCCTATGAATATGATGATTTTGGAAGGATAAAAAGAAAGCATCTTGACCCCGAGTATACTGGAGGGAAACCCGAACTTGAATCTCAGACGTTCAGCTATAATATTCACGGAGAGCTTACGGGTGTGAACAAGGACTATGCTTTAAAGACACCCGGAAAGTACGACAAATGGGGAAATTTCTTTGGTTTTTACCTTGGATATGACAAGGCTGATGGAGGGTTTACCCGCGTGAGACTGGACGGAAATATAACAGGCACGGTCTGGTCAACGCAAGGAGATGATGCTCAAAGAAAATACGACTATACGTATGATAACTCCGGTAGGCTAACGTCAGCGTCTTTTGCTGAAAAGCCGACTATCAGCGATGGATGGGGTAATAGTACAATGGATTTCTCTGTCAGCGGCAGAAATGGAAAAATTGAATATGACCTCAACGGCAACCTGTTATACATGTCCCAGAAGGGCATAGTTCCCGGAAATCAAACTCCTGTACAGGTCGACGATCTGGAGTATAGCTATCAGCCGAACAGCAATCAGCTAAAGCGTGTCTATGATGCTGCGGGCTCGGGGACTGGCACGTTGGATGCACTTAATGGACGGTTGGGGGATTTTTCGGATGGCTCCAATGGGAGCGGCGACGATTATGTATATGATGCTAATGGTAATCTTGTCGTTGATCTTAATAAGAATTTGCAATCATTGCCGGGTGCTTCTAGTAACTACGGTGTATCGTACAATTTTCTGGATAAGCCGGAGATGCTACATCTGGTTGGTAAGGGAACTATTCAAATTGTATATGACGCTGACGGGAAAAAGCTGCAGCGGACATATACTCCGGAGGGGGGAGGAACGCCTGTAACGACTACTTATATCAATGAGTATGTATATCAGGGGAATGATCTTCAATATATCGATTTCGAAGAAGGACGGGTTAGGGTCCTTAAGCCCCTATCGTCACCGCCAGGCTATGATCTACTTACGATCGACGGTAATATTGATCTTCCCGATAATATGCGGGGGGCATGGGACTTCTTTGTCCGGGATCATCTGGGTAACGTGCGAATGGTACTTACGGAAGAGACGCACATTGGAAGCAATACCTGTACGATGGAATTGGACAGGGTGAACAATGAGGAGCCATTGTTTGGGCAGGTCGATGCTGCCGGGGTTCCGACGGCCAGCAATGAAGTAAAGGCCCGTTTCCCCGTCAGCAGCATTCCAGGACAGTTGAGTAACAATGGCTGGAACGATAATACCATCGGCAGCTATGTCAGCCAGTTGGGTGGCCTTGTTGGTAAGAAGATGGGTCCAAATGCACTTGTAAAGGTTATGGCGGGCGATCAGATAAGCGCCAAGGCGATTTATTACTATACACAACCTTCGGGCAATATATCCAATTCGTCTCTATTGAGTGATTTATTGGCCTCGTTGGCCGGTGCCCTTACCGGAAATCCTTCAGCAAATTCGCTGATACATTCGGCATCTGGCAGCATCAAAAGTAATCTTGCAAGCACGCTAACAGGTAATTCTTTTGTCGACCCTGGCGCGTCCGCACAACAAATGCCAGGTACGACTCCTCCGAATGCCTATCTCTATGTGCTTTTCTTTGATGAGCGGATGAATTTTGTGCCCGAGAACAGTGTCAGCTACCAAGTTTCTCAGCCAGGTAACGGTGCGCAGCCTTTGTTAGCCTACCAAAAGACCGCTCCCAAGAACGGGTATGCCTTTGTGTATCTTTGTAACGCCAGCGATCAAACTGTATATTTTGATAACCTGCAGGTAACCAATAATCATGGGCCAATTGTTGAAGAGAATCACTATTACCCTTATGGTCTGAGGATTGCCGGAATAAGCAGCCGCAAGATGCCAGATCCAAATGAAGGGCATGTTGACAATAAATATGGCTACAATGACAAGGAGCTTTTTGATGATGGGAATCTTAACTGGTATGACTATGGATTCAGGAATTATGATTCGCAGATCGGGAGGTTTGTCCAGCTGGATCCATTGAGTTCTAAGTTTCCATATCTGACGCCCTATCAGTACGCGAGCGATGAGCCGGTCAAGAATATTGATATTGACGGACTGGAAGCGGCTCCGGGAGAGCTGCCTCTTGTTACGGTTGTCCATGGTCAGGCTGTGGAGGGATTGGCTCCTGAAATTTTTGGTCGCGCGTTACAGTTGATCACTTCAGTAACACTAGCCAATTTTGGGAATAATGCTATTATACATAGCTATATAAGTAATACAGGAAGGATCTTGTGGGGTGATAAGAATCTTGGCGACCGTATAACTTATCGAGGAGAGGAATGGACTTATATAGGAAGCGCGCAGATATCGGCAGGCCCAACTATGGAAGAAGTATTGGCTGCGGCTCGGGAGACTGCGCTTAGAAATATGATCCCGGAATACGGGCGGATGATGGGTTTCCTGGAAGGAGGGCATGATCTCCTGCTCGATATCGCTTATATCTTTAATACCAAGGCAAGCGAGAACACCCTCGTTAATATGGGGAAGGGAATCTGGTGGTATTTCAGTACGCCCGATTTTGAAAAGAATATTGCTTTTTCTGCGGCATTGTCGAAGGTGGACCTGACGGATGCGACGACTCAGGGGCAAATTGCCTTTGTAGCTTTATCAACGGTGGCGGTGCCTGGTGCTCTTGAAGCAGATGCGGCGAGGGCGACGGTGGCGGGAGAGAAGGTGCTTGGTGCAGCTGAAATTGCTTCTGATGCGGCAGAATTGGATGGTTCGTTCTCCATTTTGAATTGGGAAGGCTATCCGGCTGAACTACCCAAACCAGAAGGGCCGTTCAGGCTCCTTAATGGAGGCGAATATAAGGATGCCCGACAGGCGGCGAATGCAATAAATGACGCAATCAGAGAGACCAACAATATGAGAGGTGTACCATACGAAATTCATGAATTACAGCCAGTTAAATTCGGCGGGTCTCCAACGGATCCACTTAACAAGATCGGCATACCCAAAGACTTGCATTCAAACGTAACGCAGTGGTGGAATGCCCTACAAAGGGATTTAGAACCCTACACGCTAAAATGAACAATTTATCGTAAATTGAAAAAATGAAACCCAGACTAACATTTTTGTTGGCCGACTTTTATAAAAATACGCCCGGGGTGACAGACGCGGAAATAGCAGCAGTTCAAAAGGATATTGGCTTCGAGCTCCCGGCTGACTACCTGGAAGTAATGAGGGAATTTGATGGCGGCGAAGGCAAGCCGGGTGGGGTAGGGCGACGCCTGTTCCTTTACTCGTTGTACGAGACCATAGAGGTAAACGAACGTATGCATGATCTAATGCACCAAATACCTGAGTATTATCTCTTCGGTAAGGACTCGGCTGATGGCGGATTTGCCTTCCACAAACAGAACAAGACGGTACACGAATTTGGACTAATGTCCAATTTCAAGACCGATCCGATCGATCTCGTCGGCAATTCCTTTGAAGAATTTCTCGAATTCCTGTTAAATTATTACTAGAGACCAATTGACGATAAAAATGAATTAAACGAATCGTCCAATTTTTCGGTTGGTAAATATCCCATTCCTATAAAAGGTAATTTCACTACAGAAATTGTCTTGCCTGATGTATTAAATCCAAACGCGTCTTCCGCTCCGTCGGAGCCAAAAATGATCAGATCAGATACAAACTCTTTCACCTGGTAGGCGGTATTCAACTCCATAAGTTCGTGCGTGCTCCACAGAACGAGATATTGCTTTTCTGTCCTTCCTTCCAGACCGTTTGTAACCAGCAACAAATCCTTATAATCGGTTGGGAAAGTATAGTTAAAAAAAATTTCGATTGCTGATATCTCTGAAAGAGTTGCGGGGGCCGAAGTAATGAAATGATCGGCTAGTTCATTTAACGTAAACTTCATCTATCTATTCTTTAGTTCTCTGATCTTTTTATTCCAAAAAACGACAAGTTCGGCGTGCTGCCGTCGGGTCACCAATTTTATATTGTCTTTGTCGGTCGGACTTCCTCCAAATAGGATAGGGTGTACGCGATGAATATGGAGACCCTTCCGAGTATTGTTGGTAGTAGACATTAAAAATAAAGAGTTATTTGTCATCCGAAAGACTCTCCAGAACTTCCTTCACTTCAATGTAAGAGTTCATAAAGAGCAGCCGGCGTAATTAATAAAAATAGACCAGACAAAGAGATAGCCGTAAGTTAGCAATTGCAAGGCATAAATCTCAATTTTATTTTTGACAATTTTATTTTGGATTTATATCTTTATTGAAAGTATTCTTCGAATTTTTATCGATTGATCCGGCACATCATCGTCCATAATGCAATGCTTCGCCTGACTCCGTCGGAGAGGTTGTGTTTTTTCGTTCGCCTTAGAGAACAAGTTCTAAACGCTACCAAAAAGCAAAACCCGCGGCTTCCGCTGCTGGCCTTTGTTTGTCGGGGCGACTAAATTTGAACTATTTGGTAGGCAGCCTTGGAAATATCGTCGTCATTTTTTGATAGGCGGTAATGGTAGTGGCACCTATTATGGATATTATCCTGTTGAAAAATCTTTTTTTGCTGCTGACGAATTTTAAATGAGTGCCCATGAGATTACACCGTGTGGTTCTGCTTTTATTGACCTTTTAAGGTATATTGCATCTTATAACTATGATATTTAAAGGTATAAAATCGAGCGTATTTGCATTATCCTTAACTCTTGTTGCCTGTTCTGGCCGGATCAATCGTAATCCGGATGGAAAGAGGTATGACCTGTCCCTGCGCCTTTTTGCGGGTGGCCGTTATTATTACACGATTTCCAATGAAGCGAATACGGTAGTCAAGGTCAACGGAAAGGAGGTTAAAATAGATAAAAAGACCGAGCTGGGGCTGATCTATGAATTTGAAAACGACTCGCTGGGGAACAAGCTGAAAATTACCTATGATAAGCTAAGAGTTGCCTACCAGGGAAATGGAGAGACGAAATATATCGATATCGCCGATACCGGTCAAGATGCGGATCCGACTTCAAAGTTGCTGAGCGGTATCAGAGGGGCCTCGTTTGTCGTAATTATTGATAGGACCGGCGATCTTGTCAGGATCGATGGCAGCAATGAGCTGCTGGACAGGATTATGAGCTCTATGAATACCAATGACGCCAATGCAAAGAAGCTGATGCGCGAAACTATTTCCGGATGGATCGGGGAAGATTTTATCAAAAGCAATATTCAGCGATCTTTCAAATTGTTTCCGGACACTGCGGTGCGTATTAATGATGTGTGGACAAAGAACATCACGCCTGCGGGAGCCACTAAATCACAAGCTTTGACCACGTGTAGCCTGAAAGAGGTAAATGATGATATCGCAGAAGTAGTCATGAAATCGGATGTCGCCGAACCAAACGGCAAAATGACGGTTATGGGGCATCCGGTCGGTTCGAATCTGAAGGGAACTGAAGACGGAATTTTGTACGCAGATCTGAAGACCGGGCTTCTGACAAAGGGGGAGACCTCGAGCCAGATGACAGGAACTTTTTCGGTAATGGGGGTAGATGTACCTGTAACAGTGAATGTGAAAGGAAAAATAGAAGGGAAACGGATATAAAGGCCTAGACGTCGAAGTCGTTGGTCTTGCATTCGGATTGAAGCCGTCGACTTTGGAGAGGATTTCTTCTTTGAGCTTGGATTTGTAGGTATGCGTTTTTGAATGGTAGGGCGAAGGTTCCGCTCATGCCTGCGTTTTTTTGCGCCGTTGCGGGCGATTGTAGCTACTGGGATGCCGTTGGGCATAAGAAGGATTGAGAGGATAAAGTCTTTGCCGGCGAAGGAGTTGTAAGATTTGCCAGGGGTATATGTCGCCGCAAAATGGATGATATGTGCCTGTTCGATCCGCTAGCAATGCCTCATGTTCTCAAACAAATTCCTTATCATATCCAGGTGATCACAGTTTCCTGCCTGAATTATGTGAAGAAATGCGTTCTTGAGCTGAGGAGATCGAATTCGCTTGTGTTGTCATACTTGCAACGGGGAATTTCCAGGAGTGATATACACAATATCCTGGAATCGACGAATATCAATATTTCTTTGGACGTATTCAAGTACGATCACAATTGCACTAAAGTGCGGGTAAAAAATCCCAATCGAAAAGATTGAACCCGTACAGTGTAGAACCCTGTCAGGGTCTCTTCGAATTTAGGGTGAGCGGTGTTGTTGTCGGACGAAAATCCGCCAACAACGCTTGTTATAGCTCCCGTTGGTCGCTATGAGGGAGAGAAGGCGGGTGAAAAGAAAAATTACTTCTTAATTGGGTGTACCCAATGAAGCAATTTTTTCCTGACATATGCGCTCGGTATATTTCGCTAATAACGAAATATTATTATCTTTGAAATCATACGATCTTAAACTGGTAGCCTTTGTGCTTTTAAAATTTAAGATGGTATGAAAAAAGAAAAACTCAAGCTGAGCAAACCGCTGAAAAAGGAGTTCAAGCAGTTTCTCGAATATCATCCGGCGAAACGGGTTGGCCGGAACCTAAGGGAAGTGATCATGCATTATGTGCAGCATTCATTGGACGGATTTCCATTAAATATGGACGACATTTTATAGGATTTCACTTGCCTAATGGAACTATTCGATGTCGCCGAAGAAACGACAAAGGACTGGCCGGAAACATAAATTCCGGCTTTTCTTATGCCTCTTTTTTCCCAATTTTGAGAATGCGATAGCATGATAAAACCAGTCCTGAATGCGCAGCATGAAGGGGTCAGCGTTTCGGTTATACCGAAACATAGCTGGCTACCGCCACCCCCGGGCATGCTGAGCACATGCCGGTCGCAAGCTTTGTAATACGCTAAGGAAAAAGTAATTTTGTTAAACCCGTATTATGAATACCGTGTTACACCTAATTCAAAAAATGGTTCCCGAGGATAAAAAAGAAAAGAAGGAACCAATTCCTATCGCCGTCAAGCAGTATACCGCATAGATCGACGAGGCTATCGCAAGGGTCGAGGCTGGAGAATATTACACGCACGAGGAGGTAGAACGAATGGCAAAACAATGGTAGCCGATAATTAAATTCTATGCAGCCCTTGCAATATATAACGGACTTAGCCGGAAAGCGCACTGCGGTCCTGATCCCCATTTCGGAGTGGGAAAATATTGTCCAGAAATATCCGGATCTCAGCGCCCTCGAATTGGAACTACATAAAAAAGGGGAATCAGCCCAATATTTGATGGGGGACTTCGCCGGCACCCTTGACCCGGCTATAGCAGAAAGCCTTTTGAAGCACCTAGAAGAAAACCGTTGGTAAGGGTCTGTTCTCCAAACAATTGATATCTAAGGCAATAACAACGAACATTTTGCGTATATTTGTAGGATATGCTCATTTACCTTGATAACTGCTGCTTCAATCGTCCGTTTGACGACCAATCCAGCATCAGGGTCAAACTGGAAACGGATGCGAAGCTGTACACTCAATTGCAGATCAAAACAGGGAAAATAGAATTGGCATGGTCCTACATCCTTGATTTTGAGAACGAAGCGAACCCATTTATCGAAAGAAAAAGCACGGTCGAAAAATGGAAACGGCTATCGGTAGTTGATGTTGTTGAAAATGAAACGATACTATCGCTTGCAGCCAGGTTTTCAGTTTATGGCTTAAAAGCAAAGGATGCCCTCCATGTTGCTTGTGCCGTGGAAGCAAAGTGCAGCTTTTTCTTGACAACGGATGATATAGTATTGAAAAAGATGTCCGGAAAAAGTGAAATTGTGGTAATCAACCCAACTGAATTTATAAAAATAATCGAAGAGGTATGACACCAATAACAGATACCGAAATTAAGCAAAAAGGGCTTGGCGCCCTGATCGCCGCCTTGGGCGAGGTGGATGCCGAACGTTTTATTACGCTCCTTGCTAGAGAGCCCTTTGACTATACTAAGTGGCAAAGGAACCTGTTTCCCAGCCTAGACGTCCAGGAGCTTAGCCGGTTGGCAATGAAACAGAGGACGGAGCGCCCTAACAGCCAAAAGTAAGGCCAAAAGTCTCAGGTCCAGCATTATTTATGTGCGCATTAAATATCAAAATAGAAAATATCGAGGTAGTTGTTAAAGGCGGACCTATCCTTGTTAACTTGAAATGGTTGAGGGGGGCAAGTCGTTACAATAATGGCGGAAATCATAATGGCAGGCTTTTGAAAGACAAATATCCCCTGAGAATAATAACTGGAAGGTTAAAGGATAGGGCCAAGGGAGATTAAGGAAATATAAGACAAGAAATCACCCCTATTTTCGCCTCATCAGTTCTTACTCATAAGGGCGAACTCGTTTCAGGTTAGCATCGCGGTTAGCAGAAAAGCTCGTCACCCCAAAACATAGATCAGACAAGGGTTTCCAACGAAATATCATGATCCCAGCGGGATCAAAGGAGGCCGGCAAACACCGGCTTTTTTAATTGGACTTACCCCGAAGAAATTCATTCGCCCAATTTATATGAACAGGGAAATGATTTTTTTGTTTTCCTGGCAAATTGTATATTCGTTGTGTAGCGTTTAGTTCGCTCCTTCTTTCAACTTTTTCCTTGCTCTTCTGCCTCCAATCTTGACAACTTAGATCGAGACTGATCTCATTTTTTACCAAACATCATTACATGAAGTTTTCAAGCCAGCGACAGACACTTGCCTTTGGGCACTTGGCTACAGGCTTTATACAAACTATGTATTTTGACCTGGAGTTCAATTATGTCAAGGGAAGTGTAGAGCAGATCATTATTTTTCCGGATGCGCCGAGTAATTGGGAGTCGGAAACCTGTAAGCTCATACCTTATGTCCGGTATGAGTATACACGGGTGAGCAAAAAGAACCCCGAAAATCGAGGGTCTAGTTTGGCCAGGATAAATCGGGCCAAAAAAAAAGTAAAATTTTTCGCATCGGTTGCGCCAACTAAACGTTCTGTATTAAGAATCGTCAGAACTCCTCTCGTTGTACAGTTGCCGCAGAATATAAAAGCAAGCTTCGACGTAAACTTATGGTACCTGGAAGAATCATATGGTAGCCTTTGTTCCGATCCGATAGCTTCGTCCAGGAAGACAAGAGATATGCCTCCTCATCTGAAAGAAACAAAAAAGGCGGCTTCAAAAAAAACAGACTTCAAATCGAGCGGAGGCCGTACCAAGTAAAGGCGAAGAGCTATTTCTTTCTGGTAAACGACAATATCAACATGCTTGATAGTAAACTCATATTGCCCTATAAGGATGATGAGGGGGGTGTCCGTGGTGAAATAGTGCTGGCATCAAAAGAAGGCCCCTATTACAGAATAAAGAGCATTCCTATTCATGCTTCAAAGATCGCCCTGTACGATCTCATAAGTATTCGAATCCGTGAAGATGTTCTCTATTTTCATAAGATCATCGAGAGCTCTGGACGAAGTGTCATTCAGATGTTCGTTTTTAAAAATCGACAGATCAAAGCTATCGGAAGCGATTTGGAGAAATTTGGATGCATGTGGCGACGCGGTGATGACAAACATTTAATTGCTTTCGATGTGCCAAAACATGTGCCTTATCAGCCAATTAAGGATTGGTTGGATCAGGGTGAACGGGAACAGCGTTGGGGATATCGAGAAGCATGTATGTCGCATGAATTGTAATAGTCTTAGTTATAAATGAACCGAAATTCCGCCCGTGACGTACTTCATCTCCCTTTTTCTCATCGCCGCTTTATTCAAAAGCATCGTGCTTTCCCGATCATTTTCGATAACCCTAAACCAATACCTATAATTTCAAGTTGCTTAATACAAGCAAATCTTTTTTCTGAATTTGATAAAAATGCTTCAAGCGAAACGCCTTTTAGGTAGGATTCTACTTCAGAGATGGCATCCAACACATGCCTAACTCGAAGTTCATCATTAAGCACTGGCCTCATAAATCAGGATCTTATCTTTTTCGATGTGGGGCTGAACATATTTTGATATTCCATCACTGGTTATAACATCTACTTTGTTGTGCAACAAATCTTCAAGTTCTCGTTGATAACTGAAAAATTTCATGCCGATGGGCTTGGAATAATCCAGTGCCAATAATATATCTATGTCGCTAATCCCCTTTACGGCGGTATTCCGTGCGTAAAAATTCGAGCCGGAAAGGAAATTCAATGTGATCATATTCAACGAATCGATCTACTATTCAGCCGAGCCTTTCAGTCTCCTGAGACGATATGCGAATTTTCTGACCCCGGAAGGATGTATAATCATATCTGCATACCTTAACGAGGAGGGTAATCGACTGGTTGATAACGTTAGGCGAGGTTTTCCGGTAATCGATGAATGGCTAACGACAAATGAAAGGGGATCCTGGCATGGTCTCATACTTGCGGGGCGGCGGACGGATCCGGCGTAAAGCATTAAAGGGTTTTTTTAACCGTTTACGACCAAATGGCGTATTTTCCGTCCATGATCCATCCTGAATTAAATCCTACGCTTGGTTTTGCTTTCATCGAAGCAAGCATATTGTGGGCCAGTCGATATGAAGACCTGCCAGTGCCATTTGTTATGTGTACATACAGATCAATGGAGGAACAGGAAAAGTTGTTTGCCCAGGGCAGGACTTCCCCCGGTCCGATAGTGACCAATGCGCGGGCCGGAAAGAGTCCGCATAATTACCAGCCAAGTTTTGCATTTGACGTCGCATTCAGAGGACGGGAAAGCAATGAGGTGGACTGGTCTCATTCACTGTTCGAGAATTTTGCCCTGATAATCAAAGAGATCGATGCCGGAGGAAAGATACTTTGGGGTGGTGACTTTGAAAGTTTTAAGGATGTTCCCCATTTCGAATTAAGGGGATGGCAACAATTGGTAATGCATGGACATGATTCGTAGGACCGCCCTTTTACTGGTATTGCTGGCTGCCCGTCAGCTAATTTGCGCGCAGAATGGGGCGGATAGTCCTAAAGATGCGCTCCGGCTGGGATATTCGGCCCTCTGGCAGAATGACCGCGCTGAGGCATTGAGGTCATTTAGCCGGTGTGCGACGTTTGCCCGGGTGGCAGGGGACGACTCATTACTGGCTGCGGGACTGCTTGGTATCGGGGAGGCCCTGTGGCTGGATGGGAAGGTGGCGGAAGCTACGGACACCATCTATAAAAGCATCGGCTATCATTCGGGCGCCGGTCTGGAGGGTAGGGCCCTTCTGGTCCTGAGCAATATTTATGACGATCAGGGAATGTATGAAAAGGCATTGGAGACCGTCGATAAGGCATATCGCTGCTATATCCGGGTCAAAGACAGTACAAATATGTCCTTAACGCTGATACAGATAGGATCGTTATATCATAACACGGGGGATCAGCTCACTGCTCTATCCTATTTCAAAAAAGCAAAAGAGCTGATTCCGCTGAGAGGAAATTATCCTTTTCGGGAGCTAAATATACAACTGGGAGAACTATACCTGAATACGCCGGCTTATGACTCGGCGATCTTTTTCTTCACTAATGCATTTATAGGAAATCATGACAGCAAGATCGCACAACTGGATATAGGAAAATATTATATCCTGAAAGAACAATATGACAGCGCGCTGGATTATCTGACAAAAGCCTATTCAGAAACCGCAGACAACGAGGAGGGGATCAGGGCGAAGATCCTGCTTGCGCTCGGAAACATCCACATGAGGAGGAACGACCCTGGCGAGGCCTTGAGACTGACGGAAAAGTCCCTCGATAATGCGCTCGCCGCAGGCGCCAGACAAAGCGCCAGGGACGCATACCAACAGCTGTCTTCGATCTATGGGCGAACAGGCAACAGTGAAAAGGCATTCCAGTACTACAAAGAATATGTACGGCTAAAAGACTCGGTGGTCTCAGAGCAGTTCAAGGTAAAGCTATATGATTTCCGACAAAAGGCAGATAATGAGAGGCAGCATTCACAGTTACTATTGCTTACCCAGCAGAGAAACAGTCTTATAACAGGTGTTCTCCTGCTGCTCATGCTTTCCCTGATAACCTTTATGTATATCTCCGTACGGAACAAGAACAACAAGCTCAAAATACTTGAGCAATCGGCGAAATATGAGATGCAGGCATTGCAGGCGCAGATGAACCCTCATTTTATGTTCAACTCGCTGAACTCGATCAACAATCTTATTCTCAACAAAGAGACTATAAAGGCCTCCGAATATCTTACGAGATTTTCCAGGCTGCTCCGAATGTTGCTGATGCATGCGGACAAGGCGACGATCACCCTGGAGGAGGAGGTCTCCATGCTCGAGCTGTACCTGAAGATGGAACAGCTGCGTTTTACAGATGCCTTCGACTATTCCATACAATGCGATGCAGGGATATCCCCGTCGTCCATTTCAGTCCCGCCATTTATTATTCAGCCGTTCTGCGAAAATGCTATCTGGCATGGATTGCTTCATAAAGAAGGGAAGGGGCATTTAAAGATCGACATCCTGATGAAGGGCGATGCCGTACATATCTATATCGAGGACGATGGTGTCGGAAGGGCCAGGGCCGCCGAGATAGAATCGGCCATTGGCGAGAAAAAGATGTCCTATGGCATCAAGCTGACGAGCAGCCGTATCTCCACTTTCAATAAGAATGTTCTGGCCGGAGAGGACTGCAGAATTGCGGATGTCAAAGACGCCAACGACAATACGATCGGGACCATTGTAGAATTAAGGATCAATAACCAGCTTTCTTATGATCAACGCCATTATTGTAGATGATGAACCGCATTCGGCCCAGGCATTGGGCACAATGATCAAAACCTATTGCCCCGAAATAAATATCGTTTCGACCTGCAACGATCCGCGGGAGGCGTTGGAGGAGATCAATAAAAGGAAGCCGGAGCTGCTATTCCTGGATATTGCCATGCCGCATATGAACGGCTTCCAGCTGATAGAAAAGCTGGCGCCGGTCGATCTTGAAATAATTTTTACTACGAGCCATAACCAATTTGCGATCAAGGCAATTCGTTTTAGCGCATTCGATTATCTCTTAAAGCCGATCGACGCGGTGGAATTGAGAGCAGCTGTAGACCGCTATCTGACGAAGAACACGAAAATGTTCCCTCAGCAGCTGCAGATACTGCTGTCGCATCTCAGTCGTTCGACGGCCCTGCCCAATAAGATCGCATTGCCTGCCATGGAGGGGATCCAGATGGTATCGGTCGATTCCATCATTTATTGTTCATCCAGCAGCAACTATACGACTTTTACGATCAAGGGGAACCAGAAAATTACTGTTTCAAAAACGCTTCGTGAGATCGAGAATATGCTCGAAGACTACAGCTTCATACGGGTTCATCAGTCCTATCTGGTGAACTTTAATGAGGTCCAAAAGTATATCCGGGGGGAAGGTGGCCAGCTGAAGATGAGCGATGGGTCGCTGGTCGACGTCTCGCGGTCGAGGAAGGATGCGCTGCTAAAAAGGCTGCAATCGGGAAAATAGCCGCCGAATACTCATTCTTCGCCACTGAATACTCAATTTCAGATATCCTGAAGTCCGATCGTGCTATGTTTGCCGTATGCGTCTATTCAGGGAACAGTTGTTACTCCTTATCAGCCTTTTATCGCTAAATGCAGCAATAGCTCAGAAGAAATTGCTTGGACATGTATCCGACTCCAGCAACAGGCCGCTACCCTCCGTATATGCCGTCCTGTTACTGGGCGGGAAGTATATTACAAGCTGCTATAGTGACAGCCTGGGCGCCTTCGAACTGGACCCTGGAGACCGGTTTAAATTGCCTCTCAGTTTGCAGTTGTCCCTTCCGGGGTATAAAACATTTAAAACGGTCCTTTCGGATACCGGAAGCAACCCGCTGCGTATAGCTGTTCGGCTGGGAGAGCAGAATGCCTTAAAGAGCGTAACGGTGACAGGAAAGGCCAACCTGGTGACGAGAAAAGCTGACCGTTTTTCGATTAATATTGAAAACGGCCCGTTATCGAGCGGTAATTCCGGGTTCGAGGTATTGCAGAAGTCACCCGGCATCTGGGCCAGTGAGGACGGATCGCTCAGAATTAAGGGCTCTCAGCCTGCTATAGTAATGATCAACAATGTGGTACAGCGAATGTCTGCGTCAGAGCTTTCCATTTATTTAAGAACGCTACGATCCGAAGACATAAGCCGGATAGAGATCATTCCCAATCCGCCGGCGGAGTATGAAGCTTCCGGCAACGGTGGGATAGTAAATATCATTCTGAAGAGACCCAAAACCGAGGGACTGGCTAGCTCCCTTTTCGGGACCTATGGAGATCAGAAGAACGCCAACAATGCGAACGCAGGCCTCTCCATGGACTACAAAAAAAATAATATATACCTGTCCGGCAGCTATTCCTTTTCAAAAGAGAACAGCAGCATCTTTGCAACGAATGATATTATCTATCCGAATAAAGGGCTATACCATTCCCAGACCGACAGGAAAGACAGGACACAGGGACAACCCTACCGGATAGGTGCAACCGTCGATCTCGGAAAGGGCGGCGTTGTCGGGATACAAAATATGGGAGGTGTAAGTGAGCTGAACCAGGTATTTGTAACCAGCACCAACTACAATGCCCAGGACAAGATCACGGAGGGAACGGCAAATTCCAGAAGAAGGAAGACCTCGTCTCTGAATAGCACGACTATGAACTATTCGTTGAAGACAGATACGGCCGGATCCACCCTCAAACTGATCGGTGACTATACCCGAAGCAATGTTTCGGATGTCAACGAATTTACCTCTATCTTTAACGATCCCACACAAAATACGACTTTTACGAATCGAACTCCCAGCAATACAAGGATGTTCAGTCTGCAGGCAGACTACATATGGATGCTCAGAAAAAGTCTCACTCTAAAGGGAGGGGCGAAGTTCGTGTCCACAAAAAGGGACAATAATATTATCAGGGACGATCTTATAAACGATAAATGGGTGATGGATTCAGCCGGGAGCGATCACTTCATCTATACGGAGAACATATTCATGGCCTATTCATCCGCAGAACAGAAATTCGGCAGCTTCGATGTTCAGGCGGGCTTAAGAATGGAAAAGACATTTTCAGATGGGAATTCTATTTCTTCCAACCAGTCTTTTTCCAGAAGCTATCTTGATTTCTTTCCCAGCCTGTTCCTGTCCCAGGGGCTGGGAAAGGAAAAAAACAGCACATTATACCTGTCCTATTCGAGGAGAATACGGAGGCCCTCCTATACTGACCTAAACCCTTATCGTCTGCAGTTCGATAACTATACGATACAGGCGGGGAACCCGGACTTACGTCCACAATACGCCAACAATGTCGAACTGGGTTGTAATTTTCAGGGCGGCTACTCGACCAGCGCCTTTTTCTCCCGGACGTCGGGTATCATTGCGCAATTAGCTATCCCTATAGATAGTTCCGTAATTGAGTATCAATCTAATAATCTGGACTTCAGCGAAGAGTACGGGTTAAATTTCAGTGCGCCGCTGAAATTGTTCAAGTGGTGGTCCACCAATTCCTCTGCCTCTTTTTTCAATCTGATCTATCAAAACCAGGCTTATCGGAACCATCAGGTGTCTTATTCCCTAAAATCCGTTCAATCCATAACTTTAGAGCGGATTTTCGATATCGATATAATACCTGCATACTATTCCGCGAGGGTAAGCGCAAACACCAGGACCGGCGATCTGTTTTTTGTGGACCTGGCCTTATCCAGGACATTTTTCAACAACCGGGCAAGAATTAAGCTGTTCGTATCTGACGTATTTAATACGATCAGAGAAAAGGAAATAACTGACTACGACAATACGCATATTGACTTTTACCAGAAAAGACCAACCCGTCGATTTGGGATAGCATTTACTTATACTTTTCAAAAAGGGATGGGTTTTAAGAATAAAAAGATCGAACAGGGGGGTAGTGAAGAGAAAAGCAGGTTATAATTTTGGACCCTTTGCCCTTCGGAGGAACTTTCTCTTCGGAGCAGGTTCGGTCTTTCCCGCCTTTAGTTATGCCGGAATTGTTTATTATAACAGGCTCCAATGGTAGAATATTTGGCGCCCCTGCGCGTGGTCAAAGTAGCTTTCCAAGGGTATCCAGGTCCTTTTTAAACTGATTCGGGTCCAGTCCCACAAAAATCACGAAGCCGATTAGAGTTAGTCTGGTCGGCTTTTTCTTGAGAAATAAGAGCCACGACATTTCCCGCCTGAATGGATTGATCAACTGGGGAATATTTTGCGCCATATGCTTTAGATTATGTCGAAATAAGAAGATCATCTTTCGGTTCGATCTTTATACGCGAAAGATATTCTTCTTCGAATTTTGCAACAAGGTTTATAAGGTCTTCGAGTCAATTGTCAATTCTCTTTTGGACCGCCCAATTTACTGATTATTGGCTCACTGCCTGGTCATCGCGCCAGGACCTCTGCGGCAATCTTTTTCAGTCCGGCATTCTTCTCCCAGACCTGGAGTTTCACTTTTAGGTCGCCTGAACCGACAGCGCCCGCGGATGCACCATTTAGGGCGAGCAATTCGCCATACATTTCCAGCAGCTTTTTCAGGTGCTTGATGGGTTCATCGGGCAGCCGCATCAGGATATGTTCCAACAGCACCTGCAGCTCCCTGTCATGAAGGGATGAAACTCTGAATAAGTTCTGCGTCAGAAGATCGGTAAAACGCTTGAGCGGAGCAAACTCGATGCTTTCATGCAGGCCGATGACCCGACCAAGTACGGCGTTGTCAATCTTCTCTTTGGACACTGCTTTCAGCCAGATCTCGCCCGCTGTATGGAGAATAGTCTTGTCGACGCTGAGCAGGCAGGTGCCGAGGAAAAGGTAGCTCATCTCCCCCGGCTCCTCCCATTCTTCGTATAGGAATTGTGCGACGGCCTTGACCATCTTCTTATCGCCTTCCTCCCAGAATTCGGGAAACTTCAGACATTTGGTGATGGTGTCGGCCAGGATAGGTTCAGGATTATGGGGCGTCAACCCCATTACCCGTCTAATATCGTTGTGCTCCGCAACGATATATTTTAGCCTGTAGTTAAGGAAGTCATAAAGCATCGGCGGGTCTTCCTTCGAAGTGGGAAGCCATTTGGAGAAGAGCTTTTTTATAAAGGGGCCATCCGACGCGGCATACTCCCGCTCCACGATAAGCAATTTCCGCGTGGATGCTATCTCTTTATACTTACGGGTCGTATAATCAAACTCCTTATGAACATAGGATTCAGCAATCGACCGCCATTGGAGTTGACCGGTGTAGCGGCTAAAGGGGACTTTCCGGTAGGAGAAGGAATCGAATGCCGGCCATTCTTTTTTCTGTTTTCGTGTAAGAGAGGCTACCATCCAGGCGGCCCTATGGGAAAACGGACCCCGGGGTGCGGACGCTTCGTCTAAAAGAAAGCGCATCAATTCCCGGAACTCCCCCTGTAGCAGAGCGCCGGTCTTTTCTAATTCCGCTGCCCCAACATCGAGTAACCTACACCGGGAAAGGGCTAGCTGAAGGTCCATGCCGCCGGGTTCCTGTCCCGATTGCTGGCATTCGTGCAGGCGATCGATCAAAACACCAGTCTCTATCCAACAGGGTTCATGGGTAGGCGTACTCAGCAAAGGTTGGCTGCTACCTCTTTGGATCCTCCCCAATGCATCCAGCAGCAATTGTTGGAAGGGGAAATAAAAAGCGGTCTCTCTTTGAGATTCCCATCCGGCGATGTAAGATCCCGCCTTCGGCGACACCAGGAAACTGGTGCTCTTTTCCCCTTCCTTCCTATCGAAGCTCTTGTAGACCTGGTGGATACTCTCTCCCGCCACCGGGAATTTCCGGATCAGCCAGTTGCCGTAGTCGATAAAAAAAAGGCTCAGCAAATAATCCAAAGTACCTGCGGTAGAGGATGAATTTCCTTTTAGTGCCCGCTGGAAGGCCGCTTCGAAGCGGGGTATATCTTCCGGCTGCAGCTGTTGGCTGAATTGCAACAGGGCGGCGGGCAGCACATCGAAATGCCAAGGTTCGTTATTATCGAAGGCCTGGCTCGCGAGGAAAACCAGGTCGTCGATATTGGCAGGAAAGAGAATTTTGGTTAATTCTTGCGGGGGAGCCGCCCATTCGGACGGCACTGCCGGAAATTTGTTGCCATCGCTATTCCAGCCTTCGCTGTTTTGTCCATCAACATCGGCTTTTCCCGCCACATCGACGGCGATATACGCTGACAGCGCATTGCGAGCTGAACTAAGCATGCTCTGCTGATACGCGGTTAACTCCGCGCGTAGTTCAGCGTTGGCCGGGTCGCCGTATTTTTCAATCAGTTTTGCCGCGCGGGTCTGCAGTTCATCATCACTACGGATAAAGCTCTGGCAAGCCAACAGCGCCACCCTTTCGTGGTGGTTCGGATGTTTTTGCGCCAACTTTTCCATAATCATCAGCGATGTATTGACAGTCGACTTGGTATCGGAAGTTAGCAGTACCGGCATCGTATCGAGCAAGATATCCGTCTCGAATTCCTTTTCCGCAAGGATCTTCTTTATACCTTGCAAGGCTATACTGACCGGTTTGCTCTGCGGGGAGCCGAGGACGCTGAATAGTTCCTTCTGCAATTGCAACAGCTCTTCTTTAGTGGGCTCGAGCTCGATGAACAACTGCGCGAACCAACCGGAAAGAGTCTTGTTGAAATTTCGATTACTGGCGAGCAGCGATTCTTGCAACACCCGCAAACGGTCGATCCGGCCTTCCTGGGTAAAGGTCTTGAACAATAAGATCCAGTCCAGTTTTTTCTGAGAGGCCTTGTCACCGAAGTTTAGCCACCTGTTGCTATAGTGTAGGTTGGATTCCAGTTCGAACAAGTTCCAGACATGTGATTCCAGTGTAATGGGATATTTTAGCAACAGGGCTGGATAAAACTCCCAGCTGTTTCCATTCGTTTGGCGAAAGATCGCCTGGGGGAGCGTTTTAACGATCAGCTCTTTGGATGGTTCCAACACTCCCCTGCCGTTCAGTTCCATGATCCAGTCGTAGTTGAGGGAGTAGGGTATGAAATCCCGGGTAGCCAATTTGTTGACGTACTCGCCGAACCAGGAAGGACAATACCAGTCGATCACCTTGCTTAGGTGCTCTTTATTGAGTATCCAACTGTCAGCGGGGGACTTCTCATAGTCACCGCGGTTAAAACACACGAAGGAAGCCAGTTGAATAAGCGCTCTTTGAGTATTCGTCCCGTGGATATGCCCATAAGTTCCGCTACCATTGGCGTCTACCTTAAGAGGCCCGAACTCATTATATTTCTTTGCGGACTTCTTTATCTGCGGAACCAGACTCTTCTTATCGTCCGGCGACAACCCGCGCAGGAACGCCAGCATTTTGTCTTCATCATCTTCTTCCAGAATAGCAATAAATTGTTCTGTCACAGTAGAGGTTTAGGGGTTTAATTTCTTTTTCACCGCCAGCACGTGTTTGCATAGGCCCCGTTCCCCCTGGTAGCGACTGAACCAGGTGCACGTACACCGTTCTCTTTCTCCTTCGAGGATCACTGTATGGTTGACGCCGGTGCCCGATACCCTGGCCTCGACTCGATCGCCGTTACGGGAAACGATCTCCACCTTGTTTTCGGCGAGCAGTTTCTCGGCCTCTTTTAGCCGAGGGTTCAGACTGATGATCCGGCTCAGTTTGAAAGGCAGGCGGCGATAGAAGAAATGATTTTCATCGAGATCAAATCCCAGGAGACCCATTGATGAAAGCCTTGCTGTCATGCTATTTATCTTTTCCAGGGAGAGATCTTCATCGATAGCGAGCAGCGCAGGGTTAAATATCTGGTTGGCATAGCTGTATTTATCCAGGGCGTCGATCCAGTCGTCGGGAATGTCTTCCACCAGTGATTCGAGCGCCGCCCCTTCCCCGGAAAAGCCGCGCCACGCGTCTCGAGAGAGCGAGAGGCTGAACCGCACGTGGCCAAAGTAAAGCTGCCATGTCGTTGACTGCATATCAGGGTGGGGGTAGACTCTTAATTCGTTGGCCAGAGGGATTAAGGGTTCCATTAGTTTGAGCCGGTGGATACCGCCGATACACACCGCCCCCGGACTCTTCACCGCTGAGAAGAGGGGTCTATTGCCCCGAACAATGAGGTAATAGTCCGTTTTGGCAGTTCCAGAGGGCAGTGACTGGAAAAGTTGAAGCGCCTGAATTCGATTAAAGGAAAAAGAATGCTCCACCTGAGACAGGTAGATCTGCACGGTGGCCAGGCCCTTGATCCATTTCACGGGAAGTGGAACCTTTCGCTCGACCACTTTCCCTGTCTCGTTCTGCAGCGACACATCCTTTTGCCCCACGGAGAGTAGCACCTCCTCATTGCGGTGGATGCGGCTGAGGGCAGAGATCATGGGCTGGTTGAAATCCACGTTGGTCGTGCCATTTTCCAGGAATTCCCCGTCATGCCCGCCCGGCAGGATATCAACACGGGCATAAACGCCCGCGCAATGCGAGAAGCCCTCGAAGCGAACCTTTTCGTTGCCTGCCGTAACGACAGGGTCCTTCAATTTTGCCAGTTCGAAGGGGGACAAATTGAAACTGGATTGCACTACGTTGGAAAGGGTGATGAGGCAGCGGGCAGTGGAGTATGGATCGGTGATCTTTCCCCAGAAAAAGCAAGGTGCCTCCTTTTTTTCCACTTCGCTATATTTGGACAGGAAGAGGGTGTCACCGCTGCCGTTTTTTTGCAAGCTTGATGGGGTGCCGTAGGTGTATGTTATTGTATCGGACATAGTAAACTGTGAAAGCACCTATCTTAGGTGGGGTTCAGGAAATAAAGATAGGCAGTCGAGGAGATAATTGCAAGGAATAGTCCAGACCGATGCGTTAGGATCAGATAACAACGATTCTGCAAGCTATCAAGGCTAGGATGGTCAAAATCAGGACCAGCAAGTATTTTTCAAAGAAATAATATATCAGTGATAACAGACTTATTATTGATGAGATTAGCTTCGCCCAAGTCTTACTGGTATTCCAATTTGGGGTTGAACTTACCCCATTGGATTCGACTTGTTCCAAGAGGAGTGGCTTTTGCATGGCTGAGAGCTTGCTTCGGTAGGTATTTTTTTGTGAGGTTGGTTTTTAACCCCATCAATCTGCCCGTCAGCTTTTCCTGGAGCTTCTGCCTGGCTTCGGCCAATTGCAGATCGGCGGCCTTTTGCTACATTGAAAGGGAACTCGGCGTTCAGACAGTTCGTTCTTCTCGAAACTGGAGAAAGACTGCGGGAAAGCGCTCATTGAGGCGAAAAGGAAGAGGAGAGTGGCGAAAGTTTGGGTATTATGTAGTGTTTGTGGCAATAAGATAGCCATTTCAGTCTTTTTCGCTATCTTCAAAACAGGTTGCCTGCTATTCATACAAAAAAAAGTCCAGAACTATGTCGATTCGAATAGCCATCAATCACAAGACCACCTACAAATACGACCACCCCGTATCCCTTTCTCCTCATGTCTTCCGGCTGCGGCCGGCCGTCCACTCCCGCACGCCGATCGAAGCGTATTCCTTCAAAGTGTCCCCCAAGGAACATTTTATCAATTGGCAGCAGGATCCCTTTGGGAACTTCCAGGCCAGGGTGGTATTCCCGGAAAAGACCACAGAGCTGGATATCCAGGTGGAAGTCATCGCCGAGATGGTGGTGATCAATCCCTTCGACTTCTTTGTCGAAGACTACGCAACGGATTATCCCTTCCAATACAAAGAACACCTGGCCCGGGAACTGACGCCCTACCTGGAAATAGAGGAAGACGGCCCCCTCCTGACGGAGTGGTTGCAAGGCATCGATAAAACCCCAAAAAACATCAACGATTTTTTGGTTTATATCAACCGGCAAGTGAATCGTGACATCGCCTACACCGTCCGCATGGAGGCCGGCGTGCAAACAGGCGAACAGACCCTGGCCAAGGCGCTTGGATCCTGCCGTGACTCGGCCTGGCTGTTGGTCCAGGTACTCCGACACCTTGGACTGGCAGCCCGATTCGTCTCCGGTTACCTGGTACAACTCACCGCCGATATCCCCTCACTGGATGGCCCATCGGGACCTGCTCAGGATTTCACCGACCTACACGCCTGGACGGAAGTCTATATCCCGGGCGCCGGGTGGATCGGCATGGACCCTACCTCGGGACTGTTTGCCGGAGAAGGGCATATCCCGCTGGCCTGTACGCCGCACTATGTCAGCGCTGCACCGGTGGTTGGTTCCACCGACCCATGCAATATTCAATTCTCCTTCTCCAATACCATCACGCGCATCCACGAAGATCCCCGCGTGACAAAACCTTATTCCGAAGAACAATGGGCCATCATCGACGCAACAGGTTATGCCGTTGATGCCGACCTTCTGGCCGGCGATCTCCGCCTTACTATGGGGGGCGAACCTACCTTCGTTTCCATCGACGATATGGAATCCGAGCAATGGAATACCGCAGCCGACGGCAAGGAAAAACGGCTCCTCGCACATGAGCTCATCTTCCGTCTGCGACGCGAGTTCGGTCCCGATGGGATGATCCACTATGGTCAGGGCAAATGGTACCCCGGTGAACCGCTGCCCCGCTGGCAGTATGGCCTGTTCTGGCGGAAGGATGGAGTACCGTTGTGGACGAACAGCGCCCTCATCGCAGAGGAAAAGACCCCCAACATTTACACATATAAAGATGCCCAAAACTTCATCACCGAACTCACCCGGCACCTGGGGGTAAGCGCAGAGAATATCAGCCCGGCCTACGAAGATCCCTTCTATCTGCTTTGGACGGAAGGCAAAATGCCCGTCAACATCGACCCTTCTAACGTCAACTGGAAAGACCCGCTCGAACGCCGGACGCTTTATAAATTACTGGATGCCGGTCCGGGCAACCCTGCGGGTTATACCCTCCCCCTGAAATGGGACTATGACATCGCCGGTTGGAAGAGTGCAAAATGGCTGCTTAACCGCGACGAACTGTTTCTTATACCCGGCAATTCGCCCATTGGGTTCCGCCTGCCACTGGACTCCCTCCCGGTTGTGGCCAAAGAACACGAACCGCAAAGGGTGGAACGAAGTCTCTTCGAAGACCTCCCGCCGCTGGGCGACTACCCGGCGATCATCAACGCCCGCTACATTCACCCGGTCGCACCGCCGCTCACCGCACACCCACCAACCGCTGCCCCAAAGCCCGCCCCCACCATCAAAACCACTCTCTGCGCGGAAACCCGCGACGGGATCCTCTATATCTTCCTTCCCCCGATGGAATACCTCGAACATTATCTCGATGCCCTCGCCGCTATCGAAGCCACCGCGGAAAAACTGAACCTCCCCATCCGTATAGAAGGCTACGAACCGCCCCGCGACTACCGCATCGAACGTCTCGTCGTCTCGCCCGACCCCGGCGTCATTGAAGTCAACATCCATCCTGCAAACAACTGGGTCGAACTAAAACAAATACTCGGCACTCTTTATGAACAGGCTCATCTGTCCCGCCTCGGCACGGAGAAATTCATGCTCGATGGACGGCATACGGGCACCGGCGGCGGTAACCATATCACCATCGGCGGCGGCAAACCCGCGGACAGCCCCCTGCTCCGCAGGCCCGATCTCCTTCGAAGTCTCATCACCTACTGGCAGCACCACCCGGGGCTTTCCTATCTGTTTTCCAGCGCCTTTATCGGCGCGACCAGCCAGGCTCCAAGGATGGACGAGGGACTCAGCGAAAAGTGCTATGAAATGGAGATCGCCTTCAGCCAGGTGCCCGAAAGCGGCTTCATCCCCTTCTATCTCGTCGACCGCATCTTCCGGCACCTCCTGACAGACATTACCGGCAATACCCACCGGAGCGAATTCTGTATCGATAAACTCTATTCCCCCGACAGCTCTTCGGGCCGTCTCGGTATCCTCGAATTCCGCGCCTTCGATATGCCGCCCCACCGGCAGATGAGCCTCGTGCAAATGTTGCTCATCCGCGCGCTGATCGCTAAATTTTGGAAGAACCCCTATAAACAGGATCTCGTCCGCTGGGGCACCGAACTGCACGATAAATTCCTGCTGCCGGAGTTTGTCCGCACCGACCTGCAGGACGTCGTGCGCGACCTCAACACGGCTGGCTATGCCTTCGACATCGGCTGGTTCGACCCCTTCCTCGAATTCCGTTTCCCCCGATACGGCACCGTCACCCTGCAGGGCATCGAGATGGAGATCCGGATGGGCATCGAACCATGGAATGTCCTCGGTGAAGAAATGACCGGCAGCGGGACGGCCCGGTATGTCGACAGCTCCCTCGAAAAACTACAAGTAAAATTGAAAGGTTTTAACGGTGACCGCTATGCACTGCTATGCAACGGCCGCCGCGTCCCGCTAACCTTCACGGGCGTTCGAGAAGAATTTGTCTGTGGGATCCGCTATCGGGCCTGGCAGCCCTCCTCGGCTCTGCATCCCACCATCGGCATCGACGCCCCCGTCACCTTCGATATTGTCGACACCTGGAACAGCCGCAGTATCGGGGGTTGCACGTATTATGTCGCGCATCCCGGAGGCCGCAGCTATGACGTCTTCCCTGTCAACGCCTACGAGGCTGAATCGCGCCGGGGCAACCGTTTCGCCGTCACCGCCTTCCACCAAGACGTACTGAAACCCACACCCAACCTCTCCGGCTTACAAAGGTATATCCAGCAGGATCGCCTGCCTTTTCTCTGCGACCCGCCGCCGGAAGAGCTCAATAAGGAATATCCATATACCCTCGACCTCCGGCGATTCCGGCGGAATAGCTGGTTGGGTTAGGTTGACCTTCGATCATAGCAAAGCCCATGAATAAATCCAAGCTTCTCAATAACGGCCGCCGACAAAATGAACGGATAAAAATCCGCATGCCCCATGCTGCGGTTCAAACTATTCACCGCAAAACACAGCGGTAGCCAACCCCTGATGATGCGCTTGAAGTCCGCGATCCCGTAGGGCTCCTTCGTGATGCTGGCCTTTAACCCGTCCGTCTCATCCACCTCCACGGGATCGATGCGAATGCCAAAGGACCAGGCCGTTTCAAGGTTATCCATCAAATGCAGGTAGTGCGCCCAGGTCTCGGCCCAGTCTTCCCAGGGATGCGCCGTCGCATAGGGGCTTACGAACCGTTGGTTCCAGTCGGCCGGGGCGCCATTGGCATAATAGGTTTGCAGGGCCACAGCATAATCCTGGCGTTCATCTCCAAATAGCCCGCGGTACTTTTCGATGACCGCGCTGTCCCTGATAAGAACATCCCAATAGTAATGTCCGGATTCATGGCGAAAATGCCCCAACAAGGTCCGATACCGCTCGCCTAGCTCCTGTTTGTTGCGGGCCCGCTGCGCCTCGTCGGCCTCGGCGATATTGATCGTGATGATCCCGTTGTCATGACCCGTCATGATCCTGTCTCCCAGGGGCGAGTCCGCCATGAAATTGAAGACGATGGATTCCCGTTCTTCCCC
>Ga0207695_10000200_pt1 | contig 165896 bp, 138 predicted proteins | sample KBSC54metaG_FD_184354 | JGI IMG/M metagenome (GOLD analysis project Ga0207695, IMG submission 184354) | Corn rhizosphere microbial communities from Kellogg Biological Station, Michigan, USA - KBS C5-4 metaG (SPAdes) (version 2) | ecosystem: Host-associated > Plants > Roots > Rhizosphere >...
CCGCGCGAAGACATTCGGCAAGGCGTGGCTCGTGCTCGGCGGCATGTTCGGCCAGCATGCGGACGCGCGTCCGATCCTTTCGTATTTCTCGTTGATCGCGGCGGCCGCGATCGTCGGCGCGATCGTGGCCACGCACTGGTTCATGCGCGGGCGCACACTCGAATCAGTCGTGGCACGCACCCATCCGGCTGCACTGTGCGCGGCGTGGGCGCTGATGGCATTTGCGATCGTCATTGCTCAGGGAGAAGGCAGTGCATTCATCTACTTCCAGTTCTGATCTTCCCGGTCCTGCATTGCGCCGCGTCAGCAGCTCGGGCGCCGGGCGGCTGACCGCGTCTGATCGCCCCGGCGTCGCGCAGCCGGTGCCAGAACGCGACATACCCGAACGGCCGTGGGGGCCGATCTTCGTCGCTACGTTGGTGCTGTTCGTTCTGCTGATAGCGAGCTGGGAACTCTACTGGCGCGCGTTCGGCGCGACGCCCGGCTACTACAACAGCAACGCCGAGTGGGCGCAGCAGCGCCGCCGCATCGACTCAGGCGAGGGCGGCAAGACCGTGCTCGCGGGTTCGTCGCGCGTGCTGTTCGATGTGCAGTTGCCGGTCTGGGAGAAACTTGCCGGTGAGCGCCCGATCCAGCTCGCGATTGAGGGTACCTCCGGCGTCATCGTGCTCGAAGATCTCGCCGCCGATCCGAATTTCACCGGCCGCGTGCTCACGGGCGTCGCTTCGGACCTGTTCTTCACCGGCTTCGCCTATCGCGGCGAGGTCGTGCCGTTCTATCACAAGGAGACGCCGTCGCAGCGCGTCGGCAACTGGCTGTCGCGTGCGTTTGTCGAACCGTGGTTCGCGTTCTACGATTTCGATTTCGCGCTCGCGGCGGTGGTCAAGCGCCAGGGTTGGCCGCGCCGCCCGGGCATCCCGGCGATCGACCCGGTGCGCAAGCTGATGGAGCAGGAGGCCGACCGCAACACGCACATCTGGAGCAAGGTCGAGACCGACCCGGCCTATCGCGAGATCGCGCGCGGCATCTGGACACAGCGTCTCGATGCGCCGCCGCCGCCGAACATCGATACGCCGGAGAAACTGCAGAAGGTGATCGACGCGCAGATCCAGCGCGCGGTCGATGCGGTCGCGAAACTGCGTGCGCGCGGCGTGCAGGTGCTGTTCGTGCGCCCGCCGACGGCCGGGCGCTACCTCGAGTTCGACGACAAGGTGTTCCCGCGCGCAAAGACCTGGGATGTGCTGCTCGCGCGCACCGGCGCACCGGGCATCCATTTCCAGGACTACCCCGAGCTCAATCAGAACTGGAACCTGCCCGAGTGGTCGCACCTGTCGCTGGCCGATTCCGAGCGCTTCACCGCTGCGCTGTACACGATCATCGAACGCGATTTTTGGCCGAAAGACGACAAGCGCGCGGCCGCGCGCTAGATCGTCCCACCGACTATTTGTCGACGGGCATCGCGGCGAACCAATGATTCTGTGCCGCCAGCGCGGCGACCGCGCCGAGAATCAAAAGCGCCGGTGCGTGCACGTCGTTCGCTTGCACACGCTCGACGAGCTCGGCGAGCGTGCCAAGAACGACGCGTTGCTCGGGGCGCGTGCCATTTTCGACGATCGCGAACGGCGTATCGGCGGGCCAGCCGTCGGCGAGCAGGCGGTCACGCAGCGGCGCGGCTTCGGCCACGCCCATGTACACCGCGAGCGTTTCGCCGTGTGCGGTGAGCGCGTCGACGTCGCCTTCGCTGCGGCGGCGATGCGCGGTGGCAAAGTGCACGCTCTGCGCGTGGTCGCGATGGGTGAGCGGAATGCCGGCGTAGGCGGCACACGCGATCGCTGCGGTGATGCCCGGCACGATCGAATAGGCGATGCCGTGCGCGCGCAGAAATTCGATTTCCTCGCCGCCGCGGCCGAAGATGAAAGCGTCGCCGCCCTTGACGCGCACGACGCGTTTGCCTTTGCGCGCTTCCGCGAGCATGAGTTCGTTGATCTGCGCCTGCGGCGTGTGGTGCTTGCCGACGATCTTGCCGACATCGATACGTTCGGCATCGCGGCGCGCGAGGTCGAGGACATCGGCGCTGACCAGGCGGTCATGCAGGATCACGTCGGCCTCATTGAGTGCGCGCAGCGCGTTGAGCGTGATCAGACCGGGATCGCCCGGGCCGGCGCCGACGAGGGTGACGGAGCCGGGATTCGGGATCGGGGATTCGGGATTCGAAACAGCACGATCTTCCGCGAGGGTCCGATCCAGTGCAGCCTCCGCCTCGGCTTGGCGTTGCTGCCTGAGCAGGGAAGTGATCTCACCGCGCAACACGCGTTCATAAAAACGGCGGCGATCGGCGATGCGCTCGAAACGGGTGCGGATGCGGCTGCGCGCGCGCTCGAGCAGGCTGGCGAGCGTGCCCCAGCTATGGTCGAACAGGGTTTCGATACGCTCGCGCGCGAGACGCGCGAGCATCGGCGCAGCGCCGCCGGTGGACACCGCGATCATCAGCGGTGAACGATCGACGATCGACGGCACCTGGAACGTGCACAGCGGCGGATCGTCGACCACGTTGACGAAGATGCGCCGCGCACTCGCCGCTGCGGCAACGCGCGCGTTCAACGCGCGATCGTCGGTGGCAGCGATGGCGAGCCAGCAGCCGTCGAGCTGCTGCTCATCGAATGCTTCGGCGCAATGCCGCGCTTTGCCGGCGGCGATCCATTTGCCGAACAACGGCGTCACTTCGACTGCGACGACATCGAGCTGCGCGCCCGCGCTCAACAGCAAAGCGGCCTTGCGCTCGGCGACGGCACCGCCGCCGACGATCAAGGCGCGGCGGCCGGCAAGATTGGCGAAAATCGGAAAGAGATTCATCGGCGTTCGAACGATTCGTCGAACGCCGATTTTGACACGGACCGACCGCGGCGGGTTTTAGCGCATGCCGCCCGAAGCGATCAGTTTTTCGCCGGTCAGCCAGCCCGAATCGGACGAAGCGAGAAATACGGCGATCGGCGCGATATCTTCCGGCTGGCCAATGCGGCCGAGCGGGGTCTGCGCGATCATCTGCTTTTCGAAGTCGCCGCCGATCACACCGATCGCATGCGTGCCTTCGGTTTCCACGCCGCCCGGATTGATCGAATTCACGCGGATTTTCTTCGGCGCAAGCTCCTTCGCCAGCACCTGCGTGATCGTGTCGACCGCGCCCTTCGTCGCCGCGTAGACCGACGAACCCGGCAGGCCGAGCTGGCTGGCGACCGAGCTGATATTGACGATGCTTCCGCCGTCGGCACCGAAGTGCTTCACCGCCTCGCGCGAGGCCTGCAGCAGGCCGAGCACGTTGGTGTTGAACTGCCTGTGGAACAGTTCCTCGGTCAGCTCCTCGAGCGGCGCGAACTGGTAGATGCCGGCATTGTTCACGAGCACGTCGAGTCGGCCGTAGGCCTTCTTCGCCTCGGTAAACAGCCGCTCGACGTCCGCGGCCTTGGCCACGTCGCCTTGCACGGCGATCGCTTTACCGCCGGCCTTGGTGATGTCGGCGACGACGCGATCGGCGCCTTCGCGGCTCGACGCATAGTTGACCACGACGGCGGCGCCTGCCGCCGCCAAACTTTTGGCGATGCCCGCGCCGATGCCCTTCGAAGCGCCGGTTACCACGGCCACTTTGCCTTGCAACTTGCTCATGGGTTTGTCCTGTGGGTTAGAAAATTGTCAATTAGATGGTCATCTAATTGTCTAACCGATAAGGGGCCACGCGCCGGGGGTTTCAAGGGCGACGACGAAGAAATTTCTACGGCCGCGCGCTCAGATCGCCGCGAGGCGCGCGAGGTAGGCGGCGAGCACGTCGCGGCGCAGAATCAGGCGGGCGAATTTGCCTTCGCGCACGATCTCGACGAGACCGGCCGTTTCCAATTCCTTGAGGTGATGCGAGATCGTCGCCGCGCTGACCGGATGCGCGCCCTGCAGTGCGCTGCACGGCAGGGATGGGTCGCAGGTGCCGATCTGCTTGAGCATTTCGACGCGGCGCGGCTCGGCGAGCGCGCGGCCGATGCGTTCGAATTGCCGGTCGCTGAGTTCGGATCGTGCGGAAGCCATGTCCGTAGGATGGGTATGCGGCCGCGCCGATGCAAGCCGACACCCGCGCCGAAAACGAAAACGGCCCGGAGACCCGGGCCGTTCGTCGTTGCCGTTTCGCGCTAGTCGTGCGCGCCGTGTTCACCTGCGGCGGCGGCGAGCTGCGCCTGTGTCTCCTCGCGCGATTCGAGCTTGTCGCCGAGCAGGCGGCGCACGAACACGTAGAACACCGGAATGAACAGCAGACCGAGGAAGGTCGCGAACAGCATGCCGCCGATGACGCCCGTGCCAATCGCGTGACGCGAGTTGGCGCCGGCGCCGGTCGAGATGGCGAGCGGGAACACGCCGAGAATGAATGCGAACGAAGTCATCAGGATCGGCCGCAGTCGCAAGCGGGCGGCGTCGATCACCGCGGCACCGAGGGGGCGTCCGCGGCGTTGCTCGTCGACGCAGAATTCCACGATCAGGATCGCGTTCTTCGCCGCGAGGCCGATGATGGTGAGAATGCCGATCTTGAAGTAAACGTCGTTGGTCAGGCCGCGGCCCCAGGTCGCGAGCAGCGCACCGGTGATGCCGAGCGGCACGACGAGCAGCACCGCAAACGGGATCGACCAGCTCTCATATAGCGCGGCCAGGCAGAGGAAGACGACGAGGATCGACAGCGCATACAGCATCGGCGCCTGGTTGCCCGAGATGATTTCCTGCAGCGACTGGCCCGTCCAGTCGAAACCGAAACCGGCCGGCAGATCGTTCTTGACGATGCCCGCGATCGCGTCCATCGCCGCGCCGGAGCTGCCGCCGGGCGCTTCGGCGCCGACGATCTCGATCGCTTCGAAGCCGTTGTAGCGGGTCAGCGCGGGTGAGCCGAAGCTCCAATCCGTGCGCACGACGTTCGACAGCGGAATCATTGCCGGCGTGGAAGTGGTGCCGCCGCCGCTCAGCGCGGTCGTGGTGCTTTGCGTGGCGCTCGGCACGTAGAAATGCGTCAGCCCGTCAGTCGAGGCGCGGAACGGCGCGTCGGCCTGCATGTTCACGCGCAGCACGCGGCCGCCGTAGAAAAAGTCATTCGCATAGACCGGCGCGAGCATCAGCTGAATAGACGTATAGACGTCCGACAATGACAAGCCCATCGACTGCGCCTGCACGCGATCGACCGACATCTTCAGCTGCGGCGCGCCGGGCAGCACGTTCGGGCGCACATTGGCGAGCAGGTTCTTCTTCTCAGCGGACTTGGCGAGCAGCGTGTTCTGCGCGGCAATCAGCGCTTCGTGGCCTTGGCCACCGCGATCCTGCAAATACAAGTCGAAACCGCCGAACTGCGACAGGCCTCGAATCGTCGGCAGGTTGACGACGAACACCATCGCGTCCTTGACCCCGCCGAACAGCTGGCCCTGGAATTTGTGGATCAAATCCATCGCCGTGTGCGAGCGTTCGTCCCACGGCTTGAGCTTGGTGAACGCCATGCCGACGTTCTCGCCGGCACCGACGAAGCTGAAGCCGGAAATCGCGAAGACGTGATCGACCTCGGGATCCTTGCGCAGCGTTTCGGAAATCTGATCCATCACCTTGTTGGTGCTCTGGATGCCGGTGCCCGAGGGCAGTCCGGCGATGACGAGCGCGTAGCCTTGGTCTTCCTCGGGCACGAAGCTCGTCGGCAGTATCCTGAACAGGAAGCCGCAGGCGATGCCGACAACAAGGAATATGCCCATCCACGATGGCATGTGGCGGATCGCGCCGGTGATGTGGCCGACATAAGTGCCGCGCACCCATTCGAACACGCGGTCGAAGGCGCGGAAGGCGATGTTCTTCTTGCCCTGCTCGTGCACGGGCTTGATGATCGTCGCGCACAGCGCCGGCGTGAACGCGAGCGCGAGGAAGGCGGAGAACGCGGTCGACAGCGCGATCGTCAGCGCGAACTGCTTGTAGATCACGCCGACCGAACCCGACTGCAACGCGCTCGGAATGAACACGGCCATGAGCACCAGCGCGATCGCGACGACCGCGCCGGAGATCTGGTCCATCGCCTTTTTCGTCGCTTCCTTCGGTGACAGGCCTTCCTCGCTCATGATGCGTTCGACGTTCTCGATGACGACGATCGCGTCGTCGACGACGATGCCGATCGCGAGCACCATGCCGAACAGAGTGAGCTGGTTGATCGAAAAGCCGACCATCCACATCGACAGGAAGCCGCCCATCAACGCGACCGGAATGACCAGCGTGGCGATGATCGTCGCGCGGAAGTTCTGCAGAAACATGAGCATGACGATGAATACGAGCACGATCGCCTCGGCGAGCGTCTGCACGACTTCCTGGATCGAGATCTTGATGAAGTCGGTCGTGTCGTACGGCACGACGTAGTTCACCCCGGGCGGGAAGATCGACTTCAGTTCCTCGAGCTTGGCGATTACCGCGTTGCGCACAGTCAGCGCATTCGCATCGCCGGCGAGCTGCACGCCGAAGCCGGCCACGCCTTTGCCGTCGAACGTCGAACGCAGGCCGTAGCTGAACGGACCGAGTTCGACGCGGGCGACGTCGCCGAGCCGCACCGAGGTGCCGTCGGTGTTCGTGCGCAGAATGATGTTGCGGAATTCGTCCGGACTCGTGAAGCGGCCCTCGGCGATTACCGGTGCGGTGAACGCATTGCCCGCCGGCGCCGGTTCCGAACCGATCGCGCCGGCCGCGATCTGCACGTTCTGTGCGCGCACCGCGGCAAGCGCTTGTGCGGGCGAGAGGGCATAGCCGTGCAGCTTGTCGGCGTCGAGCCAAATACGCATCGCGTATTCGGAACCGATCTGGCGCGTGCTGCCGACACCGGGAATGCGCGCAATCTGGTCGGCGATGCTCTGCGAGAGAAAGTTGTTCAGCGCGGCCGAGTCATAGCGCCCGTCCTCGGAGACGAGCGAGAAGAACATGAGGAAGTCCGGATTGGTCTTCACCACGGTGATCCCCTGCTGGGTCACCTCGGACGGCAGGCGCGGTGTCGCCAGCGAGACGCGGTTCTGCGTCTGCACCTGGGCGATGTCCGGATCGGTGCCGGGTTGGAAGGTCAGCGTGATCGATGCCGCGCCGTTCGCGCTCGAACTCGAGCTGAAGTACATCAAGTTGTCGATGCTGGTCAGCTGCTGCTCGATCACCTGAGTGACCGTCTTCTGCACGGTGTCGGCGTCGGCACCCTGGTAGCTCGCGCTGATCGCGACCTGCGGCGGTGCGATCGCCGGATACGACGCGATGCCGAGGTTGAAGATCGAGATCAGGCCACCCATCGTGATGAGGATCGCGATGACCCAGGCGAAGATCGGGCGGTCGATGAAGAAACGAGGCATGGTCGGATTTCCTGAAAGCGTTCGTCGTCGCGGTTACCGAAAGCGGTGAGCGGAAGGGTGAACCGGGGTTCACACGCTACGCTTCACCGATTTCAGCCTTTCGCCTGCGCCGGTGCCGCGCTGGCGGCAGGCTGGAACGGCACGGCCTTGGCCGGCGAACCGGGCTTCGCCTTCAGCACACCGGAGACGATGATCTGATCACCATCGGCGATACCGTCGGTGACGATCCAATTGCCGTTCTGCATCGTGTCGGCCGCGATGCGTTTCTGCACGACCTTGCCGTCGCCGCCGACGACGAGCACGTACGCACCCTGCCCGTCGCGCTGCACTGCCGCCTGCGACACGCGCCAGGCGTGGGCGAGGTTGCCGACGGTCAGGCGCACGTTGACGTACTGGCCCGGCAGCAGGTTGCGGTTGGGGTTCGCGATCGTCGCGCGCAGCGTCACCGCACCGGTCGCGGGATCGACTGCGGTGTCGGAGAAGTCGAGCGTGCCGGCCTCGCTGGCGCTACCGTCGGCGCGCAGCAACTCGACCTTGGCCTTGCCCGTGTCTGCGAGCTGCACGCTGCCTTTGGCCGCGGCCTGGCGCAGCGTGTCGATCTGGCCGACCGCCTGGGTGAAGTTGATGTAGATCGGGTCGATCTGCTGCACGCTGGTTAGCAAAGTCGCTTCGGTCTGGCCGACCAGCGCGCCTTCGGTCACCTGCTGCTGGCCCGTGCGCCCGGCGATCGGCGCGACGACGCGCGCGTAGCCGAGATTGATCTTCGCCGTGTCGACATTCGCCTTGGCCTGCTGGACCGCCGCGGCGCTGGTGCGCTCGGCGGCGATCGCGTTGTCGACGTCGGACTTCGACAGCAAGCCCTTGCCGCCAACGGAACGCGCGCGATCGGCGGCGACGTGGTTGTTCGTGTAAGTCGCCTGCGCCGAAGCGAGATTGGCGAGCTGCACGTTAAGCGCAGCCTGCAACGGCGCCGGATCGATCTGGAACAGCAGATCGCCTTCCTTGACGTCGCTGCCCTCGACATAGGCACGCTTGAGCAGCACGCCGGCCACGCGCGCGCGCACGTCCGCGACGCGCGTCGCGGAAAGGCGGCCGACCAAATCCTGGGTCAACGGCACCGCCTCGGCTTTTGCCGGAACCACGCCGACTTCGGGCGGCGGCGGCGTCTGCTGTTGCTGCTGGGATTTGCCGCAGCCGGCAGCGAGCGCGATGGCTGCGGAGAGGAGGACGACACGCAGGGGACTCTGGGGCATAGGAGCCTCGAAACGTTGAACGGCGAAGGGCTTGGATCGTTAAATTCGCTCAAACCGCGAGCGAAGACAAGCCCGGCTAAAGCGGATTATTGTACCGATGAGTATGTTAAGAAACGTTTGCAGAAGAACATGCGCCGGAAGTCACGGGTGGTCTCTCCCATGGCATTTGCAGTTTCTACGTGCCGGAGGGGGCCGAGGATTCGCTCCGGCGGTACCCTATGAAAAAGTGTGGCGCGATCAAGCGATACGCGCCAGCCCATGCTCAACTCAAGCGTCAGACGCGGCGAAAGGCAACTGATTATGAGCCAGCTTTTCCGATTTCCCAGCTCCGTTCCGCACGATCCATCCATTGACGCCTGGATGGATCAACATTCGGGTGAGCTGGGCGAAATCGCGCGTTACTGGTTTCAAGTCATGCGAAAGTGCGGAGACGATGTGAAAGAGTTGCTGCACGACAGTCATCCCACCGCGTGCATCGGTGACGCCGCATTCGCCTATGTGAACGCCTTCACCGCTCATGTAAACGTCGGATTCTTTCGCGGCGCCCAACTTGCCGATCCGGACGGCCTCTTAGAGGGCACGGGCAAGTTCATGCGCCATGTAAAACTCAGACCGGGTCACCACGTCGATGCGCTGGCGCTAAGGAAACTGGTCGAGAGGGCTTACATCGATATGCAGGGTCGCCTGAAGGTGGACTAGCTCTAGAAAAGCATTCCCGCAGCGAAACCCGTCCGATCGAGTTTCAGTGGCGGTGCCCCGTGGCGAGATACTCGCGGCTCTGCATTTCGATCAGGCGGCTTTCGGTGCGCGTGAACTCGAACTTGAGACGGCGGCCGCGATAGAGTTCGGGAATCGGCACGGCGGCGGAGAGCACGAGGTTGACGCCGCGGTCGTAGAACTCATCGACGAGGTTGACGAAGCGCCGCGCGGCGTCCTCGCTCGCGGAGAAATCAGCGAACTGCGGCACGCCGGAGACGAGCACCGTGTGGAAGCTTTGGCCGATCTCGATGTAGTCGGCGACCGCGCGCGGGCCCTCGCAGATCGCGGCGAAGTCGAACCAGATCGCGCCGTCGTTCTGCCGTTTCACCGGAATCACGCGGCCATTGATCTCGATGGCCGCGTCACCTGGAGGCGATTCGGGCGGCACGATGCGCTCGAAGCAGTCGGCCAGCGCGTGTTCGGCAGCATCGCCGAGCGGAGTGAAATAAATCCCCGCCTGGGTCAGCGCGCGCAGACGGTAGTCCTGCGCCGAGGGCAGCGGCACGATTTCGCAGTTCTTCTCAAGCAGGTCGATCGCGGGCAGGAAGCGTTCGCGCTGCAGGCCGTCCTTGTACAGCTCCTTCGGCACGATGTTCGAGGTCGTGATCAGGGTGACGCCGCGCGCGAACAAATGCTTGAGCAGATTGCCGAGGATCATCGCGTCGCCGATATCCGTGACGAAGAACTCGTCGAGGCAGAACACGCGCGCCTCGGCGGCGAAATGCGCGGCGACGGCGACGAGCGGATCCTCGTGGCCCTTCAGCCGGTTCAACTCGGCGTGCACTTCCTGCATGAAGCGATGGAAGTGCCGGCGCAGCTTGGCCTGGAACGGCAGCGACTCGAAAAACAGGTCGACGAGAAACGTCTTGCCGCGGCCGACCGAGCCGTACAGATACAGGCCGCGCACCGGCGGCGTCGTGCGCAGACGCTGCCACCATTTGGTTTTTTCCGCGGCGACGAGTTCGGACTGGATGCGGTCGAGATGCACGAGCACGGCGCGCTGCGCCGGATCGTCCTCCCAGCGCGCGCTCGCGACGCCCTCTGCATAGAGCGCGCTCGGCGTGCCCGCCTGGATGTCGGCCAATCGGTTCATGCGGCCCCAACCAGCGGCGGCAGATTTCCACGCACGTGTTCTTGCACGCTGCCGCGCAGTTCGATCAGGCGGCCGTGAAAGAAATGGCCGGTGTCGGGAAAACGCACGAGGTCAGGCCGCGGCTGCGTCGCCGCGACGAAGTCGTAGACCTCGTTCGGCACGACGACCTCGTCGGCCTCGCCCTGGATCACGAGCCAGGGACACGCAGGCACCGGCAGCGAATGGAAATCCCACTTCGTCACCGCGGGTGCCACGGTGATCAGCTGACGCACGGCGAGCATGCCAGCAACACGCGTGGCGACATAGCTGCCGAAGGAGAATCCGGCCATCCACAATTGATCGTGCGCGCGCGCCGCCTGCACCCAGCGTGCGACGGCGAGCCCGTCGTCGGTTTCGCCGGCGCCGTTGTCGAACGTGCCCTGCGACGCGCCGACGCCCCGAAAATTGAAACGCACCGTTGCCAGGCCGAGTTCGCGCAGCGCGCGTTCGAGCGTGGTCACGACTTTGTTCGTCATTGTGCCGCCCTGGATCGGATTCGGATGGCAGATGACCACCGTGCCCGCGCGCGCCGCATCGGCCGGCGGCACATCGGTCGCAACTTCGATCGCGCCCGCGGGGCCGGTCAGACGGAATTGGGTGGCAACGTCGGGAAACCGGTCGGGAACCGGTGGGGGAGTCGTGTTCATGGGGTTGCGAATGATAGCCGATGCCTACATCGTCTTTGCATGAATCACCTTGCCCACGTCCTTCTCGCCGGGCCCGACGAGGACACGCAGCTCGGCGGCCTACTCGCGGATTTCTGGCGCGGCGCGCCCGATCCGGCCTGGCGCGAGCGTGTGCGCGCGGGCGTGGCGCTACACCGGAAAATCGACAGCTACACCGATGGCCACCCGGTCGTCGTGCGCCTGCGCGATGTGTTCGAGCCGCCGTTCCGTCGTTACGCCGGCGTTTTACTCGACATTTATTTCGACCATGCACTCGCGCGCCGCTGGTCCGCGTATTCGAATGAGCCGGTCGATGCGGTTTCCGACCGCGCGCTGCGCCTCGTCGACGAGAATCGCAATTGGCTGCCGCCCGATCTCCTGCGCTTCGCGGGCTACATGCGGGCGAACCATCTGTTCGCCGCGTATGCACGGCGGGACATGATCGAACACGTGCTTAACGGTATGAGCCGACGCGTCACGCGGGCAAATCCGCTCGGCGAGGGCGGCGGTGTGTTGTGGGAAAACGCCGAAGTTCTCGACGCGGGCTTTGCCGAGTTCTTTCCGCAACTGCAGGCAGAGGCGGCGCGCTTGCGCGCCGTCGCGATGGCGTAGAGGCTCGATTTCTCGAGCCCCTGCCGCGCCTTACTTAACTTGCGTCAGCATCCACTCGACCGTGGCTTTGACCTGCGCATCGGTCAGCGACGGGTTGCCGCCGCGCGGCGGCATCACGCCTTTCTTGCCGGTGAAACCTTCGGTCGCGTGCTTGACCAGGGTGTCGAGGCCCTGGGCCACGCGCGGCGCCCATTCGGCCTTGTCGGTGATGACGGGCGCGCCGGTTGCGGCATTGGTATGGCAGGTCTGGCAGAGGTTGCCGAAGATGGTCTTGCCGTCGGTCGTGCCGCCGTAGGCGACCTGCGATGCCGCGGCCTTGGCCGCCGCTTCCTGCGCCGCCGCGAGCGCGGCCTTGCCGGTATCGCCCGCGTAGACGTCGCCGACTGGTGCGATGCGCTGCTGCACTTCCTCGACATGAGAGGGATTGGTCGGCGGCGGATTCTTCGAATACAGGTACAGGGCGAAGCCGATCAGCAGGAACATCACCAATGCGAGGATGCCGATCAGCATCGAGAAATGCTTGAGAAAGGTCCGGTCGGCGTCGGTTACGGGATTGGTCACGGGTCAGCACCTGATAAAAACCAGCCACACGGGCCGGAAGGAACGATTCGCGCAGCCGCTCGCCGCACGCAAGGCCGCAAAGTATAGCGGCGAGTCCCGGCGCACGGAAGGCGGTCGCGCGGCCGGATGCGGTCGGGCTAGGCCATGCCGCCGTTCACCCCGATCACCTGGCCATTGATATAACCGGCCGCATCCGAGCACAGAAACGCGATCAGCGCGGCGACTTCCTCGGGTTTGCCGGCGCGCGCAGCGGGCACGAGCTGCTTGATCTGCTCCTCGCCGAACGCCGCCTCGGCGAGTCGCCCGGCGATCACGCCGGGGGCGACGACGTTGACCGTGACGCCGCGCGAGGCCATCTCGCGCGCAAGCGATTTCGCCGCACCGTGCAGCGCCGCCTTCGCCGCCGCGTAATTGACCTGGCCGCGATTGCCGAGCTGCGCCGCGACCGACGACACCGCGACGATGCGTCCGAAGCGCGCCCGCGCCATCGGCAGCAGTAACGGCTGTGTCACGTGAAAGAAACCGTGCAGCGACACGTCGATGACGCCGTGCCACTGCGCGTCCGTCATGCCGGCGAGCGGCGCATCGTCGTGGATGCCGGCGTTGTGCACGAGAATGTCGATCGACCCGGCCGCGAGCAGCTCGTCCAGCGCCGTGCGCGCCGCGACCGCATCGGCAACGTCGAACACCACGACTTCGCCGTCGCCGCCGTGAGCGCGTATTTCGTCTACCACCGCCTGCGCCCTGCCGCGATTCGCATGCGCGTGCGCATAGACGAAGCAGCCCTCCGCGGCGAGCGCCGTGCAGATCGCCGCACCGATATCGCCACTGGCGCCGGTGACGAGGGCGCGCCGCCGGGTATTCACGTCTTTATCCGTCATGACGACATTCTTGCACAGGCCAATGCCGGCCAATTAGGCTGCGGCCAGAGAACTTTTTGCCCGGGAACCGCTATGTCCGCCGCCATGTATTCCGTTCCGCTCGCGCATCGGCGCACGGAGAACCTGCATATCGTGTTCTGGCTGATCAAGGACATCAGCTGGTGTCTGATGTGGCGCACGCTCGGCATGATCATGATCGTGCCGACACTCGGCGCAGCGATCTGGATCACCTGGCGTGCGCGGCACATCAAGGAAGACTTCGCGCACAACCTCGCCGTCGTGTTCTGGATCACGGCGAATGCGTGGTGGATGATCGCGGAGTTCTTCGAGTTCGACGAGACCGCGTTGTGGCACGGCGTTACGGGGCGGCAGTTCGCGCTGATCCCGTTCTGCATCGGTGCCGGCATCCTCGCCTGGCATTATTTCGGCCGGCTGCTGGCGGTTCGAACTGGCAGCCTCGACAGCGCCTGAGTTTGTTCACGGCGCGGCGTGTATCACCGCCGCGCGGCCTTCGGCAAGTTGCCGGCCCTGATGTTCGACGCGAAATTCGTATTGCCAGCTCGAGCCGCTGTCGAGCAGCTTGACCGCGTGCACGTCGAGCACGCCGGGCAGATCGTCGACGCGAGCGACATGCAGATGTACGCCGCGCAGCGACACGAGCAGACCCGGCGCGGCGACCTTGCCTTCGCGCTCCGCGATCAAGCCGCCGTGCACGGCCATCGCCTGTGCGCCGTATTCGCACAAGTGCACGGCACGCAGCCGATCGTCGCTACGCAACGGATTGTCCGCGCTCGCATGCGAGACGGCATGCATGTGGATGCGCGCGTCGTCCCAATCGACCACGGTGTCGAGCAGGCTCATCGCGCCGCGGTGCGGAATCAAATGCTCCCATTGTGCTTTAGCGATCATGTTGGGAATTTCTCGCCGCTTGGACGGCGATTGAAAATAATCGACAAGCAAAAATGGAAAGCGACGCCAAGCGCGACGGTGAGCCCGATCGCGCGCAGCACCGGCACGCTCGAGGTCGCCAGCAAGCCGAACACGAACACGGCCGAGATCACACAGACCAGCGTCGCGTGCAGCGTGCGGCGTGCCTCTGCGGAGTCATTCACGCGGCGCTCGAAGAACAACGCGTAGTGCAGGCCGAGACCCGCCGCGAGAGTCAACGCGACGAGATGAAACAGCGACAGCGAAACGCCGCCGAAGCGCAGCACAGCCAGGACCAGCAAGGTCGCGAGCGACATTGGCGCGATCACATGCCAGGCGCGGCTCAAATTCCTAAATGCGATGGCAACGGCGGCGGCGAGCAGCACGAGCGCGACGAGCAAGGCCACGCCGATACGCGTGCGGTAGTCGGCGACCAGCGATTCGGACGCGGCCTTGAGATCGAGCAGGCGCACGCCGCCGCCGAGTTGTGCCACGGCCTTCGCCAACGCCGCCGCATCGCGCACGCCGCTCAGCGTGGCGAGACCGAGTGCGCTGCCATCGCGCTCGACCAGCATCGCGTTTAGCCGCGCGCCGAGCAGTGAGGCGCCGAATACTTTCGGCGTCAGCAGTGGTAGCTTGCGCGCGGTCTCGACGTCGTCGACGAACGGCGCGAACAGATCGGGCTGGAATTCGCCGTCCTGCGTGGCGCGATCGAGTGCGGCTTGCAGTGTCGCGCGATCGGGCAGCTTTGCCTGCCGCGCCTTCTGCGTGGCGAGGCTCGGCAGATAGCGGCTCGGCAGTTCAATGTCGTCCACCCACTTGCCGGCAATCCATTGTTCCGCTTGCGAGGAAATCTTCTCCGACAAGGCAAGCACACCGTCGGCGTCGGCGGCGTCGAGCACGAGCAGATAACGCACATCGGGCGCACCGAGCGCGGCGCGCAGTTCGCCTTCGCGCTGCAACAGCTGAGGCGGCACCGGCGTCAGCGCGGCCAGATCGTTCTGCCACAGCGGCGTCGGCGCGAAACCGATCGCGGCGCAGGCAAGCACGAGCAGAGTCCACGGCAGCCAGCGCAGCCGCGGCGCGGCGTCGAGACGCACGCGCAGGCGCTCCAGCCAAGTCAGTTCGGCGACATCGCGAAAACGCGCGGGCAGTACGGCCGGCAGCAGATAACGCGTGACGCCACCGGCAACGATCAATCCTGCGATGGTGAACACCGCGAGCTGCTGCAGACCGGCCACGCTCGAAGCAAAGAAGGCGAGATAGGCGATGCAGGCCGAGGCGATCGCGAGACGCAGCAACGGCCACACGCCGAGCAGGCTGTCCTTCGCACTCACGCCCGCGCGACGATGGCTGAGCAGGCGCAGCGGATATTCCTGGGCGACGCCGAGCAAGGTAAAGCCGAAGGCGAGCGTGATGCCGTGGATCGGTCCGAACACGAGCGCGGTCGCGGCGATCCCGGCCAGCGCACCGCTGGCGATCGGCAGCGCCGCCGACAGCAACGCGCCGGGATGACGATAGGCGACGAGCAGCAGCAGTGCGAACGCGGCGGTGCCGATACCGCTGAGCCACTCCGCTTCTTTGCGCGTGCTTGCGTTGACGAGCACGCTGAAATACCCCGGCCCGCTGATTTCGATGCCGGTACCACCCAGCGCGTGATATTTCCCGATCAGCGCGTCGATCGCCGCGCCTTGCGCGGCCGGATCGAACGCCGGCGCCACGGTTTCGACGAGCAGCAAGGCGCCGCCGTCTGGCGCGGCCCAGACACCGTCGCGCATCTGCGGCGTTTTCGCCGGGGTCCAGCGCTGCGCGAGTTTGAGCATTTCTAACGTCGGATCGCGCGCGAGCCACGGTTTCAGCAGTCCCGCCGCGGGTGAGGCGAGATCTTCAACGCGCTGCTGCAGTTCATCGTGCAGGAACTCGGTGTCGAACACGTGCGTGTCGAGCGTCGGCGACAACAGATAACGATACGGCAGCAAGGAAGGATCGAGCGCGGCCGGATCGATTTCGCCATTCAATACGCGCGTGAAATGCGGATCGCCGCGCAACGCCTGCGCCAAACCGCGGCTCAACTCGGCGACGCGCACGAACGATTCCTGCTTCGCGCCGATTTCGATCAGCAGCAAACGCGACGCCGGCCCCTCGCCGATTTGATCGAGCAGCAGCTTCTGATCGGCATCGCGCGGCGGCGGCATAAAGGCGCGCAGGTCGCTCGTGACGACGAGGCTGCGCTGCACGGCAACCCCGAGGGCGACGAGGACAAGAATCCACACGCCGAGCAACAGCCAGCGGTTCGTGGCGACGCCTTCGCTCAAGGGCCGGAACTGCCGCAAAGTTTGTTCACGGCTTCGCGCGTCGGCGGCTCGCCGAGGGAGGCTTTCGCCAATTCACCGAGCAGCATCGTGCTCGCGTCACCGTCGGCCTCGCGCAGGGTGAAGCAGCGCGGTTCGCTGCCGCGGCCGTCGACGATCATCGCCGACAATTGTTTGACCAGCGACGGCGAGCGCGGCGTCAGATTCAGGCGCCAATCGTCGTTGTGCTGCGTGGTTTCAATCGCGAAGTCGAGGTTCAGCGCCGCGGCATCGCCGCCGAGCAGCGCGGAAAATCCGGACAGCAGCGCGCCGAGCTCGGGCGCGCGCTCAAGCGAGAAGGTGCGCGGTGTCTTGCCTTCGCGCTGTACGTTGACCTCGCTGCCGGCGATCGTCGTTGTTTCGCGATACGGCGCATCGACGCGCTTGCCGAGCTGGCCGGGGCCGCCGTAATGCAACTCGCCGCGCAGCACGAGCGGGCGCCTGAGCACATGCACGAAGCGCACCTCGGCGTAGCTCGTGTTGGCGGGCGCCGTGCGACGCAGCGACGCGATCAGTGCGGTCGTTGCGGGCGCGAGCTCAGCCGGCGGCGGAGGCGGCAGATCCGCCGCGCAGGTCAGCGCGCTCAACAGAATGATCCCAGAAATCATAGAAGTTGAACCAGTTATAGGGATAACGCCGGGCATAGTATTCGAGACGCGCGGCAAAACGCTGCGCCCAGACTTGCAGCTGCGCAGCGCGGTCATTGCGCGGGATTTTTATACTTTGCGCAAACGTTTCAAAATGCAGATCGTAGCGGTTGCCGCCGCGATAGACGCCGAAAGCGAGTACGACGGGCAGGTCGAGCATCGAAGCAATCTGATAAGCGGCGGTCGGAAGATACGCGGTGCGGCCGAAGAATTCGACCGGCGCGGTCGGTTCGCGCGCGCGCGCCCGGTCGGCGAGCAGGCCGATCAGCGCCCCCTGCTGCGCGGCTTCGTGCAGCGACAGCGCGAGCGCGCCGGGGTCGACGCCTGCGTCGATCACGTTCGCGGCGATGCTCGGGTTGAGCGCGTGCAGCAGCTCGTTGAGCGCGCGCGTCTGCTTCAAGTCCATCACCACGCGCAATTGCACCTGCGGTTCGTGCAGGGTCAGCGCGCGCAGCGCTTCGAAGCTGCCGAAATGCGAACCGAGCAGCAGCACGCCGCGGCCGCGCGCCATCTCCGCCTGCAATGCGTCGAGGCCGTCGACGCGCAGATCGAAGCGGTCGAGATTCTTGTCGCTCAACAGGAAAATGCGATCGAGAATCGTCGCTGCGTAGCTGTGGATGTGATTGAAGATGTCCCAGGCACGCGCGGGACGACCGAGCGCGAGGCTCAGAAACTCGCGCGAGTCGCGCCGCTCGCGGGTCCGGCGGAAACAGAAGTACAGCGTGATCGGATACAGCCAGGCGCGGGCGAAACCACGGCCGGCGTACAGGCCCGCCGCGCGAATCAGCCAGATCGCGAAGTGGCCGCCCGCCTCGCGACGATCGCGCCACTGCACGCTCATGCGACTGCCTCGATCTCGGCGACGCCATTCGCGAGCGGAGCATCCTTGTGGAAAAAGGCAAAATGTATCCTTTTATCCTTTTCCTCGAGGCGAAGCTCGACTTCTTGATCAGGCAGCAGCGGCGAAAGGAACTTCACCTGCGGCAACGCAGCGATGTGCGCGCCGAATTCGCGTTCGACCGCCGCGGCGACACGATCGAGCAGGACGACGCCCGGCACGACTGGCCGCCCCGGGAAATGACCGGGCAGCGCGGGATGCGCGGCGTCGATGCGGAAGCGCGTCGGATTCATGCGTCGATCATAGCCGCAATGACATGACAGGCCCGCCTTGCGGTTTATTCTTCGATCAGCTTGGGCCAGGCGCGGCCGAGCGCGCCGAGAAAGCCGATCAGCGTGTGCCGCGGGGCCTGCGGCAGCAGGTGGCGGCGCAGCAGAAACTCGCCGAAAAACAGTGTCGCTACGGCCAGCGGCAGAATGGTCGCACCGAAGAGACGCGGCGGCGGCAGGGTCGGCCACAGGAGCAGGCCGCGCTCGTGCAGCACGCACAGCAAGCACGCCGCGACCAACGCGAATTGGAAAATCGCCCAAAGCTGGGTCAAGCGCCTCGCGTAGTGCACCACCGCGGCGTCGCGCAGATACGTTTCGCCGTCGATCGCCGCGATCGCGCGTACGATCAGCGGCGTGCGCGGCCGAAGCAGACTGCGTGCGAACAGCCAGCCGACGAACGCGGCGATGGCGGCCGGCAGGAGATCGATCATCAGACCCGCACCGCCGAGCCACCACGCCACCGCTTCGACCAGCGCGACTACCACGATCGCGCCGCGCAGCGCGTGCGGCGAGGCGAATCCGAGAAACATGAGCGCGAGCGGGACGATCGCCGCGGTGATGGTGTCGCTATGCTCCCAGCGGCCGAGCAGCGCCAGCGCGAAGATGGCGAGCCAGACCCAGATACGCATCGGTCAATGCGCGCGCTGCGCTTCGATATGCTGCGCCAGCGCGCGCAGGCTGGCGAAGATGCGCTTGTTGTCGCTGTTGTCCGAACGTAATTGCACGCCGTAGCGCTTGGACACGGCGAGGGCGAGTTCGAGCGCGTCGATCGAATCGAGGCCGGTTTCGGCGCCGAACAGGGGCGCTTCCGGCGCGAAGTCGTCGGCTTTGATGTGTTCGAGATTCAGGCTGGACACGATCAGGCTGGCCAATTCGTGTTCGGCGGGCGTCTGCTGGGACATGCTGGGCTTTCCGAAGGCTTGCGCGCCCGAGCTTAAGGCGCGAAGGCCGCGCAGTGTATCATTGCCCGATCAAAAACCTGATGCCGCGCGAGCGGTAGCCCAATTCCTTTGTCTTCCGCCAACCCCGAAATCGCCGCCGCCACTCCGCATCACGCCGAAGCCGATCTGCCGCCCCTGCGCGTTGGCTACGAATCCGCCAGTCTCGACGCGATTCTGGCGGACGACGGCGTGCTCGCTGTGTTTGGCTTCGGCTCGCATGCGCCGGCGACGCACGCGGACCCGCGCTATCTGCGCGTGAATCTGGAAACCGTGGACGGCGCGGCTCCGTTCGAAGTCTGGCGCACGCCCGGCTGCGTGCAGACCCGGCGTGACGGCGACATCGCCTGGGCGAGCGACGGCGACTACGCCTACGGCGCGATCGAAGTCGACGAGGCCAGCCACGGCGACATCGAAGGCGCGGCCGAAGTGGCCTATCGCCGGCTCGTCGCGGCGATCGCGGCGAGCGACACGCCGCACGTGCTGCGCATCTGGAACTATCTCGACGCGATCAATCTTGGCGAGGGCGACGGCGAACGCTACCGCCGCTTCTGCGTCGGCCGCGCGGCGGGACTCGAGCAGGGTTTCGTCGACGCGTATCCGGCTGCGACCGGCATCGGCGTGCGCGACGGGCGCCGCGTGCTGCAGATCTATTGGCTCGCCGCACGCGCGGCCGGCACCGCGCTCGAGAACCCGCGCCAGGTCAGCGCCTGGCGCTACCCGCGCCAATATGGCATCAAGGCGCCGACCTTCGCACGCGCGACGCGCGCGCCGACGCCGCAACCGCAGGTCTATATTTCCGGCACCGCCGCCATCGTCGGCCACACGTCGCACCATCACGACGATCTCGAAGCGCAGATCGACGAGACGCTGGCCAACATCGACAGCGTGCTCGCCGCCGCGCAGATCGCGCCGGCCGCGCGCCTCGACGCGGATGCCGTGCTCAAAGTCTACATCCGCCGCGGTGAAGACATCGCCGCCGCGCGCGCGCTGCTGCGCCGCAAGTTGTCTGAGCGCACCCCGGTCCTGCTCCTGCTGGGCGATGTCTGCCGCAGCGAATTGCTGATCGAGATTGACGGCGTGCAAGGCGGCTGAGGCTGCTACTGCGTGCGGGAACCGCGCGTGGGAGGCGACGCGCGGTTCTGTCTGTGCAGACGCCCAGTTACGGTTTCTTGGCCGGTGCGGCCTTCGCTTTCGCGGCCTGCTCGCCGGCGTACTTCAACGCGGCGTCGGTCTCGCGTTTGAACGTGTCCATGTCGATCTGGGAGCCGTTGAGCACCGTGCTCCAGTGGCGCGTCACCGCGGCCATTGCAACTGCCTCGCGCACTTCGTCGTCGGTCGCGCCGTTCGCCTTCGCGGCGGCGGTGTGAAAGTACACGCAGTAGTGGCACGGAATCTGCGCGGCCACGGCGAGGCCGATCAGCTCCTTCTCCTTGCCGGAAAGCGCCGTGTGCGGATTGAGCTGCAGGGATTTCATCTCCATCCAGGCGCCCGCGACAGCCTCCGCGGGAAACGCGCGGATGAAACCCGGCACCGCGCCGAAGGCGTGCTCAATGTCCGCGTAGGTGGATTTGGTATCGGTGGTGTCGGCGGCGACGGCCGCCATGCTCAGGCTGATACCGATGCTGAGAACGAGTTGCGTGATGCGCTGCATGATGCCTCTCCAAGTTGCCGATGAAACCGCGCGAGGTTTCCGCACGGGCCGATAAATGCACTGGACTGGCTACAACGACGGCGGAGATTCGCTTCGAACCTCCGCGCGAGCACGCAGATTATACGCCGGTAAATGCCAACCGGATCACGGTTTAGGGTGTGGGACGACCCGGACTCAGGCGGTCCGGCGCCGCCGCGTCGCCGGAAACAGGGAGCGCCCACCGACGATGAGTGCACCGATCCACCAGGTGAGGGCGGCGTTGTAGACGAGGTGGCCCTGTTTGGGCACGTCGGCGAGGCCGTCGCCGAGCACGGTGACGGTCAGCGTGCCGAGGGTGACGACGATGGTCAGCACGGTGACCGTGAGCAGGCGCGGCCAGGCGCGCCAGCGATGCCGCCAGAGCAACACGGCGAGCGCGACGAACGGCGCACCGAACAGCACGACGCGCAAAACAGGCTGATCGGCGAACAGGTCGCTCAACGAGAAGAACTGCGCCGGCAGCGGTGCGAAATTGCCGCCTTCGACGAGACCGAGCCCGGGCGCGACCCACGGATGCAAGTTCGCCAAGCCAGCCCAGCCGATGCGCAAGGCCAAGTCCGGTTCGCGCAGCAGGGTGAGCAGTTCGCGCGAGCGCGACACTTTGGTCAACTCGGGGCACAGATCCGCCGGAAAGCCGGGCATCTGCCAGGCCTTTTTCCCGGAATACTGCAGGCATTGCGGTGACAGACCCAGCGACTGCGCCGTCGCCACCGGATCGCGCGAATTCGGCAGCAGGGCGGTGAATACGACGTCGGCCTGGTTGAACACATTGATCGCGCGGATCGCATCGCTGTCGCGCTGCAGTTGTACGACTTGGACGACGATGCCGGCAAGCGCGCCGAGCAGCAACGCCTTGCCCTTCCACAGCCAGATGCGGTCGCGCCAGCGCCCGACCATCAGCATGGCCACGGCGATGCCGAACGGCAGGACGATGTGCTGGATTTTGCTCACCGCGAGCGCCGCCGCCGCGAGCGCGAGCAGGGCGAACGCGTGCCCGCGCGCCGGCTTGCCCTCGTGGATCAGAATCAGTCCGGCCACGGCGTAAAGCGCGAGCAGGGCTGTCCACTCGGCATAGAAGGTATTGAGATAGACCGTGTTGGCCGGATCGGCGAACAGGATCGGCAGCATCAGGCCGTTAGCGAGCGCCGACCACGGCTCGCGCCGGCGCAGCCAGGCAACGGTGAAACCGATCCATAGGGCGAGCAGAGCGAGTATCTTGAACGCGCCGATCCAACGCACCGAATGCGCTGTCGCCCCGCCGGCCGCTTCGTCGAGGCGGTAGACGGCTGCCGCGGCGCCCTGGAAGGCGAGTTCGGTCGACCAGTAGCAGATCGGATCGGGGGCGCGAACGAATTTGTACTGCGAGAACGGCGCCGCCGGGCTGTTGCGGTCGGGCGGCACCGAATCGGGGCGGTCGGGATAAAGGCTGAAACAGGCGCTGTAGCGGACTTCGTCGTAGCTATTGGCGAGCGCGATCAGCGGCTCGTGCAGGTACAGGGTGCCGATGCGCCACAGCCCGGCGAGCAGGCAGGCCGCCAGTGCCAGCCACAGCCAGCCTGGCGTACGCGCGAGGCGATGCAGGGTCGGATGGTGGGCGGCGGGTTTTGCAGAAGGCATAAGGGCCGGAAGTCTAGGGTGGCTTTGTGACGGGAACAATCGTTCCGGGCGCCGGGACGAAACGTGATTCAAATCACGGATACGCCGTCGATTCTGCACGGTCGTTCCCGCCAATCGCAACGCGGACGTGCGAAATGTGCGGTGCTAGACTTTTTCTCACTCAAGAGGCGCCGAGCGCCGTGGAGGGGTCATGAAGCAGCAATTGGGACATTACGATCTGGTCGCCGAGTTGGGCCGCGGCGGCATGGGCGTGGTTTACAAAGGCTACGAAGCCTCGCTGAACCGCTACGTCGCGATCAAGGTCCTGGCCGATTCGCTCGCGCACGATCCGGCGATCAAGGAACGCTTCCTGCGCGAAGCGCGCAGCATGGCGGCGCTCAACGATCCACACATCATCCAAATCTATTTCATCGGCGAGGACGAAGGACAAACGTTCTTCGTCATGGAATTTGTCGACGGCGAATCGCTGAGCTCGGTGCTCAAGCGCGAACACCAGCTCAAACCCGACCAAGCGGCAAAGGTCATCTATCAGACCGCGCTCGGCCTCGCCACCGCGCACGACCGCGGCGTGATTCACCGCGACATCAAGCCCGGCAACATCATGCTCGACAGCCGCGGCAACGTGAAGATCGCCGACTTCGGCATCGCGCTGTCGGCGGCGGACCTGACCAAGAAACTCACCTCGACCGGCGAATTCGTCGGCACACCCGGCTACCTCTCGCCTGAAGTGTGTCTGGGCAAGCTCGTCGACCAGCGCTCGGATATTTTCTCGCTCGGCATCGTGCTGTTCGAAATGCTCGCCGGACGCATGCCGTTCACCGACGAATCGCCGCTCGGCCTCATGCTCGAAGTGGTCAAGGCGGAGATTCCGGACGTGTGCTCGCTCAACGCCGATGTCGATCCCGGCCTCGCGCGCATTCTCACGCGCATGATCGCCAAGGAGCCGGCCGATCGCTATCAGAGCTGCCAGGACCTCGCCGCCGACCTCGCCCGCCATCCGCTGCTCGCGAACGGTTCGACCTTGCAGCTGCGCACCCAGCCCTCGCCCGCCGCCGCAACCGTGATCGGCATGAAGACGCCGGTCTCCGCACAGAGCACGCTGCCGAACACGACGCCGACCCCGCGCCCGCTGCCGAACATCGCGCCCGCATTGACGCGCGTAGCCACCACGCCGCCGCGTCCGCAGAACACGTTGCCGGCGGTTACCGCGACGGCGATCGCGGACGGCGCGCATCAGTCCCTGCTCGAACGTCAGGCCGCGGCGTCGAAGAAATCCGGCTCGCCCGCGCTGCCGCTTGCGATCGCCGCGCTGCTTCTGCTCGGCCTCGGCGGCGGCGCGTATGCCTACCGCGATCAGCTCGGCTTTGTGAAGCAATGGCTGCCGGCGAGCCTGCTCGGCCCGGCGTCCACAGACGCCACTTCGACCGCAGCGACAACGACGAGCACCGCGGCGACGACGGCGGTCCCGACGCCACCGCCTGCCGCAACACCACCGGCGCCGCCTTCCGCGCCGCCCGTCGCCGCTACCGCGGTGCCCGTTTCGGGAAATGTGGAAAATGCGGCAAAAGATGCAAATGCAGCAAATTCCACTTCGGCTGCCGCCACTGCCGGCGGTGCCTCGTTAGCCAATCTGACTGCGAACAACAATTCCGCAGCAACGAATGCACCGCCGTCGGGCGATGCCGCCGCGATCAGCGTCGCGCCGTCGGTGCCGACGGCTCCGGCGATCACCCCGCCCGCGCCCACGGCACCGCAGATCGCGAAAGCCGCACCGCCGCCTCCGCCCGTGGCGCCGCCGAAGCCGCACGTGCCGACTGTCGCCGTGCTGTCCGGCGGCGACATCACTGTCTCCGAGCCGGCCGGTCGCGTGATCGAACAGGCGCTCGCACGCCGCGGCTATCACCTCGCCGATGCGGACATGATGCCGGGCGCCGAACGCTTCCTCGCCGGCCAGCGCGTGAACGTGCCGGCGCTGCTCGACATGCTCGCGCGCAACGGCCGCATCGACGCCGTCGTCATCGTGCATGCGCGCCCGACCGGCGCGCAGAACCTGCCGGCTTACGGCATGAATGTCGATGCGACGACCGCGCAGCTCAACGTGACAACCTACGCCGTGCAGGGCCGGCAGAAACTCGGTGCCGGCTGGAGCGCCAACGTGATCTACACCGGGCTATCGGCCAAACAGCAAGGCGAGGACGCGGTCGAAGAGATCACACCGCAGGTCGAGAGCACGCTGGTCGAATACCGGCCGGGCCGCGGGCGCGGCTGAGCGCAGCGAAGTCGCTCAGGGAAGCCCGCGCGGCTTCGCACCGCGCCCAAGCACCTCGCGCGCGTGCCGGTAGCCCGCGGCGATCGCGCGTTCGTAGGCGCGCCAGTCGAGCAGGCCGACATCGTGCATCGGCGGGGTGATCAGTAAGCTCGTCTCCGCGCGGCGTACGGCACTCGCGGCTTCCGAGTTGACCATGCCCGAGCGCAGCAGGATGTTGATGATGCCGGGCCGCGGCCGCCGACGCAGATGGTCGAGCACCACGCGCCACAGCGCCGGCAAGGCGGGTTCCTCGACCTGCGCATGCAGCACGTCGTCCGCGCTGATGTCGATGCCGATGACGTCGCCGGTCTGCGTCTCGCGCATCGGGTCGACCGGCAGGTTGTTGATCACCGCGCCGTCGACGAACACCTCGCCCTGATGGAACACCGGCGGCAACACACCCGGAATCGCCGACGCCGCACGCAGCCAGAACCAGAGCGGACCCTCGCGGTGCACCTGCGCTGCGCCCACGGTCAGATTCGCGGTGACTGCGTAGAACGGCAGCGGCAGATCGGTAATGTCGCGTTCGCCGAACGCCTCGCGCAACAGACGCGCGACGCGATGCCCGCGAGTCAAGGATACAAATGGAAAAGTATAATCTCGCAGTGGCCGGCCCTCGACGAACGCGCGGCGATAGTTGTAGAACATCTCCTCGCCAGACCACTCCAGCGCCACGCCCGCGCCGATGATCGCGCCGATCGAGGTGCCGCCGACGCAGTCGATCTGCTGGCCGCCCTCGCGCAGCGCGTGCACGACGCCGATCTGGGCAAAGCCGCGCGCGCCGCCGCCGGACAGAACCAAGCCCATGCTGCGCCCGATCAGCAGACGCGCGATGCGTTCGGTATCCGTCGCGGCGCGATCGCCGCGCACGTGGTGATGACGCGCGTCGCGCACCTGGGCAAGCCAAGCCGCGGCGCGGCCGGGGCCGATATCGCCTTCGTGCAGCAGGATTAGATGACGCAGGCGCAGCGGCACGCGCTGTGCGTTGATGAAGGCGACTTCGGGCCACGCGCTCGCCGTATCCGCCGCGTTGACCGGCAGGATGAACGCGTCGGCCTGACGCGCGCACTGTTCGCGCCAGGCCATGTCGCCCGCGTCGCCGAGCAACAGTACGTAGCGATGCGCGGCTTCGATGCCGTGCAGCCATGCGGCATCGCGGCCGCGTGCGGTCGCGGCGTCGATCAATGCGCAGGACCCGTAGCGCGATAGCGCCTCGCTGAGACTGCGCGCGAATCCGAGCGCGTCGACGTGCGCATCGTGCGGCAGGATCGCGAACGTGCGCGGCGACGAGTAGCGCGCCTCACCGGGCCGTTCGAGCAGACGGCGCGCGGTGACGCCGACGGTATGCATCATCGCCTGCGGATATTTGGCGACGAGACGATGGAATGCATCCGCCGACAGGCGCAGCACGACACTGTCGCGCAGCGCGCGCAGCAGCGACTGGCGCGGCGTCTGCGCGACGAGGCTGATCTCGCCGGCGACCTCGCCGACGCCGACCATGCCGAGCAGGAGCAAGTTGCCGCTCCCTTCGCGCCGATACGCGGCTAATCCGCCGGTGCGGACGATATACAGCGCGTCGGCCGGATCGCCCTCGTCGAACAGCACCGCGCCACCCGGTAGCATGCGTGGCTCGAGTTCGTCGGCAAGTTCGGCGATGCCCGCCGCGTCGAGCGGGGCGAACAGGTCGATTTCGCGAAGAAAAGCCCGCAACTCAGCCGGCGGGAGGGCAGGATCGGAACCGCTCATGAGTGAATGCTAGCGCCGACGCGACTTGATTTTCCTGCCGCGACGCATCAAGTTGAGAATCCGCTGCTCATCATTCCCGTGAAAGAGGGAACGGGCAAAATCCGCACAATCTGATTTTTTCACAATGACTCCTACCAATCCGCTGCTCGTCGAATCCGCCCTGCCTTCGTTCGCCTCGATCAAGCCCGAACACGTCGAACCCGCCGTCGACGCGGTGCTTGCCGAGTACAAGCAGCAAATCGAAGCGCTGACTTCGAACTCCTCGGCGCGCGATTTCGCCAATACGATGCTGCCGCAGGAGGCGCTTGAAGTGCGCCTCGAACGCGCCTGGTCGCCGGTGTCGCATCTGCACGCGGTGGCCGATTCGCCGGCGCTGCGCGAGGCTTACTCAGCTGCGCTGGAAAAAATCACCGAATTCTCCACCGAGCTTGGCCAGAATCGCGAGCTGTACGCCGCAGTGAAGGCCGTCGCCGATCGCGCCGACTTCGCCGGCCTGCCGCGCCCGGCGCGTACTCTCGTCGAGCATGCGCTGCGTGACTTCCGTCTCTCCGGCGTTGCCCTCGAAGAACCGGCACGCTCGCGCTTCAAGGAGATCGCCAACCAGCTGTCCAAGCTGTCCAACGAATTCGAGAACGCCGTGCTCGATGCAACCGAAGCTTGGTCGGAGACGATCGGCGAAGCGCAGCTCGCCGGCCTGCCCGAGGCCGAGCGCGCATTGCTCAAGCAGTACGCCGAGGAAGCCGAACAGGACGGCTGGCTCGTCACGCTCAAGCAGCCGAGCGTGACCGCGGTGCTCACCTACGCGGACGATCGCGGCCTGCGCGAGCGCATCTACGCCGCCTATCAGACGCGCGCATCGGACCAGGGACCGAGCGCGGGCAAATTCGACAACTCGCAGCGCATCGAGCAGATTATGGCGCTGCGGCACGAGGGTGCGCAGCTGGTCGGATTCAAGAACGCGGCCGAGGATTCGCTCGCGACGAAGATGGCCGGCACGCCCGAACGCGTGCTCGCGTTCCTGCGCGATCTCGCGGCGCGCGCCAAACCGGTGGCGTTGCGCGAACTCGATGAACTGCGCGAATTTGCGCGCAGCGAGCTCGGTATCGCCGATCTGCAGCCGTGGGACGTCGCCTACGCCGCGGAAAAACTGCGCGTGAAGAAATACGCGCTCAGCGAAGAGGAATTGAAGCCGTATTTCGCCGCCCCCGCGGTCATCGAGGGCCTGTTCGCCATCGTGCAGCGTGTGTTCGGCGTGCGCTTCGTCGCGCGCGAAGGCGTCGAGACCTGGCATGCGGACGTGCGCTATTACGACGTCTGCGATGCGCATGGCAACGTTATCGCCGGTGCCTACTTCGATCTTTACGCGCGCTCGGGCAAGCGCGGTGGTGCGTGGATGGATACGTGCCGCTCGCGCTACGCCGACGGCGAACGCACGCATCCGCCGATCGCCTATCTGACCTGCAACTTCGCCCCGCCGACCAAGGACATGCCCTCGTTACTCACGCACGATGACGTGGTCACGTTGTTCCACGAAACCGGCCACGGCCTGCATCACATGCTGACCGAGGTCGACCTGCCGAGCGTGGCGGGCATCGACGGCGTCGAATGGGATGCGGTCGAGCTGCCGAGCCAGTTCATGGAGAACTTCGCCTGGCAGCGCGAAGCGCTCGCTCTGTTCGCCAAACATTGGAAAACCGGCGAAGTGCTGCCGGACGAATTGTTCCAGCGCATGCTCGCCGCGCGCCACTATCACGCGGGTCTGTTCCTCGTGCGTCAGCTCGAGTTTGGATTGTTTGATTTTCGTCTGCATCTCGAATTCGACGCGGCGCGGGGTGCGCGCGCGATGGAGCTGCTGCGCGAAGTGCGCGACGAAGTCGCGGTGATCCAGCCGCCCGAGTGGCAGCGCATGCCGCATGCGTTCGGCCATATCTTCGCCGGCGGCTACGCGGCCGGTTACTACAGTTATTTGTGGGCCGAGCTGCTCTCGGCCGACGCGTTCTCGCGCTTCGAGGAAGCAGGCGTGTTCGATCGCGCCGCGGGCGATGCGTTCCGCCGCAGCGTGCTCGCGGTCGGCGGTTCGCGCCCGGCGCTGGAATCCTTCGTCGAATTCCGCGGCCGCGAACCCGAGCCCGAGGCATTGCTGCGCAGTTACGGCTTGGCCGCGTAGAAGGGCGTCGAAGCGCGATGCTGTCGGTCGTCGTCAACTTCTACAACAACCGCCGCGAGGCGAAGAACACGCTGTACTCGCTGACGCGTGCCTACCAGCGCGACGCGGGCGCGATCGATTTCGAAGTGATCGCGCTCGATCACGGCTCGGGCCAGCCGCTCGACGAAGCCGAGGTGCGCGCGTTCGGGCCCGAGTTTCGTTACCGATTCGTCGAAACGAAATCGGTCTCGCCGGCCGCGGCGATCAACGCCGCCTGCCGCGAAGCGCGCGGCGATCAGCTGCTGGTGATCATCGACGGCGCGCATATCCTGTCGCCGGGCATCTATGCGCTCGCGCAGCGCGCGTTCGCGCAATTTGCTGCGCCTCTCGTTGCAAGCGTGTCGTTTCATCTCGGGCCGAAGCAGCAGAACGAGTCGGTACTCGAAGGCTACAGCCAACAAGTCGAGGACGGCTTGCTCGCACATAGCGGCTGGCGCGACAACGGCTATCGGCTGTACACGATCGCCGGCGCGTTCGCCGATCCCGGCATGGGTTGGTTCGGTTGCGCGTTCGAAGCCGGCTGTTTCGGCATCGGCAAAGACGACTTTCTCGCGCTCGGCGGTTTTGATGAGCGCTTCGTTTCGCGTGGCGGCGGTCTCGTCGCGCTCGATTTCTTCCAACGTGCGTTGTCGCGCGAGCGCGGCGATTATGTGATGCTGCTCGGCGAAGGCAGCTTCCACCAATTCCACGGCGGCGTCGCCAGCAACGCGCCGAAAGCCGCACATCCGTGGAAGGAGTTCCACGAAGAGTACGTGCGCATTCGTGGCAAGCCCTTCGCGCGCGTGCCACGCCGGCCGTTCTATTTCGGCACGCTGCCGAACGAGGCGATCCCAGCGACGCGAATTTCCGCCGAGCACGGGCTCGGGTTGTGGCAGAAGGCGATCGCCGCGGGCGAGGCCTAAACGCTACGCGCGCTCGAGCTCGCTGACCCAGTTCGTCTTCCAGTTCACGCCGTCTTCGGACGATGCCTGTTCCCAGCGCGCCGAACGCGCGGTGATATGCGACCAGATCGCGCGGGTCTTGGTCGTGTGTCCATCGACCGTGTCTTCGCCGATGAACGTACCGACGCCGTCGGCAAAACCGCCGCGGATCGGCGGACCGATCTCCGCGGGGTGGCGTTTGCTCAGCCACCACACCGACCATTGTTTCGTCGCGGGATCGTAGGCGCGCAGACCGAGGCCGCGGATCGGGTTGCCGGGCAGGTTCATCACGTTGTCGCCGACGTTGCCGTGGCCGCCGAGTACGGGCCAGTTCACCAGTGTGCCGTCGAACTCGTCCCACTGGGTGGCGTTGGGCGAATCGTCGCGCAGCCGCCGATGCCGCACTTTCCAACTGCCAACGAGGAAGTCGAAGTCGTGTGGCGCGTCCGCGCGCTTGGGCATCGGCGTCGGCGTGGCTTGGGTGCGCGTGAACCAGTTTCGCCAGTTGATCTCCCAGGTCTTGCCTTCGTCGGCGGAAAAATCTTGTTCCCACCAGGGGCGGGCGCTGTGTACGTCGCGCCAGTGGAAACGCATGATGATCGGGCGGCCTTTGAACGTGTCGCGGCCGACGAAGGTACCCACGTCTCCGGCAAAACTGCCTCGCACCGGTGGATCGATGTGGGTCGGATTGCGGCCATCGAGCCACCAGATCGCCCAAGTGCCGGTGGCGGGGTCGAACGCGCGCAGGGTCATACCGTAGTAAGCGCCGCCGGGCAGGTCGAGCCAGTTGTCGTCGAGGTTGCCGAAGCCGTCGAGCACGGACCACAGCGCGCTCTTGCCGCGGAATTCCTCCCAATGGGTGTCGCCGACCAGGCGCTCCTTGAGGCGGCTGTGTTTGACGTCCCAATTGCCGATCAACCAGTCCCAGTCGTGCGCGTGCGCGGTTGGGTCTGCGCGCTTGCCCTCGGCGGCAAACAGCCGCGTCGCCCACGCCGACGAAAGCGGCAGGCTGGCGGCCGCTATAGCTTGGGCAAGAAAGTGACGGCGGGACGGATGCGACATCGGAATCTCCGCGAGGGGGCCGGTTGGCTGGGCGCCAGTGTGGTGATCCACCCCCGGCGTTGACAATGGGAATATCGGTGCTCAGGCTAAGCCACACTTATGGTGCCCGAACGCCCCCTGCCGTCGCTCATCGCCATCCGCGCCTTCGAGGCGGCGGCACGCCATGGCAGTTTCGCCAAGGCGGCGCAGGAACTCGACACCACGGCCGCGGCGGTGAGCTATCACGTGCGCCGGCTCGAACAGCAAACCGGCGTGCGCTTGTTCGTGCGCCACGCGCAGCATGTCTCGCTGACCGAACCGGGCCTGCTCGCCGCGCGCGAAGCCACGATCGCGTTCGACACCTTGCGCGCGAGTTTCCTGCGCGCCGCGGAAGCCGACGAAGCGCGCCTGTCGCTGACGACGCTGCCCAGCCTCGGCACCAGCTGGCTGACGCCGAAGCTCGGGCGCTTCCGCAGCCGCCACGCGGAGATTTCGCTGGAACTGGATCTCTCGCCGCTCGCCGAAGACCTCACCGCGAGCCGTTACGACGCGGCGATCCGCAACGGCCATGGCTGTTGGCCGGGATTGCGCACGCACGAGTTGTTTCCGAGCATCTTCATGCCGCTTTGCTCTCCCGCACTCAAGCGCGCGGCCGCGGCGATCGCCGATCCGTGCAAGCCGGTCGAGGTGCCCTTGCTCGGACGCTATGACTGGTGGGCCCTGTGGTACCGCGCGCGCGGCTTTGCCGAAGCGCCGCCGCCGGGCCGCTTCCGCACCACGCTGTCGAGCGAATATCTCGACGTCGCCCTCGCAGTGGCGGGACAGGGCATCGCGATCGGATCGCCGATCCTGTTCCGCAATGAGATCGACGCCGGGCGCCTCGTTCCCGCGCACGATTTCGTCGCCAGCGACGGCCGCGCGTTCTGGTTTACCTATCCGGTCGCGCGCGAGCAGGCGCGCAAAATCGTCGCGTTCCGCGAATGGGTCGGCGAAGAAGCCGCGCGCGATCGTGAAGCGGCGCGGACGTATCTCGGCAAGGTCGTGATCGTCAAGCCGGCACCGTACTATTGAGCCACCTCGACCCGGAATTTCTCGTCGCATGAAAATCGCCAGTTGGAACGTCAATTCGCTCAACGTGCGTCTGCCGCATCTGACGACGTGGCTCGCGGAAGCGCAGCCCGACATCGTCGCGCTGCAGGAAACGAAGATGGAGGACTCGAAGTTTCCGGCCGAAGCGATCCATGCCGCCGGCTATCGCGTCGCGTTCTCCGGGCAGAAGACCTACAACGGCGTCGCCATCCTCGCGCGCGAGGAACCGCGCGACATCGTCACCAACATCCCCGGACTCGACGATCCGCAGCGGCGCATCCTCATCGCGAGCGTCGGCGATCTGCGCATCGCCGATCTCTATGTCGTCAACGGCCAGGAGGTCGGCAGCGAGAAATACGCCTACAAACTCGACTGGCTCACCAAGGTGCGCGCGTTTCTCGCCGAGGAAATCCGCAGTCATCCGAATCTTGTCGTGCTCGGCGATTTCAACATCACGCCGGACGATCGCGACATTTACGATCCGGTCGCATGGAAAGAACAGATACTTTGTTCGACGCCCGAGCGCGACGCACTCAAGGCGATCGCCGATCTCGGCCTGCACGACACGTTTCGCCTGTTCAGCGAGGAGGCGGGACATTATTCGTGGTGGGATTATCGCGCCGCGGGATTCCGCCGCAATCTCGGCATGCGCATCGATCTGATCCTCGCCAGCGAAGCGCTGCGCCCGCACTGCCGCACGGCGACTATCGATCGCGTGCCGCGCACGTGGGAGCGGCCGTCCGATCACACGCCGGTGCTGCTCGAACTCGAGTGAGTTCCAACGCTTCTGCTTGCCATTCCCGTCAGAAGCGCGCGGGAATGATGGCTGGGTGACAAACGCAGCAACACAAGGTGATAAAATCAATCTATGACCGAGTTCGAACATCACGCCGATTGGCCCACCGAGCTCGATGACGCTGAACTCGAAGAGCTCGACCAGTATCTGCGCTCGCATGCCGGTGAAGATCACCTGCTGCTCGACGGCGTGCACGGCTTGCTGACCGCGGTCGGCATCGGACCGGAAAAAGTGACGCCCGACGAATGGCTGCCGGAGATATTGCACGAGCCGTTCGCCGATGAGGAAGAAGGCCGGCGCGTGCTCGAGCTGCTCGCGCGTCTGTCCGAAAGCGTGCTGCTCGAAATCGAAGCCGACGATTACGAACCGATTCTCGGCGAAATCGAACTCGACGATGGCGATACCGCACTCTCTGCGCTCGGCTGGTGCGAAGGATTCTCGCGCGGCGTCGACTTTCGCGCGCGCTTGTGGGAATCGCGCCTGAGCGCGGATTCGCAGCTCACCGAATTGCTTGGGCCGATCATGGCGCTCGCCGTCGAGGAAGGCGTGTTCGCCACCGACGCCGATTTCGCGCCGCTGTCGGAGCAGGAATACGACGACTGCCTCGCGCAGCTGCCCGCCGCGGTCAACGCCGTCGCCCAATACTGGATCGACGCGCCGCCGACGCCGGAAGAACTCGCGGGCTCTCCGCATCACGCCCCGGCCGAGAACGAACCGGGACGCAAGCGCTGGGGGCGCTGGCTGCACTGAGTTGCTTTGCGGCGAATTCCGTAGCGCACAATGCAGAACCGTGACGTTCGATACGGGTATCGTCACGCATTTGCTGTTACAACTCTTGGGTTCAAGCTAACCCATTCCCCTGCAAAAGGAGCCTTCCGATGCGTCGTCTGCTATTGGCCAGCGCGTGTGCGCTCGCTTGTGTCTCGATTGCGACTCCCCCTGTCTCGGCGAAAGACGCGACCCCGCCGGCCAAATCTTCCGCCGCGGTGCGTTCGACTCCGGATTGGGTCAAGCGCAGCAACGATCTCGCCCAGCCGCTGCTGAAGACGCAGGCGGAGTTCGCCCCCGAGTTCGCCTCGTTCTTCGGTCTGCCGGGTTACGACGATCGCGTCGCCGATCTGGGGCCGAACGTCGAAGAACGCCAGCGCGCGGCGTTGCGCGGTGCGAAGGAAACGCTGCAGAAAGACCTGAAGACCGAAGAAAATCCGCTCGTCCGCCAGGATCTCGACATCATGATCAGCCGCGCCGACCAGCAGATCGAGGGCAGCGAATTGAACGAGCGCCTGCTGCTGCCGTTCACCGACGTCGGCCAACTCGTGTTCCAGGGCGAGCAAGCGCTGCTGCAGGACCAGACCGAACCCGCGCGCCGCGCGAAGGCGCTCGATCGTCTGCAGCGCTATGTCGGCCTCATCCAGGGCACCACGCCGATCGCCGTGCTCGCGCGCCAGCGCTACGAGGAAAAACTCAAGAACCCCGCCCTGCTGAAACCGACCAAACTCGAAGTCGAACAGGCGCTGCGCAACGCAGAGACGTATGCCGCCGGCGTGCGCAAGCTGTTCGCCAAGTATCAGATCAACGGCGGCGACACCGCGCTAACCGCGATGGACGAGCAGTTCCGCGCCTACGCCGACTGGATGCGCAAAGAAGTCCTGCCCGTCGCGCGCGCCGACACGCGTCTGCCGCCGGAACTGTACGCGTTCAAACTCAAGCAGGTCGGCATCGACATCGCGCCGGAGCAACTGATCCAACGCGCCCAGCTCGAATTCATGGAGACGCGCAACGCGATGCAGCAGATCGCGCCGCTCGTGGCGAAGGCGAAGGGTCTGCAGGTCAGCGATTATCGTGCGGTGATCCGCGAGCTGAAGAAGAAGCAGCTCGACAAGAATTCGATCGAGGGCTACTACCGCGGCACGGTCATGCCCGAACTCGAGAAGCAGATCGCGAAGAACGCCGTGGTCGACCTGCCACAGCGGCCGATGATCATGCGCTTGGCTTCAGAGGCCGAGTCGGCCGCGCAGCCGGCGCCGCATTTCCTGCCCGCGCCGCTGATCGGCAATACCGGCCAGCAAGGCCAGTTCGTACTACCGCTCGGCAATCCCGCCTCGGTCGGCAAAGACGGCAAGAGTGCCGCCTACGACGACTTCACCTTCGAGGCCGGCGGCTGGACGCTGAGCGCGCACGAAGGCCGCCCGGGCCACGAGCTGCAGTTCACCGCGATGGTCGAGCGCGGCATCTCGCTCGCGCGCACGCTGTTCGCGTTCAACAGCGTCAACGTCGAAGGCTGGGCGCTGTACGCGGAAGCCGAGATGGTGCCGTACGAGCCGCTCGACGGCCAGCTCATCGCGCTGCAACTGCGTCTGCTGCGCGCCGCACGCGCGATGCTCGACCCGATGCTTAACCTCGGTCTGATCGACCGCGATCGCGCCGGCCAGGTGCTGACTGAAGACGTGATGCTGTCCGAGCCGATGGCGCGGCAGGAACTCGACCGCTACACGTTCAACATGCCCGGCCAGGCCGGCAGCTACTTCTACGGCTACAGCCGGATCATGCAGCTGCGCATGGAGACCGAACTCGCGCTCGGCAAACAGTTCGACCGGCGCGCGTACAACAACTTCCTGCTCGATCAGGGCCTGCTACCGCCCGATCTGCTGGCGAAGGCGGTGCATGAGCGGTTCATTCCAGCGCAGGGCAAGAGCAAGTAACGCGCCGAGACGGGGCCGTCAGCTTTCGTTGCACGGCCCCACTTCGCGCAGTTCGATACTGCACCACTCGGCGGCGGGGCAGTTCTCTGCGATCGCTAGCGCCTCGTCGCGGTCGACGTTCTTGAGATAGTAAAAGCCGCCGACGATTTCCTTGGCCTCGGCGAAGGGGCCGTCTACGACGTTGGTCTTGCCGTTGCGCTTTTCGACGCGCGTGCCGCGGGCGACGCTCTTCAGCGACTGCGCGGATTCGAGCACGCCGCGCTCCTTGAGGCTGCCGGCGTAGGCGATCATGCGCTCCCATTCCATTTCGGCCTGCTCGGGCGGTCGGCCGTTGCGGCGGTCGGCGCGTTCCATGATCAGCATCAGATAGCTCATTTTCGTCTCCAAAATTGAACGGCGCGGTCGAGGACGACCGCGTCAGTGAACCCGCGTCGCGGACAGGCCGCACTTTTCCGCACGCTCGCGCATCAGGCGCTGCTCGCGTGTATTGCGCGTCAGCGCCGAGGCGCGCTCGAATTCTGCGCGCGCTTCATCGAAGCGGCCGAGTTTTTCGAGCAGATCGCCGCGCACGGCCGGAAGAAAGTGGTAGTTGCGCAACGCAGGTTCCTCGATCAGCCGATCGACCAGGTCGAGCCCGGCCTGCGCGCCGAACGCCATGGCGATCGCGACCGCGCCGTTGAGCTCGACGATCGGCGACGGCGCGGTGTGCGCGAGCTCGGCGTACAGCGCGGCAATGCGCACCCAATCGGTGTCTTCCGCGCGGCGCGCGCGCGCATGGCAGGCCGCGATCGCCGCCTGTAGCTGATACGTGCCGCGGTCGCCGCCGAGTTTTTCTGCGCGCTCAAGCGCCTTGAGACCGCGCTCGACCAGCAACCAGTCCCAGTGGGCGCGATTCTGTTCGAGCAGCAGAATCGGCGCGCCGTCCTTGTCGGTGCGCGCGTGCAGACGTGAAGCCTGGACCTCCATCAACGCGACGAGGCCGTGCACTTCGGCATCGAACGGCGCCAGTTCGGCGAGGATGCGACCGAGGCGCAACGCTTCGTCGCACAGCGCCGGACGCATCCAATCGTCGCCGGCGGTCGCCGCGTAGCCTTCGTTGAAGACGAGATAGATCACGTCGAGCACGGAGGCCAGACGCGCGGCGCGATCTTCGCCGCGCGGCAGTTCGAAGGCCACGTTCGCCTCGCTCAGCGTGCGCTTGGCGCGCACGATGCGCTGGGCGATGGTCGGCTCGGGCACGAGGAACGCGCGCGCGATCTCGTCCGTGGTCAGGCCACCGAGCAGGCGCAGAGTCAGCGCCACGCGCGCCTCCGCCGACAGCACCGGATGGCAGGCGGTGAACATCAGCCGCAGCAGGTCGTCGCCGATGTCGTCGTCGAGCGCGGCGAGCAGATCGTCCGCGCGCGCCTCCTGCTGCTCGTCGAGTTCGCGCGCGATCTCCGCGTGCTTTTCCTCGGCGAGCTTGCCGTGGCGCAGGCGGTCTATCGCGCGATGTTTTGCCGTGGCCATGAGCCATGCTCCCGGATTGTCCGGTATGCCCTTGTCCGGCCATTGCTCAAGCGCGGTAACGAGCGCGTCCTGTGCCAGTTCCTCGGCGAGACCGATGTCGCCGCTGAGCATGCGCGCGAGCACGGCCACGACCTTGGCCGACTCCATGCGCCAGACCGCGTCGATTGTGCGCCGCGTGCGGGTGAGATTGTCCGTCGCCGTCATGGCGACGGATCAAAACATCATCGCGCAAATTGATCAAGGGCCGCGAGCAAGGGCCGGACGTTGCCGATCGCGCCCGCCGCGATCAGCAAGCGTGCTCGGGATCGCCACCTTCGGCGATGCAGTAGGTGATGCATTCACCGTCGCCGGCCACATCCATGAAGCGCTTGGCGCCTTCAATTGCCGCTTCGCGCGAGTCGTATTGCAGCATCGCGAAGCCGCCGATGAGTTCCTTGGATTCGGCATAGGGACCGTCGATCACCTGGGCGACGCCATCCGTGCGGCGCACGACCGCGCCGTGCTGGCGCAGCGGAAGAAAGCCGCCGCCGCTGAGGAATTCGCCGCGCGCGATCGCTTCGCCGACGAAGCGGTCCATCTCTTCCCTGGCTTTGCCCGTAATCGGGCCGCCGCCATTGGTCTTCGGGTCGGGAATGTAGATGCTGAAGTACTTCATGGTGTTCTCCGTTGGGTTCAGTTGGGTTTGCGTTGGCCGAGTTCGGCGCGCAGGCGTTCTTCCTGCTCGCGCAACTCGGGGGTGAATTCGGCACCGAAATCCTCGGCTTCGAAGATCTGGCGGATCTCGATTTCCGATTCGATGCCGTTGAACGGATTCGGGCAGCGCTTGACCCACTCGATCGCCTCTTCGAGCGACTTCACCTGCCAGATCCAGAAGCCGGCGATCAGTTCCTTGGTTTCGGTGAACGGCCCGTCGATCACGGTTCGCGTGGCATCCTTGAAGCGCACGCGAGCGCCCTTTGCGCTCGGCTGCAGGCCTTCGCCGGCGAGCATGACGCCGGCTTTGACCAGCTCCTCGTTGAAGCGGCCCATGTCGGCCAGCAGCTTTTCTTCGGGCATCACGCCCGCTTCGGATTGTTCGGTCGCGCGGACCAGGACGGCAAAACGCATGGTTGTTCTCCTATTCGATGAAAGACAGGTTTCGAATCAAGCCGCGGGCGCGGAGAGAACCATCCACGGCACGCCGAAGCGATCGGCGAGCATGCCGAACGCCGGCGAGAAATGAGTTTCAATCAGCGGCTGATGCACTTGGCCGCCGTCGGCCAGGGCGGCGAACGCGCGCTCGGCCTCGGCCTTGTTCGCGCAGGTCAGCGTCAGGCGTATGCCCTCGAATTTGGGCTGGCCCGAGCAGAACCCGTCGGACGCCCAGACCAGACTGCCACCGATGCTGAATTCCGCGTGCAGCAATTTGTTTTCATTGCCGGGCGGGACCATGCCGTCTTTCGGCGGTTCCGGCGCATCCTTGATGCGCAGCATCGCCTTGACCTGCGCGCCGAGGTGTTTTTTGTAGTACTCGATCGCCTCTTCGGCGCGGCCCTCCAGGAACAGGTAGGGATGGATGGACATGATGGTTTCCTCGTGGGTTGGCGAGACCGCATTTCCGGTCTCCTGCTGAAACGACGAACGGGAATTGGCCAAATCGACACGTCGGCGAAAAATATTTTGCGGCCCGTTTTGTCGCGGCGCAGTAGAATGTTTCGCCATGCGGCGTAGCCGTCCCTTCTTGGTTCGAGACCGATGTTGCTGTCCCTGCGCCTGATTTTCTTCGGCCTGTTCGCGCTGTTCGTGCTCTGCGTACTGCTCGTGCATCTGCGCGGCCGCGTGCGCCTGCGCTTCGACCGGCAGCTTGCCGACCATTCGGCGCTATTCGCCCCGTACAACCTGTTGATGTACGCATTTTCAAGCGTCCCGGCACGGCCGATTCTCGACCGCGCGGGTTTTCCGCACCTCGACCTGCTGCGCGAGCACTGGCAGACGATTCGCACCGAAGCGGTACAACTGTTCGACGAGGGCCATATCCGCGCGGCCGAACAGCGCAACGACCTGAGCTTCGACAGCTTCTTCAAGCAAGGCTGGAAGCGGTTTTATCTCAAGTGGTACGGCGAGCCGCTCGCGACCGCGCAGGCGCTGTGCCCGCAAACTGTCGCGCTGCTGCGCTCGATTCCGCAAGTGAAGGCGGCGATGTTCGCGCTGCTGCCGCCGGGCAGCCGATTGACGCCGCACCGCGATCCGTTCGCCGGCTCGCTGCGTTATCACCTCGGCCTGATCACGCCGAATTCACGCGACTGTCGCATCTTCGTCGACGGCGACGAATATGCCTGGAGCGACGGCGGCGATATTGTGTTCGACGAAACCTTCGTGCACTGGGCCGAGAACCAGACCGACGTGACGCGAGTGATCCTGTTCGCCGACGTCGAGCGGCCGTTGCACACGCCGTGGATGCGCGCGATCAACCGCCGTGTCGGTGCCTTCATGGGCGCGATTACCGCCTCGCCCAATGACATTGCCACCGAGAAAACCGGCGTGATCAATCGCTTGTACGCGCGCCTGCGCAGCGGCAACCAGCGCGGCGTGACGTTCCGCAAACGCCACCCGCGCTTGTACCGCATCATCAAATATCCGGCGATCCTGACCGTGTTGTGGCTGTTATTCGCCGCGCCGTGGCCGTTGCTTTGAGCTAGGGCGTGCGCGGCGCCGCGTGCTTCACCTTCGCGTCGAAATAGTCGGCGATCAGGTGATAGACATGCTTCTTCATCACCGGCGTCGACAAGCCGTGCTTGCCGCCGGGATACGTCATTAGCTCGAACTGCACGCCGCGTTCCTGCAACGCCGCCATCAGCGCGGTCGAATTCGCGAACAGCACGTTGTCGTCGGCCATGCCGTGCGCGAGGAGCAGCGGGGATTTCATGCCGGCGAGCCAATGCAGCGGGCTCGAGAGCTGGTAGCCTTCGGCGTTGTGCTGCGGCGTATCGAGATAGCGCTCGGTGTAGAACGTGTCGTACAGCGTCCAGTCGGTGACCGGAGCGACAGCGACGCCGGCCACGATTTCGTTTGAGGCCTTGGCCAGCATCATCGTCGTCATGTAGCCGCCGTAGCTCCAGCCGAACACGCCGATGCGCGCGGGGTCGATATAAGACTGCGACTTGAGCCAACGGATGCCGGCAACCTGGTCTTCCACTTCCACCTTGCCGAGCTGCTTGTAGATCGCATCGCTGAACGCGCGACTGCGCCGTGCCATGCCGCGGTTGTCGAGCGTGAACACGACGTAGCCCTGCTGCGCCATGTATTCGCAGAAGTAATCGACCCAGCCGCGCGCCACCATCTGCGCATGCGGGCCGCCGTAGTAGAAATCGAAGACCGGATAACGCTTCTTCGGATCGAAGCCGCGCGGCTTGTATACACGATAGTGCAGATCCTCGCCGCTGACCGACGCGATCGTGCCGAACTCGGGCACGATGTGCGCGTCGCGATAGGGCCAATACGGATGCTTCTCGTCGAGCGCGTTGCGTTCGATCCAGGCGATCAGATTGCCGTCGATCGCTTTGCGCAGGCTGACTTGCGGCGGCGTCGATGGATCGGCGAACGTGTCGATGTAGTACTCGGCGTTCTTGGTGAACTCGGCGTGATGCTGGCCGTCGCCCTTGCTGACGCGGCGCGGCGCCGTCGCGTTCGACCCGTCGAGCTTGAGTGCATAGACCTGCCGGTCGGGCACGAAATCGTGGTTCGAGTCGATGTAGACCAGGCCCAGTTTCTCGTCGACGCCGAGTAAACTGTCGACGTTCCACTCGCCCGCGCTGACCGCATGCTGGAGCTTGCCGTCGAGCGAGTAGAGATACAGATGCTTCCAGCCGCTGCGCTCGCTGGCCCAGACAAAGGCGTCCTGCGACTTGAGAAAGCGCAGATCATCATTGAGGTTGATCCAGGTTTTCGATTCCTCGCTCAGCAGTGTGCGCTGCGCCAGGGTCTTCGCCTCGACCAGATTCAAGTCGAGTTTCTGCTGGCTGCGCTGCATCAGCTGATAGCTCAGGCGCTTGCCGTCCGGCAGCCAGTCGACCCGGGTCAGATAGATATCGGGGTTGGCACCGAGATCGACGAAGCGTGCGTCGCCGCCCGCCGGTGAGACCAGTCCGAGCCTGACCTCGACATTGTTCTTGCCCGCGCCCGGATAGCGCTGCTCGATCGTGTCGGTGCGATCGGCATAGACTTCGGTGCGCTTGACCACCGGCACGCCGGCTTCGTCGTAGCGCTCAAAGGCAATCGCCGAATCGTCAGGCGCCCACCAATAACCGGTGAACCGTGCCATTTCCTCTTGCGCGACGAACTCAGCTTCGCCGTTGTGCACCGTGCCGCCGCCATCGCGCGTGAGCTGGCGCGGCTTGCCGTCGCGCAGGTCGATCGCCCAAAGGTTCTGGCTGTGAACATAGGCAACGTAGCGGCCGAGCGGCGAGATTTTGGGATCGATCGCCTCGCCGTTGGTGTCGAGCTGGCGCAGCGCCTTGTCACCGAGCGCGGTGAGATCGTACAAGTATAATTTGCTGCTTAGTGGAAAAAGCAACTTTTTCCCATCCGGCGACCACTGGTAGTCGACGATGCCGCGGTGACCGGCAATGCGGGCACGCTCGCGCCGCGCTTTCTCCGCGTCGGACAGCTCGACGGTTTTCGGCTCGAGCACGCTCGAATCGACGAGCAGGTGCGTCTGGTTCGAGTTGACGTTGTATTCCCACAGGTCGTAGGTGTTCTGATCGTCCGCTTTCGCGCGCAGGAAGGTCACGCGCGTGCCGTCCGGCGACGCCTTGAGCTTGACCGGCGTCGGCCCCGACAGACTCGCGCCGTCGAAGATGCGCTCAATCGTCAATTGTCCGGCTTGTGCCGTTGCCATTGTTGCTACTACACCCATCGTCACCACCAGCGCGAGTACGCGCATCGTGTCCTCCCGTTTCGTTTTTGTTGGCGACTACCGTCGCGCGCTACTTTTGCCCGAACAGAATCTTGCGTTCTTCGTCCGACATTGCCGGTGCATTCTTGCGAAAATCGCGTTGCGCTTCGGCGCGCACCGTCGCCGGACGCGCCGCGATCGCCGCGCGCCAACGCCGCACTTCAGGGAAAGGCGTGAGGTCGAACGGCGCTTTCTCGTACGCGTCGATCCACGGCCAGCAGGCCATGTCGGCGATCGTGTAGTCTTTTCCACAAATATACTCGCGCCCGGCCAAGCGGCCGTTGAGCACGCCGAGCAGGCGACCGACCTCGCGCGCATAGCGTTCTTTCGCGTAAGCGATCGATTCGGGCGCGTAGACATGGAAATGCCCATATTGACCGGTCATCGGCCCAAGACCGGCCATCTGCCAGAACAACCATTCCATGCACTCGACGCGGCCGCGCACGTCGGCCGGCAGGAACTTGCCGGTCTTTTCCGCGAGATATTGCAGGATCGCGCCCGACTCGAACACGCTGATCGGCGCGCCGCCATCGGCCGGCGCATGGTCGATGATCGCCGGCATGCGACTGTTCGGCGAGATCGCGAGAAAGTCGGGCTTGAACTGGTCGCCCTTGCCGATATCGACGCGGGTGATTCGGTAATCGAGGCCGGCTTCTTCGAGAAACAGCGGAATCTTGCGTCCGTTCGGCGTCGGCCAATAGAACAATTCGATCATGTAATGCTCCTGGAAGAACTTTTCACTCAATGCGCAAGCGCCTGCTCGATCGCCTTCTGCGCGAGCGGCGCCATCACCGCATAGCCGGCGGCATTCGGATGCACGCCGTCGCTGCTCAGCTCGGCGCGCATGCCGCCGTCGGCGCCAGCCATGGCACTGTAGTAGTCGAGATAGGTCAGTTTCTCGCGTGCGCAATAGGCCTTTACCCAAGCATTCAATTGGCGGATCGTGTCGACCGGCCGCACCTCGGGGCGCCACGGATAATTCTTGGCCGGCAGGATTGAGGCAAATACGATCTGGATGCCGTTCTGCCGCGCGATCGCCGCCATCGCCGCCAAGTTGTCTTCGATCATCTTCGGCGTCGCCGGGCCCGTGTTGCCGGCGATGTCGTTGGTGCCAGCGAGGATGACGACGGCGCGGGGTTTGAGCGCCACCACGTCCTGCGAGAAGCGCACCAGCATCTGCGGCGTGGTTTGGCCGCTGATGCCGCGATTGACATAGGGTTTGCCGGGAAAGAATTCGCCCGCATCGCGTCCCCAGCTGTCGGTGATCGAGTCGCCGAAGAACACCACGCGTGCTTCGCCCGGCGCCGGCGCGGCGAGACGCGCGTTGTCCGCGCGATAGCGTGCCAGCTGCGGCCAATCGGCGAGACGCTGTTCGTCGCTGTCGAGACGCTCGGCGAGTATTTGCAGGGTAGGGCCGGAATTGGCCGGTTGCGCGACTCCGAGCGCGGCATGCAGAAGAAGGCAAAGGAAGACAAAAGATTTCTTCATCATGATTCCCATGTTCGTTCTATTTGCCGATGCAAAAGGTCGAGAAGATCGCGCCGAGCAGATCGTCGCTCGAATGTTCGCCGGTAATTTCGCCGAGTGCATGCTGCGCCTGCCGCAACTCCTCGGCGGCGAGTTCACCGGCGCGCGTGACGTTCAGATGCGTGTCCGCTTGTTGCAGATGTTCGGCGACGCGCTCGAGTGCGTCGACGTGCCGGCGACGCGCGCTGAATGCTCCGTGCGAGGCGTCGTCGCGTCCGGCGAGGCGTGCGAGTTCCGAGCGCAGCAGTTCGAGGCCCGCACCGGTGTGCGCCGACAAGGCGATATGTGTTTCGCCATGATCGCCGGCATTGCGCTGCGGTGTCCCGCCGAGCAGATCGATCTTGTTGTGCACGATCAGGCGCGCGGCGGTGGCGTTGCAATCGCGCAGCAGATCGCGATCGCTTTCCACGTGCACATCGTCGGTCACGAGAATCGCGACATCGGCGCGCGCAAGTTCGTTGCGCGCGCGGCGGATGCCCTCGGCTTCGACCACATCGCTCGCCTCGCGCAGCCCGGCAGTGTCGACGAGGGTCAGGCCGATGCCGTCGAGGGTGACGCTCTCGCGCAACACGTCGCGCGTGGTGCCGGCGATCGGCGTGACGATCGCGCGTTCGCTCTGCGCGAGCGCATTAAGCAAACTCGATTTGCCCGCGTTCGGTCGGCCGACGATGACGACGTGCAGGCCGTCGCGCAGAACGACGCCGCGGCGCGCGCCGTGCAGCAGATTCGCCGTTCCGGCCTGGAGTGTGGTGAGCTGTTCGCGCAATTGCGGCGCGCTGAGAAAATCGATCTCTTCTTCGGGAAAGTCCAGTGCGGCTTCGAGCCATGCGCGCAGGCGCACCAAGGCCTCGAACAATTCTTGCACGGCGCGCGAGAAGTCGCCTTCGAGGCTGCGCATCGCCGCGCGCGCGGCCGATTCGGAGCCGCTCGCGATCAGATCGGCGATCGCTTCGGCCTGAGCGAGATCGAGCTTGCCGTTGAGATAGGCGCGTTCGGAAAACTCGCCGGGCCGCGCCGGGCGCGCGCCGAGCGCGAGCGCACGACGCAGAATTAAGTCGAGCAAGACTGGGCTGCCATGCGCCTGCAGTTCGAGCACATCTTCGCCGGTGAACGAGTTCGGTGCGGCGAAATAGATCGCGAGTCCGCGATCGAGCACTTCGCCGTCCGCGTCGAGAAAGGTGGAAAAGTGTACTTTGCGTGGCGCCGGCCGTTTGCCGGCCAGCGCCTGCGCGATGTCGAGGCTGCGCGGCCCGCTGATGCGGACGATGCCGACGCCGCCTGCACCGGCGGCCGTGGCGATCGCCGCGATCGTGTCGGTGGTGGCGGGCGGACGGCCGCTCCGCATCCTAGGCCTTTGCGGGTGTCGCCGCCGCGCCCACGCGCTTGGTGATGATCCACTGCTGCAGCAGCGACAGCCAGCCGTTGACCGTCCAGTACAGCGTCAGACCGGCCGGTGCGAAGGCGAACATCACGGCGAAGATCAGCGGCATCACTTTCATCATGCGCTGCTGCAGCGGGTCCATGCCGGGCGAGGCAGGCGACAGCCACTGCGTGGCGAGCATGGCGACGCCGTTCAAGATCGGCAGGATGAACAGCGGATCGGGCGCGGACAGATTTTGGATCCAGCCGAAAAACGGCGCCTGGCGCAACTCGACGCTTTCCTGCAGCACCCAGAGCAGGGCGAAGAAGATCGGCATCTGGATCAGAATCGGTAAGCAACCGCCGAGCGGGTTGATTTTTTCCTTTTTATACAACTCCATCATCGCCGCGTTGAGCTTCTGCTTGTCGTCGCCGTAACGCTCCTTGAGTGCTTCGACGCGCGGCTGGAACTGCTTCATTTTCGCCATCGAGCGGTACTGCGCTTCGCTCGGCTTGTACAGCGCAAGCTTGAGCAGCAGTACGAGCAGAATGATGGCGACGCCCCAATTGTCGGTCAGCTTGTGCAGCTGGACGAGGACCCAATGCATGGGCTGCGCGATGAAGGTGAGGATGCCGTAGTCGGCGGTGAGCTCGAGACCCGGCGCGACGTTGGCCAGTTCGCTTTGCAGCTTCGGTCCGACGTAGAGGCGCGTGGCGAATGTGCCGGTTGCGTTCGGTGCGATGGTGGCGGCGGGCGACATCGCGCGGATCATGTAGCGCGGCGCGCCGTCGGCCGGAATTGTGGTTGTGCTGTAGTGGTCGGCCTCGCCCGCTGCGGGAATAAAAGCGGCGAAGAAATAGTGCTGCAGCAAAGCGACCCAACCGCCCGTCACTTCCGTGTTGTTGAGCGTGGAGTCGGCGAATTTCGCGAAAGCTAGCTTGTTGAACTTGCCCTGCGCATACCAGGCCGCACCAACGAATGCATAAGCTTCGGAGTTGTAGACGGCGAACAGACCACCGCTCTGCGCCGGCGGCGCGACGCGTTGGAGTTGGCGATATTCGTTGCCGGTCCACGGCGCCGCCGCGGAGTTGGTAACTTCTTCACGCGTTTCGATCAGATAACTGCCACGCGTGAACACGAAAACTTTGCGCACGCTGATGCCGGAAGGATCGGTCCAGATCAGCGGCACTTCGATCTTGTCGGTTCCCGCGGCCAGCTCGTAGCGGGTCTTTTCGGCAGTGAACAGCGTCTTGTGGTTCGGTGCGGCGCCGCCGTTGCTGACAAGGCCGGTTTGCGCGACGAAGTAGTGCGCGTTGGCGTCGTCGAGCAGACGCACGGGCTTGGTCTTGTCCTTCGGATCGAGCGGATAGGCGAGCAGGTCCACTTGCGCGACGCTGCCGCCCACGGTGCTGATCGCGACTCGAAGGACATCGGTCGTGATCTCAATCGTCTGCGCGGCCGGGGTATGAGTGTCTTCCGCGGTCGCAGCGGCCGTCGCTGCGGCGGATGCCGCCGCTGAGGGCACATCGTTGCCGGCGGCGCCGCTTGCGGGTGTGCTCGCATCGGCCGTCGCAGCAGTCGGTGTCGACGCGGCAGGCTTCGGACCGTAGTCCTGCTCCCAAGCGGAATAAATCAAATAGCTGACGGCGAGCAGGGCGAGCAGCAGGAACGAGCGGGTGCTGGACATGGGCGAATTTCAGAGGAAAGGGATGCGCGCGATCAGGCGGTAAGGGCGCGAGCGCGAAGATTCAAGCGGATCAGAGGCGGTCGCGCATTGTGCCGGGAGCCTCGGCGGCGTTCAACAATTCCGCGGCGGACGAATCCGCGGCGCGCGCGCTCAGCTTGCGCCACAACTGGTCGAGTTCTTCGCGCAGCGCGGCATTGCTCAGCTCGGCGGTCGACACGCGTGCGATCACAAGCACATCGCAGGCCGGCAGGCCGGGACGACGCAGGCGGAAGCTTTCGCGAATCTGTCGGCGGATGCGATTGCGCACCACCGCGAGCTTGGACACACGGCGCGATACGGCCATGCCGAGACGCGCGGTGGCGCCCGCGTTCGGCCGGAACTCGCAATGGAAATGCTTGAGGGCGACGCGCTTGCCGGTGCGGCGCAGCGCGGCGAAATCATCGGGCCGCAACAAGCGTGCGGCACGCGGATAGGGAAGCCCCGGCGATGACGAACTCATCGCGCAACAACAGGTTCGCGCAAACGCGATCCCGAAATCGAATCGATTACGGGATGAGACGCTTGCGGCCCTTGGCGCGGCGCGCATTGAGGACGGCGCGGCCGCCGCGCGTCTTCATGCGCGCGCGAAAGCCGTGAGTGCGGGCGTGCTTGAGATTGCCGGGCTGGAAAGTGCGCTTGGTGGCCATGACGTAATCAAAACGAAGGACAAAAGAGGCGGAATTCTAGCGAGCCGTGGGCGGTGCAGTCAAGAGCAACAAGCTTGGCGGTCTGTACCGCGCAAGCGTAGACTCGTCTGCCGTTCGGGTTGGACTCGCACCCGGACGCCATCTGTGGAAATTCTGTAATGACTGATCTGTGGCGCCGCTGCCTGGAACGCCTCGAGGGCGAATTCAGCGTCGAAGACTTGCACACCTGGCTTGCTCCCCTGCAAGCGACCGAGGATGAGGGCAGCCTGCGCGTGTTCGCGCCGAATGCGTATACGCTGGATGTTGTGCGCGAGCGCTTCCAACCGCGCATTGCTGCGGTTCTGCAGCATCTGAACGGCGGCGCGCCCGTGGCGCTGCGCTTCGAGGTCGGCACGATCAATAAGGCGCCGCCGGCCGTAGCCGCGACGCGCAAACCCGCGCCGAACGGCCAGCATGCGCGTGGATCTCATCGTGTGGCGGAGCCGGACCCGTTTGAATCCAATATCGATCCGCATTACACCTTCGAGCTGTTCGTCGAGGGCAAATCGAACCAGCTCGGCAAGGCCGCGGCGATGCAGGTGGCGAACAATCCGGGCCGCGCCTACAACCCGCTGCTGCTCTACGGCGGCACCGGTCTCGGCAAGACGCATCTGATGCACGCGGCCGGCAATCTGATGCGCACGCAGAACCCGGCGACCAAGGTGATGTATCTGCGTTCGGAGCAGTTCGTCAGCGAGATGATCCAGGCGCTGCGCACCAAAAGCATGGACGACTTCAAGCGCCGCTTCCGCGCAGTCGATGCGCTGTTGATCGACGACATCCAGTTCTTCGCCGGCAAGGACACGACGCAGGAAGAGTTCTTCCACACGTTCAACGCGCTGGTCGAGAGCAAGCAGCAGTTGATCATGACTTGCGATCGCTATCCGAAGGAAGTCGATAATCTCGAGCCGCGCCTGAAGTCACGTCTCGGCTGGGGTTTGAGCGTCGCGATTGAGCCGCCGGATTTCGAAACGCGCGCCGCGATCGTGCTCGCGAAAGCGCAGGCGAAGGGTGTGGAACTGCCCGATGAAGTCGCGCAGCTGATGGCCAAGCGCATGCGCTCGAACGTGCGTGATCTCGAAGGCGCGCTCAACACGCTGGTCGCACGCGCGAACTTTCTCGGCGCCACGATCAACACCGAGTTCGCGCTGGAAACGCTGCGCGATTTGCTTACCGTGCACGCGCAGGCGATCACGGTATCGAACATTCAGAAGACCGTCGCCGACTATTACCAGCTGCGCCTGTCCGACCTGCTGTCGATGAATCGCAGCCGCTCCCTCGCACGGCCGCGGCAGCTGGCGATGGCGCTGTCGAAAGAGCTCACCGAACACAGTTTGCCGGAGATCGGACGCGCTTTCGGCGGGCGCGATCACACCACCGTCATGCACGCCTGCCGCACGATCCGCGACCTGCGTGCCACCGATGGGAAATTGCGCCAAGATTGGGAAAAATTGCTTCGTGTGCTGACGGAATAGGATATCCTGTGGATAGTTTGCTCGGCCCAGCCGAACCACGACTTATCCACAGCCAAAGCACAATAGAAACGGGCAGATATCCCGACGATTGTGGAATTTCAAACTATTGATTTTATTGAGCTTTGTTCGCTGTTTGCTGTTATGCACAGGACCAACAGCTACAACTCTTTTTAATCTTTATACACGAACAGAAGCAGCGGATCGAAGGACTTTGACCTATGCGGTTTACCATTCAGCGTGAAGTGCTACTCAAACCCCTGCAGCAAGTGGTGGGCGTCGTCGAACGACGGCAGACGCTGCCGGTCCTGGCCAATCTTTTGGTCGTGGCCACGCCGCAGCAGGTGAGTTTCACCGGCACGGATCTCGAAGTCGAAATGTCCGCAACGACACAGGCCGACCAGATCGAGGCCGGTGAGATCACGATTCCGGCGCGCAAACTGTTTGATATCTGCCGCGCCCTGCCGGACGGCAGCAAGATCGAATTCAAGCTCACTGGCGATCGCGTCGAGGTCAAATCCGGACGCAGCCGCTTTACTCTGGCGACGCTACCGGCCAGCGAGTTTCCGGTGATCGAAAACATCGATCTGGTCGAACGCGTCAGCCTGCCGGAAGCGACGCTCAAGGGCCTGATGGATCGCACCGCGTTCGCCATGGCTCAGCAAGACGTGCGCTATTACTTGAACGGCCTATTGCTCGATCTGCGTGAGCACGCGTTGCGCAGTGTCGCGACCGACGGGCACCGTCTCGCTGTGGTTGAGACGAACCTCGAGGCCGGCGTGGCGGCGCAGCGTCAGATTCTGATTCCGCGCAAAGGCGTGCTCGAACTGCAAGGCCTGTTCGAAGTGGGCGACGGTGCGGTCGAGCTCGAATTCGGCCGTGCGCACCTGCGTGTCAAACGCGGCGAGGTGACATTCACGTCCAAACTGATTGATGGCCGCTTCCCCGACTACGAGGCCGTGGTGCCGATCGGCGCCGACAAGGAAGTGCGCGTGAGCCGCGAGGCCCTGCGCGGCGCGCTGCAGCGTGCCGCGATTCTGTCGAACGAGAAGTATCGCGGGGTCAAACTCGAGGTCAGCCCGAACAAGCTGCGCATCATCGCGCACAATCCCGAACAGGAAGAGGCGGTCGAGGAGATCGAAGCTAAGACCGGTGTTGCCGAGCTCGGCGTCGGCTTCAACGTCAATTACCTGCTCGACGCTTTGAATGCGCTCGGCGGCGATGAAGTCCTGATGTGCCTGCGCGACGGCAATTCCAGCTGCCTGCTGCGCGCGCCGGACAGCGAGCAGGCGCGGCATGTCATCATGCCGTTGCGCCTTTGATTGACCCGCGAATCATCGTGGGGTCGGGAGTGACAGACGCGCGGCAGAAATGCCGCGCGTTTGTTTTTTGATCATCGCGAAGATGTGAACGAGACCCCGCGTCTTCGCTTTTGCCCGATTCTCCGTCCATGCATCTGACCGAGCTGCGCATTCAAAACCTGAGGAATATCGAGAACGAACAGATCGAGCTCGCTGCGGGGCTCAACCTGTTTGTCGGACCGAACGGGGCGGGCAAGACCAGCATCCTGGAGGCTGCCTACCTGCTTTCGCACGGCAGCAGCTTCCGCACGCATCAGGCCGAACATGTGCAGCGGCGCAATTCAGACCAACTGACCTTGTACGCGCGGGTGCAGACGCATGCCGTGACGCGGCGGCTCGGTCTGTTGCGACAGGGAGGGCGCTGGACCGCGAAGCTCGACGGTGACGCATCGGCCAAGTTGACCGAACTGTTCGCAGCCTGTGCGGTGGTGTGCTTCGAACCGGGCAGTCATGCGCTGATTTCTGGGTCCGCCGAGGGACGACGTGGTTTCCTCGACTGGGGCGTGTTCCACGTGGAACCAGACTTCGCAGCGCGCATGCGCCGCTATCGCCGCGCCTTGAAGCAGCGCAACGCGTTGCTCAAACAGGATGCCGGCGACGATGAATTGACGATTTGGGACGAAGAGTTGTCGCAAGCCGCCGAACCTCTCGCTGCGGCGCGCGAGTCCTATATCGAGCAATTCGAGCGCGTATTGATCCCCGTGCTCGATGGCTATCTGCCGGAACTGGGCCGCGCCAGCCTGCGGTTTCGCCCTGGTTGGGATCGAAGTGTCCTACTGAGCCGGGCGCTGGCGGAAGTTCGTGGGCGGGATCGCGGGGTAGGTCATACGACGCGAGGCCTGCATCGCGCAGACTGGAGCCTGTCGTTCGAGAAAGCGCCTAGCCACGAACAGCTGTCGCGCGGGCAAGAGAAGTTGTGCGCGATTGCCTGTGTGATGGCGCAAGTCGCGCTGTACCGCGCGGCACGGGACGAGAATCCGGTGATTGCATTCGACGATCTCTGCTCCGAGCTCGATACCGACCACCAGGCCGCCGCCCTGGCCGCGCTCCTCGACAGCGGTGCCCAGATTCTGTTGACCGGCACCGACATTCCGGAGGTTTTGCAGGCGCGTTTTCCCCCGCAGCGTCGGTTCCACGTGGAACAGGGTCGGGTGCGGGAAGTGGTATAATTTCCTGTTCGCTAATTCCCGATTTTTCTCTCGCCAGGCGAGATATCGCAGGTCGAAAAACACATGTCTGAAGTCACCGAAGAGCAGCCCAACGGCGGTCAATACGATTCGCGCAACATCAAGGTTCTGAAAGGCCTCGAGGCAGTGCGCAAGCGCCCGGGCATGTACATCGGCGATACGGACGACGGCACCGGCTTGCACCACATGGTGTTCGAGGTCGTCGACAACTCGATCGACGAAGCGTTGGCCGGCTACTGCGACCATGTCATCGTCACGATCCACGGCGACGGCTCGGTCAGCGTGATCGACAACGGCCGCGGCATTCCGGTCGACATGCATCCGGAAGAGGGCGTGTCGACGGCGCAGGTCGTGATGACCGTACTCCACGCCGGCGGCAAGTTCGACGACAACTCGTACAAGGTCTCGGGCGGCCTGCACGGCGTCGGCGTCTCCGTCGTCAACGCGCTCTCGGATCATCTGCGCCTGACCATTTATCGCGAGGGCTACGAACACGAGCAGGAATACCACCTCGGCGAGCCGCTGTACCCGCTGAAGCGTGTCGCGCCGTCGACCCAGCGCGGCACGACGGTACGCTTCCACCCGAGCCCGGAAATCTTCACCAACACCGAATTCCACTACGACATTCTCGCCAAGCGCCTGCGCGAGCTGTCCTTCCTCAATTCCGGGGTCAAGATCGAGCTGCTCGACGAGCGCTCGGACAAGCACGATGTGTTCGAGTACGAAGGCGGCATCCGTTCGTTCGTCGAACATCTGGCGCAGCTGAAAACCCCGCTGCACCAGAAGGTCATCAACTTCTCCGCGCAGCACGAGGGCACCACGGTCGACCTGGCGATGCAGTGGACCGACGCCTACCAGGAAACGGTGTTCTGCTTCACCAACAACATCCCGCAGAAGGACGGCGGCACGCACCTGGCCGGCTTCCGCGGCGCGCTGACGCGCACGCTTTCGAACTACATCGAGTCGTCGGGCCTGCAACGGACCGCCAAGGTGGCGCTGGCCGGCGACGATATGCGCGAGGGTTTGATCGCCGTATTGTCGGTCAAGGTGCCCGACCCGAAGTTTTCCTCGCAGACCAAGGACAAGCTGGTTTCGTCCGAAGTGAAGGGCGTTGTCGAGAGCATCGTAAACGCGAAGTTAGAGGAGTTTTTGCAGGAGAACCCAGCAGAAGCCCGCGCGATCGGCGCAAAAGTCGTCGACGCCGCGCGTGCTCGCGAGGCCGCGCGCAAGGCGCGCGAGATGACCCGACGCAAGGGCGCGCTCGATATCGCTGGGCTGCCCGGCAAGCTCGCCGACTGCCAGGAGAAAGATCCCGCGCTGTGCGAACTGTTCATCGTCGAGGGCGACTCGGCCGGCGGTTCGGCCAAGCAGGGGCGCAACCGCAAGACGCAGGCCGTGCTGCCGCTCAAGGGCAAGATCCTCAACGTCGAGAAGGCGCGCTTCGACAAGATGCTGTCCTCGGCCGAAGTCGGCACGCTGATCACCGCGCTCGGCACCGGCATCGGCAAGGAAGAATTCAATCCGGACAAGCTGCGCTATCACCGCATCATCCTGATGACCGACGCCGACGTCGACGGCTCGCACATCCGTACGTTGCTGCTGACGTTTTTCTACCGGCAGATGCCCGTGCTGATCGAGCGCGGCCACATCTACATCGGTCTGCCGCCGCTGTACAAACTCAAGCAGGGCAAGCAGGAGCTGTATCTGAAGGACGACGCGGCGCTCAACGCCTACCTCGTCACCAACGCGGTCGAAAACGCCGAGCTGCATTACGCACCGGGCGTGCCGCCGATCGCCGGCGCGGGCTTGGAAAAGCTGATGCTCGACTATCACACGGCGCAGGATCAGATCGCACGCCTCGCGTCGCGTTGTGACACGAACGTGCTCAAAGCGATGCTCGATCTGACGCCGCCCGCGGCCGAGGATTGGAGCGACGCGGTCAAAATGGAATCCTGGCTACGCGCGATCACGGCGAAGGTCAACTCGAGCGGCCTCGGCCGTCCGGACTATCGACTCGGCGTGCGCGCGGCGACCCCTGAGCATCCGGCCGCGCTGACGATCGAGCGCCGCCATCACGGCACCGCCACGACGCAGGTGCTGCCCGCCGCGTTCTTCAGCGGCGTCGAGTTCAAGCCGCTGCGCGAACTCGCGCAGCAGCTCGCCGGGCTGATCCAGCCGGGCGCGGAAATCCGCCGCGGCAATCACGCGCAGTCCGTCGCCAGCTTTGGCGTGGCGCAGCAGTGGCTGCTCGACGAAGCGAAGAAGGGGCGCACGATTCAGCGCTTTAAGGGCTTGGGCGAAATGAATCCGGAGCAGTTGTGGGAGACGACGGTGAATCCGGAGTCGCGCCGTCTGCTGCAAGTCAGCATCGAAGACGCGGTCGCCGCCGATCAGATCTTCTCGACGCTGATGGGTGACGTCGTCGATCCGCGGCGCAATTTCATCGAGCAGAACGCATTGCGCGTCGCCAATCTGGACGTCTAAAAATTCGGGGCTGTGCCGCGCATCAAAACGTTAACGTTTGATGCGTAGAATATTCCGATTCAGAAACAAAGCGCCGGAGCCACCGGCGCCCAACAATGGCCGTGAGGGAGGAACAATGAGCATCCGTAGTTATACACGTATACTTTTTAGCATCTTCGTTGCATTCACGCTGCTGGCGGGCAACGCGTATGCCGACAAGAAGACCAAGGAAGAGGTGCTTTACCCGAACGCGACGCGCAAGGATCCGAAGAACGACATGTCTTCCTCGAGCGTGCAGAAAGATCTGCAGAAAGCGCTCGACCTGCTCAACGACAACAAGGCCGACGAAGCCGCGCCGTTGCTACAGAAGATCATCGACGACCCGAAGGCCGGCAAGTACGCACATGCGCTCGCTCTGCAGGGCCAGGGCCAGGTCGCTTATGACAAGCAGGACACTGCCGGTGCTATCAAGGCGTGGCGCGCGGCGTACGACCAGGACGCGCTGCCGAACAACCAGCAGTTTCCGTTGCTGATGAACATCGCCAACCTGCAGCAGCAGGAGGAGAAGTATCAGGATTCGTTGACCACGCTCGACGAGTTCTTCAAGGCGACCGGCGGCGGCAAGGCCGAAGCCTATGCGCTGCAAGGCAACGATTACTACCGCCTCGACAAGTACCAGCAGGCGATCGACTCGATCACCAAGGCGCAGTCAATGACCGACAAGCCGAACGACAACTGGAATCAGATTCTGATGGCCTCGTACGCGGGCCTGGACCAGTACGACAAGGCCGGTGCGATTCTCGAGAAGCAGCTTGCTCAGCATCCGGGCGACGCCAAGATCGTCGAACAGGCCGTCAAGGTCTACGTCAACGGCCGCCAGTTTGACAAGGCGCAGACGCTGCTCGACCAGAACAAGACGAGCCTCAGCAACGACACGCTCTATCAGCTTTATCGCGCGATCGGTGCCGGTTACTCGCAGGAAAAAGACGGCGATGCCAAGGCGATCGACGCGTTCGCCAAGGCCTCGCCGCTGGCGAAGACCGGCGAAGTCGATTACTACCGCGGCAGCCTGCTGCTCAACAACGACCGTGCCAAGGAAGCGACCCAAGTGCTCCAGCAGGCGATCACTAAGGGCGGCCTCAAGGAAACGGGCAAGGCCTACCTGATGCTCGGCGATGCCTATAACCAAATCGACGACTTGCCGCATGCGCGCGAGGCGTGGACCAAGGCGAAGGGCTACCCGGATTCGCAGAAGTCGGCCGAGCAGCGCCTCAACGTCGGCGGCCACGTCAAGATGACGCCACAGTCGCAGCCGCAGAAAAAGAAAAACTGATTCTTCGCGGCCAGGGGATCAAGGTCTGACTGAGTATACTTTTTCACAGCATCCGCGGCGCTTGACGCGCCGCGGCTTGCGCTGCAGTGCGGAAATTGGCATGCTGCATGACCGCAAGCGATTGCGGCGCCAGGGGCGTATAGGCTTGGGCGAAGCAGTGAAAAAGCTTGTCTACATCGGCCGCGCTGTTGTAACTTGCTTGGCAACTCGCACGATTTTGTTTTGGGGTTGGCAACGGCAATTTTCGTCGTCGCCCGGGATAATGTTCCCTACGTAATTGGTTAGCACTGATGTCATCAGCAGAGACGGACAACACAAGTTTCAATTGGCGACGCACCATAGCTTGGGCGGGTGCGCTTGCTTTGCACGGATTTCTTTTCCTCATGCTGCTGGCACCTGTGCAGCCACCGACGGCCAAGGAGCGCGCCAAGGAAAATGTCGTGACGGTCGAGTTCATCGAACCGCCGCCGCCGCCACCTCCGCCGCCGCCGCCGCCGCCGGAACCACCGAAGAAGCCACCGCCGAAGATCGTCGAGAAGATCAAGCCGCCGCCGACTCCGCCGCCGCCGGCTCCGCCGCCGGTCGTGACCCAGGAAGCGACACCGATGTCGACGCCTGCGCCGCCGCCGGCTCCTCCGGCGCCGCCCGCGGCTCCGGTCGATATTGCGCCGAGCGAAAACATCAGCTATCGCAAGATGCGTCCGCCGAAGTATCCGCCGCAGGCCGTGCGTGAACATCACACGGGCAAGGTGATCCTGAAGGTGCTGATTGCCACGGATGGTTCGCCTAAGGAAATCACGGTGGAGAAATCCTCCGGCTATCGCGAGCTCGACCAGGCCGCGATTGCAGCGGCGAAGACTTGGATGTTTAATCCGGGAAGCAAAGGTGGTGCAGCCTACGAGGGCTACGCTCTGATCCCGGTCGATTTCACCTTGCAAGATTAAAGTGACGCTTGCCGGCGATACCGGCGGAATTTCAGGACCACAAACTTAAGGGTAAGGTTATGTTACAAGAAGCAGCTTCCGCACCAGTCGCCGGGCAAGGCAACGCCGCCGCCTTGCAGCAAATGGGTTTCGAGCATCTGCTGCACAACATGGACACGCTTGGCAAGGTGGTGTTCGCCACTCTGGTCATCATGTCGATCGGCTCGGTGTACTTCATCATCCGCAACGGCATCCGCATGATCAGCATCCGCGGTCGCGGAGATGGCGTGCGCGAGCAGTTCTTTGAAACCAAGTCGCTCGCCGACGCCAAGCGTCACCTGGAAGAACAGCCCGGCTGGGAACCGTTCTCCAAGATCGCGCTCGACGTCGCGGCTGCTGCCGATCAGCACAGCCAGGCGCAGGGCCAGGGCGGCCGTCTCGCCGAGACGCTGAACCGTTCCGAATACGTCGACCGCGCTCTGCGTCAGGGCGTCGCGCGCGAAAGCGCCCGTCTCGAGACCGGCCTGACCTGGCTGGCCACGACCGGTTCGACCGCGCCGTTCGTCGGTCTGCTCGGTACCGTGTGGGGCATCTACCACGCGCTGCTCAAGATCGGTGCCAGCGGCAACGCGTCGATGGACGCCGTCGCGGGTCCGGTCGGTGAAGCGCTGATCATGACCACGATCGGTCTGGGCGTCGCGATCCCCGCGGTGTTCGCCTACAACGTGTTCAATCGTGCCAACCGCGTGACGCTCGGCAAGTTCGACGAATTCGCGCACGACCTGCACGACTACTTCGTCAGCGGTTCGCAAGGGAAGTAAGCAGTCATGGCAATGAGTGCGGGCGGTAGCAGCGGTGGCGTGATGGCGGAAATCAACGTCACGCCGCTCGTCGACGTGATGTTGGTGCTCCTGATCATCTTCATGATCACGACGCAGTTGGCCGCGCCGAAGGTGAAGATCGAGTTGCCGCAAGGCACCTTGCTCGCACCGCCGACCGACACGCCGCCCGTGCCGCCGGTAACGATTGCGGTGCGTCAGGACGGTACGATCTACTGGAACGATGAACAAGTGACCGAAGCGGGACTCGTCGCGCAATTGCGCGTGGTCGCTCCGCAGGCCATCCAGCCGGAAGTCCAGATCCGTGCCGATAAAGACACCGAATACCAGCTCGTCGCCAATGTCATGACTCAGGCGAAGAATCAGGGCATGGTCAAGGTGGGCTTCATCACCACGCCCGAACGCGCCGCTCAGTAATCCGTTTAACGAGACAGCATCATGGCATTTAGTGCAGGTAACAGCGGCGGCGGCGCGATGGCGGATATCAACGTGACGCCGCTCGTCGACGTCATGCTCGTGCTCCTGATCATCTTCATGATCACGGCGCCGATGTTGACCCATCGCATCAAGATCGATCTTCCGCAGCCGACCAACAATCCGCCGCCCGTCGTGGAAAATCCGCCCGACCCGATCACCCTGTCGGTTCGTTCAAGCGGACAGTTCTACTGGAACGACCAGCTCGTGAGCGAGGAGCAGCTGCAGCAGATGCTGACGGTGACATCGAAGAAGAACCCGCAACCGGAACTGCAGATTCAGGCCGACAAGACGGCGAAGTACCAACTCGTCGCCACCGTCATGGCCGATGCAAAGAACGCGGGCATGAGCAAGATCGGTTTCCAGCCGCCGCGCGGTGCGGGTCAGTAACCGGGTCGACCTCGACAAAAAAAACGAACGCCGCAGCAATGCGGCGTTTTTTTTGCCTAGCGAAAATCATGAAACTGCGTTTGGTGCCGTACGGCCGCGCTAGTGGCTCGTTATGCTGAAAGCCGCATGCTTCCGTGCACTGTGGAGATCGTCATGGCCGCTTCCGCATTCGATCACGAACCCGCCGGCTTCGCTCAGATCAACGTGACGCCGCTCGTCGACGTCATGCTCGTGCTGCTCGTCATTGTCATGATCACCGCACCGTTGTTGACGCACAAACTGACACTCGACTTTTCCCACTGTTCGACGGGTTGCCCGATGCCATCCGATCCGGTGAAGCTGTCGATCAAGCAGACCGGTGAGCTGTATTGGAACGGCGTATCGATCAACCGCGCGCAGCTCGAACGCAATCTCGTCGTGCTGGCGGCGCAGGAAAATCCGCCGTTGCTTACTTTGCGGCCGGAAGCGCGCACGAAATACGCGCGCGTCGCCGAGGTGCTTGCCGCAGCGAAGAACGCCAATCTGCAGCGGATCAGCGTCGAATCTTCGTCTTATTGATCGCTCACGCGGACAAGATGCGCAGATAAGCTTTGACGGTCGCGTCGAGCCCGGCGTACAGCGCCTCGCCGATGAGTGCATGGCCGATCGACACTTCGGCAAGTTGCGGGATCGCCGCTTTCAGCGCGCCGAGATTGGCCTGATTCAAATCGTGCCCGGCGTTCACGCCCAAACCGGCGGCGTGCGCTCGTTCCGCGCACGACACGCATATCGCCAGCGCCCGCGCGTAGTCGCCGTGCGCGAAGGCCTCGGCATACGGCCCGGTATAAATTTCCACGCGATCGGCGCCGACCTCCGCCGCGCATTCCACGTCGGCGACGTCCATGTCGACGAACAGGCTGACGCGCGCACCGAGCTGCTTCAGTTCGGCGATCAGCGGCTTCAGTCGCGCGGCATCCGCGCGCAGATCGAAACCGTGGTCGGAGGTCAGCTGCGCACCGCCGTCCGGAACGAGGGTGCATTGTGACGGCCGCGTTTCCTCGACCAGCTTGACCAGTCCCGGGTAGCTGCCGCGCGCGGCGGCAAAGCCGTTGCCTTCGATGTTGTACTCCACTCGACTGCCGATCAGTGCTTTCAACGCGCGCACATCGTCGGGACGGATATGCCGCTGATCCGGCCGCGGATGCACGGTAACGCCCGCCGCGCCGGCCGCGATGCAGGCCTGCGCCGCCGCGCAGACGTCGGGTTCGTTGCCACCGCGCGAATTGCGCAACACGGCGATCTTGTTGACGTTGACGCTGAGTAAAGTCATGAGTTCTGGTCTCAGGGGGAACTTCGGCGCAGCGGCGTCGCTTCGCGCCGCGTGCCGGCAAGATTGAAGCTGATACCGGCGACACGGCCGTGATCGTCGCGCTTGACGTGAAGATCGATCGTGCCGTCCGCGTCGGTGTAGCGGTCTGGCGCGTAGGCGAAAATACTTCGGCGGTCGCCCATCGTCCACTGCAGGTTCAAGCCCTGCCCGGACTCGCCGATATGGATCCAGGTCGCATCGTCGAAACGGTAGTCACCGAGCAACGTGCTGCGCGCGGAATCGTTGCCCGGCGCCGGCGCGCGTACGAGGCGCGGTGCGCGCGTGCTCAGCCGCGACGCGGTGACATTGCTGCCGCCGATGTGCAGCATGAGACCGGAGACGCTGTCGATGTTGCGCATGAACGTCACGCCGAGCGTGCCGCTGTCGGCAACGAATACGTCCTTGTCCGCCGCACGCAGGTGCGCGGGCAATTCGCCGGGCATTTGCAAACTGAGTGCACGACCATCGACGCGCACGATGGCATCGACGCCGCTCGAAATTTCGTACAAACCGGGATAATCGTCGAGACGATTGCTCTGCATCGTGGTCGAACCGCGCGGTGCCTGCGGCGGCAGCGCATCACCGAGCCAGGCGATGCCCAGCGCTGCGACATCTTCGGCGGCGTTGCCGAGCAGCACGATCGCTTTCTGCTGGTCGATGCGGAAGCCGATGAAGCTCGCGAATCCTCCGGTCAGGCTCGCACGCCAGACCAGCGGCCAAGTCTCCTTGCCGTCGATCGTCTCGCGCACGTTCCAACCGAAACCGACTTGATCCGACGGGCCGGCAGCGCGAGGCTGTCGAGCGAGCAGCAATGCGGCGCGCAGCGGCGAGGCGTCCGGCGTGAGGTTGTGCTGCAGGAAGGCGAGCAGGTCGGGCAAGTTCGCACGCAAACCCGCCGCGCCAGCGAGCGTTCCGTAGTGCCAGTGCGATGTGCGCTCGTCGTATGCGTAACCGGACAGCAAATTCGCGTCGTCCGCGAATGTTGTCCGCTTCAACCTGAGCGGCGTGGTCACGTTGCTTGCGAGGGCGTCGGCGAACGGCATTTGATAGATGCGTCCGAGAAGATGAGCGAGCAGGCCGGCATTGAGCACTGAGTAGCCATACTCCCCGTCACCTTGATTCGCATCGGGATGACGCAGCGCGAGCAAGGCGAGCAGATCCTGCGCTCCGTAATCGGCATACGGGTCGTCGAGATTGGCGGGAAACAGATTCGCCGGCTGCGAAGGCAGGCCGGAGTGCTGAGTCGCGAGCTGCGCCAGGGTGATTTTGCCGACGCGCGCATCGGTGAACGGAAACGGCGCCGGCAGAAATTTTTCGATCGGATCGGACAGCCGCACTTTGCCTTCGATCGCGGCCTTGGCAAGTAAAAGTCCCGTGAAGACCTCGCTGATTGCGCCGATTTCGAACTGACTGTCGTCATCGGCCGGTTTCGAGTCCGCGCCGTCGCGATGTCCGAAATAGAAGGTGCCGTGCTGCTTGCCGTCAATCAGGCCGACAGCGAGACTTCGATACGCGCCGTTGGCCACGCCGCGCTCGATCGCATCGCGAAACGGTGCGGATAACAGCGGCGCAGGCGCGGAAGTTGCCGTTTTGCGCGCCGCATCGACCGACATCGAAAACAGCAGCAAAACGGCGCACAGCGCGCCTGCCCACGATCGATGCGCGCAGAGAAAACCCATGCGCCAAGAATAGCGCATGGGTCGTAACCGAAAGGAGGTGTAACGATCAAAGAAACCACGTCCTTGTGGAGGAGACCCTGTGAGGGAGTACTAATTCAGACATCCCCAAAAAACAAAAGTTCGCGGCAGAGCAGCATAGGCAGCAATCGCTCAGCTTATGGACAGGTTTCTTCGACCTCTTTCCATGCAACCGGATCCCAATAACCGCCGGTGGAGAACTCGTTGGTGCGATCCTCGTTGAAGTGCGCGGCGATCATAACCGTGGTGTTCGGCTTGACCGTGATCGTGAGCGGCTTGGGCTTGCTGCGGAAATTCAGTGCCGCGAGTTCCGGCACACCGACGAGGCGTCGCGTCGGAATCTGTTCGCGCACCAGCAGTTCGTGCGTGCCGGCGCTGACCCGATAGTTCTTCGCTCCGGTAGGACCCGGCGTGACGCCGTCGACGAGCAGGACCGCGGCGCCGAACAGTTGCTGCTGGCGCGGCGCGAGATCCTGCAGGCTGATGCGGCCGCAGCCCGTGGCGGCTTGCGCGGCTGCCGGTTCGGCCGCCGCCATCGCGGCAGCGCCGAGCACGACATGCAGCGCGGGCAACTGCACGCTCTGCAGCGGGCCGTTCAAGGCGAGCTGGCTGCCGCCGCGGTGCACGTCGAGTTCGACGCTGGCGTCCGCCGGCAGCGCATCGATGCTGGACTTCAACGTCGCCGCCGCGAGCGCGCGGCCGCTGTCGTCCGCACCGAGTTCGCGCAGCGAGCGGCCGTTCACCGCGACGATCACATCGCCCGGGCGCACACCGAGCCGTTCGGCCGTGCTGCCCGGTGTCGTGCCGAGCACGCGCAAGCCGTCGTGCGCGTTCGCCGCGTTAGTCGCGTCGACCAGCAGACCGAGATTGACCGAACGCTGCGCGGGCTCGTCGATGTCGAGAGCGAGTTGCTCCGGATGCGCGCCGAGCGCGCCGGTGGTCGCCAGGCGCACGAGCGTCTGATGCATTTCCTCGCGCACGCGCTGCGTGACCGCGGGCGTCGTGCCGGGGCTGTTGATGGTGTCGAGCGTGGGCGGCGCCGCTGTGTCGGCGGCGAAGGCGCCGGGAGCGGCGCCGAGCAGAATGGCCAAACCGAGTATGCGTGACATGGGTAAACCTCTCAAATGCGGGTCAGTTTCAATCCTTCCTTGCGTGCCGTGATCAGCGTGGCGAGCAATTCGCTGCGGCGTTTCCACAAAGGAATGAGTTCATTCGCATACACACCGTGCTCGTATGCGGCCTGCAGGCGTTGGTCGATGTCTTCCAATTCGATGGCTGCGGGATCGGACGTGTCGGCAACCGTCATCGCGACAGGTGCATTGCCGGTTTGCTGCAGCGCCTGCAGCTGCAACTCGAGCGCCTGCGCGCGCGCTTGCCAGTCGATGTCCGCACTGCGATTCAAGCCTCCCGCAGGCCAGTGCAGTCCGACCAGCGCTACCGAAGCGATCACGGCAACGCTGAGTGCGCCGCCCGCAACGAGCCGGTACAGACGCCGCCGGCGGGCTCGCGTTGTATGCGCCGCTTCGATGCGCGTCCACAGATCGGCCGACGGTTCGGGCCGCGCATCCGCGATGCGGCGCAGAAGGGAGATGCTTTCGGGCGAGGGAGTTTCGTTCATGGTCATGATTCAGGTCTCCGTCGGCGGCGCGGCGGCAACGGCGTGCAGGCGCTGCAGTCCGCGCGCGAGGATCGATTTCGAATAGCTTTCACTCTGTCCGAACAGCTTCGCGATTTCGGTGTGGGTATAGCCTTCGAGTTCGTGCAGCACGACCACCGCGCGCGCGCGCGGCGGCAGACGCTGCAACAGCGAGATCGCGTCAAGCCGCTGCGCCGGACTCGTTTCACCCGCGTCGAGGTTGGCGAACATCGCTTCGGGATCGGCGTCGGAGAAGCGCCTGTTCTTGCGCAATTGGTCGATCGCCGCATTCGCAGTCATGCGCTTGAGCCACGCCCCGAAAGGCGCCTCACCGCGATAACTGCGTATCGTATCGATCAGCTTCAAGAAAACCTCCTGCACCAAATCCTCGGCCTGTGTCACATTGCCGGTCAGACGCAGCGCGAGGCCGTAGCAAGGCTGGCCGAAACGCGCATACAACGTCGCAAACGCCTGCATATCGCCGCGTTGTGCACGTGCAAGCACGGTAGCATCGACCAGCTGCGCGAAACCTGAAAGAGTATTCAGGCCGCTGACGTCGGTATCCGCGCTGCGATTCATTGTCGCTAGGACGCTAAAGGTGGGTGAACCGTCGCAGATTTATGCCGGTCCGCGGCGGTGAAGGCGCGAATCTGGCGTGCGGGGCCATGCCATGCCAGCGCGCCGGTCACGCCGGAATCCGGAGCCAGGCGTACGATGCGCCACTGCGCCAACGGCCCGGCTTCCTCGGCCACATGCGTGAGCTCCGTCACCGCGCCGTCGGCGTCGAGGGCGAAACCGACGCGATCGAGACCGAACGCGATGCCGCGGCCGATCGACTTGAGCACGGCCTCCTTTGCACTCCACAGATCGAGAAAACTGCGGCGTAGCTTCTCTTCGGAAAGCCTCGACAGCGCTGCCGCCTCGTCGACGGTGAAGTAACGGCGTGCGATGTCGCCGTACGGCCGCGCGCGTTCGTTGCTTTCGATATCGACGCCGAGCGGCTGTGTGCGGCTCACGCCGATCAGCAACATTCTGCCGCTATGTGAAAGATTGAAGTGCAGCTCGTGATCGGCAAGGTAAGGTTTGCCCTGCGTGCCACGCTCAATGCGCAAAGTGTCGGGGTCCGCTGCGAGATATGCCGCGAGCGTTTCGCGTAGGCGTCGCTGCGTGTCGAGCCGCGCGCTGCCGACGATATCGTGCTGCGGCAACATCCACAAATGAATATCGTCTTCGCCGAGTTCGATCGGAGGTTCGGCGAGGACAAAGTCGGCCTGGGACAGCGTGCGCATGGCCCATGCTTGGCCATGCGCGGCTGTATCGTCAAGCGGTCATCGAATCAATCGCGTGTCGACGAGATTCTTCACCACCGAGGGATCGGCCAACGTCGAGATGTCGCCGAGCTGGTCGGGCGCGTTCTCGGCGATCTTGCGCAAGATGCGGCGCATGATCTTGCCCGAGCGCGTCTTCGGCAAACCCGGCGCCCACTGCAGATGGTCGGGGGTCGCGATGGGGCCGATCTCTTTGCGCACGTGCGCGATCAACTCCTTGCGCAGCGTATCCGTTCCCTCGACCCCTGCCCTGAGCGTAACGTAGGCGTAGATGCCTTGGCCCTTGATGTCATGCGGGCAGCCGACGACCGCCGCCTCGGCGACCGAGTGATGGCCGACGAGCGCGCTTTCGACCTCGGCCGTGCCGATGCGGTGGCCGGAGACATTGATCACGTCGTCGACACGGCCGGTAATCCAATAGTAGCCGTCGGCGTCGCGGCGCGCGCCGTCGCCGGTGAAGTAGCTGCCCGGGTAGGTCTTGAAGTAGGTTTCGATGAAGCGTTCGTGGTCGCCGTAAACCGTGCGCATCTGGCCCGGCCATGAATCGGTGAGGATCAGGTTGCCTTCGGCTTCCCCTTCGATCACCGCGCCGTTCGCATCGACCAGCGCCGGCTTGACGCCGAAGAACGGCTTGGTTGCCGAACCGGGCTTGGTCGCGATCGCGCCGGGCAGCGGCGTGATCAGAATGCCGCCGGTTTCCGTCTGCCACCAGGTGTCGACGATCGGGCAGCGGCCATCGCCGACGACGTGGTAGTACCACTCCCAGGCCTCGGGATTGATCGGCTCGCCGACCGAACCCAATAGCCGCAAAGACGTCCGCTTGGTTTTCTTCACCGGCGCTTCGCCTTCGCGCATCAGCGCGCGGATCGCGGTCGGCGCGGTGTAGAACAGGGTCACCTGGTGCTTGTCGATCACCTGCCAGAAGCGTGAGACGTCCGGATAATTCGGAATGCCCTCGAACATCAACGAAGTCGCGCCGTTCGCGAGCGGACCGTAGACGATGTAGCTGTGCCCCGTCACCCAGCCGACGTCGGCCGTGCACCAGTACACGTCGTCCTCGCGCAGGTCGAAGATGCTTTCGTGAGTGAAGCTGGTGAACACACCATAGCCGCCCGTCGTGTGCAACACGCCTTTCGGTTTGCCGGTCGAACCCGAGGTGTAGAGGATGAACAGCGGGTCTTCTGCACCGATCGGTTCGGGCGGGCAGTCAGTGCTCTGTTCGGCAATCAGCGCGTCCCACCAGCGGTCGCGAGGCGCCTGCATGTTGACCGGCGCGCCAGTGCGCTTGACCACGAGCACGGTCTCCACACTGTTCGTGCCGGGACGCTTCAAGGCTTCATCGACATTGACCTTGAGCGGCACCTTCTTACCGCCACGCAAGCCCTCATCGGCGGTGATGACGAGCTTCGATGCGCAATCGGCGATGCGGCCGGCGATCGAGTCGGGCGAGAAGCCGCCGAACACCACCGAGTGGATCGCACCGATGCGCGCACAGGCCAGCATCGCGACCGCGGCTTCCGGAATCATCGGCAGATAGATGGTGACGCGATCACCCTTCTTCACGCCGAGGTTCTTGAGCAGATTCGCCGCGCGGCAGACCTGTTCGTGCAGTTCGCGGTAAGTCACGCGCTTGGACTCGGACGGATCGTCGCCTTCCCAGAGGATCGCGGTCTTGTCACCTCGCGTCTGCAGATGGCGGTCCAGGCAATTCGCCGACAGATTGAGCGTGCCGTCATGGAACCAGCGGATATGCAGGTCCTTCGCGTCGTAGGACACGTCCTTGACCTTCGTGTACGGCGTGATCCAATCGAGGCGCTTGCCGATGCGACCCCAGAAGCCTTCGGGGTCCTTCACCGATTCGGCATAGAGCCTTTCATAGTCCGCGGCGGTAATGCGCGCTTTGGCCGCGACATCCGCGGGCACCGGATAAATCTTCGACATGATGACTCTACCCTTTCATGCTAGATGGTATAGGACGGCAACTTTGCCGCTTTTCGCCAGTGCCGGAATCAGACCTTAGTCCAACTGACTGTGTCGACGAACCGGCGCAATACTGCGATCCGTGATTTTATGCCCGTGGCACATTGTCGCGGTAACGATTTACACGCAGTCGAAACTATCGGGGAGAACGGTTCATGGCTACGACGATGCAAGGTGCTGCCGCACCACTGACCAGCGAACACGTACGCGTGATCGGTGCGTCGAGTCTCGGCACGGTATTCGAATGGTACGACTTCTATTTGTACGGTTCGCTGGCGCCGATTATTGCGTTTCACTTTTTTTCTTCTCTGGCGCCGGGTGCGGCGTTCATCATGGCCTTGCTCACGTTCGCCGCCGGTTTCGCCGTGCGGCCGTTCGGTGCGCTGGTGTTCGGTCGGCTCGGGGACCTGATCGGACGCAAGTACACCTTCCTTATCACGATCGCGATCATGGGCTTCTCGACGCTCGCGGTCGGTTTGCTGCCGACCTACAACACGGTCGGCATCGCCGCGCCGATCATGCTCGTGCTGCTGCGTTGCCTGCAGGGCCTGGCACTCGGCGGCGAATACGGTGGCGCGGCGACCTACGTCGCCGAGCATGCGCCGCACGGCAAGCGCGGCTTGTACACGAGCTTCATCCAAACCACGGCGACAATCGGCCTATTCCTCTCCCTGCTCGTCATTCTGCTCGTGCGCACCGGCGTCGGCGAAGAGGCGTTCAAGGCTTGGTACTGGCGCGTGCCGTTCGTCATCTCGCTGCTTCTGCTGATCATCTCGCTGTGGATCCGCATGAAGCTCAACGAGTCGCCGATGTTCCAGCAGATGAAGGCCGAGGGTAAGGGATCGAAGGCGCCGCTGACCGAAAGCTTCGCCAATTGGAGCAACGGCAAGATCGTCCTACTCGCCCTGTTCGGCGCGACTGCGGGACAAGCGGTGGTCTGGTACGGCGGCCAATTCTACGCGCTGTTCTTCCTGACCCAAACCTTGAAGGTCGACGCGGTGACCGCGAATCTGCTCATCGCTGCCGCGTTGATCATCGCCACGGGAGGCTTCGTGTTCTTCGGTTGGCTGTCCGACCGCATCGGGCGCAAGCCGATCGTCATGGCCGGCTGCCTGCTCGCCGCGCTGACCTATTTCCCGATCTTCAAGGGGCTGACTCACTACGCCAATCCCGCGCTCGAAGCGGCGGCGGCAAAGTCCCCGGCGGTGGTCGTGGCCGACCCGAAGGACTGCGCGTTCCAGTTCGTTCCGGGTGAGCTCAAGGGCCAGATCAAGTTCACCAGCTCCTGTGACATCGTCAAAAACCTGCTCAACGCGCGCAGCGTGGACTACACCAACGAAGCCGCGCCGCCAGGTACGCTCGCCAGCGTGAGGTTGGGCACCACGGCGATCTCCAGTGTCGATCTGAAAAACCTGAGCGCGGACGAGGCCAAGGCCGCGCAGGCGAAGCTGACCGCCGACGTCACCGCGGCGATCGACGCTGCCGGTTATCCGGCCAAAGCCGATTCGACGCAGATGAACAAGCCGATGGTGCTGCTGCTGCTCGTGATCCTCGTGCTCTACGTGACCATGGTCTACGGGCCGATCGCGGCCTGGCTCGTGGAACTGTTCCCGACGCGCATCCGCTACACCTCGATGAGCCTGCCCTACCACATCGGCAACGGCTGGTTCGGCGGGTTCTTGCCGACGACGGCGTTCGCCCTCGTGCTGGCCACGGGCAACATCTACTCGGGCTTGTGGTATCCGGTGATCGTCGCGATCGGCACGTTCGTCATCGGCTCGCTGTTCCTGCGCGAGACCAAAGACGTCGACATCACGAAGTGATTCGATTTCTCTTTTGATTTAGATCGGCTCGCGCCGACTATGGGTACAAAAAGGCCGGAAGTCACAACTTCCGGCCTTTTCTTCTTACATTGAAACGGCAGCTACGCTCGTTTCACCAAGCGGATAATCAACAGCAGGATGATCGCGCCGATTGCCGAAGTGATGATTTGGCCGATGATTCCGCTGCCGATCGAAATATTCAGAACATGTGCGCTCAGCCATCCGGCCAGCAGACCGCCGACGATGCCAACGATGATATCGCCGATCAGACCGAACCCGCCGCCCTTCACGACGACTCCGGCCAGCCATCCGGCGATTGCACCTACAATCAGATAAATGATCAGTTCCATGCCCGCGCTCCTGAGTGCGGTCGGTTGACCGCGATCTCATTGTGCGCGTTGTGATGAAGTTGTCAAAGCGCGGCGCAATAAATTCAGGCCGTTCGCCCCGGATCCGAATCGGCGCCCGAATTCGACGCGTTCGCATCCGTCTTGGCGAGTTTCGCCTTGGCGCGCAGCGCGCTGATTTCCGGATCGATGTACAACGTGGTTTCCGGTTGCGCGTTCTGTGCGATCCGTGCCGCGACCAGGCCGAGACCGAAGGCGAGCAAGCTGCAGCAACCGAGGATAAAGCCGATGCCCATCAGGCTCGGCGACGCGGTGGTGAAAGCCACACCAAACCCGACGATGGCGACGACGAGCGATACCCAGCGCATGATGACCCCTCCTGTAACGCGCATGCTGCCATAGACGCTGCGCCGACGCGAGAACCAATCGACGCAACGGCAGCAACTGGGCGATCTGCGGCTTGGGTACGCGCCGGCCAGGCGATCATCGCGGATTCACGGGGCGGGATTACAATGCGTCGGTCGATGCCGTGAGGCGCGGAGGCGTTCATGGAACATCTGCAGCAAATCGCGCTGGCGGGCGGCCTGGCTTGGGCCAGCGGTATTCGTTTGTATGCCGCGATCTTCATCGTCGGCCTGCTTGGGCGGCTCGGATACATCCAGCTACCGACCGACCTTGTCCTGCTCGAACACAACTGGGTACTCGGCGCCTCGGGGATCATGCTCGTCGCCGAATTTCTCGCCGATAAGGTGCCCGGCTTCGACTCGATTTGGGATTCGATTCATACCTTCATCCGCATCCCGATCGGCGCACTGCTCGCGTGGGGTGCGATGGGCGACCAAGGCCCGGCCTTGCAGATGGCAGCCGGCATTCTCGGCGGCGCGATCGCCGGGGGCACGCATCTGGCCAAGGCCGGTGCGCGCGCGGCGATCAATACCTCGCCGGAGCCGTTCTCGAACTGGACGGCGAGTGTGGGCGAGGACGGGCTGTTGCTGGGCGGCCTCTGGCTGGTGTTTGTGCATCCGGCGGCGTTTTTGGTTTTGCTAGCGATTTTTATTGCGTTGACGATTTGGATGTTGCCCAAGGTACTTCGTTATCTCGGGCGGATTTGGCGCAAGTTGACGGGTGCTGCCGAGCCGGCGTCGCGGTTGCCTTCGGCCTGAGTGGCTTTTTGCTCGTCATTCCGGCGGAAGCCGGAATCCAGTGCCTTTGCTCTTGATTTGCTCTGACCGCGTCCGTTCGGTTTTCCGCGCGCGTCCAGCGCGCGGGTCACTTTTCTTTGCTTGCACAAAGAAAAGTGACCAAAAGAAATGCACCCCGGATGCCGCGCCGCCGCTGCGCGGCGGTTCGTGAGGGCACGCCGGGGTTCGTTGAACGCACATCCCTGTGCGTACAACGAACTCGCGCGCATCGTGCGCGCGACCCTGCGGGCCTTTTCGTCCTGCCCTCACCGCGGCAAACGGGGCCCGGGAGCGAAGGCAGAGCGAGAGCTGAAGCCAGAGCCAGAGCTGAAGCCAGAGCCACAAACTCTGCGCTGCTTCCAGCCCACCCGTTGCTTTCGGCACATGGCACACGTTGCTCGCTTGCTATGCTCGGCGTTTGTGTTCTCGATGCGAGCAGGTGCCGATATGTCGTTCCGTTTGCCGAAATTTGTTTTTGCCGCTGCTGCAGTGGCGACGCTGGTCGCCGTGCCGGCGTGGGCCGACGACAACGCCAAGGAGCCGGCGAAGGAATCTGCCGGCAAACCCGACGAGATCAAATTGCCGCCGTTCCCGGCCGACAAGACGGTGAAGCAGACGACGACGATCGGTGGCAAGACGATCAGTTACGACGCGACCGTCGGCTCGATCCCCGTGCTCGACGAGAAGGGCAAGACGATCGCCGACGTGATGTTCATCGCCTACACCGTGCCGGGTAAAGACCGGCCAGTGACGTTCGCGCTCAACGGCGGACCGGGCGCATCCAGCGTTTATCTCAATCTCGGCGCGCTCGGGCCCAAACGCGTGCAGTTCGGCGCCGAAGGCAATTCGCCATCCGATCCGGCGACGCCAATCGACAACCAGGGTTCATGGCTGGACTTCACCGACCTGGTCTTCATCGATCCGGTCGGCACCGGCTTCAGCCGTTCACGCGTGAGCGAGGACGAGACGAAGAAGAAGTTCTATTCGACTCAGGCCGACATTGAATATCTCTCCCGCGTCGTCTACGACTGGCTGGTGAAGAACGATCGCCTGATGTCGCGCAAGTATCTCGTCGGCGAAAGCTACGGCGGTTTCCGCGGCCCGCGCATCACGCATTTCCTGCAGACGCGGCTGGGTGTGGCGATGAACGGCAACGTGCTCGTCTCGCCATATCTCGATCCGGGCGCGCAGAACGACAACGGTGACCTATCGCCGCTGCCGTGGATGCTGACCCTGCCGAGCATCGCCGCGGCCAATCTCGAACGTCAGGGCAAACTCAGCGACGCGACGATGACGCAGGTGATCGACTACACGCGTGGCGATTACGTCGTCGATCTGCTCAAGGGTCGCTCCGACCCGCAGTCGGTCGAGCGCATCGTCAAGCGCGTGACCGAGTTGTCCGGCCTCGATCCGGCCTTCGTGCGCCGCGCGGGCGGGCGCCTGGAAACGCAGGCTTACCTGCGCGAGGTCTATCGCAATGAAGGCAAGCTCGGCAGCCGCTACGATTCCAACGTCACCGAGTGGGATCCATTCCCGTTCTCGCCAGACCAGCGCACGAACGACCCATTGCTCGATGCGATCATCGCGCCGACGACGACGGCGATGGTCGACTTTGTCACGCGCACGGTCGGCTGGAAATACATCGGCCGCTACAACGCGCTTTCCTACGAGGTGAACCGCTTGTGGGATCGCAAAGACGAGCCGCGCGGTTCGGTGCAGGAGCTGCGCCAGTCCGCCGCGATCGATCCGAAGATGCAGGTACTGATCGTGCACGGCTGGGCTGACCTATCGTGCCCGTTCATGGCCTCCAAGCTGATCGTTGATCAGATGCCGTTGATGGGCGATCCGCGTCGCGTGCAGGTGAAGGAATATCCGGGCGGCCACATGTTCTACAGCCGCGGCGACAGCCAGCAGGCGCTGCGCCGCGACGTGATGGCGATGTACGCAGTGCACTGATCCCGCTCGGAGGCGGGCGCAGCGCCGGTCAGGACCGGGTGCTGCGCTTGCCGCGACGCGACTCGGTCTTGTCGCCTGCGGCAACGAGGGCCATGACTTCGACGAGGATCGAGTTCATCGCCGTGTTGGCGCGCGCGGCATCGCCGGCCCGGATCGCATCGAACACGCGCCGGTGCGCGGGAATGCTCGCGGTGTGACCCTTGATGCGATTGGTCATGCGAATGGAAATCTTCAGCGCCGTCGTGATCAGCTCATCGAGCTGCATATAGAACGGATTGTCAGTGGCGTTGAGGATGGCGACGTGGAATGAAATATCCGCGGCCAGATGATCGCCGTCGCCATGTTCAGCGGCGGCCATGCGCTCGAGGCCTTGTTCGATTACGCGGATGGACTCCGGCGTCGCGTTCTTCGCCGCGAGCGCGGCCGCGGCGGGTTCCAGGCCCAAACGCATCTCGGTGAAGTGGCGCAGCAGCTCGTAAGAAAACTTGCGTTCGAGCATCCAGCGCAGCACGTCCGGATCGAGCAGGCTCCATTGTTCCTGCGGCTGCGTGGTGATGCCGCTGCGCGGTCGCGCCGCGAGCATGCCCTTGGCGGTCAGCATCTTCACCGCTTCGCGGGTGACGCTGCGGCTGGTGCCGTAGTGCTGCGAGATTTCCGCTTCGGTCGGAAAGCTGCGCCCGTCGAATTCCCCTGCAACCACGGCCTGTCCCAACGATTCCAGCAATTGCTCGGTCAAGGTGAGCCGGCCTGAGCGTCGGGTTCGGTCGAGGGTTTTCATCGTCTGCATATATCGATCAGCCTAGCAAGTGCGCCGGATGCTTGGCAACGAACGGTGTTGCGGATGTTGCAGTGCGGCTTGGCTATAAATCTTATATATAGTATTTATCATACAAATAACAAAAACCACACACCACTCGATCGATTCAACTTGGAGGGAGAACGAATGAGTTCCACGCTTAAGTCGTTGCCGTTGCGTCGCCTATCGCTGGCGATTTCCATACTGATTTCTCAAGCCCTGTTGCCCTGCGCGGTCGCCAACGCGGCGGGGGATGACCAGCCCGCCGCGGCGACCGATTCTACCCAACCGGGCGACCCGGCCCATCTCGGTGAGATCTCGGTGACCGGTCAGCTTGCCGCAATTCGTCGTGCGCAGGCAATCAAACAGGACGCCGTCGGCGTCGTCGATTCGGTGTCGGCCGAGGAAGCCGGCAAGTTTCCCGACCAGAACGTCGCCGACGCGCTGCAGCGCGTGCCTGGCGTGGCGGTCAACCGTACCGGTGGCGAATCCAGCCAGGTCACGGTGCGCGGCTTTGGTCCCAGCTTCGTCAACGTCACGGTCAACGGCCGGCCGATGCTGTCCGATTCGGGCGACCGCAGCTTTCACTTCGATGCACTGCCGTCGGAATTGATCAGTACGGCCGAAGTCCTGAAGACCGCCACCGCCAGTCAAGAAGACGGTGGCATCGGTGGCACGATCAATATCGTCACCGCGCGGCCGCTCGACACCACCGGCTTCCATATGGCCGGCAGTCTCGGCGCCGTGAACGACAGTCTGGATGGCGGGCTCGCCAACAAGTTCACGCCCAAAGGCTCGTTCTTGATCGGCGACAGCAACGCCGACCACACCTTCGGCTGGCTCGTCTCGGCGATGTACTACAAGCGCGACCACACTGAGAACATCATCGAGACCGGTGGTTGGTACGTCAATCAGGATTTCTCGAAGATCAGCAGCGATCCGTCGGCAAAAAATGGCGCATATCCGCAAACCATCGACGCGCAGTCCATTGCCACGACGAACACCCGCAAGGGCTTGAGCCTCGCCGTCGACTGGAAGCCGTTCGACAAGCTGGCAGTGAAATTTGATTCGTTGGTCACGAACTACAAGCAGGAGTATTTGACCCATTACGTGGGTTACTACGGCAACCAGCCTGATACCACCGCCGTGACTTTCGACGGCAACGGCACGCCGCTGACCTTTTCGCGCAATACCAACAACGGCGCAGCTCAGGCCACCGACTCAGTCATGAGCTCCAATACGCCGCGCGATGCCTACGTCACGCAGACCGGATTGAACCTGGCCTACGACGTCACCGATACGCTCAAGGCCGATCTGGATATCGCTTATACCGGTGCTTGGAACAAGTACGACAGCGGCAACACCTTCCTTGTCGTCGGTACGCGCAATACCGGTTTGCCGATGAATTTCACCAATCCGAACAACGGCAATTTCCCATACTACGACTACTCCAGCCTGATCCAGCCCGGCGATTCGTCGGCCTTGATGACGCACTGCTGCAGCACCGGCGGCAATCATCTGAGCAACAAGGGCGACAACTATCGTTTCCATCTGTCGAAACGCTTCACGGACGGCGTACTCTCCAAACTCGACTTCGGCGTGGAATCCACGGATACCACGCTGCGCCAGATCAGCTACAACACGACTTACAACTCGGGCGATGCGCTGAATCTTTGCGCCATTTACTGCGGCTACAACGCCAGTGTGCCGGGCAGCGCCATTGGCGCCAGCATCTTCAATGCCGGTGGATGGTTCAGCCAGCAGTCGCAGGGTTTTCCGAGTCAGTGGCTCAACTACGACATGAACAAGCTGCTGAACTATTTGCTTTCGCCGGCGGCGTACAACCAAATCTATGATTACCGCAACAGCCTGACCTACTCTTCGCCCGAGGCAAAAGCGGCGGCACTTAAGCAGGTGACCGACTTTGCGGCGGCCGCGGCGAAACTCGGCGGCTGGGTTTCGAAAGCGGACCCGCGCACGTTCAGCCAGATCGAAGAAAAGACCAAGTCGGCCTATTTCTCCGCCGATTTCGAGGGCTCGGTGGCGGATATGCCGTGGCATTTGAACACCGGTTACCGCTACGTAAAGACCGATACCACCTCCGACGCCGAAGCAGTACTGCTGACGGCGATCACGGTCAATCCGTCCGATCCGAGCAACGCCATTCCCACGTACGGTTCATACTCGCCGATCCAGTTCACCGGCAGCTACAAATACTGGCTGCCGTCGGCGAACTTCAAGCTCAATCTGCGTGACGATCTGATCTTCCGCTTTGCCGCATCGAAAACGCTCACCCGTCCCGACTTGACGCAGTTGGCCGCGACCACGAGCTACAACTTCCGTCCGGCCAACCAGACGATCACGACGGGCAATACTGATTTGAAGCCGTTCCTGTCGAAGAATATCGACGCGGGCATCGAGTGGTATTTCGCCGACGCCAGCTACGTCGCCCTGGATGGCTTTCACAAGAAGGTCAGCAACTTCACCACCACGATCACGACGCAGACGACGATTCTCGGTTTCCCGTTTGATTTCACTCATCCGGTCAACCTCAACGAATCGACGATCAAGGGCTTCGAGTTCACCTTCAACTATCAGTTCGCGAACCTGCCGTCGCCGTTCGACGGTTTGGGCACGGCGTTCAACTACACCAGCGTGGACAGCAGCACCTCGATCGACCCGCAAGTTCTGAAAACCGGCAACGGCAGCCTGTTCGCCGTGCCCGGCATCGGCGACTCGGCCAACCTCAGCGGCTACTATGAGAAAGGGCCGTGGCAGGCGCGCCTGGCGGTCAACTGGCGCGACAAGTACCTGTCCTGCCTGTCCTGCGGCCCGGGCTCGCAACCGTGGACGACCAAGGCCTATGCTCAGCTGGATATGAGCGCCTCGTACAAGATCCGCGAGAACATGTCGGTATTCGTCGAAGGCACCAATCTGACCCGCGAACAAGTCTCCGTCTACCAGGTGTATCTCAATCGCCCGGTCAGCACGACGTTCGACGGCAGGACGTTCGCCGTCGGCATACGCGGCACTTGGTGAGGCGTCGCCACGTAATTCGTTTTTGTACACTTTGAGGAAATCGATGCTATGCGATTGTTGAAGGGACTATGGGCCGCCATCCTCACCAGCACGCTTTTGACCGCAGGCGTGCTGGCGAACGAGGCTTCCTCACCGCCGGCACGCGGTCTTGGTGTCGACCAAGGCCATTTCGTGTTCGACGGTAAGCCCTTCCGCATCGTTTCCGGCGAAATGCACTACCCGCGTATCCCGCGTGAGTACTGGCACGAACGGCTGAAGATGGCCAAGGCGATGGGCCTCAACGCGGTCACTGCCTACGTGTTCTGGAACGTGCACGAGCGCACGCCGGGCCAGTACGATTTTGGCGGGCAGTACGATGTCGCCGAATTCATCCGCGCGGCGCAAGCCGAGGGCCTGTACGTGATCCTGCGTCCAGGCCCCTACGTCTGCGCCGAGTGGGAATTCGGCGGCTTCCCCGCCTGGCTGCTCAAGGACCGCACGACCGTCGTGCGCAGCCGCGATCCGAAGTATTTGGAGCCGGCAACGCGCTGGCTGCATCGCCTAGGCAAGGAACTCGCACCGCTGCAGTACGCGCACGGCGGTCCGATCATCGCCGTGCAAGTCGAGAACGAGTACGGCAGTTTCGACGCCGATCACGCCTACATGGAAGACGTCCGCCGCGCGCTCATCGACGGCGGTTTCGATCGCACGTTGCTCTACACCGCCGACGGCGCGGATTACGTGACGAACGGTTCGCTGCCCGACCTGCCGGTCGCGATCAATTTCGGCACGGGCGACGCGCAGGGCGAATTCGCCAAGCTGCACAAACTGCGCCCGCAGGGCCCATTCATGAACGGCGAATACTGGGACGGCTGGTTCGATCACTGGGGTGACAAGCACAACACCCCCGACCCGAAGAAGCAGATCGCCGACGTCGAGTGGATGCTCGGCCAAGGCTATTCGATCAGCCTCTACATGTTTCATGGCGGCACGAGTTTCGGCTGGATGAACGGTGCGAACTGGGACAAGGGCGAATATCAGCCCGACGTCACCAGCTACGACTACGACGTCGGCCTCGACGAAAGCGGCCGACCGACGCCGAAATATTTCGCCTTCCGCGACGTGATCGCAAAAGCGACCGGCGTGACGCCGCCGCCGGTCCCGCCCGCAGCGCCGACACAAGCGATCGGCGCGGTTGCGTTGCCTGAATCCGCCTCGCTGTGGGACAACCTGCCCGCACCAGTCGAATCGCACGACCTGAAGACGATGGAGGATCTCGACCAGGCTTACGGCTACATCCTCTATCGCACCACGCTTGCAGATGGCGGCGGCGATCTCGTCCTTAACGGCCTGCACGACTATGCGCGCGTCTATGTCGACGGCAAACTCGCCGGCACGCTTGATCGCCGCCTCAAGCAATCCAAGCTCGCGGTCAAGGCGCACAAGGGCAGTGTGCTCGACATCCTCGTCGAGAACACCGGGCGCATCAATTTCAGCAAGGAGCTGCGCGGCGAGCGCAAGGGCATCACCGGTACCGCCTCGCTACGTGGCGCCAAACTCAACGATTGGAAGATCTACTCGCTGCCGCTCGACAACGTGGCGAATTACCGCTACGCGAGCAAGCCTTGCAGCGCCGCGCCCTGTTTCTATCGCGGCCGCTTCGATGCGCCGAAATCGGGCAACGCCGCGGCCGACACGTTTCTCGACACGGCTGGCTGGAACAAAGGCTTCGTCTGGCTCAACGGCAAGGCTTTGGGACGCCATTGGGACGTCGGCCCGCAGCGCACGCTGTACGTGCCGGGCGTCTGGCTGACGTCGAAGGGCAATGACGTGATTGCGCTCGACCTCGGCGGTGTTGCCCAGCCGCGTGTGACCCTGCGCGACAAGCCTGTACTCGACGCCAAGCCGGCTTCGGCGGCACGCTAGTGCATCGCCCCAGGGGATTTTCGCAGTCATGACCGTACAGAACACCTCCTCGCCGCCCTCCGGATCGCGTCTTGCCGGCAAGCGCGCGATCGTCACCGGCGCGGCCAGCGGTATCGGCGCGGCGATCGCCAAGCTGTTCGCCGCGCATGGTGCGCGCGTCGCCGGCTACGACCGCACCACGCCGACGGGCGACGCCGCGGGAGTCTGCGAACATTTCGCCCAAGGCGACATCGCCGACGAAGCCGCGGTCGGCGCGTTCGTCGCCGCGGTCGGCGAACGCTTCGGCAGCATCGACGTGCTCGTCAACAACGCCGGCGCCGACGTGTTCGCCGAGCCGCTCGCTCTGACGACCGCCGAGTGGCAGCGCAATCTCGCCACCAACCTTGGCGGTGCCTGGAATTTCAGCCGCGCCGTGCTGCCTTTCATGCTCGCGCGCGAAGCCGGGGCGATCGTCAACATCGCTTCGGTGCACGGGCACAAAATCATCCCGGGCGCGTTTCCGTATCCGGTCGCCAAGCACGGCCTGATCGGCATGACGAAGGCGCTTGGCATCCAGTACGCCGCGAAGGGCGTCCGCTGCAATTCCATTTCGCCGGGTCTGATCATGGTCGAGCGCATCGAGCGCTGGTTCCAGGCGCAGCCGGAGGAACGCCAGCGCCAGGCCGAGCTGCTGCCGTGCAAGCGCATCGGCACGCCCGAGGAAGTCGCCTACACCGCGTTGTTCCTCGCCAGCGACGAAGCGCGCTTCATCAACGCGACTGACATCCTGATCGACGGCGGCCGCTCGCAGCTCTATCACGAATGAGAACAATGGACTGGACCACGCATCTGCCGCTGATCGCCATCTTGCGCGGCATCACGCCGGACGACATCGAAGCTCACGTCGATGCGCTGATCACGGCCGGAATCACGTTGATCGAGATTCCGACCAATTCGCCAAACTGGCTGCGCAGTGTCGAGCGGGCACAGCGGCATGCGAACGATCGTGCGATCGTCGGCGCAGGAACGGTGCTCAACGTGGCCGACGCGGACGCGCTCGCGGCGACCGGCGCAAAGCTCATGGTCACGCCGAATACCGACCCGCCACTGATCCGGCATGCGGTCGCCGCCGGTCTCACCGTCGCCGCTGGCTTTCTTACTGCGAGCGAGGCCTTCGCCGCACTTAACGCCGGGGCGCAGATTCTCAAGTTGTTTCCGGCCGCGAACATGGGCTCGGGCTACGTGCGCGCACTCAAGGCAGTGTTGCCGCCGAGCGTGCCGTTGTTTGCGGTCGGCGGCGTTACACCCGACAACCTTCACGATTTCCTCGGCGCGGGATGCAGCGGCGCGGGGCTCGGCGGCGATCTGTACAAGCCGGGCCAAATCTCCACCGCGACGCATGCCCGCGCCGAGGCGTTCGTTCAGTCCTTCAGGAAGAAGCCGCAGTGAAAATCACCAAGCTCACCACCTACCGCGTCGCACCGCGCTGGATGTTCCTCAAGATCGACACCGACGAAGGTGTGGTCGGTTGGGGCGAGCCGGTGGTCGAAGGCCGCGCGCGCAGCGTCGAGGCAGCGGTGTTGGAGATCGGCGAACAGCTCATCGGCAAGGATCCCGCACGTATCAACGATCACTGGCAGACCATGTATCGCGGTGCGTTCTACCGCGGCGGCGCGGTGTTCATGAGTGCGATCGCCGGCATCGACCAGGCGCTCTGGGACATCAAGGGCAAGGTACTCGGCGTGCCCGTGTACGAATTGCTCGGCGGTCTGGTGCGCGACCGCATGAAAACCTATTGCTGGGTCGGCGGCGATCGTCCGGCCGACATCATCGCGCAGATTCGCGCGCGCATGGAGCACGGCTTTGACACGTTCAAGATGAATGGCTGTGAGGAACTGGGCCTGGTCGATTCGAGCCGCGCGATCGATGCGGCGGTGGCGAAGGTCGCCGAGATCCGCGCTGCGTTCGGCAACACGATCGAGTTCGGCCTGGATTTCCACGGCCGCGTCGGCGCGCCGATGGCGAAGACGTTGATCCGCGAACTCGAACCGTACCGGCCGTTGTTCATCGAGGAACCCGTGCTTGCCGAGCAGGCGGAATACTATCCGCGCCTTGCCGCGCAGACGTCGATTCCGCTCGCCGCAGGCGAACGCATGTATTCGCGTTTCGAATTCAAGCACGTGTTCGAGCGCGGCGGCGTCGCCATCGTGCAACCCGACCTGTCGCATGCCGGTGGCATCACCGAGTGCGCGAAGATCGCGGCGATGGCCGAAGCCTACGACGTCGCGCTCGCCCCGCATTGCCCGCTCGGTCCGATCGCGCTCGCCGCGTGCTTGCATGTGGACTTCACCAGCTGGAATGCGGTGCTGCAGGAACAGAGCATCGGCATCCACTACAACGCCGACGGCGAAGTGCTCGACTACGTCGTCAACAAGGACGCGTTCGCGATGGAGCAAGGCTCGGTGAAACCACTCACCGGGCCGGGCCTCGGCATCGAGATCGACGAGGCGGTCGTGATCGAACGCAGCCGCAGCGCGCCCGACTGGCACAATCCGGTCTGGCGCCACAGTGATGGCAGCGTCGCGGAATGGTGAGATGAGCGTAGCGTCGACCGCATCGAAAACGTCAGCCCCGGGCCGCGCGCAAGCGCAGCTCGCGGTGGACTGTCGCTGCGAGCTCGGCGAAGGCATCGTTTGGGACGAGCGCGAGCAGGTGTTGCTGTGGACCGACATCCACGGCGCGCGCTTGTGGCGTCACCATCCGCACGATGGCGCAACGCAAAGCTGGCGTCTGTCCGATCGTCTCGGCTCTTTCGCCCTGTGCGAATCCGGCCGCTTGCTGCTCGGCCTTGCCAAGGGACTCTATCTCGCCGATCTGCGCGAGAATGAAACGGGCGAGCGCCTCGCCGCGCAGCTCCTCGTCGCAATCGACGAACATGCGACGCTGCGCCTCAACGACGGCCGCACCGACCGCCGCGGCAATTTCGTTTTCGGCACGCTTGACGAAGCGGCGCCGAAGCGCGCGATCGGCCGCTTCTACCAATATTCCGCACGACACGGTTTGCGCACGCTCGACCTCGGTGGCGTGGCGATCCCGAACAGCATCGCGTTCGCGCCCGACGGCGCGTCGCTGTATTACTGCGACACGCGCCGCGGTGAAATCATGGTGTGCGACTACGACGCGGAACTCGCGCGCACGGGTGTGTCACGCGTGTTCGCGCGAGTCGACACGCCGGCCGGTCCCGACGGGGCCACGGTCGATCGCGACGGACGCCTGTGGAGCGCGCAATGGGGCGCGGGCCGCGTCGTCGGCTACGGCCGCGGCGGGGCGATCGAACATGAAGTTGCGGTACCGGCGACGAATCCAAGCTGTCCCACATTCGGTGGCCCCGGCCTCGACACGCTCTATCTCACCACAGCACGCGAGGATCTGAGTTCCGCCCAGCTAGAACGCGAACCGCATGCCGGCGGCGTGTTCCGCGCGCAAATCGATGGCGTGGTCGGCCTGCCCGAAGAACGGTTCGTCGGCCTATGATCGCCGTCGATTGGGGCACCACCAGCCTGCGCGTCTTCCGCCTCGATGAGCGCGGACGCATGCGCGAGCAGCGTCGCTCCGCGCGCGGCATCCTCGCCGTCGACGGTCGCTTCGCGGAGGTGCTGAGCGAAGAGATCGTCGACTGGGACGACACGCTCATCGTCATGGCCGGCATGATCGGCAGCCGCCAGGGCTGGTTCGAAATGCCGTACGTCGATTGCCCGGCGGGTCTCGACGAGATCGCGTCGGCGCTGCAGCGCCTGCCCGCGGACGAATTCGCCGAGCGCGAGATCTGGATCGTGCCTGGCCTGCGCAGCCGCGACGACAGCGGCGCCTACGACGTGATGCGCGGCGAGGAAACACAGATCTGCGGCGTGCTCGCCGAACTTGCATCGCAACCGCAAACCGTGTGCCTGCCTGGCACGCACAGCAAGCTCGCGACCGTTGCGAATGGACGCGTCGAACGCTTCGCCACGGCGATGACCGGCGAGTTGTTCGAATTGCTCTGCTCGCACAGCGTGCTCGGGCGCCTGATGAAGCCCGGCGAACACGATGCCGACGCGTTCGCGCAGGGTGTCGCCCACGCCGCGCGCGCGGGCGATCTGCTTCACCACCTTTTCGCGGTGCGCACACTCGGGCTGTTCGATGCGTTGCAGCCGACCCAGCTGCGTCCGTTTCTTTCGGGCCTGCTGATCGGGCATGAACTGAATGACCTGCCGACAAGTGCGGGTAGCGTACATCTCGTCGGTGCATCGACGCTGCTCGCGGCTTACAAAGCGGCACTCGCTTTACGCGGACATGCAGTGCACGAGCACTCGGAACTCGCGTCTGCCCACGGTTGCTACGCGCTGGCGAAGCAGGCCGGGCTACTTACGCAAAAATAAGCGTTTCAAAAAATAGAAAAATTCTCATCGGCGATAAATCGGTCGCGGTTGAGGAACAAAGGAGGAGGGAACAGATGAAGCTCTCGTGGCTCGACATCGTTATCGTGCTGACCTATCTCGTCGGCATCTTCGCGCTCGCGCAGTGGGTCTCGCGCGAGAAGGGCAGCCATCAAAAGGACGCGAAGGACTACTTCCTCGCCAGCAAGGCGCTGCCGTGGTGGGCGATCGGTACTTCGCTGATTGCGGCGAACATCTCCGCCGAGCAGATCATCGGCATGTCGGGTTCGGGTTATGCGCTGGGTCTCGCGATCGCCTCCTACGAATGGATGGCCGCGGCGACGATCCTCATCGTCGGCCGCTGGTTCCTGCCGGTGTTCCTGCGCAACGGCATCAACACGATGCCGCAGTTTCTCGAAGAGCGTTACGGCACGCGCATCCGTACGGTGATGGCCGTGTTCTGGCTGATCCTGTACGTGTTCGTCAACCTGACCTCAATCCTCTGGCTCGGCTCGATCGCGGTGAGCCAGGTCACCGGCATGGACCAGTTCGCCGCGCTCGTCCTGCTCGGTGCGTTCTCGCTCGCCTATCAGCTTTACGGCGGCCTCAAGGCGGTAGCGCTGACCGACTTCGTCCAGGTGTCGCTGCTCGTCATCGGCGGCTTGCTCGTCGCCGCGATCACACTCGGCCAGATCGGGGGCGACGGCGGTGTGCTCGCCGGCTTCCACAAGCTGCTCGACATGCACCCCGACCATTTCCACATGATCCTGCCGCCGGACAGCCCGTACTACAAAGATCTGCCGGGCATCGCCGTGCTCGTCGGCGGTCTGTGGGTGATGAATCTGAGCTACTGGGGCTTCAACCAGTACATCATCCAGCGCGGGCTCGCGGCGAAGAACATAGCCGAAGCGCAGAAGGGCGTGCTGCTCGCCGCGTTCATCAAGTTGCTGATCCCGCTCGTCGTGGTCGTGCCCGGCATCGCCGCGGTCGCACTCGCGCCGGGCCTCGCGCGCCCCGACCAGGCCTATCCGACGATGATGGCGCTGCTGCCGACCGGGGTGCTCGGGTTGGTCTTCGCTGCGCTGGTCGCCGCGATCATGGCTTCGCTCGCCTCGAAGATCAATTCGATCGCGACGATCTTCACACTCGATTTCTACGCACGTCTGAGCGGACGCAGCGAGCAGACGCATCTGGTCAATGTGGGCCGCGTCGCCGCGGTCGTCGCCGTCATCATCGGCGTGCTCAGCGCAAAGCCGCTGCTCGGCAGCTTCGACCAGGCTTTTCAATACATCCAGGATTTCACCGGCTACTTCACCCCGGGCATCACGGTGATCTTCCTGCTCGGCCTGTTCTGGCCGCGCGCGAACGAAGCTGGCGCGCTCGCCGCGGCGATCGGTTCGGTCGTGCTGTCGATCGCGATCCGGCTCGGCCTGCCGTCGATGCCGTTCATGAATCGCGTCGGCCTGGTCTTCGTGCTGTCGCTGCTGCTCGCCGTCGTCGTCTCGCTGCTGAGCGCCAGTGTACCGGCGAAGAACCGCATTCGCACCGACGACGTTAGTTTCCGTACGTCGAACGGATTCAATCTCGGCGCGGTCGCCGTCGTCGCGATTTTGATTGTGCTCTACACGGTGTTTTGGTGATGTTTGTTTCCTGCGGAGAACTTCGATGAAAAATCTCGCGTTGAAAATCTTGCGGTCGGTGGCGTTCGCATTTTGCGTCGCCGCTACCTCGTTCCAAGCCCACGCCGCGCAGACCGCGGCCGAACTCGCGCCAACGCCGCAGATGGGTTTCAACAACTGGAACTCCACGCACTGCCGCGCCGAATTCAACGAGGCGATGATCCGCGGCATCGCCGACAAGTTCATCGAACTCGGCCTCAAGGACGCCGGCTATACCTACGTCAACATCGACGACTGCTGGGCCAACTGGAAGCGCGACGCGAACGGCAACATCTTGGCCAATCCCGTGCGCTTTCCGAGCGGGATCAAGGCGCTTGCGGATTACATTCACAGCAAAGGCCTGAAGTTCGGTCTGTACTCGAGCGCGGGCACGTGGACGTGCGAGCCGAGGGAGGAGAACCGCGGCTTCCCCGGCGGCCTCGGGCACGAGAAGCAGGATGCGGCGACCTACGCGTCGTGGGGCGTCGACTATCTCAAGTACGACAACTGCAACAACGAAAACATTGACGCACGCATTCGCTATCAGGCGATGGGCGAGGCACTGCGCGCCACTGGCAAATCAATCTTCTACAGCCTCTGCGAATGGGGCGAAAACAAGGCTTGGCTGTGGGCCGGCGAGCCGGTTGGCGGCAACTCGTGGCGCACGACTGGCGACATTGAGGACAAGTACCCCTCGATGCTGAAGATATTCAAGGAGAACGTCGTTCTCAACTCTCACGCCAAACCGGGCCGCTGGAACGATCCCGACATGCTCGAGGTCGGCAACGGCGGCATGAGCGACATCGAATATCGCAGCCACTTCAGCCTGTGGGCGATCATGGCCGCGCCGCTGATGATCGGCACCGACCTGCGCAAGATCAAGCCCGACGCGCTGAAGATCCTGCTCAATAAAGAAGTGATCGCGATCGACCAGGATGCGCTCGGCGAGCAGGGCCACCGTATCCGCGAAGCCGATGGCGTGCATGTGATCGTCAAGCCGCTCAAGGACGGCAGCCACGCCGTCGCCGTGTTCAACGAGACCGATACCGCGAAGGACGCGGCGGTCACTGCCGCCGAATTGCGCTTGGACAAGACGAAAAAGTATACTGTTCGCGATCTGTGGGAGCATGCGGACGCGAAAGGCGACGGTGCGATCCAGGTCAAACTGGCGCCGCATGCGACGGCGATTTATCGGATCAGCGCGCTCTGATCTGCACCGGAACATATCAATGATTTTGACGAGTCCCTCGCTGCTGCTCGAGATCGAACCCGCGTGGGGCGGAGGACTCGTTCGCTTCGACTGGATCGCGAACGGCGCGACCGCGCCGCTGATGCGCGCGTTCGAACGCACGGCGGCGACGTCGTCGTCGGAAGTGCCCGATCCGAACCGCCTTGCCTGCTATCCGCTGATTCCGTGGTCGGGCCGCGTGTCGGGCGGCGGCTTTTCCATCGACGGGCGCCGCATCGAGCTGCCGCTCAATCGCCCGGAAGAAGCGTGGCCGATCCATGGCAGCGGCTGGCAGCGTGCATGGCAGGTGGCGGGTGCATCGGCGTGCGCGGCGTCATTGACGCTCGACGAAACCGTCGCTGCGGGTTACTGCTACCGGGCCGTGCAGCGCTACGCGCTCGACGACAAGACGCTCACCGTGACCTTGAGCGCGACGAATATCGGCGACATCCCCATGCCGTTCGGCCTCGGCCTGCATCCATTTTTTCCGCGTCACGCCGGCGCGCGTTTGCACGCGCCGGCGCAGGGTGTCTGGCGCAATGATGGGCGCACGCCGATGCCGGTCGAGCGCACCGCCGTGCCCGCAGCCTGGGATTTTGGCGGCGACGCGGCGCTGCCCGACGGGCTCGACAATTTTTTCGACGGCTGGGACGGCCGCGCGGCGATCCGCTGGCCAGAACGCGGATTGCGTCTGGACATCGACGCCGATGCCGACCGTTATATCGTCTACGTTCCGGCACAGCGCGACTTCTTCTGCTTCGAGCCGGTAGACCACGCCGTCGATGCGGTAAACCTGCTCGGTGGCGCGGCCGCAAACGGCATGACCGTGCTCGCGCCGGGGGAAACGCTGACGCGGCGATATTCCTTCCGCGCCTCCGCCGAATCCTGAGCGCAGCGGAAACGTTTCGCAGGCGCTGAGACGCGCTCGGCGCATACTTTTGCCATGCGCCGCGAACGCACGCCCGACTACACGAACCGCCTCGATGTGCCCGCGCGCGTCAAAGGCCGCGGCGCGCCGTCGAATCCCGAAGGCCGCTTCGAATCGCGCACGACCACGCGTGAGGACGACGGCTGGGAACCGGACAGCGAACCCGAGCCGCGCCCGGAAACGACGGTGACCGAAGAGCGTGCACGCACGATCATCAGTCACAACGAATCGCCGGACATCCATTTCACCCAGTCGATCAACGCCTATCGTGGCTGCGAGCACGGCTGCATCTATTGCTACGCGCGGCCGTCGCACAGTTATCTCAATCTCTCGCCGGGTATCGATTTCGAAACCAAGCTGTTCGCTAAGACCAACGCCGCCGAGCAATTGCGCAAGGAACTGGCGAAGCCGAGTTACGTCTGCTCGCCAATCAATCTCGGCGCGAACACCGATCCGTATCAACCGATTGAACGCCGCTATCGCATCACGCGCTCGATCATTGAGGTGCTGGCCGAGCACAAACATCCGTTCACGATCATTACGAAGAACGCGCTGGTCGAGCGCGACATCGATCTGCTCGCGCCGCTGGGCAAACAGAAGCTCGTCCACGTCTTCGTTTCGATCACCTCGCTCGACAATCGCCTCGCGTCCACGCTCGAACCGCGGGCGAGCGCGCCGCACAGGCGCTTGAAGGCCGTGGAAACCTTGAACGCGGCCGGCGTGCCCTGCGGCGTGATGGTCGCGCCGATCATTCCGATGGTGACGGACAAGTATCTGGAAAAAATCCTCGAAGGCGCCGCGCAGGCCGGTGCGCCCGCGGCGGGCTACACGATCGTGCGCCTGCCCTACGAGCTCAAGCACCTGTTCCGCGAATGGCTGGCGCTGCACGTGCCAGAACGCGCCGATCATGTGATGAGCCTGATCCAGCAGATGCGCGGCGGTCGCGACAATGATCCGAATTTCGGCTCGCGCATGCGCGGCGAAGGCGAATTCGCCGAACTGATCCGCCAGCGCTTCCAGCTCGCCTGCCGTAAGCACGGCATCAATCGCGGCCGTCCGGTGCAGCTCGACACCACGCAATTCATCGCGCCGCGCGCGACATCGCCGCAAGGAGAATTGTTCGGCTAGAGGAAAATTTCGGGCGGGCTCGGCGACATCGCGGCGAACTTTTTTTCAAAAGTGTGAACTGCGACGCGGGAAATCGCCTATTTGCACACTGGTGGGTACTCTTTTTCGCAGTGCGCAAAGAGTATTCTTCGCCCTTGGGGGAACGTGCGGGTTGATTCCAGGGGACTGTGCACTGACAGCGGCCGGCTGCGTCGGCGGGCTGTGCAGTTTGGCACGGTGTCTGGTCTTGCCTGCATCCGTATCTGGCGCGTTCGATCGTATTTCCGAAGCGACGCGCTGACGAGCGGTCTGTCGGACGACAGAAAGATTTTTGCAACCGTCTTCAGCAGGTCCGCCGTCGGCGTTCACCGTGTCTGCGCGTTGTGGAAATCCATCTTCGCGCAAGACCGGAAAATCGTGAGCCGCCTGACGTCCACCATCACTTGCTGCGCCGATATGCGGGTCCAACCCGCGGATCGGGCGCTGCGCCCGTTGCGATCGCGGGCTGGTGCGTCGACGTGACTGCCTCTCGCCGCCATGCGCCCGACAAACGCTTCGAGGAACGTTTGAACTCTGCGCTCGCGCATCATCGATCCGGCCAACTCGACGAAGCCGAAAAGAAGTACCGTGCCGCGTTGGCGCTGCGGCCGGCGAACGCGGATGCGCTGCACTATCTCGGCGTTCTGAACCATCAACGCGGCGATCATGAAAAAGCGCTCGACTTGATCGGGCGCGCGCTGAATGTGCGGCCGGATGCGCCGCAGATGCTATGCAATCTGGCCGAGGTGCAGCGCGCGGTGGGACGGCCGCAAGAGGCCGAAGCGTCGAGCCGCCGTGCGCTCAAGCTTTGCCCCGAGTATCCGGAAGCCGTGCTCAACCTCGCTGTTGCGCTATTCCAGCAAAAGCGTTTCGCCGATGCCGAAGAAGCGGCGCATTCGGCGCTGCGTCTGCGCCCGGATTTCGTCGGCGCGCATGTCGCGCTGGCCGATGCGCTGCGCGAGCAAGGGCGGTTGCGCGATGCCGAGGAGTCGTATCGTCGCGTGCTGACACTGGCGCCCGAGCACGACGCGGCCATGGCCAACCTCGGCCTGATGTTGCTGCATATCGGCAGGATGGAGGATGGGCTGGAGCTGTGCCGCCGGGCGGCGAGCCGCACGTCCGGCGAAATTCTGCCGCTGCAAAACCTCGCGCGCATGCTGCTCGAGTACGGCCGCCTCGATGAAGCCATGCAGATTCTTGAGCAGGCGCTGGAACGTTCGCCCAACGCCGCCGAGATCAGCCTGCTGATCGGCATCGCTTGGGACGAACTCGGCGAAATCGCCGAGGCGGCGAACTGGCTCGACCGCGCGCTTCGCCTCGACGGCGATCTGCTCGAAGCGCGCGTGCGTCTCGCCGGCCTCGAAGCCGACGTCGAGAACCATCAGGAAGCGCTCGACATTCTTGAGTCCGTGCTGCAGATCGATCCCACGCGCCTCGACGCAATCATGGGCAAAGCCCGCGCGCGCCTGTCGCTTGGCGATGTCGACGGCTCCGTCGCCGACTATCGCGAAGCGATCCGGCGCTATCCGGAGTCCGCCGCGCTGCGCGCCGCGCTCGGGGCGACGCTGTCGAGCGGCGGCGACATCGCCGGCGCAGTCGAGTGCCAGCGTGAGGCCATTGCCCTCAACAAACAATGCGTTCCCGCCTATGCGGGTTTGCTCACGACGCTGCGCCACAAAGCCGGCGACGAGGAGCGGGACGCGGCGATCTCTCTGCTCGATGCGCCGTGGATGACCAACGAGAAGCGCGCGTCCGTGCGCTTCGGCCTGGCCGCGTACTACGACGGCAAGGGCGAGTGGGACGCGGCGGCGAAACAGATGATGCAGGCGAATGCGCTGAGGAAGGACGCCGACGCCCGTCGCCATCGCAGCTACGATCCCGATCTTTACCAAGCGCTCGTCGACCGGATCATCGACGCTTTCACGCCGGCCTTGTTCGAAAAATTGCGCGGCTTGGGTTCGGACAGCGAGCGACCCGTTTTCATCGTCGGCATGCCGCGCTCCGGCACGACGCTGACCGAACAGATCCTCGCCAGCCATCCCGCCGTCTTTGGTGTCGGCGAGCGTTCGTTCGCGCGCCAGAGCCTGGCGTTGCTGCCACAACTCATGCAGCGCGAGAACGATGATCCACTGCAGTGCGTGCGCGATGTCGATCATGCAACGCTGCAGACCGCCGCGGCCTGGCATCTGGGCAGACTCGACACGCTCGGCACCGGCGATGCACAGCGCATCGTAGACAAGATGCCCGACAACTACAGCCTGCTCGGCTGGCTGGCCGTGCTGTTCCCGCGCGCGCGCTTCATCTACTGCCGCCGCGATCCGCGCGACGTGGCATTGTCGTGCTGGGTGACCAATTTTTCCGTCATTCGCTGGGCCAACGATCTCGATCACCTGGCCCGACGTATGGAGCAACACCGCCGGCTCATGGCGCATTGGCGGCAGGTGCTGCCCGTGCCCATGCTCGAAGTCGACTACGAGGACATGGTGGCCGACCAAGAGGGACAAAGCCGCAAATTGATCGAATGGCTGGGCCTCGATTGGGATGATCGCTGCCTGTCCTTTTTCGAAACGGAACGATTGGTGCGCACCGCCAGCGTCACCCAGGTGCGCCAGCCGATCTATCGCCGGTCCGTCGAACGCTGGCGGCATTACGAGGCCATGCTAGAGCCGTTGCTGGCCAGCCTGGCCGGAGCTGACGTTCGCTGCTGATTTTTCTCAACTACGATGACTACAGGGGGTTACGTGGAAAAGTTTTCCAAGCTCAGATTTCATGAATTCGCCAAGGCTGCCGCCGCGGCGACGGTGAGCGGTGCGCTCGCGTTGCATCCAGGTCCGGCGGACGCGGTGCCGGTCAACGTCGGCAGCGGCACCGGAGTTGTGCAGATCACGGCCGGCAAAGCCAAGTGGTTCGTCAACAACGACATCACTTTTTCATCGACGAGCAGCGCCTGGGGCTTTTCTGAGGCGAGCTTGCAAACCACCGCCGGAACCCGGCATGACGCGTTTGACGGCGTGCTCAGCTGGCACGTCAATCCGGTGCCGGCCCCAGGGAACCTGTACGCCAACGAGTATCGCAGCCCGAACGGCACGATCGATATCTCGCCGAACTATCCGACGGATCCGAACGTCGCCACAACCCTCATCGCAGCGCCGCAGACGCTGCAGGGCCTGAACGTCACCGGGCAGATGTATTTCATGACGAGCAAGGCGGTGGTTCGGTCGATACTGAACCTGCAGAACCCGACCGCTGCGCCGATCACGGTCTCGGTTCTGTCCGCGAGCAACCTCGGCTCGGATGCCAATACGAATATCCAGACCACGAGCAGCGGCGACAACCTGTTTGATACTGCCGACAACTGGTTCGTGAGCAGCGAAACGGCCACACCGACCACGAGCAACGATCCGATTCTGACGTATGCGTTCCAGGGCCAGGGCGGCGCCGTCCGCGGCACGAACATCAGCGGCTTCGCCACGGGTAACCAAAGTTTCTACGAAACGTATACGGTGACGGTCCCGGCCAACGGCACCGCGAGCGTGATGATTTTCGTGCAAATGTCCGGCACCGTTGCCGGTGCGGAGACGGATGCCAGCGCTTTCAATTCGCTGTCGTCGCTGCAAAGCGGGGGCTACCTGGCCGGACTCAGCCAGACGCAGCTCGCGCAGATCGTCAATTGGAATACCGCCATGCCGACTCTCGCCTGGAATCCACCGGCGGCGATCACTTACGGAACCGCGCTTGGCGCCACGCAGCTCGATGCCACGGCGACCTACAACAGTTCGCCGGTCGCCGGCACGTTCACTTACACGCCACCGGCGGGCACCGTGCTGCATGCGGGCGCGGGGCAAGCTTTGTCAGCCACCTTCGTGCCGACCGCCTCGACCTACGCGACGCCGACGAGTCCGGTCACGACCACCCTCACCGTCGACCCGGCGCCGCTGACGATCACCGCCAACGATGCGACCCGTGTGTACGGTGCGCCCACTCCGACATTCACCGCGAGCTACAACGCCTTCGTTAACGGCGACACGTCGGCCAGTCTGACCGCGTTGCCGACTTTTTCGACCGGCGCGACCGTCCTCTCCCCGGTCGGTTCCTACGCGATCACGGCGAGCGGCGCCGTCGACGGCGATTACACGATCACGTATGCCACTGGCACGTTCACCATCACCCAGGCCTCGACCACGACCGCGGTAGTCTCGCCCGGGTCGGCGAGTGTGGGAAGCGCAGTGAACGTGAGCGCGAATGTCGCCGTCGTCGCCCCGGGCACCGGCACGCCGACGGGCACGGTAACGATCACCGACACCACGGACGGCCTGAGCTGCAGCTACTCGCTCGGCGCGGTCACCCCGGGCTGCACGATCACGCCGACCTCAGCGGGCATCAAGAGCCTCACGGCGAGTTATGCCGGTGACACGAACTTCAGCACCAGCAGCGGTGCTGGCGCTTTGACGATCGGTCAGGCAACGTCGGGAACGGCACTGGCCTCGTCGATCAATCCGTCGAACTTCGGTCAGGCCGTCACCTTCACGGCGACGGTGACGCCGGGGGCGGGCGGTCCCACGCCGACCGGCACGGTGAACTTCACCGACGGCGCCACCGTGCTCTGCGCCAACGTGAGCCTAAGTGCCGCAGCGGCGGCCTGCAGCACGTCCGCGCTCAGCACCGGTAGTCATGCGATCCAGGCGAGCTACAGCGGCGACACGAACACGGTCGCATCGAACGCAACTCTGACCCAGGCCGTCAATGCCGCGTCGACCAGCATGGGCCTGGCGGCCACGCCGGCAGTCATTTTGTCCGGCCAAACCGTGTCGTTGACCGCCACCGTGAACGGACTCGTTCCCGGCAGCGTCGGCGCGCCCGCCTCGGCATCCGCTCCGCGGACGGCGGCAGCGGCGGGCGTGATCGCCGCCGTCGGGCCGACCGGCACGGTGACCTTCCTCGACGGCGCCACCACGTTGGGCGCCATCGCGCTCAGCGGCACCGGCACGGCGACGCTAAATGTGTCGACGCTGTCGATCGGTACGCACACGCTGACGGCGAACTACGCCGGTGACGGCAATTTCGCGCCGGCCACGGCGTCGGCGACGGTGACGGTGAATCCGTCGAGTCCGCCGGTGCCCGCACCGTCGGCGTCGACGTGGATGCTGACGCTGCTCGGCCTCGGCCTGGCCTGTGTCGGCCTGCGGCACGCCCGGATGCTTGGTTCGAAGCGCTGATCGCGCTTTTCCTCGCGAGCCCGATCGTCCCGAGCGGTCGGGCTCGCGAGGCCCTTTTGCGGAATTGCTTTTCCGAACGGCAGGCAATGGCTATATTTTGTCCTGCATGCATTTTCCGAAGAGCGTTCCAATGGCACCCGCGCGCAAGTCTCGATCCGACCGTCGTCAAGCCGCGCGCTTGCCGACATGAACTCCACGAACGATTACCTGCGCCGCATCCTCACCGCCCGCGTCTACGACGTTGCGCGCGAGTCCGAGCTTGATTTTGCGCCGAACCTGTCCGCGCGGCTGAACAATCGCGTGTATCTCAAGCGCGAGGACAACCAGCCGGTGTTCTCGTTCAAGCTGCGCGGCGCCTACAACAAGATGGCGCAGTTGTCTGCCGAACAACGCGCACGCGGGGTGTTCGCCGCCTCGGCCGGCAACCATGCGCAAGGCGTCGCGCTCGCCGCAAAAAAGGTTGGCACGCGTGCGGTCATCGTGATGCCGGTGACCACGCCGCAGGTGAAGATCGACGCGGTGCGCGCGCACGGCGGCGATGCGGTCGAGATCGTGCTCGTCGGCGAGTCGTACAGCGACGCCTACAACGCTGCAGTCAAGCTTGGCAGTGAGCGCGGCTTGACCCTCGTGCATCCGTTCGACGATGCCGACGTGATCGCGGGTCAGGGCACGGTCGCGATGGAGATCCTGCGCCAGCATCAGGGGCCGATCCACGCGATCTTCGTGCCGATCGGCGGCGGTGGGTTGATCGCGGGCGTGGCGGCGTATGTGAAAGCCGTGCGCCCGGAAGTGAAAATCATCGGCGTGCAAACCGAGGACTCCGATGCGATGGCGCGTTCGCTTGCGGCGGGCAAGCGCGTTGAACTGAGCGAAGTCGGCCTGTTCTCCGACGGCACCGCGGTCAAGCTCGCCGGCGAAGAAACGTTCCGTCTCTGCCGCGAACACGTCGACGAAGTGCTGCGCGTCGACACCGACGCGCTGTGCGCCGCGATCAAGGACGTGTTCGCCGACACGCGCAGCATGCTCGAACCCGCCGGTGCGCTCGCCGTCGCGGGCGCGAAGCAATACGCAGAACGCGAAAACTTGCGCGACCAGACGCTGATCGCGATCGCGAGCGGCGCGAATCTGAATTTCGACCGTCTGCGCTTCGTCGCCGAGCGCGCCGAAGTCGGCGAAGCGCGCGAAGCCCTGTTCGCGGTCACGATTCCCGAGGAACGCGGCAGCTTCCGCCGCTTCTGCGCCCTGCTCGGTGCGCGCAGCATCACCGAGTTCAACTACCGCATCGGCGATCCGAAGCAGGCGCGCTTGTTCGTGGGCGTGCAGATTCGCGACCGCGACGAGCCCGCGCGCATCGCCCGCGCGTTCACCGACGGCGGCTTCGACGTGCTCGACTTGACCCATGATGAGCTCGCCAAGCTGCATCTGCGCTACATGATCGGCGGCCGCGGCGATCTCGCCCGCGACGAACTGCTTTACCGTTTCGATTTCCCAGAACGCCCCGGCGCGCTCGCGCGTTTTCTCGACGCGCTCGATCCGGCCTGGAACATCAGCCTGTTCCACTACCGCAATCACGGCGCCGACTACGGCCGCATCCTCGTCGGCATCCAGGTGCCGCCGGGCGACCGCGGCGCGTTCGCCGATTTCCTCACGCGACTCGGCTACGCGTATCGCGACGAGAGCGAGAATCCGGCGTATCGGCTTCTGCTGCGCGGCGATTAAACCCCGGGACCGTCTGCGCGCATCGAACGATGCGTCTTCAGAAGGGAGTATTCCGGATGCGTCGTTTCACTGCTGCGCTGTCGATCGCCTTGTTCTTCTTATCGGCCAGTGCCCATGCCGACGCGGAGCCGGCGAAAACGACCGCGTTCGTCCACGTCAATGTCGTGCCGATGGATCGCGAGCACGTGCTCCGCGACCAGACCGTTCTGGTTCGCGGCGATCGCATTGTCGCGATTGGCCGCAATGTCGATGTGCCGGCCGACGCGGTGCGCATCGACGGCCGCGGCGCCTGGCTGTCGCCCGGCCTCGCCGATATGCACACGCATTCGCAGACGAAGAACGACCTCGCCGTGTATCTCGTCAACGGCGTAACCACCGTGCTCAACATGGGTGATGCGCGCGCGGGATTCGTCGACAAGATCGTGCCTGCGGTCAACCGCGGCGAATTGCCCGGGCCGCATGTCTATACAAGTTTCCTCGTCGACGGTTCGCCCAAGTACAACGGCTTCGTCGTGCATACGCCGGATGACGCGCGCGCTTTCGTCCGACTCGCGAAGACGAACGGCTACGATTTCATCAAAGTCTACGTCGACCTCTCGCCGGAGGTGTTCTCGGCCTTCGCCGAAGAAGGCGCGCGGCTCGGCTTGCCGGTGATCGGTCACGGCGTCTACGCGGTGCGGCTCGAGCATCAGATCGAGCAAGGTCAAGTATTGGTCGCGCACGCGGAGGAATTCTTCTACACCTTCTTCACGCCGCCCGGCGTCGAAGAATCCGACACGCCGCCCGATGTCCGCCGCATCCCCGAGGCAATTGCGTTGGTGAAGCGGCATGGAACCACGGTCACGGCCGATCTCGTCACCTATGCGGCGATCGCGCATCAGATCGGCCATGCCGATGTCGTCGCCCAATTCCTTGCGCGGCCCGAGTCGTATTTCTTGTCGCCGAACGACCGCGTCCAATGGCAGACGAGCGATTATGTCGGCAAGACGGCGAAGCTCGAAGCCAAGCTCCAATTCCTGCGCCGGTTCGTCAAGGCGATGGCGGATGCGGGTGTCGAACTGGTGGCCGGAACCGACGCCCCAGCAGTGCCGGGGGCGATTCCTGGGTTTTCGCTGCACGACGATCTCGCTGAACTCGAGGCGGCGGGACTCTCGCGCTATCAGGCGCTGACCACCGCGACGCGCGCCCCGGGCGCTTTCATCGAACGCACGAAGCATGGCGATCGCTTCGGCCTTGTCGCGACCGGGTATCGCGCCGATCTGATTCTTTCCGCGCAGAATCCGCTCGACTCGCTGGCGACGTTGCGCAAGCCGCTCGGCGTTATGGCGTCGGGGCAGTGGCGCGACGCCGCGGCGCTCGATGCGTTGAAAGATCACGTTCGCGAAAGCTACCGGCAGGCAACCACGGGGTATTGATCGCCGCGATCGTCGCGAACGCTAGGAACTGCCGAGCTCGACGATGCGCGATGTCACCGCGTTGCCGTCGATGACGAGTTCGGCGACCGCGATCGGCAACTTGAAGCGGCGCGGGCCGGCACTCCCGGGATTGACATAGAGAACACCGTCGCGTTGCTCGACGCGCGGACGATGCGAATGCCCCGAGACGACTACGCCGACCCCGGCGCTGCGAGGTTGGATATCGAGCTGCGCGAGATCGTGAAGCACGTAGACGAGCGTGTCGCCGAGCCGGACAAATTCGGTTTCTTGCAACGCCTCGGCCCACGCGCCCTTGTCATTGTTGCCGCGGACCGCCGAGACGGGCGCGATCGCGGCCAATTGCTGAAGAATTTCGGCACTGCCGATATCGCCGCCATGGATGATGTGGTCGCAGCCGCGCAGAAATGCGGTGGCGGTCGGCCGAAGCAAGCCGTGGGTGTCGGAAATGAGACCAACGCGAAGCATGGGTTTCGATACCTGTCGCGCCAGCCGCGCGGAGATTACGCGATGTGCGGCTCCGCCGCGCCGGCCTGCGTGCCATACAACACCTCCGCACTCTGGAACAACACCCACGACGTCGCAATGTATTTGTGCCCGCTCTTCGGCCGGTTGCCGCGATGCGTGTGGGTGAATCCCGCCGGCGCGATCAACAGGCTGCCGGTCTTCGGAGTGATCTTGCGCTTCTGATGGTAGAACTCGGTTTCGCCTTCGCTGAAATCGTCGTTGAGATACATCGTCCATAGCAGCGTGCGGCTCAACGTGTCCGGCTGCGGCTCTGGGTAGACCTCGCAGTGCCAGCGCGGATAGCCGCCTTCATCGGCGATGTACTTCTGCACGTTGATCTTGCCGGGGCGGAACGCCTTCATCACCAGCGCGGTCAAGCGCATGTCGTCGAGCGCAATGAGGTTTTCCGGAGACAGCAAGGTCGAGGCGCCGGTCTGCGGGTCTTTCATCCGCAGCCAGACCGGGCCGAGGATTGTGTACGGATACTTGCGCAGATAAGCGAGCAGGCTGCGCAGCATCGCGTTGTTGAGTGCGCCTTCGGCCTGTTTCCAACGCGCGTCGTCGGAGATGCAGATATCCCAGCTGTTCTTCATCGACGTTTCCACGCCGCCACCCATCGCGCCGCGATGGATGTTGTCGCTCGTCTCGAACGCCGTGATCAGCGCGCGGCATTGTTCGGCAGCGAGGGCGTGATCGAAGACCTCGATAAAGTCGGGATGGTCCATCGGCGTGTTCGTGCGGCGGAAAAGCCTATTCTCGCGGCTGCGCCGGTGCGGCGCCAGTCTGCTGACAATACGTTGGCAGCAGCTCCCGAGCATGATTCTCCCCGCAGCAACAAACCACTCTCAAGGAGATCGTCATGCTCAACCCGAATGTTCCCGCCTGGTTCGAAATTCCGGTCAACCGCCTGGATCGCGCGCAGAAGTTCTACGAAACGATCCTCGACGTGCAGCTCAAGCGCGAAAACATGGGTGGCGGCGAGATGGCCGTGTTCCCGTACGGCGGCAGGCCGCATGCGAGCGGCGCGCTGATCCAGCACGATCAACTTGAGCCGTCGGTGCTCGGCAGCACGATTTATCTCAACGTCGAAGACTTGCGCCCGGTGCTCGAACGCGTGCATGCGCACGGCGGCGACACCATCGTGCCGCGTACCGAACTGCCCCAGGGCATCGGTTACTTCGCCCAGTTCATCGACAGTGAAGGTAATCGCGTCGGTCTGTTCTCACCGGTGTGATGCTCGAATGAATCGGCGCGGCGCTATCATGTCCGGATGCGTCGCGCCGATCGTCTGTTCCTTATCATCCATGCTCTGCGCGGACGGCGTACAGCGCTGCCTGCCCGGCGCCTGGCCGACACGCTCGGCGTCTCGCTGCGCACGGTCTACCGCGATGTCGTCGATTTGCAGACCTCGGGCGTGCCGATCGAGGGCGAGGCCGGGGTCGGCTACGTCCTGCGCAAGGGCGCGGACATTCCGCCGCTGATGTTCACCGCCGACGAACTCGAATCCCTCGTCGTCGGCACGCGCTTCGTGCGCGCGTTCGCCGGTGCGCGGCTCGCGCGCGGGGCGCAGGCCGCCCTGCTGAAGATCGAAGCGGTGCTGCCGCCCGATCTGCGTCAGCGCAGCGAACGTTCACGCATCTTCGCGCCGACCTGGCGCGAGCGCATGGAACGCGCGAGCCTGATCGACCGCCTGCACGAAGCCGTCGTCGAACACCGCGTGCTGCGCCTCGACTACGCCGACGCCGCCAGCCGCGCGAGTGCGCGCGAGATCGAACCGCTGTGTCTCGCGTTCTGGGGTGGCGCGTGGACACTCGGCGCCTGGTGCCGGTTGCGCCGTGATTTCCGCAGCTTCCGTCCGGATCGCATCGCCGCATTCGAAGCGACCGGCGAAATTTTTATCGAAACTCCCGAACGCGGGCTCGAAGCCTACCTGCGCGCGGCGAGTGCGGACGACAACATGAGGGAATGACCATGTCCTCATCCACCCGCAACGTCGACTTCATCCTCGAACAGATCGCCGGCGCCGGCACGGTGTCGGCGCGCAAGATGTTCGGCGAATACGGTCTTTATTGTGACGGTCGTCTCGTCGCACTCATTTGCGATGACCGCCTGTTCGTCAAACCCACCGACGCGGGCCGCGGCTATCTCGGCGAGGTCGAGATGGCACAACCCTATCCGCAGGCGAAACCTTGGTATCTTATCTCTGAGGACCAATGGGACGAGCGCGAGTGGCTTGCGCGCCTGATCGCGATCACCGCGGCGCAGCTGCCCTTGCCTGCGCCGAAGCCGAAGAAGAAAAAACCGAAACCTTGAGACGAGTACGATTCATCATGAAGAAACTGCTCCTGTCGCTTCTTTGCTGCACCGCGTTTGCCGTCGCCGCCCACGCCGCCGACGCCAAACCGGACACTGCCGATCAGCGTTTCGAGAACCTGTACAAAACCGAATGGGCCTGGCGCCAACAACAGTTTCCCGGCCTCGACAACGAGGATCGCGAAGCGGGCGACAAGGACGACCGCCTGCCCGCCGTCGACGCGAAGGCACAGACCGCACGACTCACGTACTGGGATGACGTGCTGAAGAAGCTCGCCGCGATCCCGCCCGCCGAGCTGTCGCCCGAGAACCGTATCAACTACGCGGTGTACAAACCGCAGATCGAGAACCTCGCCGCCGGCCTGCGTTTCCGCGACTACGAGATGCCGCTGAACAGCGACTCGCAGTTCTGGACCGACCTGCGCTTCATGGCCGACCGGCCGCTGAAGACCGCGGCGGCTGCGCGTGCCTACATCGCCCGCCTCAACGATGTGCCGCGCTATTTCGACGAACAGATCGTCAACATGCGCGTCGGTTTGAAGCGCGGCTTTTCCGTGCCGCGCGCCGTGCTCGAAGGCCGTGATGTTTCTATCACCACATTCACCGACGTGAAGAAGCCGGAGGACAGCGACTTCTACAAGCCGTTCGCCACATTGCCGTCGACGATTTCTGCCGACGAACAGGCCGCGCTGCGCGCCGACGCGGCGAAGGCGATCCGCGAGAAAGTGCTGCCGTCCTATGCCAAGCTGCTCAAGTTTTATCGCGAGGAATATCTGCCGCACGCTCGCACGACGCTCGCCGCCGAGGCGCTGCCGGACGGCAAGGCGTTCTATCGCCAGCAGATCAAGGAATACACCACGCTCGACCTCGACCCCGAGGCAATCCACGCGATCGGTCTCAAGGAAGTCGCGCGCATCGACGCCGAGATGAAGACGACGATGCAGGCCACCGGCTTCAAAGGCGACTTCCCCGCCTTCCTCAAGTTCCTGCGCACCGATCCTCAGTTCTATCCGAAGACGCCGGAAGAACTGCTCATGCGCGCGTCCTGGATCGCCAAGCGCGTCGACGCCAAAATCGGCCAATACGTCGGCACCCTGCCGCGCGGACGCTTCGGCATCGAACCCGTGCCCGCCGCGCTCGCGCCATTCTGGACCGCCGGCCGCGGCAGCGCGCACACGTATTGGGTCAACACCTACGATCTGCCTTCGCGCCCGCTGTACAACCTCACCGCACTGACCCTGCACGAATCCTCGCCTGGCCATTCGCTGCAGGGCGCGCTCGCGCAGGAAGCGAAGGCGCAGCCGGATTTCCGCACGCACAGCTACATCTCTGCCTATGGCGAAGGCTGGGCGCTGTACTGCGAAAAGCTCGGCAAGGAAATGGGCATCTACCAGACGCCGTACGACGATTTCGGCCGCGAAACTTACGAAATGTGGCGCGCCGCGCGCTTAGTCATCGACACCGGTTTGCATCACAAGGGCTGGACGCGGCAACAGGCGATCGACTATCTCGCTAGCCACACCGCGCTATCGCAGCACGAGATCGAAACTGAGGTCGACCGCTACATCTCCTGGCCCGGCCAGGCGCTGAGCTACAAGCTCGGCGAAATCAAGATCGTCGAACTGCGCGCGCGCGCGGAAAAAGAACTCGGCGCCAAGTTCGACATCCGCGGCTTCCACGACGCCATCCTCGAAATGGGCTCGGTGCCGCTGCCGCTGCTCGAGCAGCACATCGATGCCTACATCGCGGCGACCAAGGCCAAGGCAAAGACGAGGGATTGATCCGCCTGTCGGTTATCGCGACAGGCGGAATTTCGAGGGTGTGCGATACGGAAGTTCTCTTGGTGGCGATTAGGGTTGCTGTTGAACGACGGCAACCTCTGTCGGCACGAGCCTGCGCAATGTGACGAGCTGAGCTTTCAGTTCCGCCATGTCTCCGGCCAGAGATTCGAGCATGGTAACGCGATTCTTCTGGGCCGAAAGCTCTGCGCGCAGAGACGCAATTTCGCGATCCTTTTCTTCCAATCGCGCCGCCGTTTTCTCATCTTTTTCCGTCAGCAGTGCGTTGAGCCCTTGAATGGCTGCCAGCGCCACGCCGTCAGCATCGACCGTATCGATGCCTTTGTCGGTTTCTCCCAATTGAAATGCAGCGTAAAAGTCCTGCGCCATCGGCCCCATGTGCCGGTACTTCGCATCCTGGGCCTTGTATTGCCAGGTGTTCAGCGGTATCGCGATGACTTTTTCAAGTACTTCACGCGGCTTTACCGGACGTACCGCGGTTTTTGCGTTGCGATCGGAAAAGGCAGTCCAGGAACCGCTACCGGGAGCCAGAGAAGCACCAAAGAGGTAATTTGGATCCGTGTAAAACAACACACCGCCGGTAGCGATGCCCACAAACTGGTTTTCTTTGGAAGCATAGCCAGTACGAGCCGAACCATCACCAAAAATGAATGCCCCATGGTCAGATTGGACATTGCTGCCCAAAGCTATTGAATCGCTACCGTTCGCAACTACAGCGTTGCCTATTGCCGTTGAGGCAATGCCCTGGGCTTTAGCGTTGATCCCTTGGGCAAGAGAAGCAGTGCCGCCAGCAGTGGTTTGATAGCCCATCGCTGTCGAGTAAGCACCGCTCGCGGTGGTCTGATAACCCATTGCCGTCGAGAAGTTGCCGCTGGCGAGGGTCTGATAACCCATTGCCGTCGAAAAGTTGCCGCTGGCGGTAGTCTGGGTTCCTACCGCGATTGAGTCGTCGCCTTTGGCTGTAGCATAAGGCCCGATTGCGGTGGCCTGACTGCCGCTAGCGACAGCATTGTCCCCTAGCGCGACGGCGCGGTAGCCATCGCGTGTTTCGGCCCACGAGACGGGAAGCCAGTAACCCACCAGGTTGATCGTCACGTCGATCTGGCCATTGGCTACCTGCAGATAGAAGCGTCCTGGATTGGAACTCCCGAGAGCGCCGACGGGCACGGTGGTGTAGCCGGTGTTGTACTGCACTTGCCCCGGTGCCGGGCTCCCCACTGTAGGGTTGTACACCGCGGTGCCGATGTTGGGCGCCGTCGCGCCCGCATCGGCAGACCAGGTGACGATGTTGCCGGCGGCCGTTGCGCTGAACAGATTCATATTGACGCTGACGGCCGCGACCCCCGTCGGAATACCGCAGCCGCTCGCGCTGCCGTGTTGAGTGGAGCCCGAGATATCGGCGGCGGAAGTTCCAAACAAATAGGCTCCGTGGGACTGCGCGAGGAGCCCGGATCCTCCAGTCGACGTGCGCGTGTCGAGCAGTCGGCAAGGCTGAGCGAGCGGCACATAGACCAGCTGGTCGGCATAAGCTTGAGCTGCGACGAGCGACGCAGCGGCAGTCAGCCATGCTTTCGCGTGAAAGTGACGAGACGTGGGCATGGTGCGTTCTCCGGATTGGCGAGCAATAAAAAAGGCTACGCTTCGCGATCTATTGACAGCAGGGCCGTCGCGATTCCGTCGCAACAGCGACCCGCGCGACACGGCGAGGCGCAGGCGTATAGCCTCCCCACTTTCCTACACTCTCGATTTGCTTATCGGACAGAATCCGGACAAAACACGGACATGATCAGGTCATGACGTGAGGCAAGGCGCTGTGGACATTCCCCAGATCGAAGATTGCCTTTCTTTTAAGGCTCTTCACGCCCGGTGACGCGCGTGAGGCCTCAACGGTGAATCGACGCTTCCGCGACCACGATCCCGTCTGAATCGGCATACAGCCACGCTCCGGGGCGGAAGCGCACGCCGGCGAATTCAACCACGCGCTCCGCTTGTGCCGAATGCACGCCCTTCTCGCTTCTGCGTGGATGCGTGGCGAGTGCTTTCACACCGACATCTTGCACGGCGAGCTCGGCGGTGTCGCGCACGCAGCCATTGACGACGATGCCGGCCCAGCCGTTCTTCACCGCGAGTTCGCCGAGCATGCCGCCGACCAGCGCGCAGCGCAGCGAACCGCCGCCGTCGACGACGAGCACCCGGCCGTTGCCCGGTGTTTCCAGCGTTGCGCGCACCAGCGCGTTGTCCTCGAACACTTTCACCGTTGCAATCGGACCGTGGAACGCAGGCTTGCCGCCGAAATCGCGGAAAACCGGTGCGCAGACCTGCGCTTCGGGGTGGGCGTCGGACAGATCGGCCGTGGCCGGCGAGGTGTTCGGCGACGTCATCAAACGTCGCCGTCTTTGGCCCAGCCCTCGCCCGTGCCGCGCTGATAGACGCTGTCACTTGGCAGCATCGTGCCGGCGGGTATCGATTCGAGCGCCGCGAGTTCGGCGTAGTACGGCGTGAAATCGGGCTCCGTCGCGCGCATCAGTTGCTCGAAGCTGTCGATGACGAAATAGGTTTTCTGGTACGTATCGATGCGATAGCGCGTGCGCATGATGCGCTGCAGGTCGAAGCCGATGCGGTTCGGTGCTGGCGATTCGAGACAGTGAATCGACTCCCCCTTCGACGACACAATGCCCGAGCCGTAGATGCGCAGCCCATCGTCCTGCTTGATCAGGCCGAACTCGACCGTGTACCAGTACAGGCGCGTGAGATTGACCAGCGCCTCCGCGCCGAGCCCATGCGCCTTCACGCCGCCCGCGCCGTAGGCCTGCATGTAGTCGGCGAACAGGGGATTGAGCAGCAGCGGCACGTGGCCGAACAGGTCGTGGAACAGATCGGGCTCGCTGATGTAGTCGATCTGGTCGGGACGGCGGATCCACCAGGTCACCGGAAAGCGCCGGTTGGCGAGATGATCGAAGAAGGTCAGCTCGGGCAGCAGGCCTTCGACGCCGATCAGTTCCCAGCCGGTCGCGCCCTTGAGCACATGGTTGAGTTCGTCGAATTTCGGGATCGCGTCGGGCGACATGCCGAAGCGCTGCTGGTTGTCGAGGAACTCTCGGCAGGCACGGTTGACCAGCACGCCGCGTTGACGCTCGAACAGAGCGGCCCAGGTGGCGTGATCGTCGCGGCTGTAGCTCGACCACGGCTGCTCGACCACGGCCGTCGTGTAGACGGGCACGTTGCCCTTATCGGTCTGCAGATGTTCGACGCGGCGAGGCGGGGCATTCATGACGGCGCTCTTTGCGAATTGGTTTCCAATGTTACTACTTCTGCCGTAAGCACGACGAAAACGGCCGGCGCGTGCGCAAGTCTCGCGCCCTGCGACGTCAAACCGTATCCTCGCGACATGGGATTTCACCTGATCTACGGCAACGATTCGGACGCGCTGCTCGACCGACTCGCCGAACGCCTGCGTGCGCCGCATCCGGCGGCGGCGCCGCTCGCGCCGGAGATCGTCCTCGTGCCGCAGTTCGGCTTGCGGCGTTGGCTCGAAATCCGTCTGGCTGAGAAGCTCGGCATCGTCGCCAATGTCGATTTCGCCGCGCCGGCCGAGTACGCGTGGCGATTGCTGCGCGCGGCGAATCCGGGGTTGGCGGAAAAATCCGGCTACGAGCGCGAACTACTGCGCTGGCGCATCTATTCGCTGCTGGAACCGCTCGCGCGCGAATCTGGCAACGCCGAACTCGTCAGCGCGATCGGCGATGGTGATGCAAGTCAGCGTCTGCGATTCGCCGACGCGCTCGCGCATGCGTACGAGCGCGATCTCGCCTATCGCAGTGATCGTCTCGCACGCTGGGAAAAAGGTGCCGAGCGGGACGATTGGCGGGCAGAGTTATGGCGCCGTCTCGTCGAGACCTCCGCTCAACCGCATCGTGCGAAACTGCTCGATGACTGGCTGCGAAAATATGCCGCGCCCTCGTCGAAGCCGCCCGGCCTTCCGCCACGTCTGTTCGCCTTCGCCTGCGCGAATATCTCGCCGGACCTGCTGCGCTTCTACGGCACCGTCGCGCGGCACAGCGAAATCGATTTTCTCCTGCCCAATCCCTGCCGCGAATACTGGGGTGACGTGCGCAAGCCGCGCGAAGCGCTGCGCGACGCCGACACGTTCGACAGCGATGCCTTCGCCGATGCCGAAAATCCCGCGCTCGCCGCGTGGGGCCGAGCCGGGCGCGATCTGGTCGCAAGGCTGTTTTCGTACGAACTCGTGCAGCCTGAGGACGAACAAGACTGCTCGCGCGAGCCCGCATCCGATACCTTGCTCGCGCGCGTGCAGCGCGAGGTGCTCGATCGTCTGCCGCCGACGAAGGACAGCGTCGCTTACGACGGCTCCCTCCAGTTCCACCGCTGCCATTCGCGTCTGCGCGAAGTGCAGGCGTTGCATGATCGACTGCTCGATCTGTTCGCACACGACAAGACACTGACGCTGCGCGACGTCGCGGTGATGTCGCCTGAGATCGGTGTCTACGCGCCACATATCGAGTCCGTATTCGGCGGCATCGCGCGCGACGATGCGCGTTATCTGCCGTATGCGTTGTCGGATTGCCCGGTGCGCGAGGCTCATCCACTCGTCCGTGTCGCCCTGCGCCTCATCGCCCTGCCGACCTCGCGCCTCGGACTCAGCGAAATTTCCGAATGGTTGACGCTGCCGGCGTTGCAGCGCCGCTTCGGGATCGACGAAAGCGATGCCACGCGTCTGAGCGACTGGCTGCGCAATGCCGGTGTGCGCTGGGGCCTCGACGCGGCGCAGCGCGCCTCGATCGGCGCCGGCAACTACGGCGAATTCAGCTGGCGCTTCGGCCTCGATCGGCTGTTGCTCGGCTATGCAAGCGGCGAACTTGACGCGGCGGGTGGACTCATCACCGACATCGCTCCCGACGCTGCGGTGGAGGGCACGAGTGCGGCCGTACTCGGCGTCGTGCTGCGCATCGTCGATCTGCTCGACGGTCTGCTGCGTGCGCAACGCAGCGCGCACACGCCGCAGCAGTGGCAAAAAATATACAACGATGCATTCGACCGGCTGTTCGACACGGCGTCGGATCGCGACGCGTCGCAAGCACTGGAGCGCGTGCGACGCACGCTCGCCGATTTCGCCGAAGAAACCGCGCAGGCGGGCATGACGGAAACGCTCGACTGGGCGTGCGTGCGCGACGAGCTGACCGCACGTCTCGCCGAACCCGAACGCGCCTTTCGTTTCTTCGGCGGTGGCATCACGATCTGCGGCATGGTGCCGCTGCGCGCTGTGCCGTTCCGTGTGATCTGTCTGATCGGCATGAACGAAGGCGTATTCCCGCGCCGCGATCGCGCGTCGCCGTTCGAACGCGAGACCGATCGCAAGGTCGAACCGTCGATCCGCGATGAGGATCGCTACCTGTTCCTGCAGCAATTGATGGCCGCGCGTGATCGCCTTTATCTCAGTTGGGTCGGCGAGGATGCGCGTGACGGCTCGATTCAGGAGCCGTCCGCCGTCGTCGCCGAACTGCTCGGCATTCTCGCGCAGTACGGCATCGACGAGAAAAACTGCGTCGTCGAACATCCGCTGCAACCGTTTTCGCCGCGGCTGTTCGATGGTCGCAATCCGGCGTTGTTCACCTACGACAAGGCCTGGGACGGTGCGGCCGACCTCTCGTCGCGATCACCCACTCCACGTTTTATCGACGACGATGTTTCGGTGGAGATCAAGGCACCGATCCGGCTCGACTGGCGCGAGTGGAAACGCTACTGGCGCAATCCGGCGGCCGACTATTTCGCGCGCACGCTCGGTGTCGCGCTGATCGGCGTTCCCGAGGCGGAGGACGAGGGCGACGATCTCGCATTGTCCGGGCTCGGTCGCTACGAGGTGTTCAACGCGTTGCTCGATCGCCACGGCAAATCCGACCTCGCCGCGCAGCGCGAATGGCTGCGCGCGAGTGGTGCGCTGCCCGTGGGCGCGGCCGGCACGCGGGCATTCGACGAACTGCAAGCGCCGCTGAGCGAACTGGCGGCGGCGCGCGAGGCGTTGATCGGCATGGCCTCACCCGCGGTCGGTGAGCCGTTCGAAATCGAGGTCGATGATCTCGTTCTGACCGGCACGCTGCCCGAGCATTGCAACGGGATGCTTGTGCACGCCTTGCTCAAGGAGGCGGCGGACAATCGCCTTCTGCAAGCGTGGCTCGACTACCTGCTGCTCGCCACGCAGCGCGATGATGCGCAACTCGTCCTGCTCGAATGGAACGACGGTAAACTGCAGCGGCGTCGCGCGCGCGACGTGTCACCAGCGCAGGCGCGCGCCTGGTTAGGCGATCTGGCCCGACAGTACGTGCGAGGACAAAGAACGCCGCTGCCGTTCTTCTCGAAATCCTCTTACACCTATGCGAAACGGCGATGGGAAAAGCGCAAAAACGACGATGACGACGCCGCGTTCGATGCGGCGCGTGCGGCATTCCACAGCCGCCGCTTCCATCGCGGCGACGACAAAGATCCCGCATCCGTGCTGGCCGCGCGCGGCATCGACTGGTTCGATCCGAAATCGCCGCATGGCCGCGGCTTTGCCGATTGCGCGTCGTCCGTATTCGTTCCGTTATTGAGCACGCTGCAGAAAATCGAGCCCGACACCGGCGCAGCGAAGGCAAAGAAAACGACATCGGCGTCGCCGCGCAGCAAACCCAGGAGCGCAACATGAGCGCCCCCGATCTCGCCCTGAGCATGCCGTTGACCGGCCTGCAACTGATCGAAGCGAGCGCGGGCACCGGCAAGACGTTCACGCTGGCCGGCCTGCATTTGCGCCTCGTCGTCGAGCAGCGCCGCGCGGTGCGTGAGATCCTCGCCGTCACCTTCACCGACGCGGCGACGCAGGAATTGAAGAGTCGTTTGCGCACACGCCTGGCCGCGTGCGCTGCGCAGCTCGACGGCGATAAGGTACCGACGTTCGATGTATCCGACGCCGCCGAAACGCGCCAGGCGAAAACGTTGATCGCCGCCGCGCTCGCCGACGAAACACGCGAAGAGCTCGTGCGCCGCTTGCGCCTCGCCGCACTCGATGTCGACCACGCACCAATTTCGACGATCCACGGCTTCTGCCGCCGTGCGCTCGACGAGTTCGGCCTGCTTGCCGGCCGCACACTGTCCGGCGAGCTTGTCGCGAGCGATCGCGATCTCATCGACATCGCCTCCGCCGACTACTGGCGCAGTAAAGCGACGGCGGCGGATGCCGCAGATTTCTTCGTGCTGCAGGCGGCGTTCAAGACGCCGGAAACGCTCACGAAGGTCCTCGCGCCGCTGGTGTCGGGGACGCGCCGCTTGCTGCCCTCGCCGAATAACAACGATCGCGCGACGGCGCTGCTGCACGAGGCACTGGCGCAGGTGCGAGTGCGCGTCGTAGCGACCAAGCGCGCCGCCGGCCGCTATTCGCACGACGACGAGATCCGCGAACTGCACGACGCGCTGCACGGCTCGAACGGTGCGCAACTCGCGACGCGCCTGCACGAACGCTTCCCCGTCGCCTTGATCGACGAATTCCAGGACACCGACGCGCTGCAATTCGCGATCTTCGACGCGATCTACGGCCGGAACGGCGACCTGATCCTGATCGGCGATCCCAAACAGGCGATCTACGGCTTCCGTGGCGGCGACGTGCACACCTACCTGCGCGCACGCAGTCGCGTCGCCGAAGTGCAGACGCTCGCGCGCAATTTCCGTTCCTCACCCGCCTATCTGCACGCGCTCAACGCGCTGTACGCGCAGGCGGGCGACGGTGCCTTCGCCCAAGCCGGTATCGAATACCAGACGCTCGAACCCGGCGACACAGCGGCGGACGACGATCTAATGATCGACGGAAAGCCCGCACAGCCGCTGACGTTCTGGCGCGACGAGGACAACACGCTATCGCGCGGCAGCAAGAAGAAGTCGGGCCCGCAGCTCGCCGCAGACTGCGCGTCGGGCGTCTACGACCTGCTCGTCCCCGGCCGTGCGCAATTGCGCGAGAAAAAGAGCAGCGCAGAGGCCGTGCATCGCCCACTGCAGCCTGCCGATATCGCCGTGCTCGTCGCCACTCACGACGAAGCGCTCGACATCCAGCAGGCGCTGGCCGAACGCGGCATCGCCAGCGCCAGCATCACGCGGCGTAGCGTGTTCGCCAGCGACGAGGCGACGGAGCTGCACACCCTGCTCGATGCGCTCGCCGATTTCGACGAAGCGCGTCTGCGCGGTGCGATGACGACGCGGCTGTTCGGCGCGACGGCCAATAATCTGGCCGCGTACAGCGCTGAACCGCATCGATGGAGCGCGCAGCTCGAAATCTTCGCCGAGCTGCGTCGCGTATGGGGCGTGCGCGGCGTCGCCGCGATGCTCGCGCTCATGTTCGAAAATCACGCCTCGGCGCTGCTGCATTCGCCGCGCGGCGAACGCCGGATGACCAATTGGCTGCAGCTCGCCGAGCTCGCGCAAACCGCGTCGAGCGAATGTGTCGGCCTGCGCGGCCTCGTCGACTGGCTGGCATCGCGTATTGCGCATGCCGATCACGAGAACGAGGACGAGCAACTGCGCCTCGAATCCGATGCGGGCCGGGTGAAAATCTACACGGTGCACAAGAGCAAGGGGCTGCAGTTCCCGGTCGTGTTCCTGCCGTTCGCCGGCCTGCGCCGCGGTGCGAGCAATCAGTATCCGCGCGAATACCGCTATCGCGAGGACGATGGCCAGGCGGCGACGTGGATCGCCGTCGACAAGGAAGCGGCAGAGTCGCCGGCGGCAATCGCCGCAAAGCAGGCAGCTGTACACGACGATCTCGCCGAACGCCTGCGCATTCTTTACGTTGCCCTGACGCGCGCCTGTTGCGCGACGTTTGTCGCGACCGATCCGGTCGGCAGCGGCGAGTGCCCCGCGCTGTTGCATTTGCTCGGTGTCGATGATGCCGGTGGTGCGAGGAAATCCAAGGACGCCGCCAGCGACATCGACACGCAACTCGCGCAACGCCTCAGTGCCGCGCGCACTGCGTCCGCAGGAATGATTGCCATCGCGCCGCTGCCCGCCGCCGCAACGACACGCCTAGCGGCAACTGGCGATGTCGGACAGTGTAACCGAGCGCGCACGATGCCTCACTCTGTACGCGACGACTGGCGCATCGCGAGCTATTCGCGCCTCGTCGCCGGCGCACGCGACGAAGTACGCGCTGACCGTGATGACGAAGGCGCGGCTGAGGCCGTTGTTGTTGCTCCGTCATCAGCCGGCCTTGGTGGCGCACGCTTCGGCACAGCGTTCCACGAACTGATCGAAGTCGCCGACTTCGCCGCATGGCGCGACTGGCGCGGCCGCGGCGCGCCCCCTGGGCAGGACGTGTTGATCGACCGCATCGTCCGCCGCCATGCACTCGGCGCCGATCCGCAGGCCGCCAGCGCCCTGCTTGCCGACCTGCTCGCGCGCACGGTCAACGCGCCACTGCCGTTCGGCGCGCGCCTCGCCGACCTCGCGCCCGGCACGTATCGAGCTGAGATGCCGTTCCACTTCGCGCTCGGCCAGGTCGACACCGCGCGTTGGCTCGCGCTGTTGCACGACCACGGCTACGTCACCGAGCGCCGTCGCTTCGATCTCGCCCGGCTCGCGGGCTTGATGACCGGCGTGCTCGATCTCGTCGTCCTGCACGAAGGACGCTGGTGGGTGATCGACTACAAGACGAACTTTCTCGGGTCCGCCGTCGATGGCGACATCGATGCGCCAAACTTCTACGCGCCGGAAGCGCTGGCCGCCGCGGTGCGCGACAGCGAATACGACCTGCAATATCTGATCTACCTAACCGCACTGCATCGCTGGCTCGCTTCGCGCAATCCGCGCTACGAGTACTCGCGCGACATCGGCGGCGCGCTTTATCTGTTCGTGCGCGGGCTCGATGCGAGCGGCGTCAACGGCGTGCATGTCGATGCGCCGCCGGCCGCGCTGATCGCCGCGATCGATGCGATGCTCGGCCCGGCGCCGGGGGCGGCGACATGACGCGCGCGATCGACCAGCTCGAAGCGCTGGGTATGTTGCAAACGGTCGACGCGGCGCTCGGGCGGTTGCTTGCCGCGAAATCCGCGAAAAACGGCGACATCGTCGGCTTGGCTGCGGCGCTCGCGAGCGCCGCGCTCGCGCATGGCCACAGTTGTCTGCCGCTCGCGGCGCTGCGCGATTTCGTCGCCGAACTGGCCGAGGCGGCACAAGCCGTGGTTCCGAACGGCTTGCCCGCGGTGGATGCGATGCGTGCGGTGCTGCTGACGTCGAACCTCGTCGCACGCGATGCGGGGACGGCCGCCGCGCTCGTGTTCGACCGCGACGAGCGTCTTTATCTACGCCGCTATTTCGTCTACGAGCAAACCGTCGCGCATGCGCTCGCTGCGCGTCTAGGGAATTCGCATTCGGCGGACTCGCCTGCACAGCTCGATTCCGCGAGCTTGCAGAGCGCACTGGCGCAGCAGTTCTCCGACGACGCCGGCGACGGCCGCCGCGTCGACATCGATCAACGCGTCGCCGTATTGCTCGCCTTGCGCTCGCGCCTGTTGATCGTCAGCGGCGGCCCAGGCAGCGGCAAGACGACGACCGTGCTGCGTTTGCTCGCGCTGACGGTCGAACGCGCGCTTGCGACGGGCGCGCCACCGCCGCGCATCGCGCTCGCCGCGCCGACCGGCAAGGCCGCGGCGCGACTCTCGGAAACACTGCGCGCGCGCAATGGCGAGCATACGCATGCTGCGATTCCGACCGCCGCGACAACCCTGCATCGCCTGCTCGGCCTCACCCCCGCCCGCGGCCGCGCGCAATACGACCGGCGCCATCCGCTGTCCTACGATCTCGTTGTGATCGACGAAGCGTCGATGCTCGATCTCGCCCTCGCCGCGCGCCTGTGCGACGCGCTGGCGCCGTCGACGCGGCTGATCCTGCTCGGCGATCGCGATCAGCTGGCCTCGGTGGAGGCCGGCCGCGTGTTCGGCGCGCTCAGCCACGCCGCAGGTGCGGCCGGCGGCTACTCGCCCGCGTTGGCGCAATGGCTGCAAAGTATCCTTTTGCAAAAAGTGGATATTGCTGCAGCGCCGACGCCGCTCGCCGATGCCTTCGTCGAGCTGCGCGGCAATCATCGCTTTGCCGGACAAGGCGCCATCGGACGCCTCGCGGCGGCGTTGCGGCGCGGCGACAACGCTGCCGTCGCAAGCATCTTCGCTGGTGGAGGCGCCGAGGCGAGCCTGACACCGGTAGCGATGACAGCGTTGCCGCATCGCATTGCACGTGAACTGGTGCCGCGCTACCTCGACCTCGCGCAGGCCGCCGATGCGAATGCCGCGTTCGCGATCGCCGATCGCTTCCGCGCACTCTGCGCCCTGCGCGAAGGTCCGTTTGGTGTGGTCGCGATCAATGCCGCGATCGAGCACGAACTGCGCCGGCGCAGTGATCGCACCGACGCGGATGGATGGTATCCGGGCCGCCTCGTCATCGTCGGCAGCAACGACTACCGTCTCGGTCTGTTCAATGGCGACATCGGCGTGGCGCTGCCAAGCGGCGAACGCGGCGCGCTCGAAGTCTGGTTCCGCAACGCCGACGGCAGTCTGCGCGCCTTGCCGCCGCTCGTACTGAGCGCCTGCGCGCCGGCATATGCGCTGACGGTGCACAAGGCGCAAGGGTCCGAGTTCGACGAGGTAGTCGTCGTGCTACCGGATCGCGACGCGCGCGTGCTCACGCGCGAACTCGTCTACACCGCGATCACGCGCGCACGCAAAAAAGTGGATGTGTGGTCGAACACAGACATTCTCGCCGGCGCGATCGCGCGCAGCACGCAACGCTGGTCGGGATTGGCGGATGCGTCCCATTGGATCGAAACCGAGATGCACGAACAATGAGTGTCGAGATTTCCGATTCGTTTGCCGAGGTGCCTGACGGCCGTGTTTTCGTACGCCGCTGGAACCCGAATCATGCTGACCGAGCGCCTAGTGTCGCCGCGGTTGCAAAGTACCGGCACCTGGTGCGGCAGATCAATTCCCGCGCCGGCTCCAGGTCTTAAATAGCGTTCGTTCGCGCAGTGGCCGGTAGATATCGTCGCGCAATTCCGTATTCGCCCAGACCGGGTTGATCGAAAGAAACACGCCTAGACAATCCATCGCCCGATCGGCGTCGCCCATCTCCATCGCGAGTCGCGCCGCGCGGCGCCAGATGCGGTCCCATCCGTAACTGCGTCTGAGTGCCTCGGACAGCGACGCGCGGGCGTCGGCACTCGCTCCCTTCTTTGCCAGACGCTCGGCGCGGATGATCGCCTGCAACGCATAATGTCGCTCGACCAACTGGCGCAGATCGCGCAGGGGTTCGACCGAGGCGTCCACGCGCAGATCGACGTCCTGCCAGTCGCCTTCGGTCGTGCGTACGATCAACGCAGCGGACAGCTTGCCCGTCGTCTGTCCTCCGGCATTTTGTCCGGCTTCCAACGAGGTCATCAGCCGTTCGGCGAGGGTTCCCGGCGAGGATGCGAATGCGTTTTTCATCGCCACCAGCACCTGTGCACTGGCGAGGCCATTGCCTTGAACGGCGTAACCGTCGCCGCGCTCAGCGCCGGCCCACAAGGCATGGGCGGCTTCAGCGCCGGTGTAGATGGCCGACCTTCCCTTGGCGTCGACGATGCCGACCTGCCGCTCGGCGATCGTAGACCCGTCGAAATTGCCGTCGCCGTCGAGCAGGGCTTTGAGCGTCGCGTCGGGGGAGCGGCCGGCGGCGAGCAAGGCCAAGCCCTGGGCGCCGTAATGGGGATTCGTTTCAAATTGCGAAACCAGAGCGCCTACGCGCGCCTGCGCATAAGGAACGCTGGCCCCGACGGCGAGATTGTTGGTCGCGACCGCGGCGCCGCAGTTGCCGGCGTGGTCGCAGGCCACGATCGAGAAGGTCGCGCCGGCGAGCGAGGGAATCGCCGCCAGGGCGAGGACGATGATGCGCAGGCCGTATCGAAATACCGTGACTGTCGGGCGATCAAAAAACATGAACAGAAGCCTCCCGTTTGCACACTCAAGAGGGTGTTTCGATGCTGCAACGCGCCGCAGGGTTGCATGCCGAGGGCGCACGTTACCCGGAGCATCTGCAACGTCGCGTCGATCGCTGAGAGAAGGCGTTGCGACGGTTGGAGATCGTCAGAAAGGCGCGGGCGCAAAATCGAATTGCGCCAGGCGGCCATCGGTAAAGAATCTGTCGCCGCTGCCGTTGCGGCCTTCCCGTGCTTCTTGGAACGCGTCGACCCAGCGGATGCGCACGCCGTCGATCTGCGCCGCGTCGGCGACCAGCTTGTCGCGTTCTGCATCGATATTTGGATCGATGTGATGGGTCACCTGGCCCGTGGTGTGGGACAGGCCGACGCTGGTGTCGAAAGTCGCGGCGCCGATCCAGAGCGGCCTGTCGAGCAGATCGAGCTGGGTCATCTTCCAGAAGCGCACATGATGGCGTTGGCGCGGGTCGCCGGCCGCGGCTTGTTCGAAGGCGAGGTCCTGTTTCTTGCCATTGACGTACAGGTTGCTCACCGGCGCATCCGCATAGGAGCGATGCGAGACGCTGGCGATCGTGATTCGCAGCGAGCTCTTGAACGTGATCGCGTCGGCCGGCGCCCAGTTCACGGCGGCCATCAAGCGCTGCAATTCGTCTTCGCTTCCGACGAAAGCGAGGTTGAACGGATCGCCCGGAATGCCGGCGGCGGTGAAGGATCGGCTGCCGGTTTCGTCGAATGCCGGATGCCTGCGCTCGACGAAGCGCCAGACCGAGGGAACGAATTCATAGGCAAGCGCGAAGTACAACGCTGCCGTCATACCGACGCCGGCGACGAGCAGGCCGAGCACGCGATAGATCGACGGCAATGCGCATCCCCCTCAATGTGATGCAGGCTTCTGTCCAGGCGACAATGATCGTCCCGTATGCCGCCGTTTGAGAAGAGCGCCAACGCGAGAACGTCGCTCGCGGTGCGCGAATGTGTTAACTCGACTCGGAGCCTGGCCCGGATGGAGGGCCGTGAGGAAAGACGACGACGTTATTTCCGCCGCCGTCGCGGCGGCGCGGGCCGTCCCATAACGCCGGCACATCGCGCGGGCGATCGGGTTCGAGTTCGTCGTGATAGTCGAATTCGCCGGCCTCGTCCTCTTCGTCTTCCCAACTGTAGCGCTTGCGCGGCGGCAGCGGGTCGAGCTTGTAGAAGGCGATCGCGGCGATGACGCCGGCGATCGCACCGGCCAGATGGTATTCGAACGAGACGTTTTCCTCCCGCGGCAGCACGGTCATCGTCATGCCGCCGTAGAGGAAAAACACGGCGAGCGCGATCGACACGCCGAGGCGGTCGCGGCGGAACAGGCCGATCAAAAACAGGAAGAACATCAATCCGTGGGTGATGCCGCTGATGCCGACATGCAGCGAGGGCCGCGCCCACAGCCAGACGCCGAGTCCGGAGACGATCCAGATCAGCGGCAGCGCGTAGCGCGCGGCGCGCGGATAGGCGTAGAGCATGAACGCGGAAAGCAGGCCGAGCGGCAACGTATTCGACATCAGGTGTTCGAACGAAGCATGCACGAACGGCGCGGTGAGAATGCCGAGCAGCCCGTGCAGATTGCGCGGACGGATGCCGAGCGCGTCCATGTCCCAGCCGAGGGCAAACGCGCCGAGCCACGCCAGCCAAATACCGGCGACCAGCGCGAGCGCGCCGAGCACGGCATAGCGCACGCGATCGCGGTCGTGGTGTATGGTCGCGGCGCTGGCGGCGGTGGTGATCGGAGCGATGTCCATGTCCACAGCATGGGGGCGGTGCCGGCGCGCACAAGGCGGGCCGCGCATGTCAGACTGGCGGCATGTTATTGCGTCCGGCCGAGCCTGGTGACGAGATGAATGTCGCTCGCGTGCACGTGCGCGCGTGGCAGGCCGGCTATCGCGAGTTGCTGCCGCAAGGGTATCTCGACGCCTTGCGCGTGGAAGATCGCGCGCGGCGCTACGACTTCGTGACACGCGATCCGCATCGCCCGGCGACCGTGGTCGCCGTCGACGAGGGCACAATCTGCGGATTCGCGACGACGGTTGTGCTGCACGCCACACCCGAGTGCGGCGAACTCGCGGCGCTGTATGTCGATCCGCAGGCGTGGTGCCGCGGTGTCGGCACGGCGCTGACCTCCGCCGCCTGCGCCGCGCTGCATGCAAGGGGTTGCCGTGAAGCCGTGCTGTGGCTGCTCGCCGGCAATACGCGCGGCGATCGTTTCTACCGCCGCAATGGCTGGCTGGCGCAAGGCGTCGGCCGCAAGGATGTCGTCTGGGGCGTCGAGGTGGACGAACTGCGTTACCGCCGCGCACTCCTTTGACATCCCGACGAGCGGCGCGCATGCCTTATCATGTCGCGATGAATTCCCCGCAAAACGCCAATCCCCTCGTCCGCCTCAAGATCGAGCGCCGTTCCAACCATCCGTGGATTTTCCAGAAGATGGTCGAGAAGCCCGATCCCAAGCCCAAGCCCGGCACCGTCGTCGACATCGTCGATCGTGACGGCGTCTTCGCCGGCCGCGGTTTCTACAACGGTCATTCGCGCATCGCCCTGCGCGTGCTCACCGCCGATCCGGACGAGGCGGTGGATGAGAACTTTTTCGCGCGTAAGATCGACGAAGCCGTGCGCCTGCGCCGCGAGGTGCTCAAGCTCGACGCGGTGACCGATGCGTATCGCGTGGTCCATTCCGAAGGCGACGGGCTGTCGGGCCTCGTCGTCGACCGCTTCGCGAACACGCTCGTCGTCGAATACTTCTCCGCCGGCATGTTCAAGCAGCGCGACTTGATCAAGCGCGTGTTGCTGCGACATTTTCCCGACGCGGAAATCTACGCCTTCGCCGAAGAGCACGTGCAGAAGCAGGAAAGCTTCGATTGGAGCGCACCGCCGGCGCCGAAGCCGACCGTGATCCACGAACACGGCGTGCAGTTCCACGCGGCGCCGGGGAGCAAGCACAAAACCGGTTTCTTCGCCGACCAGCGCGACAACCGTCTGTTCCTGTCGGAATTCTGCGCGGGCAAGCGCGTGCTCGATCTGTGTTGCAACTCGGGCGGCTTCGGCATTTACGCCAAGACGCGCGGCGGTGCCGAGGAAGTCGTCGGCATCGATCTCGACGAAGAAATTCTCGGCATCGCCGAGCAGAACGCGCGCTTGAACAAGGCCAAGGTGAAATTCGTCCAGGCCGATATTTTTGCCTGGCTGCGCGATGTCGCCGGCAATCCGGCGAAGAAATTCGACGTCGTCATTCTCGATCCGGCGAAGATGACGCGTGATCGCGAGCAGGTGATTCCGGCGCTGAAGAAGTATCTCGATATGAACAAGCTCGCCCTCGGCGCGGTGAAGCCGGGCGGCATTTTCCTCACCTGCTCGTGCACGGGGCTGGTCAGCGAAGAGCAGTTCCTCGACATGCTGCGCCGCGCCGCGTTCTACGCGAACCGCAGCGTGCAGGTGATCAAGGTGTCCGGTGCCGGTCCCGATCATCCGTGGCTCGCGCATGTGCCCGAGTCGCGCTATCTCAAGGCCGCGTTCTGCCGCGTCGAGTAGTGAGTCGATGAAAGCGCGCTATAGTGTGTAGCGCGCTCGACCTCGTACGGGTTTTCCTGAACGAAGCGCAACGTTCTCTTTACGTTTTCTTTCTCTACGCTCGGCTATACCAAACCTTCTTACAGGTTGTGCGGGCTTGCCTGACCGCAGTGGTGGCTTGCGACTTCTTTCCGCACGCCGCAACCTGAACTTTCCACACTCATGCAGGGGATGAGCGAGGCGGTTCGCGGTTGTGCGCGGCCGTCATAACGGCGAGGGCCGGGCTTGGACTCAATGAGCAAAAAAAGGATGTTCGGCCGCTTGATTCTGCCCGCGATGAAGCGGCTGGGGCTGCCTTTGCGTCCGACATTGGCACCACGCAAGTCGGGCCAGCGCCGGAACCGGGCACGGCTCAGCGAAGCGCCGCTGCGCGCGGAGTTGCTGACCGCGGCACAGATGGCCGAGCGCGGCCACGAGCTCGCCGGCGAACACGAATGGCGGCGCGCCAGCCGCGCCGATACGCAGCTGCTCGAACGCCTGCGCCACAACGAGACGCTGATCGAAGATACCTGCCGCGCGCTCGCCGCGGCGATCGCGGACAAGCATCGCATCACGCCAGCGGGCGAATGGCTGCTTGATCACCTCTACGTGATCCACGAACAGGTGCGCAAAACGCGTGCGCACTTGCCGCGCGGCTACAGCGCAGAACTACCCGTGCTGACGCGCGGCGCGAGCGCGGGCATGCCGCGCGTATACGATCTCGCGCTCGACGCGATCTCGCACGGCGATGGCCGCGTCGACCAGGATTCGCTTGCGCGCTTCGTGCGCGCCTATCAGGAGCGCGCCTCGCTCAGCCTCGGCGAGCTGTGGGCGATCCCGATCATGCTGCGCGTCGCGCTGATCGAGAACCTCGGCCGCGCCGCCGCGCGCGTGCGCCGCGGACTCGTGCACAGCCGCCTCGCCGCGCAATGGGCGCAGTCGATGCTTGACACCGCGGAGCACGATCCGAAAAGCCTGATCTTGATCGTCGCCGACATGGCGCGCACCGAGCCGCCGCTGACCCAGGCCTTTGTCGCCGAAATGGTGCGGCGTCTGCACGGCGCTGGCGCGGCACTCAATCTGCCGTTGTCGTGGATCGAGCAGCGCCTCGCCGAAGCCGGTCTGTCGATCGCGCAGCTCGTGCAGACTTCGCATCACGAGCGCGCGCTCGATCGCGTCACAATCGACAACTCGATCGCGAGCCTGCGCTTGCTCGACGCGCTCGACTGGCACGAATTCGTCGAGACGACGAGCGCCGTCGATCGCGTACTCGGCGCCGACCCCGCGGGCATTTATCCGCACATGGATTTCGCCACGCGCGACTCGTATCGGCACGCCGTCGAACACTTCGCGCGGCGCAGTGGCGCTGACGAGCTCGACGTCGCCCAGGCCGCGCTCGAATTGGCGCGCGATGCCGCGATACGCTCGTCGACGCCCGACCTCGACCCGGCCGCGCACGTCGGCTATCACCTGATCGGCGCCGGTCGCGCAGCACTGTTGCGCCGTTGCGGCGGCGGCGCGGTCGCCGTGCTGGTCGAAACCTGGCGCAACGGCGGCCTGCCGTTCTTCGTCTATCTTCTCGCCATCGTCGCGCTCGGCCTGCTCGCGGCCGTGCCCCTGCTGCGGCCGCTGTGGACGCCGGACCTGCCGATCGGCTTGCGCCTGCTCGCGTCGTTCTGCGCCGTCGTTGCGATCAGCCATCCGGTGATCTGGCTGGTCGATCGTGCAGCGCTCGCGCTGATCGGGCCGCGCCCGCTGCCGCGCATGGATTTCCGCAAGGGCATCCCGGCCGAGTCGCGCACGCTCGTCGTCGTACCCTGCTTGCTCGGCAGCGTCGAAGAAGCGCGCACGCTCGCCGACCAGCTCGAACTGCGCTATCTCGCCAATCGCAACAGCGGACTCGGCTTCGCCCTGCTCAGCGACTTTCCCGACGCGGACGAAGCAGAGCTTGCGCAAGATGTCGCGATCCTGGATGCCGCGGTCGAGGCGATCCAGACGCTCAACCGGCGCCACCCGAAAGCGAACTTCCTGCTCCTGCATCGACCGCGTACCTGGAACGACAGCGAGCGATGCTGGATGGGCCGCGAGCGCAAACGCGGCAAGCTCGGTGATTTGAACGCGCTGCTGCGCAACGGTGACTCCGCGGCGTTCTCGTGCATGATCGGCGAGCGCGCCGCACTCAACGGCGTGCGCTACGTGATCACGCTCGACGCGGATACGCATTTGCCGAGCGACGTCGCGCGGCGGCTCATCGAAACGATGGCGCATCCGCTCAATCGTCCACGTCTGGCTGCCGATGGAAGCCGCGTCGAATCGGGCTACACCATCCTGCAGCCGCGCATCGGCAACCTGTTGCCGTCCGCGGGCAGCACGCGCTATGCGGCGATGTTCGGTGGCGACGCCGGCCTCGATCCGTACACACAGGCGGTGTCGGACCTGTACCAGGATCTGTTCGGCGAAGGCTCGTTCATCGGCAAGGGCATCTACGAGGTCGAGGCATTCGAGCGCACGCTCGGCGACCACACGCCGGGCGAGCCGGCGTCGGCGGGTCGCTTCCCGAACAACCGCATCCTTTCGCACGACCTGCTCGAAGGCTGCTATGCCCGCGCTGGCCTCACCGCCGACATCGAGCTGTACGAAGAATATCCGCAGAACTACCGCGTCGATGCGCAGCGCCGCGCGCGCTGGATTCGCGGCGATTGGCAGATCGCGGCCTGGCTGTTCCCCTCGGTGCCGATGGCGGAAGGCCGGCGCGAACGCAATCCGCTGTCGTGGCTGTCGCGCTGGAAGATCTTCGACAACCTGCGCCGCAGCGTGCTGCCGCCGGCGCTGTTCGCGCTGCTGCTGCTCGCCTGGTTCGTGCTGCCGCAGCCGCTGCTGTGGACACTGCTCGTGCTCGCCGCAGTGTTGTTGCCGGTGGCGGTCGATTCGACGATCGCATTGTTGCACGTGCCTAGCGGCGGGCTCGCGCGTCATCTCGGCAGCGTATCGCGCGGCGCCGTCTCGGCAGCGGCGCGCGTCGTTTTCCGCCTGGCCTGCCTACCGTTCGAGGCGATGCAGAACGCGAGCATGATCCTGCGCACCGCCTGGCGTGTGCATGTGTCGAAGCGGCATCTGCTGCAATGGGTGGCTTCGAGCGTCGTCGCCCAGCGCGCGCGTGGCGATTCGGCCGCGGCCGCATGGTTCGCCTTCAGGGCCGCGCCGATCGCGGCATTCGTTGTAGCGGCGGCGCTGCTCCTGTTCCGCGCCGACCTGTTCGCCCTCGCTGCGCCGTGGCTCGTCGCCTGGTTCTTCGCGCCGGCTGTCATTGCATGGACCGCACGCGTGCCCGCACGCCGGATCGAACCACTCGATGCACAGCAGACGCGCTTCGTGCGCCAGGCCGCGCGCCGCACCTGGGCGTGGTTCGAGCGCTTCGTCGGCGCCGAGGACAACTGGCTACCGCCGGATCATTACCAGGAATACCCGGCGGTGAAGATCATGCACCGCACCTCGTCGACGAACATCGGCATGGGCCTGCTCGCCAACCTCGCCGCGCACGATTTCGGCTACGTCTCGCTACGCGGTCTGCTCGCGGCGACGCGGCGCACGTTCGATACACTGCAAAAGCTAGAGCGCTATCGCGGCCACCTCTACAACTGGTACGACACGGAGACGCTCAAGCCGCTGCCTCCGATGTACGTGTCGACGGTGGACAGCGGCAATTTTGTCGGCCACGTGTTGACCTTGCGCCAGGGCTTGTTCGAATGCCTGCGCGCGCCGGTCGTCGGTGCGCAGACCTTCGCCGGCCTGGCGGACACGTTCGCCGTGCTGCGTGCGTTGAGCGGACGCGAAGCGGATGATCTCTGGCAACCGTTCGCCGCGGCGCTCACCGAGGCGCAGCGTCTGCCGCCGTCGCTGCCGATTGCGCAGACCCACACCGTGCTGCGCGAGTTGTTCCTGCGCGCGCAGGCCCTGCACGCCGCGCTTTTGAACGGCGAACCGCTCGAGCGCGAATGGAGCGAGAAGCTGCTGCGCCAAGCGGCGATGGCGATGGCCGATCTCGAGGATTTTGTCGGCGACGTGTCGATCCGCGCCGCGGTCGCGCGCGATGCCGACGCGATCCACTCCGATTCGCCGATGCCGAGCCTGGCCGTGCTTGCGGCGTCGACGTCGGTCTCGCCTGCCGCGCGCGATCTCGCGCGCACCTGTGTGCAGGAAATCGAAGCGCTTGGCGTCATCTGCGCCGACTTCGCCCGCGTCGACTTCGCTTTCCTGTTCGATCCGGCGCGCGAGCAGTTCGCGATCGGCTACAACGGCAGCGAAGGCCGTCGCGATGCGAGCTACTACGACCTGCTCGCGTCCGAAGCGCGCCTGGCGGTATATATCGCTGTCGCGCAGGGGCAGATCGCACAGGACGGCTGGTTCGCGCTCGGCCGCGTGCAGACCCAGGTCGAGGAAGGCCAGGTACTGCTGTCGTGGACCGGCTCGATGTTCGAATACCTCATGCCGCAACTCGTGATGCCGACATGGCCCGGTAGCCTGATCGACGAATCGGCGCGTGTCGCGGTCGCGCGGCAGATCGCCTGGGGCCGCGAGCAAGGCTTGCCGTGGGGCATGTCCGAATCGGGCTACTTCCTCACCGATGCGGGACAGAACTACCACTATCGCGCGTTCGGCGCGCCCGGGCTCGCATTGCAGCGCGGGCTGTCACAGGATCGCGTGATCGCGCCGTATGCGAGCGCGCTCGCGATGCTGGTCGCGCCGAGCGAAGCCGCGCGCAATCTCGCCGACCTCGCTGCGCGCGGCTGGTGGACGCAGTACGGTTACTACGAGGCGATCGATTTCACGCCGGCGCACCTGCCCGCGGGCGAGACGATCGGCGTCGTACGCGAGTACATGGCGCACCACCAGGGCATGAGCCTCGTCGCGTTCGACGAAAGCCTCAACGGCGCGCCGATGCAACGTCGCTTCATCGCCGACGCGGAACTCGCCGCCGTTCTGCTGCTGTTGCAGGAGCGCATGCCGCGCGACGTCGCCCTCGCGCCCGCGGCGCCGCCCGCATTCGACATACGCGCCGAAGAGGAGGCCGTGGCAGCGCCGCAGCGCCGCTATACGCGTGCGGATACGCCGCGACCGGCGGTGCAGCTCTTGAGCAACGGCAGCTATCACCTGATGCTGACGCAGAGCGGCGCGGGCTACAGTCGCTGGCGTGAGCTCGACCTCACGCGCTGGCGCGAAGATCCGACGCGCGATGCCTGGGGCACGTTCATCCATATCCGCGACGTCGACAGCGGCAAAGCATGGAGCACGGCCGCGGCGGTGGTGTCGAACGACGTCGAGGCCTACGAGATCGTGTTCGACGATGCGCGCGTCGAACAACGCCTGACGCTGGATCGGCTCGAAGCGCGCGTGCAGATCGTGGTTTCGCCGGAGGACGACATCGAACTGCGCCGTCTACGCCTGACCAACCGGGCGCGCACGCCGCGCATCATCGAATTGACCAGCTACGCCGAAGTCGTACTCACCACCGGCGCGGCCGATGCGTTGCATCCGGCATTCAACAATCTGTTCGTGCAGACGGAAATCCTGCCCGCGCATCCGGCGATCCTCGCCATGCGCCGCCCGCGGCTGGCGAACGATGCGCAGTCTTGGCTCATGCATCTGTTCTGCGTGCGCGAGGAAGCCGGTCGTGCCGCCTTGCCGGTCGAGACCTCGTTCGAAACCGATCGCGCGCGCTTCCTCGGCCGCGGCAACGGTGCGCACGATCCCATCGCGCTGCGCCGCGCGGGCGCATTGTCGAACACGGTTGGCGATGTGCTCGATCCGATCGTCGCGATCCGCCAGCGCGTGACCGTGCCGGCCGAGGGCAGCGTCGTCATCGACCTGGTCGTCGGCGCGGCGGCGAATCGTGAGGACGTGCTCGCGCTCGCCGACAAGTATCGCGATCGCGCGCTTGCCGATCGCGCGTTGGCGATCGCGACGACGCACAACCGCATGCAGCTCGGCCAGATCAACATCAGCGAGAGCGAGGCGCAGCTGTACTCGCGCCTGGCCTCGGCGATCCTGTATGCCGATCCGGCGAGGCGTGCGCAGACCGACGTGGCCGCGAACAATCGCCTGAGCCAGGCCGGACTGTGGGCGCACGGCATCTCGGGCGACTTGCCGATCGCGCTCGTGTTGATCGAGGACATCCACAAACTGGCGCTCGTGCGCCAAGCCGTGGCCGCGCAGCGCTATTGCCGCATGAAAGGGCTGCGCTTCGATCTCGTCGTGCTCAACGAGGAACGCGGCGGCTACCGGCACGAAGTGCACGATGCGATTTACTCTGCCGTCTCGGCCGCGGGTGACGGCGTGACGATCGACCAGCCAGGCGGCGTCTTCATCCGCGCGAGTGCGCAGGTTCCGCACGAGGACCGCGTGCAACTGCTCTCCGTCGCGCGCGTTGCGCTGTCCGACCGCGCCGGCAGCTTCGCCGAACAATTGAAGGATGTGAAGATCACCGCGGCCGAATCGGTCGTGCCGAAATTCGCTGCGACGCGGCAGGTTGCCGGCACCGACGCGCGCCAAGTGTCGATACCGAAACTTGAATTGTTCAACGGCTACGGCGGCTTCGCCCGCGGCGGCCGCGAATACGCGATCGTCGTCGATGCGGCGCGGCGCACGCCGTTACCGTGGGCGAACGTGCTCGCCAATCCGCAATTCGGCAGCGTCGTCACCGAGTCGGGTTGCGGTTATACGTTCTTCGACAACGCGCACGAATACCGACTCACGCCGTGGCACAACGACGCGGTTGCCGACACGAGCAGCGAAGCGTTCTATCTGCGCGACGAAGAGTCGGGCACATACTGGTCGCCGACGCCGTCGCCGGCCTGCGGGCGCGGCCGCTATCTCGTGCGCCACGGCTTCGGCTACAGCCAGTTCGAGCATGTCGAAGACGGCATCGCGAGCGAACTTCGCATGCACGTCGACGTCGAAGCGCCAGTGAAATTCTTCGTTCTGCGCCTGCGTAACGATTCGGGCCGCCCGCGCAAACTCTCCGTCACCGGCTACGTCGAATGGGTGCTCGGCGATCTGCCGGCGAAGACGGCGCAGCACGTGACGAGTTGGCTCGACGCAAGCGGCGCGCTGATCGCGCGCAACACCTGGAACGCGGAGTTCGCCGATCACGTCGCCTTCTTCGACGCCGAGAGCGCACAGCGCACGGTCACCGGCGATCGCAGCGAATTCCTCGGCCGCAACGGCAGCCTGAACACGCCCGCGGCGATGCGCCGCGCCACGTTGTCGGGGCGGCTCGGCGCCTGCCTCGATCCGTGCGCGGCAATCCAGATTCCGTTCGAGCTCGCCGACGGCGAGACGCGCGAGGTGATCTTCCGCCTCGGCGCGGCACGCAACGGCGAGGACGCCGAAGCGCTGATCGCGCGCTTCCGCCGCTCCGGTTCGGCGCGCGCCTCGTTCGAGGCGAACGTGGCGATGTGGCAGCGTCTCCTTGGCAACGTCATCGTGACCACGCCGGACGCCGGGTTCAACCTCCTCGCGAACGGCTGGCTGCTGTATCAGACCATCGCCTGCCGGATGTGGGCGCGCAGCGGCCTGCACCAGTCAGGCGGCGCATTCGGCTTCCGTGATCAGCTGCAGGACGCGATGGCGCTCGTACAGGCCGAGCCCGCGCTGCTGCGCGAGCAGATTGTGCTCGCCGCGCAGCGCCAGTTCCGCGAGGGCGACGTACAGCACTGGTGGCATCCGCCCGGCGGGCGCGGTGTGCGCACACATTGCTCGGACGACTATCTCTGGCTGCCGCTCGCGGTCGCGCGCTATCTGCGCGCGACCGGCGATCAGGGCGTGCTGGCCGAGCGCAGCCACTACCTCGAAGGGCGGCAGCTCAATGCGGGCGAGGAGTCGTATTACGACCTGCCGCTGCGCTCGAACGAGACCGCCGATCTCTACCAGCATTGCGTGCGCGCGATCGAGCATGCCCTAGGCAGCGGCCTCAAGGACACCGCGCACGGCCTGCCGCGCATCGGCAGCGGTGACTGGAACGACGGCTTCAACGCGGTCGGTGCCGAGGGGCGCGGCGAAAGCGTCTGGCTCGGCTTCTTCCTTTGTCACGTGCTGATCGAATTCAGCGGCGTCGCGCGCATCCATGGCGACGATGTCTTCGCCGCGCGCTGCGAACGCCATGCGCGTGAACTGCAGGCCAATCTCGAACACCACGCCTGGGACGGCGGCTGGTACCGCCGTGCTTGGTTCGACGACGGTACGCCGCTGGGCTCGAAGAACAATGTGCATTGCCGCATCGATTCGATCGCGCAGAGCTGGGCCGTGCTGTCCGGCGTGGCCGATCCCGCGCGTGTCGTGCACGCGCTCGACGCACTCGACGCGCATCTCGTCGACGAGGACGCGAAATTGATCCGCCTGCTCACTCCGCCATTCGACCGAAGGCACGATGTGGCCGGGATCACGGACGATGCGGCGACGGCCGCGCACGTGCGTGAACCCGATCCGGGCTACATCGCCGGCTACCTGCCCGGTGTGCGCGAGAACGGCGGCCAATACACGCATGCGGCGGTGTGGGCGGCGATGGCGTTCGCGAAAGCGGGCCGCGTCGAGCGCGCCTGGCAATTGTTCGACCTGATCAATCCGCTGCACCATGCTGCGGATGAGAAAAGTACAGAAATATACAAAGGCGAGCCTTACGTCGTCGCTGGCGACGTCTATGCGAATCCGTCGCACCTCGGACGCTCCGGTTGGACTTGGTACACGGGGTCTGCGGGATGGATGTACCGGCTCCTGCTCGAAACCTTCATCGGTTTGACGCGCGAGGGCGTGCGCCTGCGCATCGCGCCGCGCCTGCCCGAAGCCTGGCCCGGAGTGGACATCGCTTATTCGCATGGCCAAGCCACCTATGCGATCCACGTCGCGCGCGACGTGTCGCGACCGCACGGCACCGTCGTGCTCGACGGCGCCGTGCAGGCGGACAACTCGATCGTTCTCGACCCGACAGCGGGCGTGCACCGCGTCGAAGTTTACCTCGGCTAGGACGCGCCGCCGGCGTTCAGTGCCCGGCCGTCTTGGTCTGCGGCCGGGCGATCGGCAGATACAGCGCGCTCGGATGCGCGGTGTCGTGGTAGAGCGTCACCGTCACCGTGCGCGCGTCTTTGCCCGATTCTTCAGCGACTACGCCGCCGGCGTTGTAGTTCTTCTCGAACTGCTTCGAGTTGACCGGTCCGATGACCAGACGCAGGCGGCTGCCCTTGCCGATGCGGCGGGCGACGAACGGAAGATTGCCGAAGTCGTAGCGCTCGATCGCGCCCGGCTTCACCAGCGCGGGTTCGCGCAGGCTCTTGCGATAGCGCGCGCGCATCAGATCGGTGCCGAGCTGGCGGCTGCTGCCGTCCGCGCGGATCTCATAGATCAGCACGCCGAGATCGGTGTCGGGCTGGTCGAGCGAAAGCCAGACGCTGAGCTTGGGAAAACCCGCCAGCTCCGTATCCTGCGCGAACGGCGCGGTGTGATAGACCAGGATCTTGCCGCTCGCCTCGAGCACGCCGTTCTGGTCGATGAGGCCGGTGGCGCCGTCGGCCCAGCTGTCCCAGACCGCGAAGGTCGTGTCGAGCGGATCGTAAACGTAACGGTCGGGCGTAACGCTGGATGCCGGCTTGGCCGCGTTGAGCTGTCCCGAGGTGTAGACGTCGTTTGCCTTCCCACCTTCGGATGACAGGTACATCGGCCGCGATTCGGCGGTGATCGCGTCGAGCGAAGGAGCGTAGCGCCACTCTTCGGCGCCGTCGCCGATCATGTAGTAGGCGACTTTGTCCTTGAGGAACTCGGGTTTGTTTCCGCCCTTCAGCGTCCAGTCGTACCAGTCCTTGTGCAGTTTGTTCATGTCGACGAGGCTGGCCGGGCCGAATTTGAGCCCGCTGACCTCGGCTTTCGGCGTGCGCGTGCCAGGGTGATCCCACGGTCCGATGATCAGATAATGCTTCGCCTTGGCGGCCTCGGCCGCGTAGCGGAAGTGGTCGCGATAGAACGACAACGCGCCGGGCTGATCATCGTCGTACTGGCCGGTGATGGTGAGAATCGGCAAGTCGATCTTGGCGAACTGCTGCGGCGTCGGGCTGTAGCTGTCCCAGTAGGCGTCGGGATGCGGATGCGCCATCCAGGTCTGGAAGATCGGCGACGGGTTGCCGACCACCGTGTCGAGTTCCTTGAACGGGCGATGGCTCGTGTACAGCTTGTCGAACAGCATGGCCCAGAACGGCCAGTCGCCGAAGATGCCTTCTTGCGAGGTGTGCCCGCTCGTTAGCGTGAGCCACTGCATGTCGTAGGCATAGTGGATGTTCTGCAGGAACGGAAAATCGACATTCGGGCGCGGCGCGGCGACCGGCACGATCGTCGCCAGATGCGGCGGAAATTCCTTGACCGTGGCCCATTGATCGTAGCCGGCGTAGGAGCCGCCCCACATCGTGACCTTGCCGTTGCAGTAGGGCTGCGTCGCCAGCCACTCGACGATGTCGTGGCCGTCTTTGGCTTCCTGCAGCAGCGGCGTGAACTCGCCTTCCGAATTGCCGCGCCCGCGCACGTCGACGGTGAGGAACACATAGCCGTGCGCGGCAAAATACCTGCCGCGCTCGTGATAGGTCTGCGAGATGTACGGCGTCAGCGTGAACGAACACGGCAACGCGTCTTTCTGTCCAAGCGGTCGATACAGCGTCGCGTTGAGGCGCACGCCGTCGCGCAGCGGAATCTTCACGCCCCACTGGAAATCGATCGGGCCGGCTTTCTCCGGCGATGGCGTTTGTGCGAACCCGATCGCAGTCCAGAGCAGGGCCGGGCAGAGCAAGGCAAATCGAAGGCGCATCAGAGTTCTCCCTTGGAAAGTTGTGGATTGCCGCGCGAATTGCGCTGCGCGTCGTCCGAACGGGAAGGATTGAACGTCGTGAGGAGGCTTAAGCGGACGTCGTCTGTGTCGTCGCCGCATGCACGCGCCGGAATTCGCTCGGTGTCGACCCGTTCATGCGCTTGAACACGGTGTTGAAGGTCGACTTGCTGCCGAAGCCGCAGGCGAGGGCGATATCGAGGATGGTGCGCGTGTCGCCGGGGTCGGTCAGGCAAGTTTCAGCCGCGGCGACGCGGAAGCCGTTGACGAATTCGAAGAAGTTGCGGCCGATACCCTGGTTGAGGGCCTGCGACACGTAGTTCGGCGGCCAGCCGCTGCGCCGGCTCAGCGCCTGCAAGTCGAACGCGCCGTCGATGTAGAGGCGTTCGCTGGTCATCAACCGGGTCAGTTCTGCGGCGATCTGCCGACATTGGGTTTGATCGAGCCCGGATCTTTCGTAGCGTGCGGCCGCGTCGTCGCCGTCGCTCGGCGTCGGCTCAGCCAGTTCCGCCGGGATCAGGATGCGCTGGCGCAGTCCGAACCAGGCCAGAAAGTAGAGCGCGATCGCGATCAAGCAAGACAGCAAGGTGCCGAGCCAATCGTATTCGTACGAGCCGGTCGCGCGCTGGATGCGATCGAAGGTCGCCAGGAACCAGATCACCGCGATCACGACGATCAACCTGCGCAGCCAGGCGAGGTGCAACGCCGCTTCGTCGGCGCTGACTTGTTCGAGCGCGGGCCGCGCGCGATAAGTGCGCAGCACGGCAAAACAGAAATACACGGCACCTTGTAGCACCCAGGCGTGATAGCTGAGCTGGAAGAGGCGCTTTCCGAACGGCGTGGCGTCGAAGGCGAACAGCGCATTGCCGAGCGAAAACACCAGCGCCGCCGCGAACGGCAACAGATGCCAGCGCGCATTGCGCAGATCCGGCGGCGACGGCGAGGTCAGGGCAAACGCGTAGGCGTACAGCAGCGGGCCGAGCAAATACGCGCTCGGTACGTTGATCGTGCGCAGCCAGTGCACGGTGGCATCGGACACCTCGTGCCGCCAGCCGGTGAGGACGACCGACACGGCGTATTCGATCGCCAGGCAGACGAAGAACGCGGTCAGGTACGGTGATGCACGCGTGCGCAAGCCGGCACCGAAGGCGGCGGTCAGCGCAGCGATGCCGAACGTGGCGGCTTCGGCGGCGAAATCGAGCAGGTCCAACGTGGTCACGGGCATGCGCCGCGGATGATGTCACAAAGCGCTTGCGCGAGTCGCTCAATACAGCGAGAACCCGATCGGCACCTGAAAACTCGCCGTGGTTTCGCGCCACGCGGCAGGGAACGGCGGGAACGGTGCGGCCTGGGCGACCATACGCGAGGCTTCCGCATCGAGTTCGTCGTGACCGGAGCTGCGCGCGATCTCCCACGACAAGATGCGGCCGCTGCGATCGAGGCGGAACGCGAGCAACACCACGCCTTCCTCGCGCCGCGCCACGGCCGCTGCCGGATAGCGCTTCACTTCGGCCAGGCGCAGCGCGAGAAGACGCAGGTATTCCGAGGGTGAGTTGTAGGCGCGATTGCCGGGTGTTTCGGCGGATCGTGCCGGCGCTGCGGTGGCCAGTCGCGGCGCGGCGTGCGCCTGCGCATCGGGCGATGTCAGCATCGACCCGATGCGCTTGGGTACGGTGCTCGGCGCGATCGACTTCCCGCTCGCACCCGGCGGCTCCCTGCCCTGCGCGCGAAGTTCCTTCGCTTCCCCTCGCGATGCATCGGTTGCTGCGGGCGGCGACGGAGGCTGCGGCAGAGCGGCGGGCGACGCAGCGGCCGGCCGCGATTCCACCAGATACACGCTGACCACCGTCGCACGCGAGGCGTTGTTCAGCGGACGCTCCGTGTTGAAGAGCGCGAGAAAAACATAGCCGTGCAGCAACAGCGACAGGAGGAACGAAATCGCCATCGCCCACCACGGCGTGTCGGCCCGCTGCCGGTGTCGATCGGCGGTGGAGGAAGCCAGGGTCGGATTCGGTATCACGGCGGCAGGCGAATAAGGCGAGCGATGAGCAAAAATCTGCAACATTGATATGCCGTCTTTGCTTTACCTTTCAATAACGTTGAGCAGCGCAAGCGCGTTGCGATCGCGCTACACTGCGCGCCCCTCTTTTGTTTGACGATGCCGAAATGAAAAAGAAAGCGCCCAAGTCCCCGCCGGTCACTCAGGCTCAGGCCGAGGACGCCGTGCGTGTGCTGCTGCGCTGGGCCGGCGACGACCCGACGCGCGAAGGTCTGATCGACACGCCCAAGCGCGTGGTCAACGCCTACAAGGACTGGTTCTCCGGCTATGCCGACGATCCGGCCGAGGAACTGCGCCGCACGTTCGAGGAAGTTGCCGGCTACGACGAAATGGTCGTGCTGCGCGATATCGAATTCGCCTCGCACTGCGAGCACCACATGGCGCCGATTATCGGCCGCGCACACGTTGGTTATTTGCCGACCAACCGCGTCGTCGGCATCTCCAAGCTCGCCCGGGTCGTCGAGATTTATGCGCGCCGCTTGCAAGTGCAAGAGAAGCTGACTTCGCAGATCGCGCACTGCATCAACGACGTGCTCAAACCGCGCGGCGTCGGCGTCGTCATCGACGCCTCGCACGAATGTATGACCACGCGCGGCGTCAACAAGACCGGCGTGTCGATGATCTCCAGTCAAATGCTCGGCACGTTCCGCAGCGATGCGCGCACACGCAGCGAATTCCTGCGCTTCATCGATATCGACGGACCGGGCAGAAAATAACATCCCCGCCGCGTTCGCCGAACGCGGCCTGTGTTAAAGGACGCACGACATGGATAACAGCGCCACACCCGCTCCGCCCGCTGGTCGCCGCGCGGCGCTGGTGTTCATCTTCATCACGCTGCTGATCGATATCTTGTCGTTCGGTTTGATCATTCCGGTGCTGCCGCATCTGATCAAGGGATTCGTCGGCGGCGATACGTCGCTGGCGGCGTGGTGGTACATGGCGTTCGCGGTCGTGTTCATGGCGATGCAGTTCGTGTTCACGCCGGTGCAGGGCGCGCTCTCCGACCGTTTCGGCCGGCGCCCGATCATCCTTGCCTCCAATCTCGGTCTCGGCCTTGATTTCCTCATGATGGCGCTCGTCAACAGCCTGCCGCTGCTGTTCATCGGCCGCGTGATTTCCGGCATCACCTCGGCGAGCTTCTCGGCCTCGAACGCCTACGTCGCCGACGTGACGCCGCCGGAGAAACGTGCGCAGGCCTATGGCGTCCTTGGCATCGCCTTCGGCGTCGGCTTCATCATCGCGCCGGTGATCGGCGGCTTCCTCGGCGAGATCCATCCGCGCCTGCCGTTCTGGGCCGCGGTCGTCATGTGCCTGACAAATTTTTGCTACGGCTTGTTCGTGCTGCCTGAGTCGCTGACGCCGGACAAGCGCAGCGCGCATTTCGACTGGGCGCATGCGAATCCGTTCGGTGCGTTGAAGCTGCTCGCGCGCTATCCGCAGGTGCTCGGCCTCATCGGCGTGGTCGGCCTGTATGCGCTCGCCCACATGGTTTATCCGACCACGTTCGTGCTGTATGCGGACTATCGGTTCGGTTGGGGGCCGCGCATGGTCGGCATCACGCTCGGCCTCGTCGGCGTTCTTTCGGCGGTCGTGCAGGGCGGCTTGATCAAGTTCATCGTCGCCAAACTCGGCGAGCGCCGCTCGCTGCTGTTCGGTCTGGCCTGTGGCACGATCGGTTTCACCCTGTACGGACTCGCACCGACCGGCTACTGGTTCTGGGCGATGATGCCCGTCGCCGTGCTGTGGGGCGTCGCGCAACCCGCGGCGCAGGCGATCATGAGCCACCTCGTCGATCCGCGCGAACAGGGTCGTTTGCAGGGCGCGGTGACGAGTGTGTCGAGCATCGCAGGCATCCTCGGCGCGTTCCTGTTCCCGTCGACGCTCGCGCTGGTGAGCAGCTCGCACGATCACGGCATCTGGGCCGGCGCGACATTCTTCGCTGCCGCCGCGATCGTCGGCGCGTCGTTGTTGCTGGCCTGGTACATCTCCGCGCATCTGCCGGAATCGATCAGTGCCGCGACCGCGAAGGCACCGGGACCCGACATTACCGAAGAGATCGCGGCGACGACCAGCGACCTGCCTTCGCCGATATCGGAAAGCGAATCGCGTTTGTAGTGGCGCGAAGAAATCCACTTTTAGCTTTTTGCAAATTTCGCTTGCGCTTTGCGTCGAAGCGGCGTAACGTGCGCCGCCTCGCGCGATCCGCGTGCGGGAAATTCACAGAAGAGTGTCATGAAACGCATCGATTCCACCAACGGAAATATCGCTCATAGCGCCGTCCATTACGGCCTGTGCGCGCTCGTCTGCGCGTTGCCGCAGCGTGAATTTCCGCGCGCGAATCCGACCTGACATCGTCTCGATGGAGGTCGGTTCAATCCGACCTCCTGTGCACCACGAACGCCTCGGGAGGCTTGCCCCCGGGGCGTTTTGCTTTTTGGCGTTCGCAAAGTGAAGACGACGAATTCGGCGCCAGCGAGTGCCAGATGAATTGATGCTTGGCGACAAGCGTCAATGCGCGAACGATGAAACGACAGGTCACAGCGGCGCGGGATCGATCCCGCCCGGTGCACTCGGGCTCTGCCCGTGTGTATGCCGAGGCTTGCACGGCGTCGTTCGCACGAAACGGAGTGGTAGCTCAGTCTGGTAGAGCATTCGATTGTCGATCGAAAGGTCGCGGGTTCGAATCCCGTTCACTCCGCCACAAGATAGCTCAGTTGGGTAGAGCAGATGACTAGTAATCATCGGGTCGCGGGTTCGAATCCCGCTCTTTGAAACTGCCTGTCACGCAGTGAAACCGGGACGCAAGTCCCTTCATCGGAAACGCCCCGTGCGTTGCCGTTTCGAGCGGATCGGTTCGCCGATTGCGCGAGGGCGGAACGCAGCGGCGGCGACGGCCGAAGTCGAGCCCGCGTTGATGCGGATCCGGCATCGAAAGCGTGAGAAGCGACAGCCGATTCGGTGTCGCGACGAACGCCGGACATGTCGACATCCCGTCGAACGCGCGCCGATCTTCCGCCGCGACGTCGTCAGGGGCGTTTCCACTTTTTCCCAAGTTCGCGCGCCTCAGCGCGAGCACGGTGAATCAATATCTTTGCGCGGCCCGGCGGCAACGCGCAAAAGTATACGAATGCCGCCTATTGCAGAAGGAGTTGTGTCATGTTGTGGATGAAGAGGGTCGTGGTCGGCGACGGCGAGCGCGGCCTCAAGTACAAGAACCGTCGTTTCGAGAAGGTGTTGATGCCGGGGGTGTACTGGCTCAATGCATTCGGCAGCAGCGAAGTGCGCTTGTTCGATCTGGCCAAGGACGAGTACGACGGCAAGGATGTCGATGTGTTGATCGAGCGTCTCGGCGTCGCGCTCGGCGAGACTTTCGTGCTCGCCGATATCGGTACGAACGAGGTTGGCCTCGTCGCGCAGAACGGCAAGCTCGTCGACGTGCTCGCGCCGGGTTCGCGCAAGCTGTACTGGCGTGGACCGCTCAAGGTTGAGGTCGAGCGTGTGGCGATCGGTACCGACCTGCGGGTTGCGGCTGACGCGGCCAAGCGTCTGCGTCAGCTCGGCATCTTGTCGCGCTATGCGGTGACGTTCGACGTTCCGGTCGAGAGCACGGGCCTCGTCTTCGTCGACGGCAAGCTCGCTTCGACGCTGGCGCCGGGCGCCTACGCGTTCTGGAGCTTCGCCAAGAACGTGACGGGCGAGGTGGTTGATCTTCGCGTACAGAGCGCGGAAGTCTCGGGTCAGGAAATGCTGACTCGCGACAAGGTCAGCCTGCGCGTCAACTTGGCCGCGAGCTACCGCGTCGTCGATGCGGTCGCGATGCGTACCAAGGTCGCGAAGTTCGGCGAGTACCTGTACCGCGAGCTGCAGTTCGGCCTGCGCAAAGTCGTCGCCGCGCGCACGCTCGATGAGTTGCTCGGCGACAAGGCCTCGTTGGACGGCGACATCTACGCCTACGTGCGTGGCCGCGTCGTCGAGTTCGGCGTCGAAGTGCTCGGCGTGGGTGTCAAGGACGTGATCCTGCCGGGCGAGATGCGCGACATCTTGAACAGCGTCGTGCAGGCGGAGAAGTCGGCGCAAGCCAACGTGATCCGTCGTCGTGAGGAGACCAACGCGATGCGTTCGGCGCTCAACACCGCGAAGCTGATCGCCGACAACCCGATGCTGTTGCGTTTGAAGGAGCTCGAGTCGCTGGAGAAAGTGACCGAGAAGATCGGCAAGCTCACCGTGTTCGACGGCCTCGACGGCGTCATGAACCAGCTGGTCCGTCTCAAGGTGAGCGGTTGAGATGCGGGTCCGGTACCAGCCCGCATGTACGGCCCTTGCAACATATTAAGGCCGCCCTGTCGAAGGGCGGCCTTTTTTTGGCTAATCGAAACGTACGTCGCGAAACGCCGCGCCCACGACTTTCAGTGCTTCGCGCGAGCGACGATCGCGCAGTCGCGAATGCAGCACGACTTTGCGTCTGAGCAACGGCGGCAGGCCCAGGCGCGCGCCCAGGTCCACCGTGTCCGGCGGCGCGGCGCGTTCGGCGAGCACGGCGATCGCCAAACCGGCCGCGGCGGCGGCGCCGACGCAGGCGGCTCCCTGGCCGATGAATGCCTCGGTCCAGGCGATGCCGGCGGCGTCGAGCGCGCGTACCGCGTCGCGCCGCACGGCGCACGATTCGCCTTGCGTGGACAGCGGCAGCGGCTCCCCGGCGCGCGGATGCCAGTGCGCGGCGCCGATCCAGCGGAACGCTTCGGCATATAACACTTCGCCGCCGCGCTGCTTGTCGTTTTGCAGGACGATCGCGGCATCGAGCGCGTCCGCGCGAAGTGCCTGCAGCAGCTCGCCTGACCCAGCCACGCGCAGGTCGATTCGCAGCTTGGGATCGTGCGCATTCAGTCGCTGAAGCAGCGATGGCAGGCGCGCACCGACCAGATGCTGGCTGATGCCGATGGCGAGGCGACGGGTCTCGACGGAGAATGAAGCGACGGCGCGGTCGTGCGCGCCGATGAGTTCGCGCGCGGCGTCTAGGAAAGTCGCACCCTCGGCCGATAGGCGCACCTGCCGCGGAGTGCGTTCGAGTAGGCGGCGTCCGAGCTGCGTCTCGAGCCGCCGCAGCTTGACGCTGACTGCAGCCTGGCTCGTGGCCAGCGCGTTGGCGGCGCGGGTGAAGCTCTGCAGCTCGGCGGCCAACACGAACGCTTTTACCGCGTCGAGATCGAGCGGACGGTTGTGTCTATTCATAACAACTAGATATCGATGAAATACCAATAATAGGATTTCATTATCTTACATCGTTGCCTAGACTGCGTTGCATCCGACCACGTGAATCAAAGCAAATCGACTCTCACAATGAATAGGAATCCACACGATGAAACGTTCTCGCTGCGCAGGGTTCTTCCGCTTCGCGTTGCTTTCACTGCCTTTGCTGGGTTCGGCAATGGCCGCTGAAACGCACGTTGCGCCCACACTTGAAGGCACCTGGACGCTGGCATACGCCGACGTGCTGCATGCGGACGGCAAACGCGATCACGATTACGGCGATACACCCAAGGGACTGCTGCAGATCGATCGCACGGGACACTACTCGCTGCTGATCTTCAACTCTGCGAGGCCAAAGTTCGCGGCGGGCGACAAGAACCAAGGCACCGCGGACGAATTCCGTGCGGCCTCACTCGGTACGAGCTCGCATTTCGGCATGGTCAGCGTCGACGCGGTTGCACACACGCTGACGCTGCATATCGACGGAGCGACGTATCCGAACTGGGAGGGTACGTCACAGGTGCGCAAGTACGAACTCGACGGCGACCTGCTGACCTATAAGGTGCCGCCGCGCGCTAACGGCGACGTGCCGATCACCGGCTGGAAACGTCTGAGCGGCAAATGAGTCCCGCGCCGGGTTGCGCAGGGAGTCTGTCGAAGTGAGGCCGCCCTGTCGAAGGGCGGCCTTTTTTTCGGGTAAAAGAAACGCCGCGTAAAAATCGCTTGCAAAGCGATATTGTCGCTCGTAAGATATATCTTAATTCGATATATCTGAATGCCCACCGATGTTCTCCCCCCGCCGCTTCCGTCATCGCCTGCAAGGGCGCTGGCACGATCGCCAAAGTAGTGGCGGCTACGCGCGCGGGGCGAAGATGTTCGACGCCGGCGCGCTGCGCTACATCGTGCTGCAGCTGATCGCCGAACGGCCGCGTCACGGTTACGAGATCATCAAAGAGATCGAGGAACGCGTCGGCGGCGGCTATGCGCCGAGTCCCGGTGCGATCTATCCGCTGCTTGCGCTGCTCGAGGACCTCGGCCACGTCGAGGTGACGGCGGACGGCAACAAGAAATTGCACAAAGTTACCCCTGAGGGCCGTGCCTTCCTCAAGCAAAACCGTACCTTCGTCGACGCGATCCTCACGCGCATGGGCGCCGGCTGTGGTGACGAGCGCGACGGCATCGTCGCCATCCGCGCGGCGATGCATGAGATCAAGGACCTGCTGCGTTCGCAGGCACAAGCCGACCTCTCCGCAGAAAAAATGAAGAAGATCGTCGCGATTCTCGACCGCGCCGCAGCCGAGATCCGCAAACTCCCCTGAATAAATAGATAAACCAACATGAATACTCAAACATCTCCGGCCGCGCAGCCGGGCCTGCTCGCGCCTGCGCGCGAACGCGGCCTGCTCTGGCTGCTCGCGCTGATCCAGTTCACCGTCATCATGGACTTCATGGTCATGATGCCGCTTGGCCCGCAGATCATGCAGGCTTTCACCATCGGCCCCGCCGGCTTCGCCGCTGCGGTATCGGCCTACGCCTGGTGCTCGGGCCTGACCGGCCTGTTTGCCGCGACTTACATCGATCGCTTCGACCGACGCCGACTGCTGCTCGTCGTGTTCGGCCTGTTCGCGCTGTCCAATCTCGGCTGCGCACTCGCCTCGAACTATCCACTGCTATTGCTCGCGCGCGCGTTCGCCGGTGTGACCGGCGGCGTGCTCGGGCCGATGGTTCTCGCCGTGATCGGCGATGTGATTCCGGAATCGCGCCGCGGCGCGGCGATGGGCGTGGTGATGACCTCGTTCTCGCTCGCCTCGATCGCCGGCGTGCCGGCCGGCGTCGCGCTCGGTGCACACTTCGGCTGGCAGGCGGCGTTCGTGCTGCTGACCGTGCTCTGCGTCGGCATCTGGATCGCGGCGATGCGCCTTGTGCCGTCGCTGACCGCGCATCTGGCGAAGACGCCGCCGCCGTTCACGCAGGTCGTGCCAAATCTGCTGCGCCTGATCGGCAAGCCCGCGCATCTGCGTGCGTTCGCGCTGACGTTGTCCGTGGTCGCTTCGAACATGATCGTGATCCCGTTCATCTCGCCCGTGCTCGTCGCCAATCACGGCGTCGCGCCCGACCAGATCGCTTGGATCTATGTCGCCGGCGGCCTCTGCACGCTGTTCACCGCGCGCGCGATCGGCAAGCTTGCCGACCGCTACGGCAAGGTGCGCGTGTTCCGCTGGGTCGCCGGGTTCTCGATCCTGCCGCTGCTGTTCGTCACGCATCTGCCGGCGCTGCCGTTCCTCGCGATCGTCGCGTTCTTTCCGTTCTTCATGGTCGCAGCATCCGGCCGCTTCATCCCGATGCAGGCGCTGCTCACGACTGTGCCCGAGCCCGCACAGCGCGGCGCGTTCATGAGCATCACGACCGCGATACAGTCTCTCGGCGTGGGCCTGGGTTCGTGGGTCGGCGGCATGCTGCTCGACATCGGCCCGGGTGGTACTCTGGTCGGCTACGAGATGAACGGCTGGATCGGGGCTGCGCTGACCGTGTTCGCCATGTTCTGGATCGCGCGCGTCGGGCACACCGAGCCGCCGCGTGTGCCGGCCGCCGTGGTCCCCGCCACGGAGGCCGAATCCTGAGCGTCGCCGAGCTACGTTATGGCCCGTATTTCACGCCGCAGCCGTACGGCTCCGATGTCGCTATGCTGACCGGCTTGCCGGCTTTCAGTTCGGCGAGCGCCTGCGGCACGTACTGCGTCGCCTTGGCGAGATCATCCTTGTCGGTGCTCGGAATCGAATCGATGCCGCCCATGTAGCGCAGCGTGCCGCTGGCATCGATGATGTACATGTGCGGCGTTGTCTTCGCGCCGTAGAGATGGCCGACCTTGCCGTCGCCGTCGAATAGGTAGGCGCTCGGCGCGGCGTGGTATTGGGCGATGAAGGCCTGCGCGCCTTGCGTGTCGAGATGGCCTTGCTTGCCGGTCGCGCCCGAGTTGATCGTCAGCCAGACCACGCCGGCGGCCGTCGCATCGACCTGTTGTTTGGGAATGTTGCCGCTCGAGTAGTGCTTCTGCACGAACGGGCAGCCAGGGTTGTTCCATTCGAGCACGACGGTCTTGCCTTTGTATTGCGAAAGCGTCTGCGTCTTGCCGCTCGCATCGGGCAGCGAGAAATCGGGCGCGGCGCTGCCGATCGCGGCTGCGGCGAAGGCGCCGGAATTGACGACAGTCGCGACAATGGCGACGAGGATCGAGATGCGCAAAGACATGGTCGGTGTCTCCTCTAGCGGTGTGGGTTAGGAGCGGTAGGCTGTTCTGTGGAGTCGGCATGCAGCAGCCAGCTGCGTGCGTTGCGGTCGAGCAGCACAAGATCGAATTGCTTCGGCAGGGCGGTGAAATAATCGCTCTTGGCGAAGGTAAGCAGCAGTTCGCTATGACGCATTTCGATATGCGGCGGCGCGTTGGCGACGACGCGGGTTTGCACCGCAAAACCGTCGCGCGGGGCGGCAGGCAGATTCGTGCCGCGCACGGCAATCTCGATGCGGTCGCCGGCGAGTCTGGCCTGTGCAGGCCACGGCGCGGGTTGCGGTTGCGATGCGCGTGCATGGGCGAAAAGCTGGCGATATGGCGTATCCGCAGCCGTCTGCGCGACCGGCAGATCGAGAGTCAGCGTCGCCTTGCCGGGGATGCACTCCTCGTGACAAACGAGCCACTTCGCCTCGACCGCAAGATGCGCGCGCGTGGCGATGGCAGCATCTGCCGGCACGTTGACCGGCACCGGCAGCAATGCTTCGCCGTCGTAACCGAAATTGGTCAGCTCGCCGAGATCGAACCGCTTCGGCGCCGGCCAGGCGATGTCGCCGGCGGTGTAGCCCGCGGGCAGCGTCCAGGCAAGCTTGGTCGGCAGGCCGGAATCGCCGGGGTTGATCCAATACGTGTGCCACTGCGGTGCATGTTTGAGCCGCAGGCCGAGCCATGCCGTTTGCCCGGGCGCGAGTGCGCTGCGTGCACTGACGAGTTCGATTTCGAGATGCTCGTCCACGACCGCCGCCGCGTGTGCGACGGACACGATAAGGAGCGAAGCAAACGCAGCGGCGAAAATTCGCATGACGTGCAAGACGACCGGCAAAACCGCGAACGGCTTGCACACGCTAACATCGTGGACGTTAGCTTGGCGTAAGCGGCGCGATCGGCAGCGAACGGCCCCCGCGTGCCGAACGTTGTGCTGTTTCGAGTATGTTCATCACCGCGAGCGCTTCGTCGGGCGTGACCGGGTTGGGGCCGAGTCCGCGCACCGCGCGTTCGATGCCGACGTAGTACTGCCGCTGATCCCCGCGCGGCGCGAGTATGCGGCGTGGCGCCGCATCGGCGTCCTGGTGGAGCAGCATCGCATCGGGATCGACGCCCCAATCGTCCGCGCCCGGCACGACGCCGGCCTTGAGTTGGGCTTCCTGCCGATCCGCATCGCGCTTGATCAGGCTGCCGCGCTCGCCGTGCACAATGAAACGTGGGCTGCCGCCGGCGACGAGCATGCTTGCGTGCAGAATCGCGCGCAGGCCGCCGGCGTAGTCGAGCACCACATGCGCCCAATCATCGCTGAGCGCGCCGGTGCGCTGGCGTGCGAAATTCGCCTGCACGCGCTCGGGCAGGCCGAACAATTGCAACGCTTGATCGATCAGATGCGGGCCGAGATCAAACCACAGGCCCGCACCCGGTCCCGCACCTTCACGCCAGCGTGCGCGCACCTCGGGGCGAAAGCGGTCGATATGCGATTCGAAATGCACGACGCGGCCGAGCAGGCCGTCGGCGATGGCTTGTTTCACGCCGAGGAAATCGCTGTCCCAGCGGCGGTTGTGGAAGACTGAAAGCAGACGATCGTTCTCGCGCGTGGCGGCGATGACGGCACGCGCTTCGTCGAGATCGAGTGCGAAGGGCTTATCGACAACGGCGTGTTTGCCGGCACGCAGCGCGGCTCGAGCAAGCGCGGCGTGTGTGTCGTTCGGCGAGGCGATGACGACGAGATCGATGTCGTCGCGCGCGATAAGCGTCTGCGCATCTGCAACGACTTCGACCTGCGGCCAGTCAGCCTGCACCTTCGCCGCATCGCTCGAGGCGACGCAGGCGAGTTGCAAGCCCGGCGTCGCGGCGATCAGTGGCGCGTGAAAGGTCTTGCCGGCGTAGCCGTAGCCGATCAGGCCGGCGCGAATGGGAGAGGAAGACATTGCAGACGGGCGAAAAATCGAAGGCCAGCGAGTGTAAGGCGAACGCCGGTGAAGCGGCCAGCGCCGCTCAGTCCGCGCGCGTGCTGGCAAGGGCCAGCACCGAATCGAGCCACTCGACCCAATGCCGTACCGGCACCGCGGCCGCCACTTCGAGATGCGCGAGGCAGCCGATGTTGGCCGAGAGAATCATTGCCGGGCGGCCGCGCTGTAGGTTTTCGAGTTTGCGCTCGCGCAACCGGTGCGAAAATTCGGATTGCAGGATTGAATAGGTTCCTGCCGAGCCGCAGCACAGATGCGATTCGGCAAATGGGACGAGCTCGGCGCCGACCGCGGTCAGCATGTTTTCGACCACGCCGGCGATTTTTTGTGCGTGCTGCAGCGTGCATGGCGGATGGAAAGCAACGCGACGCAGCGTTTCCGGCAGCGCCGCCGGCTTGTGCGGCGTGAGCGCACTCAGCAGGGGCGGCAAGAATTCGGCGAGATCGCATGTTGCCGCGGCGATGCGCTGCGCTTTGTCGACATACGCCGGATCGTCGCGTAGCAAATGCGCGTAATCCTTGACCATCGCGCTGCAGCCCGAAGCGTTGATGACGATCGCTTCGACACCGCCCTCGAGCAGCGGCAGCCACGCATCGATGTTGCGCCGAGCGCGCGCTTGCGCGGCGGCGTGGGCGTCGAGGTGAAAATCGATCGCGCCGCAGCAGCCGGAATTCGGCGCGACGAGGGCTTCGATGCCGCAGGCGTCGAGCACGCGCGCAGTCGCCGCGTCGATATTCGGCATCAATGCCGGCTGCACGCAGCCGTTGAGCAGTAACACTTTGCGTGTATGCGTCGCGCGCGGCCACGTGCCGGCGGCGCGCGCGGGAGCAAGCTTGTCGCGCAGTTTCGTCGGCAGCACACCGCGCAGCGCGCGGCCGAGGTGCACGGCGGGATCGAACAGCCAGCGCCGCGTCAATGCGAAGCGCAAGAAATTCCGTTGCCAGCGCTGCGCGGCGGGCCGCGTCACACCTTCGGCGACCACGGCGCGGCCGACATCAAGCAGCCGTCCGTAGCGTACGCCCGATGGGCAGGTCGTCTCGCAGTTGCGGCAGGTTAGGCAGCGGTCGAGATGCAGTTGTGTCGACACCCCCGGCGCCTCGCCTTCGAGCACGCGCTTGATCTGGTAGATGCGTCCGCGCGGGCCATCGAGCTCGTCGCCGGTGAGTTGATAAGTCGGGCAGGTCGCGTTGCAGAAGCCGCAATGCACGCAGGCGCGCAGGATCGATTCGGCCTCGATACCGTCGGGCGTGCGTTTGATCCCCTCGGCGAGATGCGCTTCCATGCTCAGAACTTCGCGCTCAGGCGGCCGCGATTGAAGATGCCGTGCGGATCGAACTGGCGCTTGAGGCGCTTGTGCAGTTCGAGCTGGATCGGCGACAGCGGATGAAACATCGAGGCCGTGCGCGCGCCGCGCCAGAGCATTGCCGTGCCGCCGAGTCGCGAAGCTGTCGCGCGAATCTCCGCAGCCGGTGCATCGCTGCGCAGCCAACGCAGCGCGCCCGACCATTCGATCAGATCGCCGCCGGAAATATCGATCGGTGCGGTAGCAGGCAACGATAAGCGCCACAGCGGCTTGTCGCCGTCGCGGAAAAATTCGTATGTCTGTTGTCGCAACGCGAGCCACCATGCCTGCGCGTCCGCGTCGTTCATCGGCGTGCCACCGAGTGTCGCACGCGCTGCGCGCAAGGCGCTCGACGATCCCGACAGGCGCACTGTTGCCGCGCTGTCGTGCCAAGCGGTCGCAGTGATCGGCAGCGGCTGCGCGCGCCAGCGGTGAAACATCGCGAGCGCATCCGCGATGCCGGCGTCGAAGCGCAAGGTGATTTCCTCGCGCGGACGCGGCAGCACTTTGAGCGACACCTGTGTGATCAGGCCGAGCACGCCGAGCGAACCGCAGAGCAGGCGCGAGACGTCGAAGCCGGCAACGTTCTTCATCACCTGGCCCCCGAAGCGCAGCAATTCACCTTGCGCGTCGACGAGATGCGCGCCGAGAACGAAGTCGCGCGCGGCGCCGGCATAGGCGCGACGCGGGCCGGACAAGCCCGTGGCGATCGCGCCGCCGATCGTCGCGCCGCCGCCGAACGCGGGTGGCTCGAACGGTAAACACTGGCCGTGCTGCGCGAGCGCGTCTTCGATCTCGGCGAGCGGTGTGCCGCCGCGCACGGTGATCACGAGTTCGGACGGTTCGTAGGCGACGATGCCGGCGTGTTCGCGCGTGTCGACCACGTCGCCGATCAAAGTTTCGCCGTAGAAATCCTTGCTGCCACCGCCACGCAATCGCAGCGGTGCCTGTGCGGCGTTGGCGGCGACGATGCGTTCGCGCAGGCGGGCGAGCGAGGCGTCCATCGTCGTCAAAAGCGCGGCAGGTCGGCGAACGGCAACTGGCCGCCATGCACGTGCATGCGGCCGTATTCCGCGCAGCGGTGCAGCGTGGGGATCGCCTTACCGGGATTGAGCAGGCCGGCCGGATCGAAAGCGCGCTTGATCGCGAAGAAGGCGTCGCGTTCGGCGGGCACGAACTGCACGCACATCGAGCCGATTTTCTCGATGCCGACGCCGTGCTCGCCGGTGATCGTGCCGCCGAGCGCGACGCAGAGTTCGAGGATGCCGGCGCCGAACGCGTCGGCGCGCGCCCATTCGCCTTCGCGATGCGCGTCGAACAGGATCAACGGATGCAGATTGCCATCGCCCGCGTGGAACACGTTCATGCAGCGCAGCGCGTGCTTCTTTTCCATCTCTTCGATCGCGCGCAGCATGCGGCCGAGGTGTTTGCGCGGAATCGTGCCGTCCATGCAGTAGTAGTCGGGCGAGATGCGCCCGGCGGCCGGAAACGCGTTCTTGCGTCCCGACCAAAAGCGCAGGCGCTCGGCTTCCGATTGCGAGACGATGCACTGGGTCGAGCCAGCGGCTTTGAGCACGTGCTCGATCTCGGCAATTTCGTCGGCGACTTCCTCGGCTGTGCCGTCGCTTTCCGCGAGCAGGATCGCTTCGGCGTCAAGATCGTAGCCGGCACGCACGAACGGCTCGACGGCTTGCGTCGCCTTGCGGTCCATCATCTCCAGACCCGCCGGAATGATGCCGGCGGCGATGATTGCGGCTACGGCGTCGCCGGCTTTGACCACATCGTCGAACGAGGCCATGACGACTTGCGCGACCTTGGGGCGCGGGATCAGCTTGAGCGTCACTTCGGTGACGACCATCAGCAGGCCTTCCGAACCGATCGCGAGCGCGAGCAAGTCGAGGCCCGGCGTGTCGAGCGCCGCGCCGCCGAGGACGATTTCTTCGCCGTCGATCGTGTAGCCGCGCACGCCGAGCACGTTGTGCACAGTAAGTCCGTACTTGAGGCAATGCACGCCGCCCGAATTCTCCGCGACGTTGCCGCCGATCGAGCAGGCGATCTGCGACGACGGATCGGGCGCGTAATAGAGACCATAAGGCGCAGCGGCCTCGGACACGGCGAGATTGCGCACGCCCGGCTCGACGCGAGCGATGCAGGCGAGGGGATCGATGTCGAGAATGCGGTTCAATTTCGCCAGCGACAGCACAAGCCCGTCCGCGCTCGGCATCGCGCCGCCCGACAGCCCTGTGCCCGCGCCGCGCGCAACGACCGGTACATACAAGGCATGGCAGACGCGCAGCACCTCGCGTACCTGTGCTTCGGTCTCCGGCAACGCGACCGCGAGCGGCACCTGACGGAACGCCGACAGCCCGTCGCATTCGAACGGTGTGGTTTGTTCCGCTTCGCACAGCAGGCAGGCCGCGGGCAGCACGCCGGCCAGCGCGCGCCGGAGTTCGGCGCGTCGCGCGTCGAGTGAGGCAGGCTCCGTGCGGGCGTCGCTGGCGGTCATGCAGGCATGCTAAACCCGAAATGTGAGCTGCGACAGCCTTGGAAGAAAGTCGTAGTGACAAGCTCGTGCAAGAGGTGTATATCCGCCACGGCGGGGGCGGTCGCTGCATCGCGGTCTTCGCAGCAAAAACACAAAAAGTATACTTTGCAAACATCGTCCCACGAGGGAGGCCGCATGTTTACGCAGGTGCTCGATCCGCTTGGCAATCTCACCCTGACTTGCCTGGTCGCATTGATTCCAGTCGTTTTTCTGCTTGTTCTGCTCGCTGTGTTTCGAACTCCGGCGTGGATCGCCACGGCATTGGGTTCACTGGTGACGTTCGCGCTCGCCGTCATCGTGTGGAAGATGCCGCTCGATACCGGCATGCAGGCCTATCTCAACGGTTCGGCCACCGGCGTGTGGGCGGTGGACTGGATCACCTTCTGGGGCCTGATCCTGTTCAACACGCTCTCGCTCACCGGATTGTTCGAGAATTTCCGCCGCTGGCTCATCGCGCAGGGCAGCCTCGACGTGCGCGTGCAGACGATGTTGTTCGCCTGGGCCTTCGGCGCTCTGCTCGAAGGGCTCGTCGGCTTCGGCTATCCGTGGGCGGTGGTTGCGCCGATCCTTATCTCGCTCGGCATCTCCGATCTCAACGCGATCCGCGTTGCGGCGATCGCCAACAATGCGCCGGTGTCGTACGGTGCGCTCGGCGCACCGATCATTTCGCTTGCCGCGGTGACAGGGTATCCGCTGCTTGCGCTGTCGGGTTCGGTCGGCACGGTCGTGGCCGTGCTCGCGCTGCTGCCGCCATGGGTGCTGCTCTACCTCGTCTCGGGTCGGCAGGGCATGTTGAGTGCGTGGCCGCTCGCGATCGTCGGTTCGCTCGGTTACATCGCAGGACAGTATCCGGTCGCGGTCTACATGGGACCGTATCTGCCCGACGTGACCGGCTCGATTGTCTGTTTCGCTGCGCTGCTTGGCCTGCTCAAGGTCTGGCAGCCGAAGACCGTGCTTGGCTACGGCGGCGTGCCGCTCGATGCGGCGGCGCTTGCGCGCGGCAATCGCGATCACGGTCTGAGCCACGCGGAAATCTTGCAGGCGTGGATGCCGTTCGTGATCCTGCTCGTCGTCGTCGCGCTGTGGACCGGGCCGTGGTCGCCGCTGCCGAAGATCAGCTGGTTCGCGACCAAGGTCGTCGGCTGCGTGGCGCAATCGACGACGTGCACGCCAGCGAAGCCGGATGTCAGCGCGGTGTTCAATTTCGCGCCATGGATCGGCGGTACGGCGATTCTGGTTTCGTGGATCCTCGTTGCCACGTGGCTCGCGACGATCGGCAAGTTGAGCGGTAAACTGCTCGGCGAAGTGTTCCGCAAGACCTTCAACCAGATGTGGGGCGCGCTGCTGGTCGGCGTGTTCATTTTCGGCCTCGCCTACGTGTTCAACTTCTCCGGCATGGCCGCTTCCTTGGCGAAGGGATTCACTTCGCTCGGCACGGCCTTCATCATCGTCGCGCCGATCCTCGGCTTCATCGGCGTCGCGCTGTCGGGCTCGAATACCTCGACGAATGCGATGTTCGGCAAATTCCAGGCGCTGGTCGGTGCGCAGCTCGGCATGCCGGCGCTGTTGCTGCCGACACTCAACTCGGTCGGCGCGGAGATCGGCAAGCCGGTTGCGCCGCAGACCGCGAGCGTGGGCGTGTCGACGAGCCGTTTCGTGCGCAAGGAAGGCGATGTGATCCGGCACAACATGGGTTGGACGTTTGTCCTCCTCGCTTACCTGATCCTGATCGCCATCGTCTTCTACGTGCTGCAGCCGTCGATCATGAGCCTGCCGCCGCCGAAGCCGTAGCCGTTACGCTGTTCGCGCACGCGAATCGAAACGCAGGACGAAGGCGTGGTCGCCGTTCGCGGCCACGTTTTCTTCGAGCTGCCAACCCCAACGTTCGCAGACGCGGCGGATCATGCCGAGGCCGAGCGCTTGCTCGCGCACGTCGAGCGAGGCCGTTTCCGCGGCCGCGGAAGGGCCTTCATGGGCGATGCCGACGGCATCCTTCGTCACCTCGACGCGCAGCACGCCGCCGTCGGCGAACTGGGTCACCGCGCGCAGCAGGTTGCCGAGGATCACGCGCAGCACCTTCTGCGGTGCGGCGATGGCGATGTCGGGCGCACCGTCGTGGGCCAGACGCAGGCGCTTTTCGTGCAGTGAATCCTTGCGCTCGGCGAGCAGGCTGCGCACCAGATCGTCGAGGTCGGGCGTGCGGCCCTCGTTCGCCTCGGCTTCGTCGCTGCGCGCGAGCACGAGCAGGGCATCGAGCAGGTCGCGCATTTCATCGGCGCCGCGCTGCATGCGTTTGAGCCGAGTGACGATCGCCGCGCTGCACTGGCCGGAATCGAGCAGTACTTCGATTGCGCCGCGGATCACCGCGAGCGGCGTGCGCAGCTCGTGACTCGCATCGGCGGTGAAGGTGCGTTCGCGGCGCACGTAGCCGTAGAGTCGTTCCTGATAATTGTCGAACGCGCGTGCGAGCGCGCCGACCTCGTCGTCGGCGAAGCCGGAGGTGAGCTGCTCGGCACCGCGGCGTGAGGGTTCGAGACTTTCGACGCGCTGCGCGAGGCGCCGCACCGGCGTGATCGCGCGGCCGGCCCAGAACCAGCCGAGCCAGGCCGAGAGCAACGTGCCGACGACGACGAGCGCGATCAGATCGCGTGTCCAGCGCCGCGCGCGCAGCCATTCCGGGCCCTTGTCGAGCACGACGTAGAGGCGCTTGCCGTCGCCGGTGGCATGCACCATCACATAGCGTTGCGAATCGCCGCCGTTGATTTCGTACGGACCGCCTGGTGCGAGCTGTTCCAGCTCGGCCGGCGGAGCATGGTTGCTGTCGCCGCTCAGGAAGATGCGAAAATGCGCCGAATGGGTGTGCGGCAGGGCGCCGAATTCGACGTAGCGCTCGACGAGATATTCGCCTTCGACGAGCAACATCTCATGGATCACGCGCCCGACGTAGTTCGTGGAAAAATGCTGCGAGATCAATGCGACGCAAGTACTGACCACGAAGCCGAGGATGGCGAACATGAGCGCAACGCGTGTGCGCAGGCTGAGCTTGAAAGGCATGCCGATAGGCTGCGGGTTTGCTCAAACAAAAGCAAATTCGCCGGCTTAGGCGTCGGCTTGCTCGGCGATGCGGTAACCGAAACCGTGCACGGTATGCAGCAGGTGCGCTTTGAACGGCCGGTCGATCGTCGCGCGCAGTACAGACAAGTGCGTGTGCAGCGTGGCGATGTCGCCGGCGCCGTCGCCCCAGAGCGCATGGGCGAGATCGTTGTGACGGACCAGGTTCGGCGACTTGCGCATCAGCGTTTCGAGCAGGGCGAAGCCGGCGCGCGTGAGCGTCAGCGGCTGGCCGGCGCGCTCGACGGTGAACTTGACCGGGTCGAGGACGAGATCAGCGACGTGGAGCAGGTCACCGTGCTGCAGACGGCCGCGCCGGTACAGCGCGCGGATGCGCGCCTCGAGTTCCTTCATCGCGAAGGGTTTCACCACGTAGTCGTCGGCGCCTTCGGCGAAGCCGGTGAGCTTGTCCTGCAACGTGTCGCGCGCGGTCAGCATGAGTACGGGCGTGTCGTGCCCCGAGCGACGCAGCGCGCGGCATAGGTCGATGCCGTCGAGCTTGGGCAGGCCCAGGTCGAGAATGATCACGTCATAGCCGCCTTCCAGCGACATGCGCAGTCCGTTTACGCCGTCGGCGGCATGGTCCATGACGAAGCCGCGTAGCTCCAGGAAATCCCAGATGTTCGCTGCAATATCGCGCTGGTCCTCGATGAGCAGGATGCGCAAGCCGGTTCTCTTGTCGGTTTCGCTGTCGGGGAGTTTCCGCTGCATCGTCTTAAGCCTCTCTAAAATCCGTGCGCGACGCCGCGGACGTGGCAGAAAACCAAGTCATTCCCCTCATCCCGCCGCTCGGTTCAGAGCAGCGACCCCTGCTTGCTTTCGATGCGCCCCTGCCCTGCCATGATTTTCTTGAACTCGCTGCGGCTGACCGAAACATAGCGGTCGTTGCCGCCGATTTCGACCTGCGGTCCGTCGCTGACCGCACGCCCGTGTTCGTCGACGCGCACGACCATTGTCGCCTTCTTTCCGGTATGGCAGATCGTCTTGATTTCGACGAGATTGTCGGCCCAGGCCAAAAGGTACTGGCTGCCCTCGAACAGTTCGCCGCGGAAATCCGTGCGCAGGCCGTAGCTCAGCACCGGAATCTTCAATCGGTCGACGATTTCGGTGAGCTGCCAGACCTGCGCCTTGCTCAGGAACTGCGCCTCGTCGACGAGCACGCAATGCAGCGGACCGTGCGCGGCGATGTCGTCCTGCGCCAGGTGCATGAGATCATCGTCGCGCATGAAGATGCGGCCCTCGGCCTTGAGTCCGATGCGCGAGGCGACCACGCCCTGGCCGTAGCGGTCATCGAGCTTGGGCGTGAAGATCAGCGTGCGCATGCCGCGCTCATGATAGTTGTGCGCGCTCTGCAGCAAGGTGGTCGTCTTGCCGGCATTCATCGCGGAATAATAAAAGTAGAGTTTGGCCATCGCGTTCTCTCGTCCGGACTCGCTATGCTAGCGCGCCTGATTTTGACGGACATGAATTTCATGCGCGACGCTTGTTTCGTCACCCACCTCGAATGCAGCGCCAGCGGCGAGCACTACGAAGCGGGCCGTCTGTACAACCTGTCGCGCGCGGGCAAGCCGCTGCTCGTGCGCTATGATCTGCCTGCCGTCGCACGTGCGCTGCCGCGCGCGGCGTTGCGCGAGCGCGAGCCGAGCTGGTGGCGCTACCGCGAGCTGCTGCCGATGCGCGATGCGGCGAACGCGGTTTCGCTCGGCGAGGTGATCACGCCGCTGATCGAGTTGCCGCGCAGCGCCGCTGCGCTCGGCCTCGGTGCGGTCACGGTCAAGGACGAGGGCCGCCTGCCGACCGGCTCGTTCAAGGCGCGCGGTCTCGCGCTCGCGGTGACGATGGCGCATGAACTCGGGGTCAAGGAAATGGCCATCCCGACCAACGGCAACGCCGGCGCGGCGATGGCGGCGTACTGCAGCCGAGCAGGTATCACGTCCTACGCTTTCTGCCCGGACGACACGCCCGACATCAACGTGCGCGAGATCGCCGCGCAGGGCGGAAAAGTATACAAAGTCAATGGCCTCATCGACGACTGCGGCAAGCTCGTCGGCGAGGGCGAAAAGGTGCGCGGCTGGTTCAATTGCTCGACCTTGAAGGAGCCGTACCGCATTGAAGGTAAGAAGACGATGGGCCTCGAACTTGCCGAGCAGCTCAACTGGCAATTGCCTGACGCGATCTTCTATCCGACCGGCGGCGGCACCGGCCTGATCGGCATGTGGAAGGCGTTCGCCGAGATGGAAGCGCTCGGCTGGATCGGCCCGCAGCGCCCGCGCATGTACGCGGTGCAGGCGAGCGGCTGCGCGCCGATGGTGCGCGCGTTCGAAGCCGGCCTCGAGCACGCCACGCGCTGGGAGAACGCGCACACGATCGCGGCGGGCATCCGCGTGCCGGCGGCGATCGGCGATTTTCTGATCCTGCGCGCGGTGCGCGAATCCGGTGGCGCGGCGCTCGCGGTCGATGACGAGGCGATCGCCACCGCGCTCGACGACTGCGGCCGTGAGGAAGGCCTGTTGCTCTGCCCCGAAGGCGCAGCGACGCTCGCCGGGCTGCGTCTCGCGCGTGCGCGCGGACTCGTGCGTGCGGGTGAGCGCGTGGTGCTGTTCAATTGCGCAGACGGGCACAAATATCCGCTGCGTCCTGCGGAGGCGATGCTCGACCGCACGCAACCGATCGATTTCGCCGCGCTGTGAAGCTCGTCATGCGCCCGCGGCTACAATGCGCGCCCCCTCCCGCCGAATTCCGATGAGCCTCAACCCCCAACAACGCGCCGCGATCGAATATTGCGACGGGCCGCTGCTCGTGCTCGCGGGCGCTGGCTCGGGCAAGACGCGCGTGATCACCGAGAAGATTGCGCATCTTGTCGCGCGTCGACATGTGGCGCCGTCGAAGATCGCTGCGATCACGTTCACCAACAAAGCCGCGCGAGAGATGCGCGAGCGCGCGGCCAAATTGATCAAGGGCGAGGCGGCGGAGCAGATCGCGATCTGCACGTTTCACGCGCTGGGTCTGAAGTTTTTGCAAATCGAGCATGCCAAGCTTGGCTTGAAACGTGGATTTTCCGTGCTCGACGCGGACGATGCCGGTGCGATCGTCAAAGAACTGCTGCCGGCGGCGGTCAAGCCGGATCAGCTATTCGCGCTGCGCAATCTTGTCTCCGCGGCGAAGAATGAGGGCCTCACGCCGGAAGCCGCGCTCGAACGCGCGCGCAGCCCGCGCGAGCAGGAAGCGGCTGTGCTGTACGGGCAATACCAGCGCCGCCTCGGCTCATTCAACGCAGTGGATTTCGACGATCTGATCCGTTTGCCGCTGACCCTGCTCGACAGCGACGACGAAGCGCGTGTGGCCTGGCAGGAACGCATCCGTTATCTCCTCGTCGACGAATACCAGGATACGAACACGGCGCAGTACCGCCTGCTGCGCCAGCTCGCCGGCGAACGCGGGGCGCTGACGTGTGTGGGCGATGACGATCAGTCGATCTACGGCTGGCGCGGCGCGAACGCGGAGAACCTCGACCAGCTCGGCCGCGACTATCCGAAGCTGCGCGTGATCAAGCTCGAGCAGAACTACCGCTGCACCAAACGCATCCTGCGCGCGGCGAACGCGCTGATCCGGCACAACCCGCACGTGCACGAGAAGAGTCTGTGGAGCGAGCATGCCGAAGGCGCGCCGATCCGCGTGCTCGAATGCCGCGACGACGAGCACGAGGCCGAGCGCGTCGCCGCGGGCATCGCGCACCTCGCGCAGAAATATAAAGCGCCATGGAGCGAATTCGCGATTCTCTATCGCGGCAATCATCAGTCGCGCGCGCTGGAAAAGGCGCTGCGTCTCGCCCAGGTGCCGTATCACCTGACCGGCGGCACGGCATTCCTCGACCGCGCCGAGGTCAAGGACGTGATCGCCTATCTGCGCCTGATCGTCAATCCGGAAGACGATGCGGCCTTCGTGCGCATCGCCAACATCCCGCGCCGCGACATCGGCGCGACGACGCTGGAAAAACTCGGCGAACTTGCGCAGGCGCGGCACTCCTCGATGCTGCGCGCGACGAATAGCGACAGCGTGCTCAAGCAGCTCGCGGCGCGCTCGGCGTCGGCGCTGGCGGGTTTCGCCGCGCTGATGCACGAGCTGGAATCGGCGTCGCGTTCCATGTCGGCGGCCGATCTCGTCGATGAGGTGATCCGGCGCACGCACTACCTCACCCATCTGGAGGCGGAGACACGCGACCAGGCCGTGCGCAATCGGCGCATCGAGAATCTGCGCGAACTCACCGAATGGTTCCGCGCGATGCAACGGAACGACTCCCGCGTCGGCGATCTCGCCGGGCAACTTGCGCTGCTGACCTACGCTGATCGCGAGGACGCGGGCAACGCGGTGCGCTTGATGACGTTGCATTCGGCGAAGGGGTTGGAGTTCCGCTTCGTCAATATCGTCGGGGTCGAGGAAGGCAAGCTGCCGCACGAGGCCGGTATTGACGAAGGACGCACCGAGGAGGAGCGGCGCCTGATGTACGTCGGCATCACGCGCGCGCGCGAAAGCCTGTGCCTGTCCTATGCCGCGCGCTCACGCCGCTACGGCGAAATCGTGCGCAACGAGCCGAGCCGGTTCCTCGCCGAACTGCCGCCCGACGATCTGCACCGCGACGGGCTCGACGAGGCCGCCGATGCGGAAGCATCGAGGGAGTTGGCCTCCTCGCATATCGCCCGACTGGCAAGTTTGCTCGCCGATTGAGGCCGGATGCATATTGCGTGCCGTATTTTCGAAGGTGAACAGACATTAAATTCAATGACTTAACTAATATAAGCTAAGGTATTGCATCAGCAATGTCAGTTAAGTATATTCTGGCCCGAGCGTTTAATGGCGCTCACCGAATACGGCGATTACCAAACGACCAGCTCTACATAACGCCCCGATTGCCGTAAGGAACACCGCAAACAACAAGAAACGGTTCCCGCTGGCGAAAGGCCAGCACTCTGCCGGACGACCCTGAGTCGTCCTTTTTTTTGGTTTTTGTGCAGGCGCGATCGAAAGAATTCGAAGGCGATCGAGATCCCGTGTTTTGCGGTCTCCGCGTTTCGAATAGATCGAATGGCAGAGGCTGCCGTGTCCGCTTGCCCGCTATACTCCTTCCTTGCCAAGCGATCCACGCCTCACTAAAGTCGCCGCACTTTTCCATCCATTTTTATCGGGGAGCGTCATGTCCACCTTATTCAAACGCACTGCGTTGCTGATTGCGCTGGCCGCTGCCGTCGCTGCCTGTGGCAAGAAGGAAGAAGCCGCCACGCCTGCGGCGCCCGCGCCGGTCGCTGCGCCGACCGTGACGCCCGACGCCGCCGTGCTCGCCGCCGTGCGCGCGCTGCGCGGCAACGATCTCAACGCCTTCTTCCTCGCCGCGCTGCCGCCGTCCGAAGTCGCCAAGATCAAGAGCGACTGGGCGAACAAGATGAACGAAGATCCGATCACCGACGAGGATCGCAAGAAATTCGCCGATCAGATGGCCAAGTTCACCGCGCCGGGCGCGGAAGACAAGCTGTTCGCCGAAGCCGAGCCGCAGCTGAAGAAGCTCGATGCGCAGGCCGCGCAGATTCCGATGATGATCGCCATGGGCCAGGGGTTCCTGCAGAGCGCGATCCAGCAGAACCAGGACCTGACCGACGAGCAGAAGAAACAGTCCGCCGCCGTCGTCGACGCCGCCGCGAAGTGGGCGCAGGGGGTGAAGTTCACCGACCCGGCGCTGGCCAAGGCCGCGATCGCCGCGGTGAGCAAAACCGCGCGCGACCTCAACCTCAAGTCGCTCGACGAAGTGCGCGCGCTGAACTACGACCAGGGCATGGCCAAGGCCGGCATCGCGCTCGCGGGCGCGAAGCAGATCGCCGGCGCCTACGGCCTGAAGATCGACCAGTGGCTGGATTCGGTCAAGGCGGAAACGGTCTCCACGACGGGTGATGCGGCCAAGGTCAAGGTCACCTACACCGCGTTCGACCAGCCGTTCACGACCGAAAGCGACCTCGTCAAGGTCGACGGCAAGTGGTTCGGCAAGCAGGCCGTCGAGAAGTGGCAGAAAGAACAAGCTGCCGAGACCGCGGCTGCGGCGAATCCGCAGGCGCCGGCCAAGCCCGACGCCGCGCAGTCGAAGTAATCCGCCATTGCGCAGCGCAGCGACGGCGCCTGCGGGCGCCGTCGTCGTTTGCGGCATCTGCGCATAACAGCCGTTTCGCGCGCGCTTGCGTACAATTCCCGATATGAATGACCAATCGGCCTCGCTTCCGCAGACCGCCGCCAAACCACAGGCGCCGTGGTGGCTGCGTGCGCTCGGTGCCCTGGTCGAACCGTGGGTGAAGATCCAGCGCGATCCGGCCGATCCGCGCGCCGGCCTCGCCGTGGACGTGCCGGTCTGCTACGTGATCGAGCGCTACGGTTTGTCCGATACGCTGATTCTCGAACAGGCCTGCCGCGAAGCCGGCCTGCCGGAGCCATTGCGGCCGTTCGATTTCGCCGGACTGTCCAAACAGCGCGCGATGTTCGCCTTGTCGCGCCGCGATGGCTGGTGGTTCCAGAAGCCGCGCTCGAAGACGCATTCGCAAACGCTCGCGCAGCTGCTCGATGCGGTGCGCGTGCATGCCGACATCGACGTGCAGCTGGTGCCGGTGTCGATCTTCGTCGGCCGCGCGCCCGACCGCGAATCGGGCTGGTTCCGCGTGCTGTTCTCGGAAAACTGGGGCGTGGTCGGCCGCTTCCGCCGCTTGCTCGCGCTGCTGCTCAACGGGCGCAACACGATCGTGCATTTCGCCACGCCCGTGTCGCTACGCCAGGTGCTGGCGAGCGAGCGCGACGCGCCGAACACCTTGCGCAAGGTGTCGCGCGTGCTGCGCGTCCACTTCCAGCGCCAGCGCGCGGTGGTCATCGGCCCCGATCTATCGCACCGGCGCACGTTGATCGACGCGGTGATCAATGCCGCGCCCGTGCAGGCGGCCATCGCGGCCGCGGCGAGCAAGGAAAACGTCGACAAGGACGCCGCGGCGGGGAAGGCTCGGGCGATGGCCTGGGAGATCGCCGCCGACCAGTCACATCCGTTCGTGCGTTCGGCGTCGTCGCTGCTGACCGGGCTGTGGGACAAGATTTATTCCGGCGTGCGCATGCATCACTTCGACAAGATGCGCGCGATCGCCCCGGGCCACGAAGTGATCTACGTGCCCTGCCATCGCAGCCACATCGACTACGTGTTGCTGTCGTATCTGCTCTATCGCAACGGTGTGGCCGTGCCGCATATTGCCGCGGGGGTGAATCTCAACCTGCCGATCCTCGGCCCGTTCCTGCGCCGCGGCGGCGCGTTCTTCATGCGCCGCAGCTTCAACGATCCGCTGTATTCGACCGTGTTCCGCGAATACATGAGCCAGCTGTTCGCGGGCGGCGTGTCGATCGAATACTTCGTCGAGGGCGGCCGCTCGCGTACCGGGCGCACACTCGCGCCGCGCGGCGGTTTGCTGTCGATGACGCTGCGCAGCTTCCTGCGCGAATCGCAGCGGCCGGTCGTGTTCCAGCCGGTCTATATCGGCTACGAGCGGATCATGGAAGGCGACTCGTACATCGGCGAGTTGTCGGGCAAGCCGAAGGAGAAGGAGTCCTGGTTCCAGCTGCTGCGCGCGCTCGGCAAGCTGCGCGAGAACTACGGCCATGTCGCGGTCAACTTCGGCGAGCCGATTTTCCTCTCGCCGCTGCTCGATGGCGTCGACGCGAACTGGCGCGAAGCGACCGTCGATCCGGAAGCGAAACCGGCCTGGCTCAAGCCCGCGGTCGACACGCTGGCCGACCGCATCGTGGTCAACATCAACCGCGCCGTCGACATCAATCCGATCAACCTGCTCGCGCTCGTGCTGCTGTCGACGCCGAAGCACGCGATGGCCGAATCGGATCTGCTCGCGCAGATCGACCTGACCCGCGACCTGATCACGGCGCTGCCTTATTCCGACCGGCTCACGATCACAAATTTGAGCGCCGCGGACATCATTGCCTACGGCGAGAAGATGCAGGCGGTCGTGCGCATCAAGCATCCGCTCGGCGACGTGCTCGCGAGCGAAGGCAAGGCGGCAGTGCTGCTTTCGTATTTCCGCAACAACGTGCTGCACGTCGTTGCGACCGCGGCGTGGATCGCCTGCTGCTTCCTCAACAATCGCGGCATGAAGCGCGAGCAGATCCTGCGCCTCGGCCGCGTCGTCTATCCGTTCGTGCAGGCCGAGCTGTTTCTGCCGTGGAGCGAGGAGGAATTCAACTCGCGCGTGGAGCAGACCATCGACTTCTTCGTCGCGCGCGGCCTGCTTAAGATGGACGAGCAGAAGGAGTCAGTGCAGCGCGAGCCGGGGCAGAGCGACGGTGCGTTCCGCCTGCGCGTGATCGCGCAGTCACTGCTGCAGACGATCGAGCGCTACTACATCGCGATCGCCGCGCTCGTGCGCAACGGCCCGAACACGCTCACCTCGGTCGAGCTCGAAAACCTGTGCACGCTGACCGCGCAGCGCCTGTCACTGCTGCACGAGCTGAATGCGCCGGAGTTCTTCGACAAAGCGCTGTTCCGTGGCTTCATCCAGAAGCTGCGCGAACGCAAGGTGATCTGGACCGACGCCGAAGGCAAACTCGAATTCCACGCCGAATTGGAAAGCATCGTGCGCGACGCGAAGATCATCCTGAGTCGCGAGATCCGCCACGGGATTTTGAAGTTGACGCCGGAGCGGCGCAGCGCGCTCGCCGCGCCGAGCGAAGAGGAAACGCCGGAAAACTGAAGCATGCGGCCTGGAATGGCCGCGCCGGGTCCGCGTATCGCGACCGAGCGCAACGGTCACGCGTCCAGATCGGGAATCAACTTCGATTCCAGATAGGCGATCATGTCCTTCAAGCGCAGCTTGCGCACCTTCATGCGTTTCAGGCGCAATTCGTCGCCGTGCGGGCTTGCGGCGAGGGCGGCGATCGCGGCATCGAGATCGCGGTGCTCGACACGCAATTCGACGAGCTGGCGGGTGATTTCGGAAGGGTCGAGCGGCACGAAAAACTTCCTTGCGCGGGACCCGCTTAGTTTAGCGCGGTTCGCCGGATGGGATGACGGGTGCGAGCGCTCCGGTCGTGCGCCGGTGCGCGAGGATGTACTCTTGTTGTCCTTCCCCGCGGAACCCGAAGCCATGTCCGCTCTGATCGAAACGCGCCGCGCCGCGCAGGCCATTCCGCTGACCGCGGTCAGCAAAGCCACGTTGCGCAGCGTCGTTGACAAGCTCGGCAAGAGCGCCGCGAACTGGATCGCCGCGAGCGGTTTTGACGCCGCCCCCGGCACGTTCTGCCTGTTGCCCGACGCGCAGGGCAACGCCAAGCGCGTGCTCGCCGGTGTGGCTGCGGCGGACGATCTCTACGCGCTCGCCAGCCTGCCGCTACGTTTGCCGGAAGGCAGTTATCGGCTCGACGACAGCGGCATTGCGCTTGATCCCGAACGTGCGGCGCTCGGCTGGGGCTTCGGTGCCTATCAGTTCACGCGCTATCGCAAGCCGCCGCGTGCGCCGGCCAAGCTCGCGGTCGATGGCGCCGTGCTGCGTGCGGTCGAGGGCCGCCTAGCCGCGTCCACGCGTGTACGCGATCTCGTCAACACGCCGACCGAAGACCTGGGGCCGGCGGAGCTCGCCGCCGAAGTGAAATCGCTCGCCGAGGCGCACAGAGTCGAGTTCCGCGAATGGGTCGGCGACGATCTGCTCGAGCACAACTTCCCGACGATCCACGCGGTCGGCCGCGCCAGCCATCGTGCGCCGCGCCTGGCGGAATTGACTGCCGGTGAGGCGAAGCATCCGCATGTCGTCATCATTGGTAAGGGTGTGTGTTTCGACACCGGCGGTCTCGACCTCAAGCCGGCGGACGGCATGCGCTGGATGAAGAAGGACATGGGCGGCGCCGCGCACGCGATCGCGCTGGCCGATCTGATTCTGCGCGCCAAGCTGCCGGTGCGTCTGACCTTGCTGATCCCGGCGGTCGAGAACGCGGTCGCCGGCAATGCTTATCGCCCCGGCGAAGTGATCCGCACGCGCGCGGGCATCACGGTCGAGATCGACAACACCGACGCCGAAGGTCGCCTCGTGCTCTGCGATGCGCTGACCTACGCGAGCGAATCCAAGCCCGCCCTGATCGTCGACTTCGCCACGCTGACCGGCGCCGCGCGCGTCGCGCTCGGCCCCGATCTGCCGGCGCTGTTCGGCAACCGCGAGGACCTGGCGCAGGCCGCGGTCGCCGTCGGTCGCCGCGAGCAAGACCCGCTTTGGCATATGCCGCTGTGGGCGCCGTACCGGGCGATGCTCGAATCGCGCGTGGCCGACCTCGCCAACTCCGGCGGCTCCAAGCACGCCGGCGCGATCACCGCGGCGCTTTACCTTGAGCGCTTCGTGCCGCAGACGATTCCGTGGCTGCACCTCGACACCTACGCCTGGAACGACGCCGACAAGCCGGGCCGGCCCGCGGGTGGTGAAGCGCTGGGCCTGCGCGCGATTTTCGCGCTTTTGCAGCAGCGCTACCGCGGGTGAAAATTTTCCGTTCGCACTGAGCGTAGCCGCGAAGCGGCGGAGTCGAAGTGTAAAAGGCTTCGACTTCGCGCCTGCAGCGCTACGCTCAGCCCGAACGGTTAAAATGCAGGTCGGTTCCTGATTTCCGATTCCCTCATGTCCGCTTTACCCCTCGCGCTGCCCGCGCAGCGCATCGACGCCAACAAGCTGGCCAAACGCCTGCGCCGCCAGGTTGGGCAGGCGATTGCCGACTACAACATGATCGAGGAGGGCGATCGAGTCATGGTCTGCCTGTCGGGCGGCAAGGATTCCTACACGCTGCTCGACGTGCTGCGTCAGCTGCAGGCCAAGGCGCCGGTGCGCTTCGAACTCGTCGCCGTGCATCTCGACCAGAAACAGCCGGGCTACGATCCGGACGTGCTGCCGAACTATCTGCGCGGCATCGATCAGCCGTTCGAGATTCTCGAGCAGGACACCTACAGCGTCGTCCAGCGCGTGATCCCGGAAGGCAAGACCATGTGCAGTCTGTGCTCGCGCCTGCGCCGCGGTGCGCTGTACGCGCATGCCGAGCGCGCCGGTTTCACCAAGATTGCGCTCGGCCATCATCGCGACGATATGGTGGAGACGTTGTTCCTCAACATGTTCTATCACTCGCGCCTCAAGGCGATGCCGCCAAAGCTGCAATCCGACGACGGCAAGCACGTGCTGATCCGCCCGCTCGCCTATTGCAAGGAGAGCGACGTCGCCGAGTACGCCGAACAGAAGGCGTTCCCGATCATGCCGTGCAATTTGTGCGGCTCGCAGGAGACGCTGCAGCGTAAAGCGATCAAGGCGATGCTGCACGAGTGGGAGCGCAAGACGCCGGGGCGTATCGAGAACGTGTTCCGTTCGATGACGTCGATCGCCCCGTCGCAACTCGCCGACCGCGAGCTGTTCGATTTCGCCTCACTCGGCGCTCGTTCGCCGAGCCCGCCGCCGAGCACCACGGACTGGCTGCTTGGCGACGGTGCTGAGACGAGTTGAATGCTTTGATTCGTCATTCCAGCGAAAGCTGGAATCCAGCTTTTTTACTGTCGAACCGCCAAGAGCTGGATCCCAGCTTTTGCTGGGATGACGGAAGGTTTTTCTTTTTTGGAAGCAACTCTGATGTGGTTTCGCAACCTGACTTTGTTTCGCTATTCACCCGCCGTCGCCAAATCGCTCAAGTCGCTCGACGAAGACCTCGCCGAAAAGCGGCTGCGCCCCTGCGGTCCGGTCGAGCTGGCCACGCGCGGTTTCATTTCGCCGTTCGGCCGCAGCGAGGACGCATTGACCCACCGGATCGGCGAATTTGCCCTGCTGAGCATAGGTGCCGAGGACAAACTTCTGCCATCGTCGGTAATAAATGACGAATTATCTGCACGTTTGCAGAAGATCGCCGAAAAAACTGGCAGAAAGCCGGGCGGTCGTGAGCGCAAAAGACTTAAAGAAGAGGTGTTGACCGACCTGCTTCCACGCGCTTTCATACGCTTGTCAAAGCGGAATGCTTATCTGGATAGCCAGGACGGCTGGTTCGTTGTCGACACCGCCAGCAAAAAAGCCGCCGAAGAAGCCGTCACGCAGGTGCGCGAGGCGCTCGGCAGCTTTCCGGCCGTGCCGATGGCGGCAGAGGAATCGCCGCGCGTGCTGATGACGGACTGGCTCGCCAGCGGCAAATTGCCGGCGGGCTTGGTCCTTGGCGACGAATGCGAACTGCGCGATCCGGTCGAGTCCGGCGCGATCGTCCGCTGCCGGCGCCAGGAGCTTGAAACGGACGAAGTGCGGGAGCATCTCAAAAGCGGGAAACAAGTATTTGCGCTGGGGCTGACGTTCGAGGATCGGTTGAGCTTTTCCCTGGGTGAAGACCTCGTGGTGCGCAAGCTGCGTTTCCTTGACGTGGTGCAGGACGAACTTGGCGAGGGCGACAAGGAGAGTGCCGCCGCCGAGCTCGACGCAGTTTTCGCGTTGATGTCTCTGGAATTGAGACGCTTGCTTGGAAAAATTGAAGAGTGGTTCGGACTTCCCCGGCCCACTGATAAAAAGTAGGCCCACCGGTTACGCGACGCCGAGGCAATCATGAGGTTCGTAAATATGACCTTGGCAGAGCAAAACAATTATCTGGAACTCGCAACTGACGACGGCGACACGATCAAGGTGTTGCGTGCCGCGCATCCGCGCGCACGCCGCCTGCGCCTGACCGTCACCTCGGGTGGCGCCCGCGTCTCCTATCCGCCGTCGACGCATCCTGCGCAGGTGTTCGCCTTCCTGCGCAAACACGCGAACTGGCTCGAACGCAAACTCGACGAACTGCAGATCGAGGATGCGCCACCGCCGATCGAGCCGGGTCGTCCGACTCTCATCCCGCTGCGTGGCGAAACCAAGCGTCTGCTCTGGCGCGACGGCGCGTTCCCGCACATCGAACTCGACGGCGAAGACCGCGTCGTGCTCACGCTGCCGAAGCCGCACAACAAACGCACGCTCGTCGCCGTGCGATCCTTATTGCATTCGTTTTTGCAGGCGCAGATTCGTCGCGACGTCTCGCGCCTGCTCGCGCGCTACGTGCCCGAGCTCGGCCGCGCGCCGGCCGGCGTGCGCGTGAAGGCATTGAAGAGCCTGTGGGGTAGCCTCGATACGCGCGACACGGTCACGCTCGATCTCGCCCTCGCGCTGGCGCCCCCCGAGGCGCTCAAATACGTCGTCATCCACGAACTCTGCCACCTGCGCTATCGCGACCACTCGCCGCGCTTCTGGGCTTTGGTCGGCTCGCTTTATCCCGACTGGAAAGAGCAGCGCGAATGGCTCAAGGCGCGCGGGCACGCGTTGAAGGCGGAGTTGGCGCGGTTGATCGAAGCCTGACGCCTATCGTTCGACGCGATCAGGGTGTTGCGAGACGTTGCGCGAATTGCACGATCGCGTTCGCCACCGGCTGCGCATTTTCGAGATGCAAATGATGATTGCCAGGCAGACGCACCAGCGTGAGGTTCGGTATCTGCGCCGCACGCGCCAGCATCGTTGCTTCGGCAATCGGCATCGCCATCGGTTCGGCAAGCACGAATAACGTCGGTGCGCGCACACCGGCGAGGATCGCGAGCACCTGATCCTCGGTGAAGCGCTGCGGCGACGCCGGCATCAGGCGCGGATCGGACGACCACGACCAGCCGCCCTCGACTTCGCGGACGCCGCGCAGCACGAGCGTACGCGCTGCCGTCTCGGACAGATTGCCGGCCTGACGCCGCGCGGCGACCGCCACGTCGATGTCGGCGAATACGCGCAGCGGACTGCTGCCGTTCTCGCGGAATTGGGTGATTCCGCGTTGCAGTTGCGCGAGCGAATTTTCCACGGGCGCACTGACCGCGCCGGCGACTTCGATCAAAAACAAATTCTGCACGCGCTCGGGAAACGCCGCGGCAATGAAACTCGCAATGCCGCCGCCGAGCGAGTGGCCGAGCAGGCTGAATTTCTCCCAGCCGAGTGCGTCGGCCGCGGCGAGCACGTCGTCGAGATAGTCGACGAAGTGGTAGCGCACGCCGGGCGGGCGATGCTGCGAGCGGCCGTGGCCGGGCAGGTCGAGCGCGACGATATGAAAATGTTCGGCGAGCAGTGGTGCAAGCGCATCGAAGCTGGCCGCATTGTCGAGCCAGCCGTGCACGGCGAGCAGCGGCGGCAGCGCGGGATCGCCCCATTCCTTCGCCGCGAGTTGCAGGTGCGGCGTGGCGAGCGTGCGTTCACCCGCCTGCATTCGTCGCGCCCGGCCAGCCTTGCAAGTGCCGCCGGATCAGCGGTGCGAGCGCATCGACATGCGCATCGTCCGTATTCAGCGCGGGTATGTAGTCGAGCGATTCGCCGCCGGCGGCGATGAAACGCGCGCGATCGCGGATGGCGATTTCCTCGAGTGTCTCCAAACAATCGACCGCGAAACCGGGGCAGAGCACCTGAATTTTGCGGATGCCTTCGCGCGGCCACGAGTCGAGACGTTCTTCGGTGTACGGCTGGATCCAGACCTCGCGGCCGACGCGCGATTGGAAACTCAGGGCACATTCGTCCTCGCTCAGGCCGAGCTTCGCGCGCAGTTGTGCTGCCGTCGCCCGGCATTGATCGAGATACGGATCGCCCGAGTCGATGCAGCGCTGCGGCAGGCCGTGAAACGAGAGCAGCAATTTTTGCGCGCGACCATGCCGCTGCCAATGCGCCTGCACGCTCGCGGCGAGCGCGTCGATGTAGCGCGCATCGTCGTGATAGTCGTTGATGAAGCGCAGTTCGGGCGGCCAGCGCAGGGTTTGCAGCGCGTCGGTCACCGCGTCGAATGCCGCGCCGGTCGAGGCTGCGGAATATTGCGGATACAGCGGCAGCACGAGAAGTCGACGCACGCCGTCGGCATGCAGGCGCGCGATCGCGTCGCGCACGGATGGGTTGCCATAACGCATCGCCAGCTCCACGCGCAGGCCTTCGCGTGCGAAGATGGCGCTCAGCTTGTCGGTCAACGCCCGGCTGTAGACGAGCAGCGGGGAACCTTGTGCGGTCCAGATGCTCGAATAAGCGTGCGCCGAGCGGGCCGGGCGCACGCGCAGGATCACGCCGTGCAGGATCGGCCACCACAGCCAGCGCGGCGTTTCGATCACGCGCCGGTCGGAAAGGAATTCGGCGAGATAGCGACGCACGGCGGCGGTCGTCGGCGCATCGGGTGTGCCGAGGTTGACGAGAAGGACCGCGGTTTTTGGGATGGAGGCCTGCGCGGAAGTCGCAGACGGCGCGATAATGTCGCTCATCGCGTGATTATACGTGGGCGGCGGGCCGGTCCGGTTGTCGTCGTGTTCATCAGTACGGGTTTACTTTTTCCACATTGCGGCATTGAGGATTGATTCGTGAAGCATCGCTTGCTCGCTCTTCTGTTGATTCTGGGATTCGTTCCGGCCGCGTTCGCGGGCGAGGCGGAAAATCAGCGCGCGTCCAACGCCGTGCGCGTGCTTCGCGACCTGATGCAGGCGCCCGACCGCGGCCTGCCTTCCGACATGATCGCCAACGCCTACGCGGTGGCCGTGATCCCCGATGTGATCAAGGCCGGCCTGGTCATCGGCGGCCGTCACGGCTTGGGTCTCATTTCGGTGAAAACGGACAACGGCACTTGGAGCAATCCAAGCTTCATCTCGATGTCGGGCGGCAGCATCGGCTTCCAGGCCGGGGTATCGTCGACCGACGTGATCCTCGTCTTCCGCACACAGCGCGGGGTCGATTCGATCGTGCACGGCAAATTCACGCTCGGCGCGGACGCGTCGGCCGCGGCCGGCCCGGTCGGGCGCACGGCGCAGGCGTCGACCGACGCCCAGCTCAAAGCCGAGATATTTTCTTATTCCCGCGCACGCGGTCTGTTCGCGGGCGCCGCGCTCGACGGTTCGGTGATCTCGATCGACAACGACGCGAACGCCGCCGTTTACGGCGCGGGCGTGACGCCGCGGCGCATTTTCGCCGGCGGGGTCAGCAGCGTACCGAACGCAGTCGTGGATTTTCGCGACCGCCTCGAGGAATACAGTCACTGAGGCTTCTGCAACGGCGATGAGCTATCATCCGAAGTCTTGATTGCAGGGTTTTCCGGAGGTCGCATATGGGTGGTTTCAGCATCTGGCATTGGCTCATCCTTCTCGTCATCGTCGCACTCGTGTTCGGCACGAAACGGCTGCGTAACATCGGCGAAGACCTGGGTCAGGCGATCAAGGGCTTCCGCAAGGGCATGGGCGATCCGGACAACCAAGCGCAACTGAAGGCCGATCCACCGGCGCAAGGCGAGGACGCGCAGGCCAAGTCCGACAAGGTCGACACCAAGTAGCCGAATTGCGGCAGTCACGCCATGTTCGATTTCAGTTTCGGCGAGATGGGGCTCATCGCGGTCGTCGCGCTGCTTGTGCTCGGCCCCGAGCGTCTGCCGCGCGTCGCGCGCACCGCGGGTGCGCTGGTCCGGCGCGCGCGCAACAGTTGGCAGAGCGTGCGCGACGAAATCGAACGCGAACTGCAGGCCGAAGACTTGAAGCGCAGCCTCGACGAAGCGAAGCAGGCCGCTTCGGATCTGCAGAACGAAATCCACAGCACTTCCGCGGGCATTCAGTCATCGATCGAAAAGACCGCCGCGGACATCGAAGCGGCGCATGCGCCGCCGCCTACCGAACCGCCCCCCGCTTCTCCGCCGCAGGACGCCGTTGGTCATGAGCAGCGCTGATCCGGACGGCGAGGGCGAGCAGAGTTTCATCTCGCACCTGATCGAACTGCGCTCGCGTCTGCTCAAGGCGGTCGCGGCGGTGATGATTGTGCTGGTCTGCCTGTTGCCGTTCGCGAACAAACTCTACGGCTGGCTGGCGCTGCCGCTCGTCTCGCATCTGCCGCAGGGCGGCACGATGATCGCGATCGAAGTGATCTCGCCGTTTCTGATTCCGGTCAAGTTCGCCTTCTTCGTCGCGCTCGTGATCGCGATGCCGATTGTGCTGTATCAGCTTTGGGCCTTCGTCGCGCCGGGGTTGTACAAACACGAGAAGCGCCTGGCGACGCCGATTCTTGTCTCGGCCGTCATCCTGTTCTATATCGGCTGCGCGTTCGCCTACTTTCTCGTGCTGCCGGCCGTGGCGAAATTCACCGCGAGCTTCGCGCCGGCCGGCGTGACCGTGTCGCCGGACATCGGCAAGTATCTCGACTTCACGCTGCTGTTATTCCTCGCGTTCGGCCTGTGCTTCGAGATTCCGGTCGTGCTGCTGATTCTCGTCGTCGTCGGCGTGGTTACGCCGGCGCAGCTCGTCGAAAGCCGACGCTACGCGATCGTCGCCTCGTTCGTTGCCGCCGCGTTTCTCACGCCGCCCGACGCTTTGTCGATGCTGATGCTGGCGATTCCGATGTGCTTTCTCTACGAGCTCGGCATCATCGGCGCACGTCTTCTGATCAAGCCGCAGGCCGAGAACCGACCGGACGCCTCGGGCACCTGAACGCGCGGTCCCTCGCAGGTCGACTTTGTATCATTGTAACAATGTACACAGTGCTGCGTTTGCACGTTGCTTTTCGTCGGCCCCGGTATACAATGTTGCCGCAACCACAATAAGCACGCTTTTCACCCTATTCGGAGTACCCCTATGGCGAAGAACGAAGAAGAAGCCCGCGACGCCTCGTTGCGCGTTTCCAAAAAGGTGCGCGATGCGCTCAAGGCTGCTGCGGCAAACGCAGGCCGTCCGCTGTACGACGTCACCAACGAGGCGATCAACAACTTTCTGGCCAAGGCTTCAACGACGCGCAAGGCCAAGAAGTAAGCAAGACCAACGAATTGTACGAACCGTAGCTTGTACGGCTACGGTAGGGGAGTAAGAAAGCGGCCGCGAGGCCGCTTTTTTTGTTTTTGCAGAAATGAAAAAAGCGGCAATTTATAAATTTGGCCGTGCTAGGATCATTCGACCGGCGGCAGCACGCCGATCACTTCCGCTATCGTGGTGACACCGCGTGCGACCTGAGCGGCCGCGGACACGCGCAGCGGGCGCATGCCTTCGGCCAACGCGGCCTCGGTCAGCCGCCCCAGATCGATCTCGGGCTGGATCAAACGCCGGATCGGCGGGGAAACGCGCATCATCTCGTAAATGCCTGTGCGGCCGAGGAAGCCGGTGTTGCGGCATTCCAGGCAGCCGGTCGGCCCGTAGGTATGCGCCGGCGGCGGGATATTCCAGCGATGCACGAGCGCATCCCAGGCGCGCAGGTCGAGCTTGGTTTCGGCTTTGCAGTGCGGGCAGAGCGTGCGTACCAGGCGCTGCGCGACCACGCCGGTCAGGGTCGACTGGATCAGATAATGCGGTGCGCCGAGATCGAGCAGGCGCGGCAATGCGCTCGGCGCGTCGTTCGTGTGCAGGGTCGAGAGCACGAGATGGCCGGTCAGCGATGCCTGGATCGCCATCTGCGCGGTTTCGAGATCGCGGATTTCACCGACCATGATGATGTCGGGGTCTTGGCGCATCAGCGTGCGCACGCCGGTGGCGAAATCGAGGTCGATCGAAGTCTGCACCTGCATCTGGTTGAATTCGGGGCTGACCATTTCGATCGGGTCTTCGACTGTGCAGACGTTGATATCCGGCGTAGCCAGATGCTTCAGCGTCGAATACAGCGTTGTCGTCTTGCCCGAGCCGGTCGGGCCGGTCACCAGCACAATGCCGTGCGGCCGCTCGACCATGCCGCGCCAGATCAGCTCCTCGTCCATCGAGAAACCGAGCTGGCGGAATTCCTTGACCACGATATCCGGGTCGAACACGCGCATCACGACCTTTTCGCCGAACGCGGTCGGCATCGTCGACAGGCGCAGCTCTACCTCGCGGCCGCCGGTCGAGCGTGTCTTGATGCGGCCGTCCTGCGGGCGGCGCTTCTCGGCGAGGTCCATGCGGCCGAGGATCTTCACACGGGCGGTCACGGCGGTCATCACCGGCGTCGGCAGCTCGAACACCTTGTGCATCACGCCGTCGATGCGGAAGCGGATTGGGCTCGTCTCGCGGCGCGGTTCGAGATGAATGTCCGAGGCGCGCTGCTCGAAGGCGTATTGCAGCAGCCAGTCGACGATGTGCACGACATGGCGATCGTCGGCGCCGACGTCGCCGGACTTGCCGAGTTCGAGCAGCTGCTCGAAGTTGAGGATCGCGTTGGTATCGGCCTTGGCGTCACGCGCTTTCTGGATCGAGCGCTGCACGCCGTAGAACTCGACCAGGTAGCGCTGCAGATCGACCGGATTGACGACGACGCGGCGCACTTCGCGACGCAGCACATGACCGATGTCGGCGAACCAGCGCGTGTCGAAGGGCTCGCAGGTCGCAATCGTCACCTGTTGCGCGGAAACCTCGACCGGCAGGATGCGATAGCGCTGGGCGTATGCGAGCGAAATGACTTGAGTCACTGCCGCCACGTCGACCTTCATCGGATCGATTTTCAGATAAGGCAGCGCTGCCTTCTCGGCAAGCCACTGAGTTAGCGTTTCCAGACTGAGCGGCTTTTTGTCGCGGTCATTGATCAGCTTCAGATTGGCGATCACGGCGAGCGGATGCAGTTCGATTTTCGCGCGCGCCGTGCGCGCATCGGCGCGGACTTTGAGCACGTCCTCTTCGACCAGTATGCCGTCGCGCTTGAGGATGGCGAGCACCGCCTCGAGATCGAGTTTGCGATGCAGCGACAACTCCGGGTCGGCCTTGGGTGCCGGCACAGCGGCCGACGTGCCGCGTTGTGGAGCGATGGTCATGAGAACTCCCCGAATGCTCTTGCTGCCGCGGCGTAGTCGCGTTTCAGCCGATATACTAGCGCGCTTTCCGCCAGCAACCGCGCAGATAGTGTGAATCCGATGCCAGGCCCGACTTTCCAGGACATCATCCAGACCCTGAACCGCTACTGGGCCGCGCAGGGCTGTGTGCTGCTGCAGCCGCTCGACACCGAGGTCGGTGC